>SAMEA3663175__coassemble_14_pt1 | contig 186702 bp, 163 predicted proteins | sample SAMEA3663175__metabat2_low_PE_006 | metagenome-assembled genome bin SAMEA3663175 (sample SAMEA3663175) | pig gut metagenome | biome: pig gut; feature: pig-associated habitat; material: faeces | place: Denmark | collected 2012
GCAGGCCTCAAAATACCTGCACCGTTTACTCCAACCGCTACGCGAAGCGCAGGCGTCAAAATACCTGCACCGTTTACTCCTACCAGCAACGCGCTACAATACCAACAACCAGCAACACGTCACAAAACCCAAAACCGCATCCCACACACAATCAAATACCACCAAGTCAAAAAAAACTCCCCCTTTCCCAACCGCCAGTCCAGAGTGCAACTCTGGTCGTGCAGGAAAAGAGGGAGATTTTAGGAGGGAGAGAAACCACGCTTCGAAAGTAGCGGTTTCTCTCCCTCCTAAGGCGAGGGTCTAAGGGAACCCTCCCTTAAAAATTATCTAGCATATTCCACGATTCTAGTTTCACGAATCATTGTAAGCTTTATACGACCTGGATAACGAAGGTCAGTTTCAATCTGTTTTGCAATTTTTCTCGCAAGTTCTTTTACTTCAAGATCAGGAATCTTTTCGTTGTTAACAAGAATGCGAAGTTCACGTCCAGCCTGAATAGCATAAGCTTTTTCAACACCGTTAAAGCTTTCTGCAATGCCTTCCAGGTTTTCAAGACGCTTAACATAGTTGTCTACAGTTTCACGACGGGCACCTGGACGAGCTGCTGAAATTGCATCGGCAATCTGTACGATAACAGCTTCAATGCTTGTAGGTTCAATGTCGTTATGGTGAGCAGCAATTGCGTTAATAACGCGAGCATCTTCGCCCATCTTGCGTGCCATTTCTGCACCTACTTCTGCGTGGTTCTGATCTGAATCGTTTTCAGCACCTTTACCAATATCATGAAGAATAGCAGCACGCTTTGCAAGTTCGCGGTCAGCACCAAGTTCAGCTGCAAGCATTCCTGCAAGCAAGCCAACTTCTTTTGAGTGAACAAGAACGTTCTGACCATAACTTGTTCTGAAGTAAAGACGACCAAGAGCACGAACACCGTCAGTGGGCATATTATGAATTCCAAGATCGAAGAGAGCTTTTTCACCTTCTTCGTAAATCTTGTTCTGAACTTCACGAGTAACCTTCTGAACAACTTCTTCAATACGAGCCGGATGAATGCGTCCATCTGAAATAAGGCGTTCCAAAGATTCTTTTGCAATTTCCTTTCTAACTGGATCGAAGCAGGAAATTACAACTGCTTCTGGTGTATCATCGATGATGATATCAACGCCAGTAAGTGTTTCAAGAGTACGAATGTTACGACCTTCACGACCGATGATTCTACCCTTCATTTCATCACTTGGAAGAGAAACTGTAGCAACTGTCATGTCACTTGTAGTTTCTGTAGCAATGCGCTGAATTGCAGTAACAAGAATGTCACGGGCTTTCTTTTCTGAAGTAAGCTGTGCTTCCTGTTCAATTTTGTTCAATAATGCCTGTGCATCATGACGGGCATCGTTTTCAAGATTCTTGATAATAAGATCTTTAGCTTCCTGTGCAGAAAGGCCTGAGATTCTTTCAAGTTCCTTGCGGTACTCTTCTTCCTGAATCGCAACATTAGCCTCTCTTTTTTCAAGAACAGTTGTTCTTTCAGCTAAATCCTTTTCCTGCTTGTCAAAAGCCTGTGCTCTCTGATCGAGCAATTCTTCTTTGTGATTTACGCGAGCTTCGTATCTCTGTACTTCGGCACGGCGGTCACGGTTTTCCCGTTCCTGCTGGTTTCGTTCACGAATGAGTTCATCTTTTGCGTTAAGCAAAATTTCTTTTTTCTGAGCTTCAGCTTCTCTTATTGCATCCTGTTTTACACGTTCAGCTTTTTGTTCTGACGCAGATAGTTGAAATCTGGCATACAGCCAGCGAATAGTCCATCCAAGAACAATTCCTGCAACCGGGAGAATAATAAACCAAATAAAATTCGGCATTTTAAACTCCTTGCAAATTATATAGAAATGTTCATATATATAGTACATTAATTAAAGTCAGATGTCAAACATTTTTATGGTAAAAAAAGTTTGTATTTGAGGAATTTCTAAAAATACAGCCAAAAAAAATGGTTCTACATTTCAAAATCAGCGCCGAGATAAATGGTTCTGGCTTCTTCTGACTGTAAAATTTCGTCTTTTGTTCCCTGTGTTATGATCTGACCATTATTAATTATTATGGACCTGTCAGTAATTTCCAGGGTATCACGAACATTGTGGTCGGTAATAAGGATTCCAATGCCCCTTTTAGCCAGTAATTTAATAAGTTTTTTAATATCAGCTACAGCAATGGGGTCAATTCCTGCAAATGGCTCATCCAGTAAGAGGAATTTTGGTTGAATGGCAAGGGATCTTGCAATTTCTGTTCGTCGTCGCTCTCCACCAGATAAAGTGTAGGCTTTTTGACGACGAATTCTTGCAATGGAAAATTCATCTATAAGCTGCTCTAAGGTTTCTTTTTTCTGGGCATGAGTCAAATCATGACGGGACTCCAGAATCGACCATATATTTTCTTCTACAGAAAGCTTCTTGAATACTGAAGGCTCCTGAGGAAGATAGGAAATTCCACGCTGCGCTCTTTTATACATAGGAAGCTTTGTTACACAATCCCCGTCCAGGAACACTTCCCCCTGAGATGGCTTATGAAAGCCAACAATCATGTAAAAAGTCGTTGTTTTGCCAGAGCCATTTGGGCCTAGAAGTCCAAGAACTTCTCCGGTTTTTATTGAAAAATCAATCCCCTGAACAACCTTTTTTTTACCAAAATCCTTGTAAAGGCTTGAAGCTCTTAATGTATGAATAACATTATTTACTTCAGGTCCTTCAGTCATTTTAGATGTCAAAAGCTGCTGGGAATTCTGCGATTCTAAATTCTGTTCAATATGCTGGTTTTCGTCACTCATAATATTACCTAATTTGATGTAACAGTTCCGCGGATATTTCCGTCCATCTGGATTTCTTCAGTTTCCATATTAAACGTTATTGACTGAGCCCGGAACATATCATCTTTCTGTCTTACTATTGCATTTCCTGACAGTTCAAGAGTCTGCTCTTTTTTGCGATATATTGAGTAAGCAGCCTTACAAACATTTTGTTTCTGAGTTAATTCAACATCAATCTGCATAACTGCTACATCTGTATTCTGATCATATTCAATTGATTGAGCTTTTGCAGTTACATTATTTTTTTCATCCTTCAATTCAACATCGCCTGTCAGAATAACAATTTTAGTATCCTGATTATACTCCATTTCCTGAGCTGTAAATGAAAGCTCTGATTCAGTGTTAGTACCTTTAATATTGCCAGTTGCTTTGATGTGATTAAAATCTTCGCCAGAAAGTTCAATCGTATCTGCCTGTATTTCCATTGTAGATGTTTTTACTGTGGCATTTCCGCTGAGAATTGTGTAATTCTTTTTACTGGAATTTTTAGAGGAAGCCATACTTCCCTGCATTGAATCCCCTGAAAATAAAATCTTATCCCCAGCATTTGCACCTGTCAAAATCTGCTGACCATGAACTGGTCCAGAAAATAAAAAGGTATTACTTATGGCAGAAGCACTGAAATCTTTTCCGGTAATTTCAAGGTTATCTTTCTTGATTGTAAGCTCCTGATTTTTTGCACTGACCAGCTGCTCTGTGGAAGTGTTCCACTTAAGCGTATTACCGGCAATCTGTGTTCCCTGATTGTTATCAAGAAATGTTATTCCATCAAAGAACTCATAGATTTTATTTCTTGTATCGGCACTGATATATTTAGCAGTTGCAGAAGCTGTCTCATTCTGATCTGAATCAAAAATAACAAAGCTTGCATCTTTAGCGTAAATAAGGCCCGATTTTTTATACTGCTCATAAACTGTACCTTCGAGACGAAGAGTTTTTTTATCGTCAGAATACTGTGTCAGAACAAGTTCTTCAAAGCTGATTTGAGGAACAGTTTCTTCAGATACTGTTTCCCTCTGGTATTTCAAGGAACAGGCTGATAACGAGAATATGAATAAAAAATAAAGCATGAAACAAAGCTTTCTATTTTCAAAACGCATATATAAATTATATATTAATAAGTAATTTGAGCATAGACAAAAAATAATGTTTATGATTAAATTTTCCTAATGAATATTAAAAAAACTGTTCAAAATATTTTTATTTTTGCTTTACTCATTCTCTTTCTTGTAGCCTGTATTGCAATGGTTCATCCATTCTTTACTATTCTTCTTTGGACTATTTTCCTTTACATTATTTTCCGTCCGGTTCATGAGCTATGTGTAAAAAGATTGAATCCAGAAAAACGGATGTACAAGTTCAAAAAAAATTTACTGGCAGGTGTTTTTTCAATCGGTATTCTCATTCTCATTATCACCCCTGTAATATTTATAGGATTTCTTCTGGTTCAGGAATTCATCAGCTTTACTCAGCAGGCTTTACAGTTTTTAAAAGACAATCCTAATCTGTTTACTGCAGATGGTCCTCTGTCATCCTTCTATCTTTTTATTGACAAAATAGGACTTAATATTCCGAATCTTGAAATTCCCGACATTCACTCATATCTGATGCAGCTGCTTCAGGCATACAGTTCAAAAGTTCTTTCAATCGGAACTTCAATTGTAAGCAAAACAGGAAACTTTGTTATCTCTCTTTTGTTCGTAGTATTTGCCCTGTACTTCTGCTTTCTTGACGGACAATATCTTGGAAGTGTGGTAAAGCAGGCTCTTCCTGTAAAACCTTCCTACATGAAAGTGCTTACAGAAAAATTTACAACAATTACTAAAAACCTTTTCTCTGGTTACATTCTTGTTGCACTCTACCAGGGAGTTGTTTCCTTTATCATAATGTTAATTTTTGGTGTTAAAGGTTCTCTTCTCTTTTCTGTTTTATTGATGTTCTGTTCATTCATTCCAATCGTTGGGGCATCTATTGTTTGGCTTCCAATTGGAATCTCATTGTGTTTTACAACAACGCCACTTAAAGGAATTCTATTTATCGTTATCTGTGGCTTCTGTGTAAGTCTCCTTGATAATTTTTTAAGACCATTTCTGTTAAAAGACAGAATCAATGTTCATCCATTGATTATATTCTTTGCTATTCTTGGTGGTTTAAAAGTTTTTGGAATGAATGGTTTGATTCTTGGACCGTTGACAGTAATTCTCTTTTTTACTGTTCTTAACATGCTTTTAAATACAAAAGATGATAATTCGCAAATTCCACTGTCAGATAACAGTGCATCAACTGATAATAATGAATCTGAAGAAGAGGATTAGAATATTGGATAGCAGTCAAAACCCGCTGTCTTAAGCTGAAGTCCCATATTCCCCTGAGCGTTTTCATCAACAACAACGATAAAATAAATATTTCCAGATGGACGCTTCTCTTCTTCTATATAAGCAGCAAAGCCCTTTGCTTTTAAACGATCGACCATTGCCTGTGCATTTTCTTTCTTTCCGAAAAGCCCTGTCTGCTGACGTTTGATTTTTTCTTCCTTGCTGCTTTCCTTTACTTTTGAAGATGCAGTGTCAGAAGTAATTGAACTGGCCTTTGAATCATTTGCATTGGCAAGAGCATTCCCTTTGCGAGGAACAAAGAACCAGAAAGGAGTCGGCATAATTGAATTATTTCCTGACACAACATTTGCCTCAGGACTTGATGGATATTTTTTCTTAAGCTGCTGTGCAGCCTGTTCATCATTGCTTACATACCATAATGTAAAAAGAACTGCAGGCAACTGACTTTCCATTGATGAAAGTGTTGAATAAGCTTTTAAAAGAGCAATTGATTCTTCAAGATCATTTTCATTTTCCGCATCACAAAGTTTGGCCCAGATTTCATAAAGTTTAATTTTAGCCTGAATCTTTTCATCTTTAGAATTGCGGACACTTGAATTTAAATAGTTCAAGGCTGTTTTTGAATCCCCTGCATTCAAACTGCAGCGAACTGCATCAAGAACAAGAATACTTGATGTTTTTTTAAGCATTGAATAAACAATTTTTTCTGCAGGCTTTGCATTTTTTTTAAGGATGAAGCTATTTACAGTTTCCTGACTTACAGAAATTGAAGCAGCTTTCGCAAAAGATGCAGAAGCTTCAGCATATAAAGATGCCTGTTCCTGAATGGAACCCGTAAAAGCATAAATAACTCTTTTATCACAATTATCAGAAGCTGCTTCTGCTTCTTTTGTAAGGAATGAAATCGATTCTTCAACTGCATCAAATTCAATAGCTTTGCCAATTGAAGTTACAGCCCCGGACTGAGCTGAAATTGAAAAAATGTTTGCTGTAAATAAAACTATAAAAAATCTCTTAAAACTAAATCTCATGTTTATCCTAAGATTCAAACTATGAATCTTCTTTGCTGTTTAAATCTCTGATTTTAGCAATAATTCCTTCACGGCCATCTTTTCCCAGCTTTTTAGATTTACTGCTGGTTTTAGTTTCGGCAGATTCTGATTTTTTTTCGATAGTTTTTAAATTTTTCTTATTTGCAGAAGATGAATCATTTTTCTTAAAACGTACAAGAAGCATAAACAGAAGTGAACAGAATGCTCCGAATACAAATGAAATCAATGAGTTCATGAACACCGGAACATCATGGAAAGTCTTAAAGAAAAACCATATATCTGTTTTATTATCAAGATTAAAACCTGCAAAGAAAGCAAAGGCAACAATAGCAATAATAAAAACAACGAGCTTCACTATCATCATAAACTAAACATCTCCCTTAAATGTAATTTTAAACTAATGTACCACGGAAAGTATTACCAGACAGACTGTCAATCTTTACCTGAACAAATTTTCCGATAAGGTTTTCTGGCGCAATAAAGGCAATTCTTTCATCCTGTGCAGTTTTACCTAAAAGCTCATCTTTATTATCACGGCTTACACTTTCTGCAAGAACTGTTAAAACCTGTCCTATTCGTTTTTCCATCTGAACTTTTGTAATTTCAAGCTGAAGGTCTATAACCTGCTGAAGTCTTTTCTTTTTTTCTTCCACATCAATCTGATCAGTGCGGGTTGCAGCCGGAGTTCCTTCTCTAGGATTATAATAATACATGAATGCATTTTCGTACATAATTTCTTTCATGATGGAAAGAACTTCACCGAACTCTTCTTCTGTTTCACCAGGGAAGCCTATCATAATGTCGGTTGTAAGAGATACATCAGGTATTGCCTTTTTGATTTTATCAACAAGTGCAAGATATTCTTCTCGTGTGTAGCGGCGGTTCATTTCTTTGAGAACCTTTGTTGAACCATGCTGCATTGCAAGATGAATATGATGACACAGCTGTTTGCGTTCTGTAATAACCTGAATCAGACGGTCAGAAAGATCTTTAGGATGGCTGGACATAAAGCGAACCCAGCCGATACTGCTTTTAGTTTCATCAATGTGATCACAGATGATTTCAAGCAGTTTAGGAAAATCTACACCGTCATAAGAATATGAGTTTACATTCTGTCCCAGCACTGTAATTTCTTTAACACCAGCTTTTGAGAGAAAGTCAATTTCTTTTAAGATATCCTCAACACTGCGGCTTTTTTCGCGACCACGTACATAAGGTACGATACAGTAAGTACAGAAGTTATTACAGCCGTGCATAATAGGAACAAATGCACTAAAAGCTCCTGGCTCAAGAGAGACAGACGAAAACTCGTACTGTTCCGGATCATCAGAAAGATTTACATCACGGGAGCTTCTCTTTCCCTCAACTGCTTCGATAATTTCGCCGAACTGTTTTTTTGCGTAAGTTCCTACAACATAATCTACTACAGGATAATCTTTCTGCATTGATTTAAGGAATCTTTCAGCCATACAGCCCATTACTACAACTGTAATTGGTTTTGGGCCGTCTTTTACATATTCTGCGGCAATTTCCAGAGTCTTTGATTTTGCTCCTGGCTTACATGCACGCAATGCCTTAAGGCCTGTAAACCAGCCAAGGCGCCCGAACACACGATTTTCTGCAGTCTGGCGAACTGAACATGTATTGATGATTGCAAGGTCACAGACCTGAGCATCTTCTGCCTTTGTCCATCCACGGGAAATTAAAAGCTGTTCAACGGCAGCAGATTCTGCAATATTCATCTGACAGCCATAAGTTTCAAAGAAATATGTCATTGTTGAAATAATCCTAAATTAGTTCAAGCCGTTCTGATTCATTGCTGCTTCAAGAGTATTAAACATAAGCATTGCAATAGTCATAGGTCCTACTCCGCCTGGAACAGGTGTAATGTAAGAAGCTGTTTCTGCTACCTCATCATAATCACAGTCACCTACAAGTCTGAAACCACTCTTTTTTGTGCTGTCAGGAATGCGGTTAACGCCAACATCGATTACAACAGCTCCTGGTTTTACCATATCTTTTGTTATAGTTGAAGGATGCCCTGCAGCGGCAACAAGAATATCAGCTTGTTTTGTAATTTCTGCCATATTTTTAGTTCCTGTATGGCAGATTGTTACAGTAGAGTTTACTTTTCTAGATGACATAAGGATTGCAAGAGGTTTTCCTACAATATTTGAACGGCCTACGATTACGCAGTGTTTGCCGCTTGTTTCAATCTTCATCTTTTCAAGAAGAACAACAACTCCGTGTGGTGTACATGGAAGGAATGCTTTTCGACCAATCATTAAATTACCTACATTCACAGGATGAAAGCCGTCTACATCTTTTTCAGGATTGATAGCCATAATTACACGGTCTTCGTTGATATGCTTTGGAAGAGGAAGCTGAACAAGAATGCCATTTACAGATTTATCCTTATTAAGTTCATCAATGAGCTTAAGCAAATCTTCTTCTGTTGTATTTTCAGGAAGGTGAACGCTTCTGTCTGTCATTCCTGCTTCAGCAAGAGCCTTCTGTTTTCCTGTAACATATGAAATACTGGCTGGGTTTTCGCCTACAAGAATAACTGCAAGGCATGGATTGATTCCTTTTGCCTTAAGTTCTGTTACCTTCTGTGCAACTTCTGATCTAACTTCCTGTGCGATTGCTTTTCCATCGATAATTGTAGCGCTCATTTTAAATTCCTCGAAAATTCCTTTTTAATACTGCTGTAACCAAATAGCAGGTCATGCATTTAAATTTTAATTGAAAAAACATAATAAAAAATGTATTATTTCTTCAATTATCGTATAGAAAATTATATCAAATAATCTATTTAAATTCTATCAGTGAGGAATTCATGAAACATCTTTCAAAAGTTCTATTACTTGCTGCTTTTGTAGCATTTATTACAGTTCCACAGAGTATTTTTGCACAATCTCAGGATAATCAGGAAATTGAAGCAGATGATGAATACGAAGGTGACGGAGATTACTACGAAGACGAAGAAGAAAGACTCACTCCAAACGGTGCCGGCGATCAGTTCATTTCAATTCAGTTGATGGGTGCCTTTCCTATTGGCTTTGGTGAGGAACTTTTCCCGGGCGGAGCATTAAGCCTTGGCTACCACAGATTCCTTACTGATATGATTGCAGTAGGTGCAGACATGATGTTTGGTTACAATCCTACAATCGGAAGCAATATTTTTACATATATTCCATTCACAGTAGGAATTACATTCCAGCCTTATGTATGGCGATTTGAATTTCCTATGACAGTCAATGTGGGTATGGCAATTGAAAATTACCTGCAGTACAACTACTTTCCAGGTCTTTTCATGAAGGCTCAGGCCGGTGTTTATTACCGCATGAACGAAAGCTGGTCATTTGGTGGTGAATGTAATTTTATATGGATGCCACAATGGTATAAAGACGGTTCTTCGGAGCATTACACAGCATTGACTGCAACTTTAGGTGCCCGATATCACTTCTAGTAACAGAACAGGTAAAGTTGATTTATACCACTTTTTAATTGAGGAATTTTTATGAAGAAAAATACAATTACCAAAATATTTACAGCTGCGTTGTTTACAGCTATTGTCTGGACTGTTTTTACAGGCTGTATGGATCCGATTTTTAAGAACATCAAACAGGAAGTAAAGCTTGAAAATCCAACAAAGCTTGGGGAAGTTTACAGCTTTGCACGTATCGGAGAAGACCAGATTTATTTTGCAAACGGACGAATCTATCATAAAAATAAAAATCATGAAGGCCATGGCGGCTGGATTGAATTTTCAAAGCCAGAAGGCCATGTCCTCACTATTGCATCTGACAGTGATGATTGGCTTTATGCAGTCTGTGTTTACTACGGAAAGAATGATTCAGATGGCGAAATGAAAGTTACTGGTATAAAGCTTTTTGCCTGTGATACAAAAGCTTCACCTACTGTCTGGGAAGAACTTACAGACGTAACATTATCTGCTGGTAAGACATGTGCCCTAATGGGAACAAACTCAGTTACTAAATCAAATAGAAAAGCATTCATTAATGCAGGAGATAAAGGTTATGAGCTCAGTAACGGAACAGCTGAAGATTATGCTGAAGCCGTAGGAAAAAAATCATGTGCTTCATTAAATGGTACTCCAAAATTTCATACAGGAGATGCAGCCTGCTCTAATAACGATGATACAGTTGTTTATTATTCAGAAGGTAGCACTGTAAAAATGGAAGGTGCAACAACAGGTGATCTTACAACAAACATCAGAAGCACAATTCATGGTATTGCAGTTCTCAAAGACTCTGTATTTGTTACAAGTGCAGCAGGAGCTGCTCTTGTGGATATAAACACTGGAGAAGAAAAAGAGTTCTCAAACCTTCAGGCAACATTAAGTACCCTGTATGAAGGTAGAGCCTGTATCGTATGCGATCCTAATCAAAATCACAAAGATAGCATTATTTATGCAGGTATTACAGTAAAAGGAACAGGATCAAATTCTGCGCTCTTTACTCATGAAGGTTTATGGTCTTACTACCCAAGTCGCGGTAAGTGGAACATCGAGTAATGGATGAACTTTTCGCTCAAACTAATTTATTAAAAGAACCTCTTGCATCGCGCATGCGTCCACAAACCCTTGATGAATATATCGGTCAAGATCACATTGTTGGTCGTGGCCGTCTTCTTCGCCGTGCTATTGCGGCAGACCAGTTAACATCAGTAATTTTCTACGGTCCTCCAGGTAGCGGTAAAACAACACTCGCTCGTGTAATAGCAAATCACACAAAAAGCAATTTCATAACTTTAAATGCAGTATTAACAGGCGTTGCAGACATACGAAATTCCATTAAACAGGCAGAAGATTATTACAACCTCTACTCACGAAGAACAATTCTCTTTGTTGACGAAGTTCACCGCTGGAATAAAGCCCAGCAGGACGCACTTTTGCCTTGGGTTGAAAATGGAACAATCATCTTAATCGGAGCCACAACTGAAAACCCATTCTTTGAAGTTAACAAAGCCCTTGTAAGCCGAAGCCGTGTATTCCAGCTAAAGCCTTTGACTAAAGATGACCTTAAAAAAGCAGCCGACCAGGCATTAAAAAATAATGATCGGGGTTACGGCCACTGGAATGTTGAATTTGAAGAAGGTGCACTGGAGCACTTAATCGATACAGCAAACGGAGACGCCCGTTCCCTTTTAAATGCTCTTGAGCTTGCAGTTGAAACAACTCCAGAAAAATGGAATCCTCACGGAAATCCACCGGAACCAGCATATGGTTCTACAATCTTCATTTCAAAAGAAGCAGCTGAAGAATCAATTCAGAAAAAAGTTGTATTATACGATAGAGATGGAGATTATCATTACGACATTATAAGTGCATTTATAAAAAGCCTTCGGGGAAGAGATCCTGACGGCGCAATGTACTGGCTTGCAAGAATGGTAAGAGCCGGTGAAGACCCTCACTTTATTTTCAGGCGTATGCTGATTTCTGCATGTGAAGATACTGGCCTTGCAGACCCCATGGCAATTGCAATTGTGACTGCCTGTGAAGAAGCCTTTGACAGGGTCGGATTACCTGAAGGCCGTTATCATCTTGCACATGCGGCTCTTTATTTATCAACATGTCCAAAATCAAATTCTTCAATGGCATTCTTTGATGCCCTTTCATCGGTAGAATCAGAAGATGCAGAAGTTCCAAACCATTTGAAGGATTCAAGTCGAGATGCAGAAGGCTTTGGTCACGGTTCAGGCTATCTCTACCCTCACGCATACCGTGATCACTGGGTTGCCCAGCAATATCTTCCTGATGCCCTTATGGGCCGGGTGTTCTACACACCAAGCACTCAAGGTTATGAAAATGAAATTCGAAATGATGTACTTTCACGCCGAGAGCTGCAAATTGCAGCAATCTTAGAAAAACATGATTTTCTGCAGGACTCTGAAGAATCTGCAGTTACAGGATCAAAAAATAACTTTGAAAAAATTCCTGGAGAGGCAGAACATTCAGCAACAGCAAAGAGCTGTGCAAAATCTGAGTTTGGAGAAAATCCGATTTCACAGTGGTGGATCAACGAGCACTTTAAATCAGGTTCATCAAAAAATCCAGAAAATCTCACATTTACTCCTGTAAACAAGTATAAAGAAACAGCTCTCGATAAAGCTGATAAATCATGGCAGGCACGCATTGATTCAAACAGAGCAGAAATTCTTTTACAGATTCGCGATATCATGACTCAGATTGCAGTTCTTTCCCGTCATGACCGAAGCCTCATATGGAACGCAGACGATGGACTTTTGCTTTGGGAAATTGCCCGTAAAACTCCAGAAGGAGCTACATGTGGTGTCTGTCGAAATGAAAACGGTAAACAGATTCTCGAACAATACAGCCGCACTTTAGGTAATCTTGATAAACCAATTCTTGAATATCCAAAAGAAGATGAAAGTCTTGTAGATATGCTTGAGTTATTTGCATATAAGGGAATTATTTTCGACCATGTCTTTTTCAGAAACCCTTTTGCAAATTTAAAAGGCATAAAGGAATTTGCAGAGCTTTTAAAAACTGCTGCAACAAAACCTAAAGATATCAGACCTCTTGCTGACGGCTTTAACATCGTAATCGCTCAGAAAATTCCTTGTCATGGTCAAAGAATCAGTCAGCTTATTGCCTCACAGGTTTTAGGAAACAAGCTGTTTGAGCCATATAATTCAATGCTTTCAAAAATGGAGCAGGCAGAAAAGGAATTTTTTGGAGACAGAACAAATCCGCTTTTTAATTGGGACTGTGACACAATTGTACAAGTTTTCAAAGATGCAGGATTTAATGTTGCATTCCAGGTTGAGACAATGATTGAAAAACGCAGACTCACAAAACGGGAGATTGCAAACTGGTTCAATCTTGAATCATCTGCTTATGCTGATGCAATCGCAAAAGCAATCGGCGATGCAAGCGTGGCAAAACTTTCATCCCTTCTTGAAAATGCTTCTGAGACAACAATTTTCAACTGGGAAACAGAAATTGCTTTTTTGACAGTTTCAATGTAAAATATTTCTAATACACTTATTTGAAATTAATTTTTAAGGAGACAAATATGAATTTTATTTTTTTGGGACCTCCAGGAGCTGGAAAAGGTTCACTTGCTGTAAAAGTAAAAGAAGATTACAAAATTCCTCATATCTCAACAGGAGATATTTTCCGTGCAAACATTAAAGCACAGACTCCACTTGGAGTAAAAGTTAAGGCTATCATCGATTCAGGAAGCCTTGTAAGCGATGAACTTACATTTGAACTTGTAAAAGACAGACTGGCACAGGATGACTGCAAAAACGGTTTTATCCTTGATGGATTCCCACGCACAATTCCACAGGCAGAAATGCTTGAAACACTTGGTCTTGAACTTGCATGTGTAAACTTTACAATCGACAACGAAGTTGTAATCCGCCGTCTTTCTACACGCCGTGTATGTAAAGCTTGTGGTGAAAACTTCAACGTACTTACAAAAGCTCCAAAAGTTGAAGGCGTTTGTGACAAATGTGGCGGCGAACTCTATCAGCGCGACGACGACAAACAGGAAGCAATCCTTCACAGAATGGACGTTTACAAAGAACAGACAGAACCTTTAATCAACTTCTACAAAGAAAAAGGAAAGATTACTGACCTGGATGCTTCTATCGAAACAGACGTTCTTCTTGGAAAGTTTAAGGAAATTTTTAAATAGACTTTTCTCTGAGTTATAAAAAGACAAAAAAAAAGGTTCAAAGCAAACACGCTTTGAACCTTTTTCATTTTAAATCAAATTAACAGAATTACTCTTTGATGGCAATACTTCTCCTCCTCTTTATTGACATAATTCATATAAAATGTAAAATTCATCTATTATATCATCTAAAATGGCGGAGTTATAACCAATGAAAAAAACTGGATCACAGATTATTACTGAATTACTTAAAATGCACGGCATTAACTTAGTTGCCGGAATCCCGGGAGGTTCAATTTTACCTCTTTACGATGAGCTTACAAGAAGTGGAATTCAGCATGTTCTCGTCCGCCAGGAACAGGCTGCAGGTTTTGTCGCACAGGGAATCGCTCGTACAACAGGAAAACCAGCTGTATGTTTTGCAACAAGCGGACCTGGAGCAATGAACCTTTTAACTTCAATCGCTGATGCAAAATGTGACTCAATTCCTATTATTGCAATCACAGGTCAGGTAAACACAACAATGCTGGGAACTGATGCTTTCCAGGAAGCAGACACATTCGGACTATCTTTCCCAATTACAAAACACAGTGTAATGGTAAAGTCAGCAATTGAGCTTCTTGAAGCAATTCCAATGGCATTTAAGATTGCAACCAGCGGTCGCCCAGGTCCTGTATTAATCGATGTTCCTCGCAACGTTCAGCTTGAAGAAGTGGAATTTGATTCATGGCCAAAAATTACAAACAAAAAGCTTGATACAAAATTCCACGCAAGTAAAAAAGAAATGGCTGCAACATTAAAAGACATGTCTACTGCCCTTCTTAAAGCTAAGAAACCTGTAATGTTTGTTGGCGGTGGATGTAATAATCCAGCTTCAGCAAAAGGAATTTCGGAACTCCTTTCAGTTTATGAAATGCCGGTTATCTCATCATTAATGGGAATCGGTGCAGTTCCTTCAAACGGAAAACATTACCTAGGAATGGTTGGTATGCACGGTTCCATTGCTGCAAACCAGGCAATGCATGACAGTGATTTAGTTTTAGCTTGTGGTGTTCGTTTTGATGACCGCGCAATCGGTCTTGCATCAAAGTTTGCACCAGATGCAAAAATTTTACACATTGATATTGATGCTGCAGAAATAAACAAGATTTTTACAGCAAACCTTTCTTTAGTAGCAGATGTTGAATCAAGCCTTCCAGTTCTTGCAGAGCTTATTCGAGAATCAACAAAAGTTTCTAAAGGCGAAGCAAAAACAAGAAGTGCATGGTTTAAAGAAGTAACTGACTTAAGAAAAAAATCATTCTCAGTAGAATGCGGTCAGGATAAAAAATCAAAAGTTACAAACCCTCGTGCTTTTATTGCAAACATTCCTGAAGAAGCAAAGAAAGCAGGATTAAAACCTGAAGATCTTCTTGTTACAACAGATGTTGGTCAGCACCAGATGTTCGCTGCCCAGTACTACCCAGTTTTAGCTCCTCATACTTTCCTTACTTCAGGAAGCCTTGGAACAATGGGATTCGGTCTTCCTGCTGCTGTTGGTAGTGCGCTTGCAAATCCAAAGAAAAGAACAGTATGTATTTCTGGTGACGGTTCAATCATGATGAACATTCAGGAACTTGCAACTCTTGCAGAACTTGATCTGCCAGTAACTGTAATTGTTTTCGTAAACGGAACTCTCGGTATGGTTTACCAGCAGCAGAAATACCTTTTTGAAAAAAATTACAGTGCTTCTGTATTCAAAGGAAATCCTGATTTACTTTCAATTGCAAAAGGCTTCGGCATTGAAGCTATTAATGCTGATACTGACAAAGACTGGGCTAAAAAAGCTTTTGCAAAAGCAGGAAACAAACCTCGTTTCGTTACTGTTTCTGTTAGCTCAGAAGAAGATGTTCTTCCATTCGTAAAAGCTGGAAAAGCAAATATTGATTCAATTAATTAAGCTGGTGGTAAAATGAAAAAGATTCTTACTATTTCTTCAAACGAAGAAGTAATGGACACAGTAAAAAACGCTTTACAGAAATTTGAACGTTATTTTAACGGAGAATTTTTGTGGTTTACACCTCAGATTATTAACTACATTAATTATGAACTTCCTGAAATCAAGATTCTTGATTATACATCAGAAGATACAGATTGTGACACAATTCTTTCTACCATTAATGCTGATCCTTGGCTTCATTACGGTGGAATCATTGCAGTCTGCGAGACAAGAGGAAAAAAACAAACTCTTGAAGAATTGAAAGATTCTAATATTCTTTGTGTTCTTACATTAGAGGAATTTAAACAGAATTTCGAACGCCTTCTAAAGCTTATACTTGCAAACCAGCAGTTTGTTTTTCATCGTGGTCTGCAAAATGATTTTGCAGGTGAAGAATCAGGAAGCTTTTCATTCGACAACGATCTTCTTGATATACATTTTTACTCAAGCTTTCTTATCAGTTATCTTTATAACACAAATAAAATTTCAAGCGTTGATCGTTTTAACCTTCAGATTGCTTTATCAGAACTTTTGAATAATGCATTGGAACATGGTAATCTTGAAATTTCTTATGAAGAAAAATCAAAATGGATGGAAGAAAATGGTGAAATAGTTTCTCTCATTGAACAGAAACGTCTCGATCCCAAATTTTCAAATCGTAAAATTGGAATTTCCTACATCCTCAACCAGGATTTCTGTTCATTCACAATCAGCGACGATGGTAATGGTTTTGACTGGAAAAAATACACACAGAAGCAGGCTGAAGAAAGTACCCAGCTTCATGGTCGTGGTATCCAGCTTTCAGGTGAAATGGTTGGAACCCTTTCGTACAACGACAAAGGTAATAAAGTAACATTGAAGATAAAGAGTCAGAAAAACTCTTCAAACAATATTCCTGGAGTAATGCGTACTTTTGAAACTGTAACATTTAAAGACCGCGAAGTAATTTGTCGCGAAAACGAACCAACTAACGACTTGTATTTTATTGTTTCAGGTAAATATGCAGTATATTCAGGACGCAAGCTTGTTTCTGTTTTAACACCTAATGATATGTTTATTGGAGAAATGGCTTTTCTTTTGAATGACAGAAGAAGTGCAACAATTCTTGCAAGTGGGAACTGTCGCCTTATTAAAATTCCAAAAATCGACTTCCTTGATATGATTAGAAAAAACCCTCATTACGGTATCTTCCTTTCAAAGATGCTGGCTCAGAGACTTTTCAATCAGACACATAAAACAATCGAATTACAGAAACTCATTAACGAAGAAAAAAATAAATGTCTTTAAACTGTAATGAAATCAACCTTGCCCTTTCAGAACTTGATCTGGAAGGTGCCTTCATTCAGGATATTATTCAGCCTGGATTTGACACACTTGCACTTTACACATATAAGAACTCTACTGCAAAAACTGTTTTAATATGCACAGCTCCGAAAAGTTGTCGAATCAGTGAAACAAGAAAAAAAATTCCTAAAAATGAAAAACCTCTTCGTTTCATGGAATTTTTAAAATCCCGAATCAAGGGATCAAAAATAATTTTCTGCAGACAACTTGGACTTGAACGCATAATAAGATTTGACCTAACACACGGTGAACAAGCTTTCATCATGTATGTCCGCTTATGGTCAAATGCAGGAAACATTATTTTATGCGATTCGGAAGGAAATGTTCTTGACTCTATGTTCCGCCGACCAAATAAAGATGAAATTACAGGCGGCAAATATTCTGAACCGGATACAAGCAAAAAAACGGTAAAAGAATTTCCTATTCGGAATTTTTCTGAATTAAAAGAAGAATATAATGCTTCAAAGCAGGCAGAATATACATCATTTGAAAATTTATCCTTTAACGAGAAAATAGATTTATTCTACAGCGAACATGCAGATACATTAAGTCGTGAAGCCCTCTTAGAAAAAGCTGAAAAATGGTTTAACGAACACCACAGTAAGCTTACAGCTGCTCTTTCAAAACTTGAACAGAAGAAAAATGATTTTTCAAATGCTGAACAGAAAAAGCATCAGGGCGATCTACTTCTTTCATATGCTTCAGAAATTAAACCTGGCATGAATTTTTTTGAATGTCTAGATTACGAAACAAACCAGACAGTTCAGATTAAAATTAATCCAAAACTATCTGCCCATGAAAATGCTCAGCTTCTGTATGAATCCTACAAGAAAGAGCTTTCGGGACTTGAACAGCTGGAACAGGACATTCAACTTTCAAAAGATAAAATCGCAAGACTGGAAAAAGAATACGAAGCTATTACAAAAGAACAGAATCCTGTTCGTATTGAGCAGATGCTTCGCAAGGACACAAAACCAAAGCAGCAGGAAAAGAAAACACATCCAGGTTTAGACTTTACAGTTGACGGCTGGTATATACTTGTTGGTCGTGATGCTAATGAAAATGATGAATTATTACGCCGTCATGTTCGCGGCAGTGACATGTGGTTTCATACACGTGACTGTCCTGGAGGTTATGTATTTATTAAGTATCGTGCCGGAAAAACAATCCCTCTTGATATAATGCTTGATGCCGGAAACCTTGCTGTTTATTATTCAAAAGCAAGAAAAAATGGAAAAGCAGATTTATATTACACACAGGTAAAATATTTGAGAAGAGCTAAAAATGGTCCCAAAGGACGTGTTCTTCCAACTCAAGAAAAAAATTTAAGTATTATATTAGATCAAAAACGTCTTGCCCGTCTTGAAGCTATCCGTCAGGAACAGGAAGGAATTTAATAAGGATATATAAAGTAAAAAAAAAACAGAAAAGAAACTTAAAGATTATAGGGACTCAACATTATAGTTAATCCTTTGACTTTTTCTTATAAAGGCCGGCACTTCCACTTCGTTTTACACTGACATGGGGATTTGAACGACCTTTCTTTGTTGAATGTGTTTCAGAATTTTTTACTTTTTCTTTACGACCATCTTTATGCTCAGAGGCAGAAGATCTACCGTACTTTCTGGAAGAGCCTTCTAGTCTGGAAGAACCTGATCTGGAACCACGACCACCACGGCTGCTTCCAAAAGACGAATCTTCTTTTAATGTATTTTCTGATTTCGAATCAATATGAACATGAACAAATTTTCTGTCTTTTTTTGAAAGTTCAAGAACCTTTACAGCAGCCTGCTTTGGAAGATTCATCAATGTGAAAGTTGATGCAACATCAATTTTATCAACCTGATGATTTGGGATTCTTAAAAGCTTACTAAAATATTCTGAAATCTTTTTTGCATTATATCCATCTTTTTTTCCAAGCTGAACATAGAGTCGAACCTGATTTGGTTTTAATGAACCATCACGACCACGACCTCTTTCACGATCATCACTTACAGGTTTAATTTTTTCATAACGATCTTTATCAATTGAATTTCCATAGAGAACATTCAAAACCTTAGAAAGAATATCAAGTGTATCCTGCCCGTCAGTCAATTCATTTGCCATATTTGTAAAATAATCGTCAACTATATCTTTCTCAGCAATTGAATTTTTTAATTGTTCAAGCAGACGGTTTTTCTTTACTTCAAGAACAGCATCAATTTCAGGGACTTTCTCTTCTACAAGGTCACCTTTACTTGCTTTTGCTACTCCGGCTTTCAAAAATCCAAGCTTTCTTCTTTCTGATGGTGTAACAAATGTAACGGCCATTCCAGAAGTTCCGGCACGTCCTGTTCTACCAATTCGATGAACATATGTGGAAGCATCAAATGGAAGTGAATAGTTTACAACATGACTTAATCCAGAAATATCAATACCACGAGCTGCAACATCTGTTGCAACAAGAATTCTAGTTTTCTTATTTCTAAACCGACTAAGAACTTTTTCACGCTGACTCTGTGGAATATCTCCATGAAGGGCTGCTGCTTCATAACCTTTTTCATCAAGCATTTTTGAAACAACATCTGCATCATTTTTTGTCTGTGTAAATACAAGACCAAAGAAATCGGGACTGATATCAATAAGACGAACTAAAGCTTCTATCTTATCACTTTCACGAAGCATCCAATATTTCTGATCAATCAACAAAGGTTCTTCAAGTACACCTTCTTCTTCAACTATTTCATATTCACCCATAAACTTCTGGGCAATTTTAAGAATAGGAGCAGGCATTGTTGCACTGAACAAAAGTACACGGCTTTCAGGATTTGCCTTACTGAAGATCTCTTCAATATCTTCAATAAATCCCATATCAAGCATTTCATCCCCTTCATCAAGAATGAAATATTCAATTTTAGTCAAATCAAGAACACCACGTTCAATTAAATCTTTTACACGACCAGGAGTTCCAGTAACGATATCAGCTCCACGCTTAAGTTCACGGATCTGTTCACCCATACTTGCGCCACCATAAACTACGCATGTGTGAGGATATTTTCCTTCTGTAAACGACTGCATTTCTTTTGATGTTTGAACTGCCAGTTCTCTTGTAGGTTCAAGAATTAATGCACGAACATTATCTTTTCTTTCACGAAGTTTTTGTACTAATGGAAGTCCAAAGGCTGCAGTTTTTCCTGTACCAGTCCTGGCACGAGCAATAACATTAGCATCGCCACCTAAAAGGCGTGGAATAGCAAGAACCTGTATTGGAGAAGGAACCTTAAATCCTTTTTTTTCAATTGCTTTTAATGTAACTTCATCTAAGCCTAAATCTTCAAAGCTGATTGTGTCTTCGGAATCTGAATCTTCTGAGGAATCAAGAATTTCATCTTCTACTTCTTTAATGCTGTTTTCTAAAACTTCTGAAATGTCTTGATTTTCGTTGTTTTCGGTTGGAATTTGTTTGTTTGTCTTTCTCATAAATAATGAAACTAATCATAAATTAAAACTCCAATCGTTGCAAGAGACCTATTTTTATGATATACTACACTATATGGCTAAGTCGAGAATAAAGACAGAATTTAAAGTCAATCAGCAAATTGTTTACCCAAGTCAGGGTGTTGGAAAGATTACAGAAATCTTTGAAAAAGAATTTAACGGTGAAACTGTAGCATATTACAAGATTTATCTTGAAGTATCTGACATGATCGTTATGGTACCTGTTAACAATGCAAAGGATCTTGGTATCCGTGCTATTGTTGAAGCAGCAGAAGCTAAGAAAGCCTTGAATATGCTTTCTGAAGATTTTGAACCTATTACATCAGACTGGAAGCTTCGTTACCAGATGAATCTCGAACTTCTCAAGAAAGGAAGTATCGCTGATATTGCACAGATTGTACGCTGTTTATATAACAGAAGTAAAGTTAAAGAACTCCCTATTCAGGAAAGAAAACTTTACGACTCTGCTAAAAAGCTTCTTGAAGATGAAATCAGTTTTGCATTAGGAAAATCAGCTAAGGATATCGAAGCTATGATCCATGAAAAACTTGAACCACCTGGAGCCGCTCAGAAAGTTAAACACATTATCGCTCAAGACGATGATGATGATGACGACTTTGATATGGGTGACGAAGAAGAAGACAAGAAAAGAAGAAGATCTCGCGACGATGATGACGATGACGATGATTCAGATGAAGAAACAGAATCATTGGATGATACAGAAGAAGACTTCGACGAAGACGACGATTACGAGTAAAAATGAATTCTAAATCGATTGCACTAATTATTGTTGCAGCCGGTTCGTCAACAAGAATGGGCGGCCAGATAAAAAAAGAATATCTTCCTTTACATAATGGAACTGTTCTTTCCACGGTCGCCCTTACTTTCTTAAAATCCAATCAAATAAACACAATTGCAGTTGTTATTCCAATAAATGGTTTAGATTCTGCAAAAAACGCCTTATATAAAGATCCGGAAATTTCTAATTTTATATCTTGTAACAATACAGATATTATTTTTGTCGAAGGTGGAAAAACAAGACAGGAATCTGTATATAACGCATTATCAAAACTTTCTTTAAAAGAAATTCCTCCGGATTATGTTTTAATTCATGACGGTGCAAGACCATTTCTTTCTACAAATTTAGTATTAAACACCATTAACTATACTATTCAGTTTGATGCAAGTGTCCCTGCAGTCAATCCAGTTGATACACAAAAAGAAATTGATTCATCAGGTTTTATAAGCAGACATTTGATTCGCAAAAATCTAAAAGCAGTTCAAACACCTCAAGGATTTAAATTTTCAGAAATTTATAAATGTCATCAGCAGGCAAAGCTTGATAATACAGAATACACTGATGACACAGAGATTTATGATCGTTATTCAAACAAAAAAACCTTTGTATTTGACGGTGAAGCTGAAAACAAGAAAATTACATATATAGAGGATATTCCTCAAAACAATTTAGATACATCAACTGTTAAAGGAAAAAGCATGTTTCGAACAGGAATCGGTTATGATAAACACAGACTTGTAGAAAACAGAAGGCTTATCATTGGAGGAATTGAAATTCCTTTTGATAAAGGAGAAGATGGTCATTCTGATGGAGATGCAGTGTTACATGCTGTTACTGACGCACTGCTTGGAGCAAGCCACAAAGGTGACATTGGAAGTTACTTTCCTGATACAGACCCTAAATATAAAAATGCGGATTCCTGTAAACTTCTTTCGGAAGCTTGGACTGAAATACAGAACGAAGGATGGGAATTAGAAAATCTTGATATTGTAATTCTTATTGAAAAACCTAAATTCATTCCGTACAGAGAGCAGGTTATACATTCAATTGCAGAAACTTTGAATGTTTCTGACGACAAGGTTTTTATAAAAGCAAAAACAGGTGAAAAACTTGGAGATGTCGGAAATAGTAAATGCATAGAAGTTTTTGCAAACTGCTTAATTTCTAAAAATAAATAAAAAAAGTGTACCTCAAAAATTGTCTCCAACTTTTAAGGTACACTTCAAATTTCTCACTTTTTTTTTACAATCTTTTACTCTGGTAACTCAAGTACAAGTTCAACTTCTGATAATGTAATTCCAAGATTAGCAGCAATCTCTTCGTTCTTCCAGCCCTGCTGTTTCAAAGCATGAATACTATCACGTTTTCTAGGACTCAATGTTTTACTAGAAGAAGATCGTGAACTTGATGTTGACTTTGCCTTTCCACTGGTTTCTGAAATAGCCTTAAGTGCATTAAGTTTTCCATCAATATTTTTAGAAAGATCTGCAATGCGAGCCTCTGCTCTAGCAAGACCATCACGGTCACTCTGAATCTTATTAATTCTCTCTTCAGCATCCTGAACCATTGCATTCAATGAATCAAGTTTATCTACTGCTGCATCAAGATGCTTTGTATTCTTCAACAATGTATCAACATTTGCCTGAACATCCTTAATTTCTGCAGGCAATGACTGAATCTGTCTGTTTGCATTAGTAAGTCTCTGTTCAAGTTCCTTTAACTGTGCAAATGATTTGTCTACATCCATTGAGACTCTATCAATAACTTCTGTCTTCTTATCAAGACGTTCATAAGTTAATGAAATATTAGTAAGTGTTTCCTGAAAATCCCTTACCTTCACTTCCATTGACTGTAAATCATCACTTGTAGACTGGAGCTGACGAACTTTATCATCCATAGAACCAGACATTACAATGAGCTTATTAAAGTCTTTTTCAAGATTATCAATCTGTTTACGTGCAGTATTAAATTTCTCAAGACGTTCTTCTGCTTCACCGTTCATGCTGACAAGAGCATCAAACTGATTGTTAAATGCTTCTGCGGCAACCTTAAATCCGTCAAGCTTTTCAAAATTCAAAGAAATAGAATTAATTTCTTCTTCAAGCTGTCTTCTCATATTTTCTGCTTTCTCGAAAACAGACATCTGAGATTCCACTTCCTTAACTTCTTTACTCAAATCAGTAATTCTTGTCTGGATGTCATTCTGATCATTCTGCATCTTTAATACCATATCTGAATGGCGGACACGGTTATCATTTGATGCTTTTTCGATCTGTTCCATGAGAGTCTTGATTTTCTTTTCTGATCTGTCATTCTGTTCTTTAATACGGTCTTCTGTTGTATCAAGCATTTTTGTATACATCGCATCAAGCTGAGAAATGATTTCATCTGATTTATCTTTATATTCCTGAAGGGAAGTATTTGTCTTATCATCAAGGGAATTAATAGAAGCCTGAATTTCTTCCTGCTTTTCCATTGTGCTCTGACGATATTTTTCAACAAGCTCATCAAGTTCTTTCTTTACATCCTGAGCTTTTTCATAAGCAAGTTCTTTCAAGCCATCAAGTTCACCTTCATAAGCATTCTTTCGTTCATCAAACTGCTGTGATAGCTGCTGCTTCCAGGAATTAAAATCTTCAATAGCCTCATCAATTTTTGATGTACTGATATTACTCTTCTCTTCAAGTTCATCTTTATACTGTTCAAGCTGAGCAATAATATCTTCCTGCTGAACCTGAAGATCTTCTTTGATTTTTGCAGCATGCTTTTCTGTTTCAATTCTAAGTGTTTCATCAGAAGTATTAACCGCAGTTTCAAGTTCAGATTTATACTGGTCAACAAAGTCACGAACTTTATTTTCCATATCGCTAACCTGTGCATTAATTACATCAATTCTAGACACAGCATTTTCTTCAAGGGTATTTGTAAATGTATCAACTCTTGAATCAATATTCTGTTTCCAGCTATCAAGATCTTCCTGAATCTTTTCTTCACGTACTTTAAGATTAGCTGTAAATTCTGATTCAAATGTTGTAAGTTTATCTGAAACACTGTCCATTGTCTGACTTCTTAATTCATCCATATGAGATTCAAGATCTGCAATCTGTGTAGCAAGACTATCAGACTGAACTTTTGTGGCATCAGTAAATACTTTAAATTCAGCCATTACATGATTTTGTGTTTCTACCATTGATTTATGAAGAACCTTTTCGAGCTGATCAATATCCTGACCACTTGTCTCAAGACGTTCCAGTCTGTAATACATGTCCTTTTTATACTGATCAAGCTGCTTATCAAGCTGAAGCAGATTCTCTGCCTGTTTAGAATCATAAATTGCAATAGCTTTCTTAACAGCATCTTCAAGACGCTTATTAACTTCTGCAATTTTATTTGAAGTATCTTTTTCAAATTTAGCAATTGCTGCTTCAACTTCTTCTTTATGTGCTGAAACTTCTTTACCAGATTCCTTTGCTTCAGCAACAGCATCCTGACAGCTTGCTTTAAGTTCAGTAATTGCAGTCTTCGCATCTTTTGCACTTGCTGCAGTCTGAGTTTTCAAATCTGCAAGATTCTGTTTGATTGTATCCTGCATTGTATGAATCTTTTCTTCAACATTTGTTTTAAATGTTTCAATATGATTTTTTGCAGTATTTGTATATTTTTCGTATGCGGCCTTTTCTTTCTCATCAGCCTTACTGATAGCTTCATCGAAAAGACTATCATAGCGTTCCTGCATTTCTGCAAGCTGTTCTTCAAGTTCTGTCTGATATTTTTTAATGGAATTTTCTGACTGTTCAACTTGTATTTTATAAGTTTCAATACGTTCCTGAGACAAAACACTTAAACGCTTAAACGCATCATCTTCAAGGGCTTCAACCTTCTTTGCAGCGTTTGAATAAATTCCACTTACATCGCTGTTAATACGAGTTCTAACTTCTTCATACTGTTCAACAGCATTTTTTGTATTTACTTCAATTTCTTTTGAGCGGTCATCATATTTTTTAAGTAAATCGGCACCGATAATTTTAAGCTGTTCACTGTTACGTTTAGAAAATTCCTGAATAACAACAGGAATCTGTTTTTCAATTTTATCGAGACTTGATTTACTTTCAGCAAGCTTGTCATTTACTTTGCTGATATAATTTGATTCAGCTTTGATTTTATTAAGATTTTCTTCAACCGCAGATGTCATTTCTGAAAGGGTTTCAATTTTAGAACCATATGCGTTGATTTTTTCTTCAATTGAGTGAACTGCACCTGTATCTTTTTCAAGGGAATGAATCATTTCCTTAAATTCATCAATCTGAATTTCAAGTTTTTTTACAGCTGCTACAGCCTGCTGCTGCTGACCATCAAGTTCCGCAGAATGCATTTTAATTTGTTTTGCTTTTTCACCAAAATAAGTTTCAAATTCACCTAAACGCTTGTCAGCATAGCGTTTTACCTTTTCCATTGAATTCTTGTCTTTATCGATTAATTTTAAAGCAATAGTAAAAACTGCAGACACGGCTACAGCAATGATAATGATAATAAATGTATTCACTTTTTCCCACCCAAAAAGTTTTATATTTTATTTTAACACAATGTCCATAAATTGGCGATAGTTTTTAAAACATATATCCGCTTCCTTTAATGGTATGTGTAGAAGTCTGCGCCACCATGGCAAAAGATATGCAGTTTTCATTCCGGCATTTCTTGGGCCATCAACATCACACTTTTTATTATTTCCTACGTAAAGTATATTCTGCAATGGAAAGCCTAATTCCTTTGCCATAATACCAAACGTATATTTTGATGGTTTTAATGCACCAATATGCTCAGCACCATAAACCCCATCACAATAAGGAAGAACTCCCCAGATATCTCCCTTCTGTTCAGGAGGAAAATCGGATAGAATTGCAACCTTATAACCAGCTTCTTTAAGTTTTATGAATGTTTCTTTAACATTCTTGTAAGGTTTTACCTTTTTAAAAATTTCAGGATATGGTCCATAAACATAATCCTGAAGATATTTTTCTGCTTCCGGAGTTGTACAATGCAATCGTTCTGAAAGAAGAATTGCCTGATATCTGAACAAATCAGGAAGCGGAGCACAACGACGCAAAGCCTTACGAACCTGCCAGAAATTAAAATAGAACTTCAAATGAGTTAAAAAATGAAATAAAATTCTCACATTAAATCTCATCTGAGGATATAGAGTTCCATCAATATCAAAAGCAATAACTTTCACATCGTGTAGCATATTTCTATTATAAACTATTTTATCTACAATATAAAGGGTAAATAATAAAGAGTTATTTACCCTTTATTCCCATTGGATAAAAGTTCGATGAAGTTTTAATTCTTGTCAAATGTACAAAGCAATCTTTAGATTTTACAAGATATTTTTCAAAATCGTTATACTTTAACTCTTCACCATCCATAAATACAGAAATATGGAATGTTCCGTTTTTATCAAAGAATGGGAAAATTACAGCAGCATCATTAAACACTTTAACTTCAGAACTTTTTCTATCTGTTTGACGTATAGCTGCAAGATAAAAATAATCAGGCTCAGTAATTGCCAGCACATAAAGCAGCGCTTTAAGATTATCCGGCTGATATCCTGTGTTTTTAATATAACCTGCTGTATTAGTAACACCTTTACTTGTGTAAACAGCTGTAAAAGGTTCTACTGTTACATCTACACCAGTATCTTTATAAAGGTATGTTTTCTTTGCTCTCACAGACAGCGCTGCTGCTGCAAGATTACGGGTCCAGTCCAGACTAAAGTTTGTATTGAAGGAATTATTTAAATTTCCCTGATAACCTGTAGGATTATATTCAACTGTAGATTCAATTAAAGGTCCACGCTTTAAGTAGCTTCCTGCGATAGGATCAACAAGTCCATCAACAACCCATTTTACAAAACCACATGAAGAAAGAACAAGCTTACCTTTATTTCGTTCTTCAGGAATATGCAAAGTTCCTTCTGTGATTGAAATATTTTTTCCAATTTCGTCGTACATCGCATCGTTTTCATATGCAATATCCTTAAGATATGTACGAATAGTTTTTACCATCAAAATATTTGAATCATACTGATTCTGAACATAACCAGAATAATTCCAAGGTAGAGAATTTTTTGTCAGATTATAAATTTCCTGAACACTTGAAGTTAAAAGCTTTTCAAATGGTATTCCAAGAGGAACATTCTGTGCTGCAAAAGAATTGAATATTACAAAATCACAAGTTGTAACATTTTTATGAGGTTTAAACTGAATATATACATCACTGTTTTTTGCAACATATATGCGAAGATATTTTGGCTTTCCGTCATCTTTGCTGCGAACATACATCCATGAACCGAAAGCATTTACCGGATAGGCATCTTCTGTAACGGTATGAACACCTGTGCTGTCATAAACATCAATATTAATCTGAGTTCTTGGTGAAACATAAACAGCAAAAACGTCAGATTGTTCTTCAAGGCTTATCTGAAAGATTTCTCCGGCTTTATTTGCACGAATCTGAGAATTCTGCATACGGATACCTTCCAGATCCTGATTCAGCCAGTTATCTATAATAGTTTTTCTAATTTCTGCAGAATCAGGAATACCAAGACTATTGTATTCTGCATATAGTGAAGACATAAGTAATGAAGCAGCAGAAATAACCGCTGCAAATATTTTTTTACAAGACTTCATTCATCCCCCTCAGATTCCTGACTCAAAAACAAACCTACAGATAATTAGTTTCCAGCTGGTGGCATATGAAGGTCATCTACAGGTTCTGGATCTGTAAATACATTTGCCCCTTCTGCAAGTCTTACTTCTGGTTTTACAAGATCGTATTTCTTTCCATTCCATACTTCAAGCATTCCGTCTTTGTTTTCATCAGGATGCTTACCTGCTGGTGCGTTAGAAAGAAGAAGCTTAAGACGATTAAGCTGGTTAACTTCTGAGCTTCCCGGATCGTAATCGATTGCACTGATATTGCTTTCAGGATAACGGCGTCGAAGTTCCTTAATCATTCCCTTACCTGTTACATGATTTGGAAGACATGCAAATGGCTGAACACATGCAATGCTTGGACAACCAGAATGGATAAGCTCAACCATTTCTGCAGTAAGGAACCAGCCTTCACCAGTAATATTTCCAAGCTGAACAATATCATCAACACTGTCCATCATTTTATAAATTGAATTTGGAGCTTCAAAGCGATGAGACTTATTAAGATACTTCTTCATCTTGTTACGATACAATTCAAGGAACCATACAAAGAGCTTTGCATTGCGCTCTGTTTTCTTAGGGAATGCAAGTTCTTCGTGACGGAAAATTCCTGTGGAGAATGAATAAAAGAAGAAGTCAGCCAGATCCGGCATTACACATTCTGCACCTTCTGCTTCGATTGTTTCTACAATCTTGTTGTTTGCAGTAGGATGGAATTTTACAAGAATTTCACCTACTACACCAACTCGAGGCTTCTTAACAGGAAGAAGTGGAAGTTCATCAAATTCCTTGATTATATTCTTTATCAGTTTATGATACTTAACAAATGATGTTGATTTAATACACTGCTCTGCTCGTGCACTCCATTTTTCATAAAGAGCATTTGCGCTGCCTGGAACTTTTTCGTAAGGACGAGTTCTGTAAAGAACACGCATTAATACATCACCAGCCATAATTGCCATAAGACAACGATGTAGCAATACCGGTGTAATTTTAAATCCAGGATTTTTTTCAAATCCCTGTGCACTTAATGAAAGAACAGGAATATGTCCCCATCCTGCATCGTTTAATGCACGACGGATAAATCCAATGTAGTTTGTAGCACGACAACCACCACCAGTCTGAGTAATGATCAACGATGTATTATCTAGATCATATTTTCCAGATTCAAGGGCTGCAATCATCTGACCTGCAACAAGAATAGAAGGATAACAAGCATCGTTATTAACATACTTCAATCCTGTTTCTACAGCCTTTGGATCAACAGCATCAAGAATTACAAAGTTATAACCACAGTACTGGAATGCCTTCTGCAGAATTCTAAAGTGAATTGGAGACATCTGAGGACCGATGATTGTATGTTTATACTTCATCTCTTTTGTAAATACCTGGCGTTGATATGAAGCAGGTTTTACAGGATATTTCTTGTGATTGCGTTCACGTTCTTTAACTGCCGCAATGAGAGAACGGATTCGAATGCGGACAGCACCAAGGTTACTTCCTTCATCGATCTTGATCAAAGTATACATGCGGCCTTTTGCCTTCATGATTTCATCAACCTGGTCTGCTGTAACAGCATCAAGTCCACAACCAAATGAAGTAAGCTGAACAAGTTCAAGATTTGGAGTTCCTGCTACAAAGCTTGCAGCTCTGTAAAGACGATTATGGTAAACCCACTGGTCGATGATACGCAGCGGGCGTTCAATTGCACCAAAGTGAGCAAGGGAATCTTCTGTAAATACAGCAAGTCCAAGTCCATTGATCATTTCTGGAATACCATGATTAATTTCTGGGTCAAGATGATATGGACGGCCGGCAAGAACAATACCGTTTACTCCGTTTGTAATGATTGTTTCAAGAGCTTCCTCACCAGCTATCTTTACATCTTCACGGAATTTTTCCTGTTCAGCCCAGGCAGCTTCTACTGCATCCATGATCTTTTCAAAAGTCAATGTTGGAAAGTGTGGATGGAGTTCTTCAAAGAGACGGTATCCCAAACGCTTCTTGTCATAAACAGGAAGGAATGGATCCAAATAAAGAATGCTCGAATCCTGACGGAGAGCATCAATATTGTTGCGCAAAACTTCTGGGTAGCTTGTTACAATCGGACAGTTGTAGTGGTTTCCTGCTCCTGCATCTTCCTGCTTTTCATAAGGTGCACATGGATAGAAAATGAATTTACATCCGGCCTGCAATAGAGATTCAATATGTCCGTGAGAAATTTTTCCTGGATAACAAACTGATTCAGAAGGAATTGATTCAAGTCCTTTTTCGTAAACCTTGCGAGTAGAACGAGGTGAAAGACGAACACGGAAACCAAGCTTTGTAAAGAATGTAAACCACAATGGATAGTTTTCGTACATATTCAAAATACGAGGAATTCCTACATCACCCATTGGGGCATCTTCTGGTTTTAATGGAACATAATCAAATACGCGTTTGTATTTCCATGCAAAGAGGTTTGGAATTTCATCCTTTTCATCAACTTTGATATTTGTGTTCGCTTTGTTTGAAGCATCGATGATCTGTGCATCCCCTTCAATATCAAGACCTCTTTCACATCTGTTACCAGTTACAAATGTACGTGCTGTTTCATTTCCGGCTTTATCTTTTGCACGGAATGTGTTGATAGTCAAAAGACAGTTGTTCTGACATTTACCACAGCGGCGAAGATCAAGTTCAACCTTAAAGTTTTCAAGCTGTTCAACAGTTGCAATACCAGAACGAACATCGTGAACAGTACCTTCAGGTTCACCTGGCTTTGGTGTCATAAGATCAATCCACTGGTCACATGCGATCAAAGCAGAACCGTAAGCTCCCATCAGACCTGCAACATCAGGACGGAATACATTTACGCCGGCAATTTTTTCAAATGCGCGAAGAACTGCATCGTTAAAGAAAGTTCCACCCTGAACAACAACTTTAGTTCCAATATCAGAAGCTTTGCGAAGTTTAATAACCTTGAACAAAGCATTTTTAATTACAGAATAAGAAAGACCTGCAGAAATATCAGCAACAGTTGCACCTTCTTTCTGAGCCTGCTTTACGCGGGAATTCATGAATACAGTACAACGGCTTCCAAGGTCAACCGGCTTTTTTGCCATAAGTGCGATCTGTGAAAATTCCTTTACATCCATACCCATTGTACGGGCAAAGTTATCAAGGAAGGAACCACAACCAGATGAACATGCTTCGTTAAGCTGAATTGAAACGATTGCACCATCTTTCATGCGAAGACACTTCATGTCCTGACCGCCGATATCAAGAAGGAACTCAACGCCAGGAACAAAGAAATCTGCAGCCCTAAAGTGAGTGATTGTTTCAACTTCTCCAGAGTCAACGCCTAATGCAGCCTGGAACAAAGCTTCACCGTACCCTGTAGAAACTGCACGGGCAATGTAAACATCTTTTGGTAGACGGGAATAAAGCTCCTTGAGCATCTTGACTGCGATGTCCACAGGAGAACCTGCATTATGTGTATAGTAATTCCAGAGAATGCGGCCGTCTTTGTCAGTAAGGACAGCCTTTGTTGTTGTAGAACCTGAGTCAAGTCCTAAGAATACTGGACCTTTAGCTTCATCAAGATTTCCGCGAAGAGCAACTTCACCTGCATGGCGCTTTCTGAATTCTTCAAGTTCTGTCTCAGTTGTAAACAATGGTTCAAGGCGCTGCACTTCTGAAAGCTCAGCCCCCACAAGCTTTGTAAGACTATCTTTGAATTCTTTAATTGTAGGGAATGAATATTCCTTACCTTCAGCGTTAACAATAAATTTGCGTTCTGCAGAATAAGCAGCTCCTGTTGCAACAAAGAGCTGGGAATTTTCCGGAACGATGATTTCGTCGTCTTTTAATTTTAAAGTTTCGATAAAGCGGTAACGGAGCTGGTCCATAAAGTGAAGTGGACCTCCAAGGAATGCTACATGACCGCGGATAGGCTTACCACATGCAAGACCAGAAATTGTCTGGCTTACAACAGCCTGGTAAATAGAAGCAGCAATATCTTCGCGACGGGCGCCTTCGTTGATCAAAGGCTGAACGTCAGTTTTTGCAAATACACCACAGCGGGCTGCAATTGAATAAATTGTTGTAGCTCCTTTTGCAAGCTCGTTAAGACCGGCAGCATCAGTTTCAAGAAGAGCAGCCATCTGATCGATAAAAGCACCAGTACCACCGGCACAAGTTCCGTTCATACGCTGTTCAACGCCACCTTTAAAATATGTGATCTTGGCATCTTCACCACCAAGTTCAATTACAACATCAGTCTGTGGAATAATCTTTCTAACTGCAGTTGTTGCCGCTATTACTTCCTGAATAAACGGAACAGAAAGCCAATGGGAAACAGCAAGACCGCCCGAACCAGTTACCTTTACAGATAAAGTCTGATTTTCGCCTTCTGGTAATTTTGCCGAAAGTTCGTCCATTGCATCAGTAACAACCTTGATGATAGTGCTTCTGATGTCAGCACGATGTCTTACATACGCGCTGTACAAAAGTTCATCTTTATCACCTAAAGCGGCAACTTTTACGGTTGTAGAACCAACATCGATACCAAATCTGATTGGTGTAACAACCTTTTTGAATGAAACATTAGAGAGAGTATTATTTTCTGACATAAATATAGTATTCCCAATATAAATAATTATTCTATTATATTGTAAATGCTATTCATTTTTTTTTCAACTAAGGAGTCGAATCCTGTTACCAGGTACAGATCTGCCATTATTGGTATGTTGCAGCCTACTCTTTGGTAGGAAACGTATCTGACTTTAAAGTAATTTCACTTCCAGAACCTTTAGTATTACCATTTACAAAAGCAGTTCCTTTAATATCTATTTCATTTACACCCTGACCCTACCTTCTTAACATTCCCTACACTTTTTTATATAATGGTAGAAATAACATTCAAAGAATTATCTATTAATATATTACAAAAAGGAGCAGACACTATGTCTAAGTATCCATTTGAATCCATTGAACCAAAATGGCAGAAATACTGGGATGAACACAAAACATTCAAAGTAACAGAAGACGAAAAATTTCCAAAAGAAAAGAGAATGTACGTTCTTGATATGTTCCCTTATCCTTCAGCAGCTGGACTCCATGTAGGACATCCAGAAGGCTACACAGCTACAGATATTTACTGCCGCTACCTCCGCATGAATGGCTACAATGTACTCCATCCAATGGGATATGACGCATTCGGTCTTCCTGCTGAAAACTATGCAATCAAAACAGGAACTCACCCAAAAACAACAACTAACGCAAATATCGAACACTTTACTCAGCAGATTAAATCTCTCGGTTTTTCTTATGACTGGGACCGCTGTGTAAGTACATGTGAGCCTGATTATTATAAATGGACTCAGTGGATTTTCTTACAGCTCTACAAAAAGGGCTTGGCTTACGAAGCAGAAACTCCAATTAACTGGTGTCCAAGCTGTCTTACAGGACTTGCAAACGAAGAAGTAAAAGAAGGAAAATGTGACCGTTGTGGTTCACAGGTTACTCATAAAACTATCCGTCAGTGGATTTTAAAAATTACAGACTACGCTGACCGCCTGGACGCTGACCTTGAAGGTCTTGACTGGCCTGAAAGCGTAAAAGCTATGCAGCACAACTGGATTGGAAAATCTACAGGTGCCGAAGTTACATTTACTGTTGCAGACAAAGACGGAAAACCAACTGACAAAAATCTTACAGTTTATACAACACGCTGTGATACACTTTTCGGTGCAACTTACATGGTTGTTTCACCAGAACACAAAATCATCGATGCAATCACAACAGATGAACAGAAAGCAGCCGTTAAAGCTTATCAGGAAGAAGCTGCAAAAAAATCTGATCTTGAACGAACAGACCTTGCAAAAGACAAAACTGGTGTTTTCTCTGGAAGCTATGCAATAAACCCTGTAAACGGAAAATTAATTCCAATCTGGATTGCAGACTATGTACTTATTTCTTACGGTACTGGTGCTATTATGGCCGTTCCTGCTCACGATGACCGAGACTGGGAATTTGCTAAAAAATTCAACCTTCCTATCATCGAAGTATTAAAGTCAGAGGTTGATGTTCAGAAACAGGCTTGGACACAGGATGGAATCCATGTTAATTCTGAATTTCTTGATGGCTTAAACAAAAAAGATGCCATTGCAAAAATGCTGGAATTCTTAGAAGAAAAGAAAATCGGACGCAAAGCAATCAACTATAAGCTTCGGGACTGGGTCTTCAGCCGTCAGCGCTATTGGGGTGAACCAATTCCTTTGGTACACTGTCCAGACTGTGGAACAGTTCCAGTTCCAGAAGAAGAATTACCACTTACATTACCAGAAGTAAAAACTTACCAGCCAACAGGTACTGGTGAATCTCCACTTGCGGCAATTGATTCATGGGTAAATTGCAAATGTCCAAAATGTGGAAAAGCTGCTAAGCGCGAAACAAATACAATGCCACAGTGGGGCGGTTCGTGCTGGTATTACCTTCGCTACCTTGATCCAAAAAATAACGATAAATTCTGTTCTGAAAAGGCAGAAAAATACTGGATGCCTGTAGACCTTTACATTGGTGGTGCTGAGCATGCCGTTCTTCACTTACTCTATGCTCGCTTCTGGCACAAAGTTCTTTACGATTGCGGTGTTGTTTCTACAAAAGAACCATTCCAGCGTCTTATTAACCAGGGAATGATTACTTCATTTGCATTCCAGAGAAAGAACAAGACTTTAGTTCCAGTTGATGAAGTAGAAGAAAAAGACGGTAAGCACTATGAAAAAGCTACAGGTGAAGAACTTGAACAGATTGTAGCAAAGATGTCTAAGTCTCTTAAGAACGTTGTAAATCCTGATGACGAAATCAAAGCATACGGTGCTGACTCAGTTCGTATGTACGAAATGTTCATGGGACCTCTTACAATGTCTAAACCTTGGGCAACACAGGGAATCGTCGGTATTCACCGCTTCCTTGAAAAAGTCTGGGCAGTTTCAGAAAAACCAATGGCAGACATTTATATTTCAGGAAAGCTTGAAGACAAAGCATTGATTTCTGCACGCAAAACATTTGCTCAGACAATTAAAAAAGTAACAGAGGATACAGCCACTTTGAACTTCAACACAGCAATCAGCCAGATGATGATTTTCATCAATGAAGTTTCAAAGCTTCCAGAAGTTCCAAAAGCAATGTGGTCTGACTTTGTAAAAGTTCTTTCTCCTTACGCTCCTCACCTTGGTGAAGAACTCTGGGAAAAACTTGGAAACAAAGAATCTATCGCTTACGTTCAGTGGCCAACATTCAACGAAGAACATACAAAAGATGATATGAAGACAATCGTTGTTATGGTTAACGGAAAAAAACGTGATACATTCGAAGCAGCTCCTGGTACCAGCGATGATGTTCTTAAAGAAACAGCATTGGCTCGTGACGGAGTTAAGAAGTTTACTGACGGTTTTGAAATCGTTAAATGTATTATCGTAAAAGATAAACTTGTTAACCTGGTTGTTAAATAATTCAATGCCATACAGGAACCTTGCTTTCGCTTGGTTCCTTTTTTTTAGCCTGCATTATTAGTGTCTATGCTGGTTGAATAACTTAGTGATACCTGAGATTTTAAGAACTAATAAGTAGTATCTGGAATATGGTTAAAGCGCTCGTAAGCTTTCTGAAATACTGAAACAGTTGTCTCCGATTTTTTCAATCTGGCGTACAAGATCGATATATAAAAGTTCGGCTTTAACATCTGCCCCGCCTTCAAGACGTTTTCTGGCAAGTTTTTTAAGATTCTTTCTAAACAGATCAATCTGATCTTCAAGCTCTCTGGCAAGAGAAAGTTTATCATCATCAAGTTCTTTATTGATATTTATTCTAATAAACTGAAGGAATTGACGCGCAAGTTCAACATAAGGAATCATTTTATCAAGATCATCCTGCTGATACTTCATATTTTTTGAAATACTTTTTGAAATAAGCATTACTGTGGCATAACAGTTGTCAGACATACTTTCAAGATCTTCAACAATCTGAATCATAGATGAGATGTGATTCAACTGTTTTTCCGTAATATGAAGACTTTCACATTTTACTAAATAATGTGTTATCTGCTCGTGCATTTGATCACAATAGACTTCTTCTTTTTCACTTTCATCAGCATGATTATCAATAAAACTCTGATCACGACTAGTAAGACCAATCTGGATTCTGTCAAACATTCCTGTCACAACATCAGTCATATCCGCAATTGCTTTTTCTGCACGAATAATATACGCTGCACTATTTTCTTTACCAATTGTTTCAACAAATTCAAGCTTGTATGTATTAGAAGCTCCGACTTCATCATCCTTAATAAGCATTCGCGAAAGTTTTACTATTGGTGTCTGTAAAGGAAGAAGTACTACAGTTGATAATGTTTTAAAAACTGTGTGGAGCATTGAAATTCGGATAGCAATATTTGAATTTGCATGTCCCGGGGTTAACATTGTTACAAGATTTAGGAATGGTCCAAAGAATATCAAGGCAATAACGGTCCCAAACACATTGAACATAACGTGGATTAAAGCGGAACGTTTTGAATCAGCACTCTGACCAATAGCAGCAAGAATAGCATCAATTGTAGAACCAATGTTACTTCCTAAAGTAAGAGCTGCAGCAAATTCCCAACTGATTGCATTATTATACGCAAGTGAAATTACAATTCCGGAAAAGGCACTTGAAGAATGTAAAGCTGCTGTAATCAATATACCAATTATGAATCCGATAAGAATAGAAACCGGACCCCATCCCTGTATATTTGTAAGCCACATCATTTTTGCAGGATCAGTAGGAATTGCTTTCTGCAGCCAGTCGAGACCAATAAAAAGCATTCCAAATCCCATCAATGCTTCACCTACATTTCGATATGTAGACTTTTTTGCAAGTGTAAAAACGTAACCAAGACCAAAAATAGGAATTGCAAAAGCAGCAATTTTAAAATCAAATGTAGAAAGGGAAACAATCCAGGCTGTAATTGTTGTACCAATATTGGCACCAAAAATAACACCCACAGACTGAACTAAAGAAAGAAGACCTGCATTTACAAATGTAACAACCATTACCGTTGTTGCACCTGATGACTGAATGATCATTGTTACGACCATACCAGTTATAAGAGCAACGATCCTGTTACCAGTCATCACACTTAATGCGCGCTGTAGCTTCTCGCCGGTACTTTTTTGAACACCGTCGGACATAAGTTTCATTCCATAAAGGAGGAATGCAAGAGCACCTAAAAATTGCAATAATACTTTGACTACAGCCATATGTTATAATAGCAAAAAAAAGGTCCTCATTTCAAGTGAGAACCCTAATTTAATTATTACTTAGCTGTAATTACTGAACTTCTGTTACTGAAGTGATTACATTAAAGGCTTCAAGAAATCCCGTTTCCTTTACTGTATTAATAACAGCAAAAGACATATTCATAAGGTATAATTTAAATCCAGTATCAAGACCTTTATTAAAGCAGGCAAAAAGCATTCCCATTCCTGTGGAATCCATTGTTGTTACCTGTGATAAATCAAGAACAACATTTGTCGATTTTATATTTTCAAAAATCTTTGTCTGGAGATCCCCGATTGTATATGAATTACATGCTCCAATAAGTTCATAAAGAGCATAGTTTGCACCGCTTTTTTCAGTAATTGTTAATTGTTCCATGTTTCTACTACTCCCTATTTTTCTTCTAGTTCCTCAAAGGAATCTGGATCAACAATATCATCTATGCTGATTCCATCATTTGGATTAGAAAAATCGGCATTAAACATATCTTCATCAAAAACATCTGAAATATTAAAATCAGCTGTATCTTCGATAATCCTGTCAGTTTCTTTATTTTCATCAACAATCTCATCTACAGGAATATCTTCAGCTCCAGGGATTTCTTCTGTCTGCTTTGAAACTTCAACTTCAGGATCAATTATTTCATCAGAGGAAGCAGTTACTACACTTTCACCAGCTGCACTAGAATCATCATTCATTGCATCGGCAAGTAAAGCATCTGCATCAAAAGAATCAGTATGGTCAACAAGACGTTCCTGTGCAGAATCTTCATCAGTCATGTACATAGAAGAATCTTTACCAAAATATCTAATTACAACCATTGTGATATCATCTTCAAGTTCCTTTGACATAAAACGCTGAAGATTATCAAATGTAAATCTGGCGATACGAGCAGAAGGATATGTATAGTTATCCATCAATGCCTGTTTAATTCTTTCCTTACCAAATGTATCACCACGAAGTGAGTGAGAATTAATCAAACCATTTGTAGAAACTGCGAGCATATCTCCCGGCGTAAGTTTAACCTGCTTAACCTTAACAAGAGGCGAAACATCCTTAACAAATCCAAGAACATATCCCTTACCCTGAATTTCAATAACATTGTTATATGTCTTTGAATACATGAGCATTGTTGGAATACCACAGTTAATGTAATACATAGTATCATTTTCAAAATCTATAAGACAGAAAATTCCACTAAAGAAGGTTCCCTTTGGAAGATTTGCACGAATGAATGCATTAACTTTCTGAATCAATTCCTTAAAATCATGAGTATCTGCAAGGAATGTACGAATAATGGACTTAAGAATGACCATACTCATAGAAGCAGAAATACCTTTACCGCTCAATGAACCGACTACCATAATATGGCTTGTATCATTTAGGCGAATCATATCAACAAATTCACCACCAATATTATGAGCTGGAACCATAAGATATCCAACATCAATTTTTGGATTTTTGATATAATCCATGTTCTCCTGAATCGATGTAATAATCTGAGACGACATGCGGATTTCGCGGTTAACAGTACCAACAACTGAAGCATTAGCAATATTCTTCATGTAATAACCGAATACGAAGAAGTAAGAATAGAACTTATCAAACATCTGCTTATCATAATCATCATAAGCACCTCCGGTTCGTTTTTCCCCAAGGAAAAGATGACCAAGAATATAATTTCCTTCGTGGAGAATAATTAATACTTCTGATTCTGTTTCTTCAAAAATATTTTCAAGTTCTTCCTGAATTGGCTGAAGAAGATAATTTGTTTCAACTTCACTTCTAAAAATAATGAAGTTTTCATTCTTTAATAACAGGTCACGAACTTTTTGATTCTTAGGAATTACGTGTGTTTTTCCCTCAGAGTTATATGCTGTTGTATATTCATCACTACCAGAATCGATAGTTACTGTCATTGAACCTGTCTGGAGATTATCCTGGAATGCTTTAAAAAATTCCTGTGCAATATTCGAAAGTTCGCTTTCGTAATTAATAGATGCAAGTGCCTGTTCAAAGTCAGCATCATATTGACTTGACCGATACTTAATAAGTTTTGCAAGACCTGAACTTACATAGCGTCCAATAAGCATAAGTGCAAATACAGAAACAGATACCAGCAAAACAAATAAAGGAAGTTTTGTTACTGCCATAGGTGCAAGCCATACATAGATAAAAGCACCAAGCACTGCAGGAAGCAGATATTTTATAAACATAGAAAGGATACTTGAAAACAGCTTTGAACCGTCAAATATCTTTTCATAGGAAATACTGATTGAAAGCATTACAGACATCACAGCAAGCATATACATGAACAATGATTTAGCCATTGGCATAATTGCTGAAATGTAGAAAATCAACAAAAGACCTGCCCAGCCAAACAACAATGTTCCAAAACAAAGAACAGTTCTCTGAATTGTTACACGGGAATTAGAGTTTTCTCCATTTAATAACATGATTAAAAGAGAGAACAATGGGATAACAAAAATAAACAGAACTACGAAAAGTTCATGCCATTCAATCGGAAACTGAGTTCCGAGTGTTCCAGTAAAAATCCGAGATGAAATTACATCAAATGTTGCTGCATTTTTAATTTTCATTTTTGCAAATGAAATATATCCTGCAGCAAGAAGAAGTATAATTCTTACAATGATATCAACTGCATTTCCACTCTTTTTTGAGACCTTAATAAACATAAGAGAAATTTCAATAAAGATTGCAGCTACCAGAAATATAACAAGATGATGGAGAATATTTGTAATTGTTTCCGGACCATCGAACTTAATCGATATAAGTGCGAATAACAACATCAGAGTTGATACGGCATCCAGCATCATAATTCCAACCATACTACTGCCAGTACCCTGGTTTTTAGTATTAACGTTAACAGATGCGTAAATTAAGAATCCAGCTAAAAGTGCATTAAGTACAATAAAAATCATTAGCTTACCACCTTTGTTACCATCATAGTAATATCATCATGAAGTTTATTATTTCCCTTGTAATCAAAAATCAAGTTTACAATGTCATCAATAAATTCCTGAGGCTGCTTAGCAGCACTATTCTTGATTGTTTCAGTATAGAGATCAGTATCACCAAGTTCCACACCTTCGTCGTTCATTACTTCTGAAACACCATCAGATGCGAACAGGATTAAGTCATCACGGAACAGTCTCTGTTCATCGATTCGAATATCATCAATATCAATAATTCCAACTACACCACAGTTTGAAGAAAGCGGTTTAATTGTATATCCATCAGGAGCTCGTGTTACAATCAAAGGATCTGACATTGAAGCATTGACATAACGAATTGTCATTTTCTGAGTGTCAACTACAGAAATAAACAATACAGTATATTTATCCTGAAGTTTCATTCCCTTGATAGCTTTATCAATGGCACGAACAATACCTATAAGATCTTCTTTATCTTCAATAATTTTAACAGTATTCATTACCAAACCCATAATAAGGGCAGCAGGAAGACCTTTACCAGATACGTCTCCAAGCATCAAAAGTGTTTTATGTTCATCAATAGGAAGTGCTGTATAATAGTCACCAGATACGTTTACCAATGGTCTAAAGTATGCAGCAATCTTTAAGCGTTTTGTATCAGGCATCACTTCAGGTAAGAAGAGGCGCTGTGTTTCTGCAAGCTGTTCCCATTCTTTAGAAAGACCTGCAATTTCTGACAAAGATGCAATTGTCTGTGTACGCTTTCTAAAACGGTAAAATTCTTCAACAAGGGTATTATAAATTCCTGTATCAAAAAATCTTGTATAACGACAGAGTACAAAGAAGTGGAATTTTTCATGTGAAATTACAAATCCGCGGGCTTTCTTGTATCTTGATGTAATACCAAGCTTATCACCGACAAAGTCAAAACCATCTGGCCATGTTGCCGGAAAGTTATTCATTAAAGTGCGAAGAACATCTTTATCATTTGTAATTCTGTTAGGACTGTTATAAAGAACGTATTCTTTTTCGCTATCCATATACAGAACTGAACAGTCAGCTTTCTGTTCGAGAATACGCTGAATGATTTCATAAAAATCTTCAAGTGTATAACAGAAACGAAGGCTGTCAATAAAAAGCTGAAGGTACTTTGTTTCCTCTTTTTTAAGAACCTTTTCTTCCATTGCTTTTGTTACCGCCTTGATTATCGAAGAACTGGCAATCAAGAAGAACATAAGAACTGAAAATTCAAGTAAGCAGAACGGAATAATTTTAATTTCTTTGGTGATCTGAAGAATGAGGAAGTAAGAAACAGCAATGAACCCTATAGTTGAAATTGCATATACCAATACTTCAAACCATCTTTTTCTTTGTTTTAGCATAAAGACTCCATTAAAAAAGAGATAAACAGTATTCTAATTATACCACAGTATCGGCAAAAGTGAATAAAAATTTAGAGAGGAAATGAATCATTCCCCAGATTTAAACAAAAAAAGCAGACCTTTTTATAAGTCTGCTTAATTATATTATCCCCGCTTAAAAGAATTTTAGCGGGAAAGATTTGATAATGGTATCAGATCCGGTGAATCACTAGGTTTTTCTTCAGCAAGATAAGATTCAAGTATCTTTTTCTGTGCTGGAGTAAGTTTTACAGGAACCTGAACCATAAGTTTGATATATAAGTCACCTTTTCTGCCATTTGCGGAATTAATTCCTTCACCTTTGATGCGAAGAATCTTTCCATTCTGTGTTCCAGCAGGAACTTTAACATCAATTGATCTGTCATCAAGAGATTTGATTGTAATTGTTGCCCCCAAAGCAGCCTGACTTATAGAAACAGGAGCTGCACAATACAAGTCATAATCATCTCTTTCAAAGAATTTATGATCTTTAATATGAACAACAACAATTAAATCTCCGCTTGGTCCACCATTACGCCCAGCATTACCCTGATGAGGAATTACAATACGTTTTCCTTCGTCAACACCTGCAGGAATTGTAAGCGTAACACGACTTGATTTCTGTTCAATACCTGTACCACGACAGTTCTTACAAGGCTTATCTATTGTCTTACCTGTTCCCGAACAAGTAGGACATGGCTGTTGAACGGTAAAGAACCCTGCACTGCGTCCAATCTGCCCCATACCATTACAGTAAGAACATGTTTTTCTGCTTCCTCCAGGAGCACAACCAGATCCGTTACATGAAGAACATGCTACTTCATGAGAAAAACGAACTTCTGCCTTTGTTCCATAAACAGCATCTTTAAAATCAATTTCAAGATCATAACGAAGAGAGGCACCCTGTCCAGGTTCATTGGAACGTCCATAACCACTTCTTGAACGGCCACCGCCACCAAAAAGGTTTTCGAAAATATCGCCAAATCCGCTACCGAAAATATCACTGAAATCAGAGTATGCATGAGAATAACCGCCGGCACCTCCACCTGCGCCCATTCCATCAAGGCCAGCAAAGCCATACTGATCATAGATAGGACGTTTCTGATCATCAGAAAGAACTTCGTAAGCCTCTGTTGCTTCCTTGAATTTTTCTTCAGCTTCCTTATCACCAGGATTTCTATCTGGATGATATTTAATAGCAAGCTTTCTGTATCCTTTCTTAATGTCATCAAGTGAAGCGCCCTTTTCTACACCAAGCACTTCGTAATAATCACGTTTGGCCATATTTACCTTCAATTTTTCACACAAACATCTTTATAAATACCAAAAACTGCTCTCACCGAAAATCTGTCAATCCACTGCGTGATCGCTTCGCTCTCAATGCAGTGGCTGCCAGCCTTTTCGGTTACGCAGTTTTTACATTATCAGGTACCTGCATTGTGTGAAAAATTGCAGGCACCTTTGTACATCCATTCATTTTCAAAGTGCAGGATGTATTAATACCATTAGTTGTCGTGTACTTCGTAGTCTACGTCTTCTGCAGAACCTTTGTCGAATCCTGATTTTGAACCAGAACCAGCATTAGCACCTGCATCTGCACCCACATCAGGACCTGGCTGAGCACCAGCAGCACCCTGCTGAGCTGCCTGCTGCTTGTAAACTTCTTCAGCGATTTTGTAAGAAGCCTGTTTCAAGCTTTCAGTCTTAGCCTTGATGTCTTCTGTATTGTCGCTTTCAAGAGCTTTCTTGAGGGCAGCAACTGCATCATCAATAGCCTGTTTGTCAGCAGCATTTACTTTGTCGCCAAGTTCTTTAACGCTCTTTTCTGTAGCGTAAATCAAGCTGTCAGCTTCGTTTCTTGCATCAACGCTTTCACGTTTTGCTTTATCGCTTGCAGCATTTGCTTCTGCATCTTTTACCATTTTGTTGATTTCTTCTTCGCTCAATCCTGATGAAGAAGTAATCTGGATGTGCTGTTCTTTTCCTGTTCCAAGATCTTTTGCAGATACGTGAACGATACCATTAGCATCGATGTCGAATGTAACTTCAATCTGTGGAACTCCACGTGGAGCTGAAGGAATACCTGTCAAATCAAAACGTCCAAGTGTTCTGTTCTGATCAGCCATTTCCCGTTCACCCTGAAGTACATGAATTGATACTGCAGTCTGTCCGTCAGCTGCTGTAGAGAAGATCTGGCTCTTCTTTGTAGGAATTGTAGTATTACGGTTGATGAGTTTTGTACAAACACCACCCATTGTTTCAATACCAAGTGAAAGTGGAGTAACGTCCAAAAGAAGAACGTCTTTAACATCACCTTTAAGTACACCACCCTGTACTGCAGCACCGATTGCAACAGCTTCATCTGGGTTTACTGCACGGCTTCCTTCCTTACCGAAAATTGCTTTAACAACTTCCTGAACTTTAGGCATACGAGATGATCCACCAACGAGAAGAACTTCGTCAATTTTGTCTGCTGTAAGTCCTGCATCAGCAAGAGCTTTGCGGCAAGGTTCTTTTGTTCTTTCGTAAAGATCATCTGTCATTGCTTCAAACTGAGCACGAGTCAAAGTCTTCTGAAGGTGCTTTGGACCTGTTGCGTCTGCTGTAATAAATGGAAGGTTAATATCTGTTGTTGTCTGGTTAGAAAGCTGAATCTTTGCGTTTTCTGAAGCTTCACGAAGACGCTGCATAGCCATTGGATCGCCTGAAAGATCGATTCCTGTATCTTTCTTAAATTCATCAATGAGCCAGTTAGAAATAACACGGTCCCAGTCATCACCACCAAGATGTGTATCACCGTTTGTAGCTTTTACTTCAACTACTTCGTCAGCAAGTTCAAGAATAGAAATATCGAATGTACCACCACCAAGGTCGTAAACAGCAATTGTTCTTTCCTTGCTCTTATCTTTGTTAAAGCCGAATGCCAAAGCAGCAGCTGTAGGTTCGTTGATAATACGTTTTACATCGAGACCTGCGATTTTACCAGCATCTTTTGTAGCCTGACGCTGAGCATCGTTAAAGTAAGCTGGAACTGTAATAACAGCTTCTGTAACTTCCTGACCAAGGTAATCTTCTGCAGTTTTCTTCATTTTCTGGAGAACGAAAGCTGAGATTTCCTGTGGTGAATATTCTTTCTTTTCACCGTTCTGTTCGATTAAAATACGGCAGTCTGAACCGTTATCAATGATTGTATATGGAAGCTTTGTAGCTTCACCTTTAAGTTCACTGAATCTGTGACCGATAAGACGTTTTGCAGAATAAACTGTGTTCTTTGGGTTTGTTACCATCTGGTTTTTAGCAGGAGCTCCAACAATTCTGTCTCCCTTTGAAGTAAAACCAACGATAGATGGAGTTGTACGTCCACCTTCTGAGTTTTGAATTACTACTGGTTCACCGTTTTCCATTACAGCAACACAAGAGTTTGTTGTTCCCAAGTCAATACCAATAATTTTTCCCATTTTATATATCTCCTATAATTAGCTGAATTAATTTTTTGGTACAGAAACCATTACTTTAGCGTTTCTGATTACTTTATCTTTAAGCTTATAACCTTTAAGGTATATCTGCTTCAAAGTTTCTTTTTCAATTCCCTCTTCTTCCACACGGCCGATAGCTTCGTGGATATCAGGATCAAATTCATCACCTTCAACTGCATAGCTTGCAAGGCCATATTTGTTTTCAAGCATCTGTACAAGACTGCCTTTTACCATTTTAATACCATCAACAATTGTCTTTACATCAGTTGCTGTTGCACTTGCTTCAACTGTACGGTCAAAATTATCAAGACTTTCCAAAAGGTCAGCAAGAAGATTTGCATTTGCGTAATCGAAGGTTTCCTGCTTCTCTTTGATCATACGCTTTCTGTAATTATCAAAGTCTGCAGCACGACGCAAAAGCTGATCTTTAAGATCTGCATTTTCTTTTTCAAGTTCTGCAATTTTTTCTTCTGGTGTTAATTCTTTTGGTTCTTCTGCAGGAGCTTCTGTCTGTTCTGTGGAATTCTCCTGGCATTCAGCCTTTTCTTCAGTCTGAGTTTGTGATTCAGTCTGTGATTCAGTCTGAGTTTCTTGTGTTTCAGTAGATTCAGCTTCCTGCTTTACTTCTTCATCTGCCATGATTTAATCAAAATCCTTTATAAATATTGTATTTATAGAATAAAGTAATAAAAATTATGACGAATCGTCAACTTTTTTATGATTTTTTTAAATAATTTTGTGATTTTTTTTCAAAAAAAAATTAGTATTCAGAAGCCAGCATCAAAAGGCCTTCGATAAGGGCTTCTTTTTCCTTTGGAGCAATTCTTGCATACAATGTATCAACAGTATCACCCGGTTCTACCGGAACTGCCTTCTGAACAAGAATACGTCCTGTATCACATCCTCCGTCAGCAATATGAACTGTACAACCGCTTTCTTTTTCACCAGAAGCAAGGACAGCTTCATGAACATGATGACCCCACATTCCCACTCCTCCGAATTTTGGGAGAAGAGCCGGATGAAGGTTAATGATGTGATCTTTATATTCATTGATTATTGCCCCGGACAGGACTGTAAGCCAGCCTGCCTGAACAATTACATCAACTTTGTTTTCTTTACAAATTTCGAGAACTTTGTCAGAAACCCTGATACGTTTTTCATCTCTAGTAGCAGCTTTTGCGTTTTCAGCACCCATTACTGCATAAGGGCTTACAATATAAGTCGGAATATTCCCTTTTTTTGCCCTTTCAAGTGCATAAGCATCTTTATGATCGCTTAAAACACATGCAATTTTGTATGGACAATTCTGAGTTGCCTTTTCATAGTCAATCAGAGCCTGCAAGTTTGTACCGCCGCCAGAAACTAAAACCGCAACAATCATTTTCTGATCCTCAATTAGTCTTCAAAAACAACAGCATCTTTCTGACCGTTTACTTCACCTTCTGCATATGCAACGCGTCCAATGTTGTAAGCAACCATGTCAGGAATACCAGGCTTTGAGTATTTAGAAGCATTTTTATTGAACATTTCAATAACTGAATCAGCTTCTTTTGCATCAACTGCAAGTACAAAGCCGATTCCCATGTTGAATGTATTGTAAACTTTTTCTACATCAGCACCACGTTTAATCAATTCACCGAATACTGGTGGAATATTCCAGCTATCCCGCTTGATGATAGAAATAAGTTGTTTCTTTCCGCCTTCTGCTTTTGGATACATACGAGGAATATTTTCGTAGAATCCGCCGCCTGTTACATGAACCATTCCGTGTACTGCCTTGCGGTATTTTGCAAGAACTTCCATTACTGGTTTTACGTAAATACGTGTAGGTGTAAGAAGAACTTCACCGATTGTTTTTCCTGTATCTTTTCCGTCAAGGATGAATTTGTCATCAAAGTTTGTTACAAGCTTACGAACAAGACTGAATCCGTTTGAATGAACACCTGTTGAAGAAAGTCCGATTAAAACGTCTCCGTTCTTGATTTCTTTACCTGTGATCATCTGTTTTTTATCACCTACACCAACACCAAAGCCGGCAAGGTCATATTTACCGATATCATAGAAATCAGGCATTTCAGCTGTTTCACCGCCAAGGAGAGCACAACCTGTTTCAACACAACCATCAGCTACACCTTTTACAAGTTCTGCAGCTACTTCAGCTTCAAGCTTACCACAGGCAACATAGTCCAGGAAGAACAATGTCTGTACACCTGAACAGAGAATATCGTTTACGCTCATAGCTACACAGTCAATACCAACTGTGTCATATTTTTTCATTTTAAATGCGATGTCAAGCTTAGTTCCAACTCCGTCAGTACCAGAAACCATTACAGGGTTTTTGATTCCTTTAGGAATTTCGAACATTCCGTTAAAGCTTCCAAGACCTGTAAGCATTCCAGGAATTACTGTTCTTGCCGCATGTTCCTTATATTTATTAACTGCGCGGTAACCTTCTTCTACGTCTACACCTGACTGTTTGTAGTCAACTTTTGCCATGTTAGTTCTCCTTAATTCCTATTACAAGTCAATTTCGTTTGAAGCTTTAGCGTCCTGTGCAAGCTTTGCACGGAATGCCCTAAGTTTTTCTTTAAGTTCCGGATATTTGATCGCAAGCATTTCTACTGCAAGATAACCTGCGTTTTTAGAATTTCCGATTCCTACTGTAGCAACAGGAATCTGTGGTGGCATCTGAACAATTGAAAGAAGTGCATCCATTCCACCAAGCCCGTTAGAACCTGTGCTGATGCATTCAAGTGGAACACCAATAACAGGAATTGTTGTAATTCCTGCAATTACTCCAGGCAAAGCTGCTGCAAGACCAGCGCCTGCAATGATTACCTCGTAACCTTCGTTTTCTACCTGTTTTACTGTTTCGTGTAAAAACTCACCAGCACGATGAGCTGACAATACAAATGCTTTGTACTCAACACCGAATTCGGCAAGTACTTCAGCGGCCTTTTTCATTTTTTCTGTGTCCGATTTTGAACCGAAGAAAATTGCTACTTTCATTTCGTTAATATAACAAATATAAGATGTCAATTCAAGATAATATGAAAATGTATAAGTTGATTTTAGGTGTAAGTATTCAGTAGTATCCTCAGTTCATTTAAGTTAGCATTGGCTAATAATGATATAAAATTCAATTATTTATATAGAAAGAACTTTATAAAAATCTCGTTATAAAATATAATATTTGTCATGAAAACATATACTTTTAAGGGTGGAATTCATCCTAAAGATTCAAAAGAGCTTTCCCGCGGGAAACCGATTACAAATCTGTTTCCTGCTAACAGAACAGTTACAATTCCTGTAACTATGGGTGGTGCTCCAAATACACCAGTTGTAAATGTAGGTGATAAAGTTGTCAGAGGACAGATTATCGCCAATGGTACAGGTCCTATGTCTTGTCCAGTTCACGCCTCAATTACAGGAACTGTAAAAAAGATTACAGATCACCTTGTTACAGGCGGAGCCGAAGTTCCTTGTATCATCATTGAAGAAAACAAAGATACTCCTGAAGACAGACAGAAAACTGCATTTATGGAGCCTCTTGATCCAATGACTGCAACAAGAGAAGAAGCTATTGCAAGAATCCACGATGCAGGAATTACCGGTATGGGTGGTGCAAGTTTCCCTACTCACGTAAAATTCAATTATCCGGCAACAGCAAAAATCGATCACTTGATTATTAATGCTGCAGAATGTGAACCATACCTTACAATCGACGAATCTGTATTAAATGAAAGAGCAAATACAGTTTTAGACGGAATCAGAATTGCACAGCACATTGTTAAAGCACCTGCAATCATTGCACTTGAAAAAAACAAGGCATTTCTTTTAGATTCCCTGAATAAAAAAATTGCAGAACTTAAAGACCTAGAGTACAAGATTGAAGTTTGTATCGTAAAAACAAAATACCCTCAGGGTGCAGAAAAAAATCTTATTACAGCACTGACAAAAAAAGAAGTTCCATCAGGAAGCCTTCCATTTATGACAGGCTGTATCATCTGTAACGTTGGAACTACAGTTGCAATATCTGAAGCATTCAGACTTGGTAAACCTTTAATTGACAGACCGCTGACAATTTCCGGCGGAGCATGTAAAACACCAATGAATGTTATCGTACCAATCGGAACATTGGTTGGAGACCTTATTCCAGATCCTGTTCAGCTTAATGATAACGTTGCAAAAATCCTTAGTGGTGGACCTATGATGGGATTTGCAATGCAGAGTGCAGATTTTCCTGTTGCGAAGGGAACAAGCGGTGTTCTCTTCCTTACTAAGAAAGAAGCTCCAGAACCAAAGACAATGCCTTGTATCAACTGCGGTATGTGTATTCACGCATGTCCAATGCAACTTACTCCTGTTTTGATGCGTCGTGATGTTGATGCAGGTGAAATTGATCTTGCAAAAGAAAAAGGTCTTCTTGACTGTATTGAATGCGGTTCCTGCTCATTTGTCTGTCCAAGCGATATTCCTCTTGTTCAGACTTTTAAAGTTGGAAAGAAAATTTTAAGAGACAGAAAAGGAAAATAATATGGCAGATACAAATTCAAATAATATCTTTCTTTCCCCTGGTCCACATTTCTCAGGTGCTGTAAAAACAAACATGATTATGCTCATGGTTGTTGCATCACTTTTACCTGAATGTGTAATGGGTGTAATTTACTTTGGGCTTCCTGCTCTTGTAACAATTCTTGTTTCGGTTGCATCATGTGTTGCATTTGAAGCATTGTTCCAGCTGCTTTGTAAGAAGCCTGTTTCAATCGGAGACTTTAGTGCTGTTGTTACAGGAATTCTTCTTGCCCTGACACTTCCTTCTACAATCCCGGTATGGCAGACAATTCTCGGTGCATTTTTTGCCATCGTTGTTGCAAAAGGTCTTTTTGGTGGACTTGGCTGCAATGTATGGAACCCAGCCTTAATTGGACGAGCATTCCTTTTTGTAAGTTTCCCTACAGCAATGGGTTCTAACTTTGTAACACCATATGATGCAGTTTCTACTGCAACACCTCTTGCAAAGCCAGAGCTTTACACAAACCTTATGGATCTTTTCAAAGGTGCTCACGCAGGTTGTATCGGTGAAACATGTATTATTGCAATTTTAGGTTCTGCATTATTCCTTCTTATAACACATGTGATTGACTGGCGTGCTCCATTAACAATGGTTGCAACAACTTGTCTTTGTACTTTCCTTGCAAATGGATTTGATGTTAATGCAGTTCTCTTTGCATTGACAACTGGTGGTCTTTTGTTCGGTGCAACATTCATGGTAACAGATTACACAACAGCTCCTGTTACAGGTGCAGGTCGTCTTGTATTTGGTGCAGGCTGTGGTTTGATTACATTCTTAATCAGACAGTACGGCGGTTATCCAGAAGGTGTTATGTTCTCTATTCTTATCATGAACTCAATTGTTCCATTCCTTAACAAACTTTCACGCAGAAAATATGGTTATCCACTTATTAAGGCAAAAGCAAAAGAAGGAGCAAAGAAATGAAAAACATTATTAAACTTGGATTAATACTTGGTTTATTTGCAGTTGTTTCATGTGCACTCCTTGCAGTTGTAAATAATTTTACTGCTCCGGTTATCAAAAAACTTGAAGCAGAAAAAGAACAGCAGGCCCTCAAGATGGTTCTTCCATCTGCTTCACAGTATATTGCCGCAGATAACGAAACAGTAAATGCAGCAATTGCTTCAAGCGGAATCAATCTTGGATCAACTGTTATTTCAGGAATCTTTAAGGCAGTTGATGAAAACAATGAAACAATTGGTTACGCAGCAAATATTACAGGACCAACTTTTGAAACATCAACTATCCTTCTTGGTATGGATACTGATATGACAATTACAGGAATCAATATTCTTAAAACAACTGATACACCTGGTGGTCAAAAGATGAAAGATTACAAAACTTCAAAAGCTTCTTCAAACAAATCTTTTACAGAACAGTTTGCAGGAGTTAAACCATTTGAAAGTTTTGAAGACGGAAAAGATTATGAAACAATTTCTGGTGCAACATTATCATCAGCAGGTATTTCAAACATGATCAAACTTGGTATAGGCGTAATAAAAACTTACGCTACTAAAAACAAATAAGGAGGACCGAAAGTATTATGAAAAACTTTTCAATTTTAACTAACGGTATATTAAAAGAAAATCCACTTTTGGTTCTTTCAATCGGACTGTGTTCTTCACTTGCTGTAACTCAGTCTATGTTCAACGGACTTGGAATGGGACTTGCAATGACTTTCGTTCTTTTGATGAGTGAAATTATCATCAGTATTTTCAGAAAGTGTATTCCAGATGCGATTCGTCTTCCAATCTTCATTATCGTAATTGCAGCTTTTACAACAATCGTACAGCTTTTATTAAAAGCTTATGTACCTGCTTTGTCAGATTCATTAGGTGTATTCTTACCTTTGATTGTAGTTAACTGTATCATCATGGGACGTGTTGAATCCTTCGCTTCTAAAAACAATCCTTTCGTTTCAATCCTTGATGCAATCGGAATGGGAATCGGTTATACATGGGTATTACTTGCAATTTCTTTTGTAAGAGAATTTGTAGGAACTGGAAAATTCTTCGGAATGCAGGTTTTCCCTGAAGCAAATGCCATTGCTTTCTTCTCTGCAGCTCCAGGCGGATTCTTCGTATTCGGCCTCATTGTAGCTATTACTGAAGCAATTCAGAATGCAGCAAAAAAGGAGGATAAATAATGAACAGCTTACTTAAAATTTTCCTTGCAGCAGTTTTAGTAGATAACGTTGTATTTGTTCAGTACCTTGCTTTGTGTCCATTTATGGGTATGACTAGTTCTACTGATAAATCATTTGGTATGGGAATGGCAACAACCTTTGTAATCATGCTTGCTACTATCGTTACATTCCCAATTTATCATTTTATTCTTGTTCCTCTTAAGCTGGAATTTTTACAGACTTTGATTTTCATTCTTGTAATTGCATCACTTGTACAACTTGTAGAATTCTATCTTAAAAAATCAGCACCTGGACTTTACAGTTCAATGGGTGTTTACCTTGCACTTATTACAACTAACTGTGCTGTTCTTGCTATTACACTTAACTGTATTGCAAAGAATTACACATACCTTGAATCAATCGTTTATGCATTCGGCGCATCTTGTGGTTTCATTCTCTCAATGGTAATTATGTCCGGTGTTCGTGAAAGAATGAGAAGTTCAAATGTTCCTCTCTTTATGAAAGGCAAAGCAATTCTTTACATCATTGCAAGTTTGCTTTCACTTTCATTTATGGGATTCAAAGGTTTAATTAAATAGGCGGTTTCTTATATGTGGACTATTATTTTTACAGTACTTATTTCATTTGGAATTGCACTTATACTTGGTTTAATGCTTGGAATTTTCCAGAGAGTATTTTTTGTTCCTGTTGATGAAAAGGTTGCAAAAATCAGAGCATGTCTTTCTGGCGGTAACTGTGGTGGATGTGGCTTTGCAGGTTGTGATGATTTTGCAAAGGCTGTAGCAGAAGGAAGAGCTGAACCTAACGGATGTACTGCAGGTGGCCCAAGCTGCGCAAAAGCAATCGGTGAAGTTTTAGGAGTAACAGTTGAAGCACAGGCAAAAGTAAGTATACTTGCCTGTCACGGCACAAAAGAATGTGCAAAAGACCGTGGTACATACAATGGTCTTAAATCCTGTGCTGCTGCAAAAATTTCTATTAATGGAACAAAGATGTGCAGCTTTGGTTGTATCGGTTTTGGTGACTGTGTTAAATCATGTACATTTGATGCAATTAAAATGGGCGACAATGGTTTACCTGTAATTGATTATAAAAAATGTACGGGATGTTCAAAGTGTGTTTCAGTTTGTCCAAACAAGCTGCTTAATTTGATTCCAGCAGAATCAAAAGGTGCATTTGCCCTTTGTTCAAACCGTTCTACAGATAAGCCAAGCATTATAAAAAAATGTAAAAGCGGTTGTATTAAATGTGGTAAATGTGAAAGATCATGTACTTTTGATGCACTAAAACTTGTTAATGGAGTTCCTGTTATTGATTACACAAAATGTACATCTTGCGGTGAATGTGTAACAGGATGTCCAACAAAGGTTCTCGTACTTTTGGAAAATGTAAAATAATCAAGCTGTGCTTGACATCAAACTAATATATCGGAAATTTTAACCATGTCAAATTCAAAAGGAAACTTTTTTACAAAACTCTTCTCATCACTCTTTTCATCAAATGATCCAGAGGCTAATAAAAAAAAGAAATTAAAAGCAATTGCAAAAGACCTGTCTAAAACAAAATACCATTTTTATAAAAATGATGAAGTCTTACCAAATATGGCAAAACTGTTTTATGAAATCTATAAAGCAATTGCTCCTTCAAAAGCACTTTTCAATTCAATTGAAAATCCAAATGCTTTAAAATACATGGTAGTAAACAATGCTCTTAGTGATGAACAGCATCAGATTGCAGACTCGCTCTCAAAAGAGTCAATTCTGGCAAAAGCACAGACTATTTCTGTTGAACAGATTTCTGCAGCTACTAAAGAGGAACTCAAAAAATTTTTAAGTGCATTTGATAGTGATAAAATCACAAGCATTGAATTAACTTACAAAAAGCTTTTAATTTATAAATCCTTCTGTACTTATGACTTTTTCTTTATGCTGAAGAAATTTGATTCATCATTAAAAGAAAACGAGTTTACATATATTCCAAAGTTTGAAAAAATCAATGCAGAATATTTAGTCGAAGATCTTAAAGACTTTATGTGTGTTGTAAAACCAGTTGTTGAATATTCAGACTGGTCAGACATGATGAAAATGTTCAAGACTACAAGAGGATCAGAACCTATCAATCCTGCAGTCTGGAATAAAATTGTTGCAAAGCTTAAATCAATTGTCTCTTCTCTAACCTTTGATTACATGCTTAAATTAATGTCAAAGGATCCTGACTATTTTACAGATTATGAAATCAAAGATGAACCAATCGTTGATGCATATCTTGATAAAATACGACAGGAAGCAGAAAGTACACTCGCACAACTTGCAGCTGCTCAGAAATCTTCTCAAATCGATAATTACCTGAATCAGATTTTTGGAACAACTGATGTTGTACGCCTCAGAAACTACACTGAACAGGCCAGTGCTCCATTTGAACGAAAAAGTCTTGGCAAGTATCTTTATGCCGGTCCAATTAACTATTACAAAGCCTTTCTTCTTGATTATATAAAAAAAGATCTTCGCGAATTCGCTGATCTTGTTCTTATTCGTGGTACATGGAGTTCTCAGACTTTATCTACTCCTATGTCAAATGCATACAATGCACTTCTTGAATCTACAGAGATCATCAATAAGTTTGATGACAAAATGGCAGAAGACGGTGAAATTGGAATTAAGTTAAAAACTCACATGCCACGTGCAGAACGTGATCGTGATGCAAGAGGAATTATTGCAACTCTTCTTAATGACTGTAACGAAGAAGCAAAAAACATCTGTCTTGATGCAACAAGAAACCTGGTTACTATTGCAAAAGTATTAAAACCTCTTATTGAAGATTATGCAAAACCCAAAGGTGTACTTATTATTAACTGGAAGGAACTTGATAAGTTTTCCGATCATCCTATTAAACAATTAGGAACAGATGTTTACAAGCATATTTACCTGTTTGTTACTTTAATGCAGAATTGTTTCACTCAGAAATAATTAATAAACAATAAAAAGGACTTCACACTTCACAATTTTGAAGTCCTTTTTTATTTTCTAAGCACAGAATCAACAAGATTCTTAAAATCAAGATTTTGTGGTTCAAGATCAGCTCCATCCGTTTTAATTACATACATTCCTGATTCATCTTCATGTATTACATTAACATAAGGTTTCAGTTCTTCAGGAGCTGTTGTTGTCGTTCCGAACTGTGTTAATGTAAATGGAATATCTACATCACATGAACTTAATTCAACAATATCATCATCCTGGTTTGCTGCCTGAACCTGATTCTGAATATTCTTTACACCATATTTAGAATCATCTATTTTAGTGCCAGATTTTTTGCCACGATTTCTTTTAACTTCTACCTTTTTATCAAGACCCTTAAAATCCAATAATTCAGGTTCTACATTAAACTGAACAGGTTCTTCAGATTTCTTACTGTTTGGATTTTCAACAGAACCAAAACCTATTTCTTCTTCAAAGTCATACTGTTCTTTTGAGTTTTCAATACCAAATTCATCAAGAGAAACTTCTTCTTCAATAATTGCAGGTTTTTCGTCTGTCTGAGTAATATTTGTATTACCTTCATCATTAAAATCCAATGTATCAAGACCAGAGAAATCTGGATTACATACATTAAAGTTATCAATCAGGTTATCATCTTCGCAATCATAAACAGTCTGAATATCACATGCCTTTCTGTTAAGGATTTCAACATCAGCAGGAGATTCAATTTCCATTTCCGGATTATGTTTTTCACTCTTGGAAGTATCATGGAACTCATCAATATCGACAGTTTCCATAGAAGTAAGATCAGCTGTTTCAAGTTTTTCGACTACTTCAGGCTCTTCTACTTCTTCAAGTTCATCGACTGCTTCAGCCTCTTCTACTTCTTCAAGTTCTTCAACTGCTTCAGCATCTTCTACTTCTTCAAGTTCTTCAACTGCTTCAGCATCTTCTACTTCTTCAAGTTCATCGACTGCTTCAGCCTCTTCTACTTCTTCAAGTTCTTCAACTGTTTCAGCCTCTTCTACTTCTTCAAGCTCATCGACTGCTTCAGCATCTTCTACTTCTTCAAGTTCTTCAACTGCTTCAGCCTTTTCTACTTTATCCAGTTCTTGTACCTGTTCTGTTACCGGTACTGATTTTGAAGGCTTTACAGTAACTGGCATTACATTTACAGCAGAACCAACTGTCTGAACTTTAATATTTCCTGAAGAAAGAAGTTCTTCAAGCATGCTCTTTATTTCTGCAGCATTTGTCAGACCATTTTCATTATTTTCTTTTCTGACCTGAACACTCATTGCAGCAAGAAGCTCATCCCAGCTTCTATTAATAAGCTCATTCACTTCTTTATCATGCTTTTTAGCTTTTCGTCCAAGGCTTCTGATAATCTCTAATGTAACATCTTGACGGCGTTCCGCAATTTTTCCTGATACCACCTGCCAGTCAACATTTTCTTTTTTCTTAAGATATTCACTTACAATACCAAGCTGAAGTCTTCTGATTCTTTCACGGATAACAACCATATCATCCTGTTTAAGATTTACAGCAAGGAATACAACAAGGAATAAAGTTACAAAAATACAAATCAACAACAGAATCTTTACTGCATCTGGCATTGCAAACATTTCATCAGGATAAATACCACCAATATATCCGAAATCAGCTTTTGTACTTGAAACTAATACCCAGTAATTATTGTCACTTTTTTTATTTTCAATTGCTGCATCATATTCCTGAATTGCAAAACTATCTTCAGAAGATTTATATACAATTTTCTCTGGTGCAAACAAACCTTTTTCCCAACGAGAAAGTATTTCTTGTTCGAAGATTTTTTTGCCAACTGCTGGAATTCCAAATACAAATCCACTTTTATATTCAGTTTCTTTCTTTTCTTCTTCAAAATTTAATCCAGACACAAGACTACCAGTGTCACCAAAAGTAATTATTTTTTTTGAGAGAAGAACTCTGTTAAAGTCATTTGCATTCACATAAAAAACAAATGTACCGCGATATGCTTTATAACTGTCATAGTAAGGGAATGAAAGAATTATCCTGTTATCTCTTCCATCAAAAACAGTTTTGCAGACAACACCATTTGTTCCATATGAATCTGGAGAACTTATTTTATCAAAGGGAATTTCTTTTTCACCAGTAAGCGTAATTGCATCTGTATAATTTTTATACGAAACAATTTCTGAAGTTCTATTCAATACATCTGAACTGAATGTACTAAAATGTACACTTGAACCGTTTTTATCAATTAAACGCATTCCTAAAAGTCCTGGGGTCTGACTGAACAAATCTCCAGACAATTTAGAACGTTCACGTATAACTTCATCTGATGGTTGATTTTCGATATAGGACTGAACACAAGTCTGCTTTAAAAAGGAATTTTCATTTTTACCGAATCTTGATTCCAAAGTTTCAATGTATTCATTGAAATTTTCACTTACAGTATCAAGATGTTTCTGAATTTGAGAAATTTTTCCAGGCTCGTAAAAGCGTGCATCAATTACAGAGAATAATCCTGTAAAGGCAGCTACTACGAAGGCAGCAAAGAGAACTACTGAAATTAACAAGCTGACAGCTGTTTTTTGACCTGAAGTCACGTTATTTCCTCAAACCGGAGTAAAAAATTTTATTTAAAGATACCCCTCTTTATCATATTAAATTATCGGCGTATTTCTTCTACAAATTCACATTTTTTTACATATTTTTCAAGGATTTTCAAAAGATTCTATTCCGTGTATAATTTACTTGAATGATTGAATTACTTGAAGAAGAACAGAGAAAAACAAAAGCGCTCCTTGTTGGTAATCCACTGGATAATCTTATAGAATTAAAAGGCCTCGTACATACTCTTGGTATGGAAGTTGCAGACTGCATCGTTCTGAATAAGATAGATATGCAGCCGGCCTTTGGTATGGGAACAGGCAAAGCCCAGCAGATCTGTGCCCATGCTAAAGCAATAGAAGCCGACTGTATCATTATGGATTATGAACTTGATCCAACAAAACAGCGTAACTGGGAAAAACTCTGTGGCTTTCCTGTTTTTGACCGACAGGAAGTAATTTTACGCATTTTTGCACAAAGAGCTCAGACAAAAGAAGCCGTTTTACAAGTTGAACTTGACCAGTTGGAATATTCACTTCCACGCTTAAGGCATATGTATGGTGATTTTGCACGACAGCGAGGTGGAAATTACGGCTCAAAAGGAAGTGGTGAAAAGCAGCTTGAACTGGATCGTCGCGGCGTTCGCGACAGAATTTTCCGTGTGCGTAAAGAACTTGAAAAAGTCGTTCAAAACCGTAATGTTCAACGTAAGCGCCGCGACAGGTCAAATGTAAAGAATGTTGCTTTGTGCGGTTACACAAATGCCGGTAAATCATCGCTTTTGAACGCCCTGACTAATTCGGATGCCTTTGTAGAAAATAAATTATTTGCAACTCTGGATCCTTTGACACGAAAGCTGTTTCTCGAAAATCCTGATTATCATAAAACACAGGATTTTTCGTCAGGAAACATCGTAAAAGGAAAGGAAATTCTTCTGACAGATACTGTAGGATTTATCTCAAACCTTCCTCATTTCCTTGTAAATGCTTTTCACTCTACTCTTGAAGAAGTTGCATATGCTGACTTATTACTAATTGTCCTGGACAGTTCCGATCCTAATGTTTTGCTTCATTACGAGACAATCCTTCAGGTATTAGAGGAAATTAACGCAGATACAAACAACTGTATTATTGTTTTGAATAAAATTGACGCATATACTGATTCTGATGAAAGTGATGAAACCAGTCAGTTCTATCTTGCCCGCATAGAAAAAAAATTCCCTGAGCACGTCAAAGTATCTACTAAAGACGGTCAGGGACTGGCAGAATTAAAAGCTGCTATTTATAAAAAAATATCAGAATAAGTTTTACAAAGAAGTTTTTACAGTATCATCAGGTTCCTTTTTTGTTTCCATTAACTTAACAAAGAAATCCATATTTGTTCCAATGAACATTGCGCAATATGCTGTAACACATCCGGCAAATAATGTATAGAAAGTAATCATTACAGTTTTATTTGCTGTACAGTAATTACTCAATCCGAATGTCAGCATAAAAAGAATCATTGCGATTCCTCCAACAATCCATTTTGCAATAGAAATCGGATTTTTTGTCGAATTATAGTTAGGAGCAATTTTAGCCATTACAGCTTCAATAGAAAAATCATCCATTGCAACAGGAATTTCAAGTGGAGCCCTTGCAATTTTTTCAGCTCTTTTTAATGCTCTAACCTGATTGCGACATTCCTTACAAGTAATCAGATGCAAAGTCACACCTAATGGAACTCTTTCACCTTTATCAAGAGAAAGATAATTATTCATTACTTCGCTGCAATCTGTTAAAAAATTCATGCAATACCTCGTTCAACTAATTTATCTCTTAAAATCTGCTTAGCCCTGAAAATGTGAGATTTAATGGTATTAACAGGTAAACCGGTAATCTTACTAATTTCAGCATGAGATAAGTCATAGAAAAAATACATATCAAGACAAATCCTATATTGTTCAGGCAGTTCTTTTACAGACTCCCTGATTACTTCAGCAGTAATTCTTCTAATCTGCGCTTCTTCTGGAGTATCTGCAGGATTTTCCAAAAGACTTTCGTCAGCAAGAGGAACATATTCATTCCGCCGGTTGATGGAATTAATGGCAGTATTGTATGCAATACGAGTCAGCCAGGTTGAGAACATAGATTCGCCCCGGAATGTATTAAGCTTTGTATACGCTTTTAAGAATACTTCCTGAACAAAATCTTCTGTATCTGCAGTGTTCTTGAAAAAACTCATTCCCAAGGCCATAACTCTTTTTTTATATAGAGTCATAAGACGGGCAAAAGATTTGCTGTCGCCTTCGAGAGTTGTTTTTACAAGCTCAGAGTCCCTTTTATAAGCTGCAATATGCTCAATATCAGTTCTCTGATTTATCATCTTTCACTTTAAATGCAGGATTAACTTTATAAAAAATTAAGAGGCTCACACCAATAGCAAGTGGAATTAATCCTCCAAGAAGAACATAACTGAATCCTTTTTCAACAATTGCAAACAGTAAAGTCAACATAAAGCCAATTGCTGTTAACAGAAGGCCTGTCAATAATGAAAATGTCTGCAAGTCAAATGGACGAGTTTTGTAATTTCCGTTGGTAATACGAAGCTTTACTTCGTGGTGGTGCCAGAGAATATAGAAAAATACAACAATTCCTCCGATAGCTATTCCTACAATCGGAATGATTGAAATAATAACCTGTGCTGTTTCAGAAGTAAAAATTGTATTTCCCATAATAAATCCCCCATTAAAGTGCCGGTTACTTTATTAGACACCACTTATGCATATAGGTTGCAATAAAAATTATTTTTTTTCAATAATTATATTTCTTGTATATCAGTCAAAAAAGATATATTCATCGAAATAAATTGCTTCAATCTTTCCCATTTCAAGACTGTTATTAACCAATTGAAGCAGGTCTTCTTTTACCTGCTTTTCGCCGATTGAGAACAATTCCTTCTGAGTATGTCCTGCAAAATATTGAATGAATATAGACTTTAGTCCCTGTTTTTTATAGGCAAGCTCTTCTTTAAAAGCTGAATCTGTTTTTTCATAAGCAAACCATGGGGCAACTGCAAGGCTTACTCCAGTTGACACATCACCTTCTGCCTTTGTTACTGCTCTTACAGTTCCCAAATCTTTGAATTCTGCAAGATTTTCGCCAGCACCATTAATTTCACTGATTCCTGCAGGATCAGAGTGTCTTATATGATGACAGCTGGCTTTACCAGAAATAAATCCAAGGACTGTAAAAAAGAATATGATACCACCGATTCCAATAAGGACGTAAATCAAAATTCTATTAATATCTGTCTTCATATTATTCCTCCCATAGTTACATATATTAAAGCATAAAAAAGCGGAAATCAGAAGTGCTTTTCTAATTTCCGCTGTAATTTTTCAAAGTTGAATTTTCAACCCCAAAGGTTGTATGGGTTTACCATTCGTCCGTTCTTAAACACTGTAAAGTGAACGTGATAACCAGTACTCTGACCTGTAGTTCCTACATAACCGATTACACTATTTGTTGTAACATAAGAACCGACTTTAAGGTTCGAGAATGAGTTCATATGACCATAAAGTGTTTTGTAACCTGAATGATGCTGAATCATTACATAGTTTCCATAAACGTTGCTCCATCCTTTGTAAACGATTGTTCCTTCCATTGCAGCATAAATCGGTGTATTTTTAGGACAAGCCATATCCATTCCACCATGAAACTGACGACGGCCTGTAAATGGACTTCCACGCCATCCGAAATATGATGTAAGTCTGTAATAACCGTGAATTGGTTTTCTAAAAAGATCTCCATTGATTTCCTGGCGAGTAACCCAGTCAAGAGCTGCACCAGGAACGAAAACTGACTGTCCAGCCTTAAGTGAAGTATCAAGAGCAACATGGTTTACATTTGAAACATCATCAGCAGAAACCTCGTATTTATCTGCAATAGACTTTGCAGTTTCACCATCTTTTTTTACAGTATAAAGAATTCCATTAAGTGAAGGGATTTTAATATTCTGTCCAATTTGAATTGTTCTTGTAGCACGAATTTTGTTAACACTGATCAATGTATCCTGAGATACACCATACTTCTCTGCGATAACACCAATCATGTCACCTTTTTTAATTCTATATGAATAGTAGTAAAGACCATCATCAATCAACTTCTTTTCAGCTTCTTCAAGCACATACACATCTTTACGTGCTTCTTTTGCAGCTTCCTCTGCTACTGAAGAAACTTCTTCTGAGCTTTCAGAAATTCCATTGATCTCTTCAAGATTAGAATTCAGTTTATTTAGTTTATCAAGAGTATCATACTGTGGAATAGCTGGCATTTCTAAACCACCTACTCCTTCAGTAGATTCAATTGTTTTTTTATCTGTTGACGAATTTAAACAAAGAGTAGCAGTTCCTGCAATTACTGCAGATACACAAAAGCATCCTACAACCTTTAAAATGAACTCCGTTTTTTTATTCATACTTAATTCCTATTTTAAATACAAGAAAATTTACTGACAAATTCCCTTATACTATTTTACCTCATTTTTTTATTTATGCCAATCAAATATGTCTCAAATGATTCACGACGGCAGGCTTCAGGTTTAAACCCTTTGGCAGTAGTAAAAACTTCTCTCATCTTTTTCAGAAATTTCTGCTGATCTCCATTCTGGAAAATCTTTACGCAGAAATTTCCTCCGGTTCTAAGCATATTTTCAGCGTACCAGATTGCCATTTCTACCAGAAACTCAGAACTTGAAGTATCTACAATTCTGTTTCCTGTAGTCTTTGGGGCTGCATCACAAACAACTAAATCGTATGGACCAATTCCCTTAATCTGATCACGGATTGCTTTAACAGTTAAATCACCCTGAATAAAAACCAGATTGTCCCCTTTTACATCCTTTGCAAGTGGATTCAAATCGCAGGAAACAACTTTTCCTGTTCCATCCATCTTTCTCATTAAGAACGTTGTCCAGCTTCCAGGGGAGGAACCTAAATCAAGGACAGTATAATTTTTCTTAATCATCCCGAATTTCTCATCAATTTCCTGAAGCTTATACACAGAACGGGCTGGATATCCTTCTTTGAATGCTTTCTGAGACCAAAAGTCGGGTTTTTCGTAACTATTTGCCGGCATAGTTATTTTATCGGCAAAAATTTAGTCAAAGTTGAGTCCATAAATCTACTATCCTATATGCAAAAAAATGATTATACTTATTGTATGAGTAATCTTGACATTTCACGTATCAGAAACGAAATTGAAAATATATTAAATACCTTTTTGCCTCAGATTCAGGGGGAATTTTTCAAGACCGCCGCTTTTGGTCCTCTTCCAGAAGCGGTTTCAGAAAAGCACATTTCTGAGCTTTTAACTCCATGCCGATCCCTAATGTCTCTTGGTGGAAAGAGATGGCGTCCATTGCTTCAGGTTCTATGTGCTATGATGGTAGCTGAAGCTAAAGGTAAAAACGATGATATTTTTGAAAATCCTGGTGTAAAAGAAAGCTTTGCTCTTACTCCTTTAGTTGAATTTGTTCACACTGCAAGCCTAATTCACGACGACATCGAAGATGGTGCTGATACACGCCGCGGAAAGCCTGCAGCTCATATCACATATGGTCTGGACACTGCATTAAATGCCGGGGTATGGCTTTATTTTCTGGCTCCTACCGCAATTGACAGCCTGAACTTGTCAGCTGACAAAAAGTGTCTATATTATTCTATGTTTACTATGGAACTTCGCCGCCTTCATCTGGGACAGGCAATGGATATTTTCTGGCACAGAAATCCTGATATATTCCCTCAGATAGAAGAATATCAGGCAATGGTTCAGAACAAAACTGGAACTCTTTCTTGCCTTGCAGTTTTACTTGGAGTTCTTTCAGGTGGAGGAACTAAAGAGCAGGCTTTGATGGCAGGAGATATTGCAAGAGGTATTGGAGAAGGATTTCAAATTCTTGATGATGTCCAGAACCTGACAACTGGTAACCCTGGAAAGAAACGGGGAGACGACATCGTTGAAGGAAAGAAAAGTCTGCCTGTTTTAATGCATATTTCAAAATATCCTGAAGACAAAGATAAAATTGCTTCTTGCTTTAAAAAAGCACAGAAAGAAGGTATAATGTCTGCAAGTGTTGAAGAATGCATTTCAATCCTTGAAAAGGGTGGCTGTATAAAAGAAGCATTTGAAAAAGGCCACAAACTTGTAAAAAGTAAAAGCAGAGAACTTGTTCAGATGTTTGAAAAGTCAGCAGTTTTTTCTGATGCCGCAAATGAAATAATCGGACTTTTTGAAGCAATGCTTCCTAAAGTTTAATTTCCTTTACAATGTATAAAATAAGATATGGTAGAAAAAGCAGAATCATTAAATACACAGGCTATTAATTTCGCAGCAAACGGAGAATTTAAAGAAGCTATTGCATGCTTTAAACGGGCTCTGGTAGTTGAAAAATCTAATCATCTTTTGTGGTACAACCTGGGCGTTACTTATCGCGACGCAGGTCAACTGGAATCAGCAAAAGAATGTCTTCTCAAAGCCCTGGATATAAACAACATAGATAAAGATACATTGGACTCTCTTTCAATCATATGTCTTTCCCTTAAGGAATTTGATGAAGCCTTCGATTACTGTTCAATAGGTCTGGACTTATATCCAACAGATGCACACCTTTGGAACACCTGCGGAGTCATTTTCTTCAATCAGGTTAACTACCCGGAAGCGGCAGAGGCTTTTGAACGGGCTGTAACAATCAATCCGTATTATTATGATGCTTTGTATAATTTGCGCGATACTTATGATGAATTGGGAAATCAAATCGGCAAAGCAGAATGTATTTCCAGAATGAATCAAATTAAAAAAAGTGGAGAATAACATGCAAAAAAATGCAATTGTCAGAAGTCTGGAGGCTCAGGATTCTAAAAGACAGAATGTTGTAATTGTGGAACCGATTTCTTCACTTAAATGCGGCACCTGTAATCTCAGCTGTTCCAAACGTCAAAAGACCATAACTGCAATCAATTCAAAAAATCTGCCCCTTAAAGTTAATTCATTTGTTGTTATTTCAACTTCAAAGGCCCAGAGCGTTTTTGAAGGTCTGGTTTCTATTCTGTTCCCTATTTTAATGGCTGTATCCGGCTACTTTCTATCAAATCCTTTATACAGTTTCTTTTCAAAATTAATAAAAAAAGACGGCACTGTAGGTACCGTCTGTCCAGAAGGCTTAAAAGCCCTCATTGTTCTTTTATTATTTGCAGTTGCAAGCTTATGTGTTCTTTTAATCACAAGAAGCAACACACTTTTAGTTTCTCCAGAGATTACAGATGTAATCGAGCCAGAGAACTGATTTCGTCTGCCATATTCTTTAATGGCACCTGCTTCTGAACACCACCAAGTTCAAAAGCAACCCTAGGCATACCATAAACAATTGAAGACTGTTCATCCTGACCTAAAGTCCAGGCTCCCTGCTTTCTCATTTCGGCAAGCTGAGTAGCACCATCCCGTCCCATACCTGTCATAATTACACCAAGGGCATTATTTCTATAGTTTCTTGCAACTGATTCAAACAAAACATCCGCAGAAGGGCGATGACCATTTCTCTGAGGTTCCTGCGACAGTCTGATTACTGCACCTGATGGTCGTTTTTCTACCACCATATGGAAATTTCCAGGAGCAATATAAACATGTCCGCCTTCAATTTTCATCTCATCTTCTGCTTCGTGAACTTCAAGGGGACAGATTTTATTTAGGCTCATTGCAAATTCCTTTGTAAAACCTGCAGGCATATGCTGAACTACCAGAATTGGCTGCTTCAGATGAGGATCTATTAATTTAAATACCTCTCTGAGCGCATTAGGTCCTCCAGTTGAAATACCAATTGCAATGATATCAATTTTTCCACCATCACGAAGCGGTCTGATAACTGCAGCCTGCTTTTTTTCCGGCGGATTCCATTCAATTTTATTAGCAACAGGAACTATCTTATCTGTAATTTTTTCAACATTATGTTCCTGAAGTGCTTCAATTTTTTCTTTTTTCTGCTCGAGAACAAAGCGCTCAGCTTCACGGAGTTTAATCTGACGGATAAAGAAATCAGGTTCATAAACATCTTTACCATGCATAATCGCATATGCAAATCCGTATGATGAAAGAAGTTCTACAAGACGATCTGCAACAGTAGAAAGATCTGCACTGACTGATCCATTTGGCTTGGTTAAAAAGTCTGAAGCTCCAAGTTCCAATGCTTCCATTGTTACAGAAGCACCTTCGGTTGCAATACTTGAAAGAACAATTACAGGTACATCAAGATGAAGTTTCTTTCGTTCCTTAAGGAATTCAATACCATTCATAACCGGCATTTCAATATCAAGAACTACAACATCTGGTTTTGATTCTGCAATTTTTTCCAGAGCAATCTGTCCATTCATTGCTTTTGCACAAACAGAAAGCCCCTGTGTATTTTCAATAATTCGAGAAATAAGATTTCTCATTAATGCACTGTCGTCACATACAAGTACTGAAATATCGTCTTTCATATTTACCCCCACCTTTACTGTACTACTTTAAGTTTTTCTGATACAAACAAGCCCATTCTGTCTTAAGGAATTCAAATGGTGTATTCATACCGAATAAACTTTCTGAATGTCCGATAAACAGATAAGAATGTGGGCCAAGGGCATTATAGAAACGATTTACAACAGAGGTTTGAGCTGCTTCATCAAAGTAAATCAATACATTGCGGCAGAAAATTACATCAAGATTTCGAGCGCCGGAATCATTTTTAAGGTTATGATAGTCAAATCTGATTTTGTCCATCAGTTCCTTTTTTACTTGATATCCACCAGTTACTTTTGTAAAAAAGCGTTCAAGGTATTTTTCAGGAATCCCGGCAATTCTTGAATCTGGATAATAGCCCTGCTGACCAACCATCAGTGATTTTAACGAAAGATCAGAAGCTGTAATCTGAAATTTATAATTTGGTGGTAGAATATCGGCCAAAATCATAGCAATAGTGTATGGTTCTTCGCCAGTTGAACAGCCTGCACTCCATATACGGATTGTGGTATCACCAGTTTTTTTCTTTTCTTCAATTACATGTGGAATTACATAATTGATGAATGCATCAAAATGAGGCTGATTTCTAAAGAATCTTGTTAAGTTTGTAGTGACAGAATCCAGAAGAACCTTCATTTCTTCTTTGTCTGACATGATTAATTTGTAGTAATCCTGGAGATTTTCCAGTTTTTTGTCTCTAAGGCGTTCTTTTAGACGGCTATCAAGAATCGAGCGATTTGTATCAGAGAATGTAATACCGCTTTCGTTGTAAATAACCTTTCTAAACAAGTCAAAATCGTTGTCGTTCATTAGTTCTACCATAGTAAAATCATTATACAACCGAGACCTTGAATTGTAAATTAATAAATAACTTTTTTTATTTACTAAAAGTTCTGATAGTTACCTTGCCATTGGGTGTAATGCAAGTAATTTTCCAACCTTCATTTATAATTTCTTCAATTTTTTTCTCAGCAATTTTGTCGCCTTCCTTGCTGATATAAGTGCGGACTTTCTGTGCTACTGCTGTCATTTTTTGATACTCCGGAATTTTTAGTAATACTGTTTTTATATTGACGGAATTTCCTTCTTTAAACTTTAATTTTCACTTTTACAGGAACAATCCCCAGGACATTCAAATTTCACCAAAAATCGTCATTTTATTGCCAAAATCAGTAATTATATGGTAAAATGATTTCACTTTTATTATATATAAGGAAGTTAATTATGAAAAAAGGCTTTTACAGCATCGGTTCAATCATCATTCTGCTTCTTGCAGCAGTGATCTTTGTTTTAGTTCCAGCAATGTCAGAACGTAGTTCTGGGAAACAGTTACCAGAATACGGTAGCTTCAACGGCAGACACATCCGCTATGAAGAAGGTTCTGAATTCCATAAAGCAGTAAACGAGCTCAAAGACTACTATGAAGCTCAGGGCGCAGATTTTGAAAATGAATATGCAGCAATGTTCTATTCACAGATTTTCTCTCAGGCATTCCAGAACGTAATCGGAAGCTATGCATTGGATTATTTTACAGAAAGCACAGGCTATGTAGTTCCTACATCAGCTCTCAACCGTGCAATCAGAAAACTTGATATTTACTGTGACAGCGATGGTCAGTTCTCTGCTGCTATGTATGAAAATTACACAGACACAGAAAAACGCAAGACACAGGAAAGCGTAGTTAAAAATCTTACACAGATGAGAAGCTACGAAGATTTATTCGGTTCTATGGCAGAAGTTGGATATGCTCCAATTTATGGTTTAAAATGCTCATCTGGCGAAATTGAATTTATCCGTAAGATGGGAGAAAAGAAACATGCATTCGATGCTGTTTCTTTCGATATGAAAAACTATCCTGACTCAGAAAAAGTTGCCTTCGGAAAAGCTCACACAGATTTATTTGTAAATTACAATCTTAAAGTTATTTCATGTGAATCAGAAGCAAAAGCAAAAGAAGTTGTAAAACGCATCAATAATTCTGAAATTACTTTTGAAGATGCTTTTACTGAATATTCAAAAGCATACTATGGTGATCCTGAAACTGGAGTTTTATCTGCAAGCCACAAATACCAGCTTGAAACAGCTGTTGTAAAACCAGAAGATCTTGATTCAATCATTTCTCTTTCAGCAGGAGCAATCAGCCCTGTTATTGAAACAGCATCAGGCTACTGCGTATTCAAAGCAACAGAAGCTCCTTCTCAGCCAGATTTTGATGATCCACAGACAATTGCAACAGTTTACTCTTACCTTCTTACAAGAGAAAAATCAGTAATTGAAGATTACTATGCAAACATTGCTAAAGATTTCGCTTCTAAAGCACAGAGATCAAGTTTTGAAGAAGCAGTTGCAGAATTCAATGTTCCTGTAACTAATATTGATCCAATGGCACTTAACTTTAATGATACAAGTCTTGTTGGTTCAACACCAATTGCTCCAGATTCAACTCTTGGAAGTGTTACATCAAACGAAAACTTCTTTAAAACAGCTTTCAAACTTAAGAAAAATGAAATCTCAGCTCCTGTAGTATTGAGCGCATCAAACCAGGTTATCGTTCTTAAATGTACAGATATCGCAATGGGCGGAACTTCTATCGAAGATTCAAAGACTGTAATTGCACCTGCAATTGCTCAGGCTTCAAAGGCTTCTATCAACTACTCAATTCTTCAGAACGACAAAATTGTAAATAATGCTGCAGATTTTATGGCAGTATTTAACAACAATAAAAGCTAATTATTTTCATGATACAAAATATTATTGGTTCTCAGTTAGCTACTGAGAACCAAAACTTTGAAACGCCCAGTCTCGTAGAAACAAGACAGGGCGTTTCAGTTTTATATAAAGATCATTTTCTTTACTCCAAGTACGATCCATCAAAAGCTATCTTAAATATTATCTCTAACCTTTCAATTCCAGAATATTCCATTATTTTAATTTTTAGTCCTGTATTATGGCTGGGATTAAAGGAACTTTTAGCTAAACTTCCAGCAACCTCTTCAATCGCGGTTTTCGAATATGAAAAACCTCTTTTCGATTTTGCTCAAGAAAATTTTCCAAATGAACTAAAAGATCATTTAAATAACAAGATACAAATATTTAATAAATCTGGCATAAAAAATTATTTTACATTTATTCAAAAACAGCATTTTAGAAAATGTTTAAAAATTGATTTTTCAGCAGCTTCTGCCTTATATAAAGATGATTACAATGAAATTTTATCTCTGACACAAAGAGTCATTGATCAATTCTGGAAAAACAGATTAACACTGATTAAATTCGGTCGTCTTTATTCAAAAAATATTTTTAAAAATTTAACTCTTCTGTCCGATGCAATTCCTTTAGCTAGTTTGTATAAATCAGTAACTAAACCCATATTAGTTTTAGGCGCTGGTGAAAGTCTCAATACAACAATTCTAGAGCTTAAGAAAAACTTTTCAAAATTCTTCATCATTTGTGTTGATGCGGCCGCTGCACCTCTTTTAGATAATGGAATTACTCCAGACGCAATAATTGCTGTTGAGGGACAACAGGTAATAGAACAATCTTATATAGGTACGCCTGCTGATTCCAAATGTCTTTTAATAATGGATCTTGTCAGCCGGAACCATATTCCTTATATTACAAAAGGAAAATACAGTTTCTTTGTCTCAAACTATGCAGACATGAATTTCTTCGAGCTTCTGAAAAATTATAACTTATTGCCACCTGTAATAAAGCCACTTGGCTCTGTAGGTCTTGTATCTATGGAAATAGCACTTAAGCTCAGAAAAGACATCAACACCCCTGTGTTATTCTCCGGCCTTGATTTTTCATATAGCATAGGAATTACCCACGCAAAAGGAACGGCTTCACATAAAGCACTTCTATCATCTACCAGTAAACTAAAGTCAGTTTTTAATATTTCTTCAGCATTCAGTACAGGGACATCTTCGATTATTTGTGCAAACGGTAAAAAAATGATTACTTCAAAGGCCCTGGAATCTTATGCACTATTGTTTAATGAAAACTTTGAAGATGAACAAAACATATTTGATATTAGAACAAGCGGAATTAATCTAACTTCAGCTAAAGCTGATTTAGATCATTTTATTGAATCATTGCCTGCCAATTTACACTCAAATTCCTATGAATTAAATTTAAACTATCAGGCTATCCCCAAAAGCAGTATAACTTCATTCCTGCAAAACGAAAAACAAGCTCTTGAAGAATTGAAGGATTTATTTACGTACGCAGACAATTCAGCGCTTAGAAAAAAAGATATTTCTCTAAACGAACAGATTGATAGTATCTTAACCAATAGGGAATATCTTTTCATTCATTTTCCTGATGCTGTTGGTCCTACAAATCCACAATCCTATTACAACCGCATTCGAATTGAACTTGATTTTTTCCTTAAGGGAATAAATGTAGCACTTAGTTTAATCTAATAATGGTTTTACAGTTAAGATAATATTTAGTTAAAAAAAATCCGTAATCTCATATGATCACGGATTTGATTTCTTAATCTCCTTCATCTTCTTTTAATACTGCAAGGAAGGCACTCTGTGGAAGTTCCACATCACCAATCATCTTCATTCGTTTTTTACCTTCTTTCTGTTTTTCAAGAAGCTTTCGTTTACGAGTGATATCTCCACCATAACACTTTGCAAGAACATCTTTACGGACAGGGTTAACTGTTTCTCGAGCAATGATCTGACTACCAATAGCACCTTGAATGGCAACTTTAAACTGCTGACGACTGATTTCACCTTTAAGACGATGACAGATTTTATGTGCCTGTGTTGAAGCATTTTCTTTGAAACAGAGCTGACTTAAAGCATCAACACTCTTTCCGTTAAGAAGAATGTCGATTTTTACAAGTTCAGTATCACGGTAACCAATAATTTCATAATCAAAAGATGCATATCCACGACTGTAACTTTTCAATCTGTCATAGAAATCAAAAAGAACTTCTGACAATGGCATCTCATATGTGAGCTCTACACGTTTTTCATCGAGATACTGCATGTTAGTCTGTGTACCACGTTTTTCTGTACACAACGCAATAAGGGAACCGATATATTCTGAAGGTGTAATAATTGAAGCTTTAATATAAGGTTCTTCGGCACCACGAATCTTCCCTTCTGGATATTCAGATGGATTATCAATCATCATTTCAACTCCACCATCAAGATGAAGCTTATATCGTACAGAAGGAGCAGTAAAGATTACAGCCTGATTAAAGTCCCGTTCCAAACGCTCCTGAATAATTTCAAGATGAAGGAGCCCCAGAAAACCGCATCTAAAACCATTTCCAAGAGCCACAGAATTATCTTTTTCATAAATAAGACTTGCATCGTTTAGTTTAAGCTTTTCCATGCTATCTCGTAATTCTTCATAATCATTTGAATCAATTGGATAAATCGAAGAATATACAACAGGCTTAACTTCTTTAAAACCGCCAAGAGGGCTATCTGCGGGATCCGATGCCAGTGTAATAGTATCACCTACACTTACATCACTTACAGTTTTAATACCAGCAATAATATAACCAACATCGCCAGCTTCAAGCATACCTGTATCTTCATATTTAATTTTGAAAATACCAACATTTTCTACTTTATATTCAGACTTGGAGTTCATCATGCGGATTGTATCGCCGGCTTTAATTCTTCCCTGCATAACACGAATGTGAACAATAACACCACGATATGCATCATAATGACAGTCAAAAATAAGTGCCTGAGTTTTTGCATTTGGATCACCGCTTGGAGGTGGGAACATTGTAACAATAGCTTCCATAAGATCATCAATTCCAGCACCTGTTTTTGCAGAAACAAGCTGAGCCTCTTCTGGAATAAGTCCAAGGTCATGATCGATCTGATGCTTTACAGCAGCAATATCTGCAGATGGAAGATCAATTTTATTTACAACAGGAACAATTGTAAGATTCTGTTCCAAAGCCATATACATATTACTTACAGTTTGAGATTCCACACCTTGACTTGCATCAATTAAAAGCAATGCCCCTTCGCATGATGCAATTGCACGGCTTACCTCATAAGAAAAGTCTACATGTCCAGGAGTATCTACAAAGTTCAATTCGTAATCATTGCCATCTTTTGCGTGATATGGAATTGTTACTGCCTGACTCTTAATTGTAATACCTCGCTCACGCTCAATATCCATACTATCAAGAATCTGGTTCGTCATCTGACGGTCATCAATAATTTTTGCCTTCTGAATCAAACGATCAGCAAGAGTAGATTTTCCATGATCGATGTGCGCAACAATACAAAAGTTTCTTTTGAACTTCATTTCAGCCATATATATTTTCCTTTTAGTTATTTCTTACTTCATTATACAGATTTTTTAATTTAAAAATAGTTAGGTCCGTCAAGATTTGAAGGTAATCCTATAGAAACATCAAGATATCCTTTTTTACGTCTCTTTACCGCAAATTCTGTATACATCTGAGATTTATCATCATTAAATTGAATTTTTCCAATTGTCACAGGATCATTTTCACTAAAGCCAGCTTCATCAGCTACACTTCCATTTAGAAGCTTTGTAATCAGATAAGTTCTGCTATTTGAAGTACTTGATGGAACCAGCGAAATTCCATATAACGCAAGAAAAGAATTCTGAATTGTATCATTCTGATAAAAATAATATCCTGGACTTGCAGGCCTTTCAGTTAAATATAAAAGACAGTTTCTTTTCTGCTTTTCAGAATCAAGGTAAGAACATTGTACAATTGTTTCTGGAACATAAGTTCTAAGTATATTCTGAATATCTTCAAGACTGTTTACTACTTTACCATCAATCGAAGTAATAATATCACCCGACTTTATTCCTGCTCTTGCAAAGGCAGAAGAAGGAACAAAATACTGAACTTCAAGACCGGCTTGTCTATTTGAAACTTTATAAGTTTTTCCATAACCACCAAGCCAGGCAGCGTTACGCAGCCCTCCATAATATAATATAGGAAGTTCCTGTTTTAAATATTCAACAGGAATAGCAAAATTAAGACCTTGATACCTTGGAATACCTGCAAAAACAACAGCCTGCACATTACCATTTGAATCAATACAAGGGCCACCGGAGTTTCCTGAATTTACTGAAGCGTCAATCTGTAATACGGAACCTGTTGTAAATATTTTTCTATTTGTTGAAGAAACAACACCACTTGTTAATGTACTTTCAAGTCCTAACGGTGAACCAATTGCATATACACGATCTCCTGATTTTAAATCAGAACTGCTTCCTAATGAAAATACATATGGTGGCTTAACTTCAGTTTTTAACAATGCAAGATCATGAGTTTTATCCCAACCTATTATCTTTGCAGGGATTCTGTTTTCTTCATCACCTGCAAGCTTTATATATACCTTTCCATAACCTTCATACTTTGGATCAACAACGTCAGCAATCACATGATGATTTGTAATTAAATAACCTCGTTCATCAATAAAAAAACCAGAACCAATAACTCGATCTGCATATCCCATTCCACCATGCACCTTGATTCCAAGATCAACCCAAACAGTAACAGTTCCGGCAATACACTGGGATATATTTTTCAAAGGAACTTCGGATTTTTTAATTCCATAACCTGGGATTTGCTTAAAATAAAGTCCTTCAAGTTCAGCTTTTGATATAACTTCATTTGCCAACTGTTCATAACCTGCTGCACATAAAGAGCTATATGCAAAATACAATTCTTGATAATCTTTTTGATCCAATGATGCAATACAAAAATCTCTTAATGCTTTAGAAGTAATATCAATTATGGTTTCGTCATTTACAAGCTTAGCACGCCACAATGCTTCTGCAGGTTTTACTGACATTAATTTTTTTATTCTGTCAATTTCAGCTTTCCTAGCATCTTCTTGTGTATAATCAAAAGTTATCTGTTCTCTTTTTGATTCTTGAGAAGTAGAATTACAGGACAGCAAACACAAAGATGCTGCTGTAAATAAAATGATTGCAAATTTAAATATATATTTATTATTCATTTTCATCTGTTCCTGATGAAGATGCATCGCTAAAAATTTCTTTATCCAGAATTCTTGCAAAAATATTTTCACCTACTCTAACAACACGAATGTAACAGTTTTTTTCATCCATCTGAAACATTTGTCCCTGATCATATGAATTAATAATTCCAATTATATTAAGTTCATACTCTTCGTTACCAGAAACACCAATCCAGAATAAATTTTCGTATTTACCTGGTATAACAGAATACATTTCTGATTTTGATGGAATAGAAATCGAAACAGGTTTACTATTCTGCAACAGTACAGTTAATTTATATGATGAATTATCTGCTATATCCTTTACAAAATAGCTGTATTCTTCAGTTAATGGTTTTCCTTCCTGTATTTTATATTTTCGATAACTGACATCAAATGTACTATCATAATTAGAAGACCACTCTGTTAATACATCACCATTTTCAAAGTATGTCTCTTTAAAATCAATTGCAGTATCCAAATTTCGATCTATTGCAATGCCTGCAAGATAAAGCGAGGCGTCTTTTACAGGGCTTCCCCAAATGTTAGTAGTAATTGCATCACGTTCTTCTTCTGATAATTTCAATTTGCTGTTAATTGCATAAAATTCCGTAGTTTCAAAAATTCCATCATCATCTTTATCTACTGCTCTGACAATACTTACATCTTCATTTCCATTTCCAAAGTAACCGTGAGCATACTCTTTATTTCCGATATAATAAGATGCTTCATAAGGAGTACCATTCAAAATAGAAAATTTAATTCTTGCATTTTTTCTTTCTAAAGAAGGTTTATCCATTTCATTTGCTGAAGCAATAATTCTGTCAGAATCAAACAATGCTCTTCCAAAAATTAAAGTTGACTCATCAATGACATAGAAATCAGTAGTTAAAACTTCAGGAGCTTTTATAATATCAAATGGCTTACTAGAAAAAGTTTCATCAATAATATTGTAGGCAGTAAAACCTTTTACACCTGGTTCCACATCCTCAAAAAGAATGGATTTAACATCTGGGTAAGTACCATAAATAATTTGTGCAAGCTGATCAAAGACTTTAATTTTTACAGGAACACCAAAGTCACATTCAACTTCCCATTCCACAAACTGGTCATTTTCAAAATCGAAAATAACTTTTGATGCTCGACCTCGTTCATAAACGACTGTAAGATTTTCTTCAAGATTATTATTTGTGTCGTAAATTAAAGTTCCTTTAAATGCATTAAGATGTTCATCAAAATATTTCTTCAGACTTTCATCTGTAATCATTGAATAGAACTGCATCAAAAGCTTTGCTTCAATTGTTCCATCTATAAATGTTAGGAAATAGTCCAGTGCTTCTTCTTCTGAGATAATTTCAGCCTCTAAAGCAGCAATAGGATAAAGAATATGATTAAATCCTCTGGCATTGAAAGCCTTTAGTAAACGTCGTTGATTTTCACCTTCTGCAAAAACAGATGCCAGAATTTCAAGATCAGTATAACTTTTATCATAATTCGGAACATGAGCTATAAAACTGTCTGCAATTTTTCGAGCTACAGGTGAAAGTTCCTTTTTATCAAACCCTGTTCTATCTGCATTTACCTTGTAACAAAGATTATATTCATAATTAAAGAACAAATAGAAAAACCTTACATCATTTGGATAAACTCGTCTTGCACTTTCAATCTTTTCTTCTGCTTTTGCAATACTGTCCGCTGAATTAATTTCATACAAAGATTTAATACGAACATATTCGGCATCAGAGGAATAAATAAGTGGAGCTTTATCGAGCACAGAGATTGCATCAAATGGTTTTCCTGTTGAACACAAAAGATCTGCATAGAAAACTCTTGCATTAGACATATTGTAATCAACCCATTCTGTTGTGGACAAGGATTTTTCAATTACAGGAATTATTTCATATCGGGGACATGAGAGATTAAAAAGACTTAAAGCTTTAAGATAGTAAAGATCTGCCACATTATCATCGTATTGAATTCCATTGTCACATGTCTTCTTTACTGCTTCCCAATCATTTTTTACAAGATAATTTTTTGCAAGCTGAAGATAGCGTAAAGCCGTTTTTCTGTTCGCTGCAGAAGAACTTGTTGTATTTGCAAAAACAACAGATAACATTAATGAACTTAAAACAAAACAAAAAAACTTTTTCATAAAAACTTTATCACTCAACTTATACAATCCAGTTTGAATAACCAAATATTTCTCCCCAGACCGCAACAATATTATTATCTCCATCAGAATCAAGATTCTGAATCACAGGAATAAGATTCTTATGTTCAACATTCACCTTAAAGTCTGACAGTACATCTGAAACAGATTTTTTACCCTTCGTTTTTGTTAACACAGTGTCAGAAATCTGGCGACTTCTGAAAACAAAGGGCAATTTAACATTACTTAAATAATGAAAATGTCCTTCATTTGTTACAAATTCCAGATCAGCAAAACCTGATTCAGAATTACCCACATGCAATTTACCAAAATCAAAGGTATATAAACCTTCCTCTTCTATTATATCAAAAAATCCGTATATAGTAACGTTATTTTGCTGTTTTTTTAGCCAAAGCTTATTATCCTCATAAACAGCTTCAACGCCAAATTTGCAGCAGCTATCAGACATTCTCGAAATCTGTTTTATAAAGGAAAAAGGAATTCGTTCTCCTGTTTCAAGCTGATCAAATCCTTTATATAAAAAATGTTCTTTCTGGACAAAATCCAATTTGTCAAACACATCAGCGTCTATCCATAGAGCTTCATTGTTTTTATTCCACTCAAGACTCTGAATACTTTTTTCAATAAAGGAATTTTCATAAAGTGCTTTTTCTCTTCCTGAAATCACAGAATTTTTCCAACCTGGAAAATTTTCATCAAGTATAGGAATGAGTGTATTTCGAATATTATTTCTTAAATATTTATTATCAGTATTTGTTGAATCTGTACGCCATAAAACATTTTCTGCAGTAAGATATGTTTCAATTTCTTTTCTAGACACATCAAGCAATGGCCGCACATAATTCAATGTTCCATTTTTTAACTCTATAGTTCGATTATTTAATATTCCGCTTCTACCAGATACACTACTTCCACTTAAGAATCTCATAATAAGAGTTTCAAGCTGATCATTTTGATTATGAGCCAGAGCAAAAAATATTTTTTTATTTTCAGATGAATCTAATAATAGGGCTGCATTTTTTTCAAATACCTGATATCTCAAATATCGGGCAGCATCCTCAATACCTTTTTTTCTTATTTCCGCAGTATGCAATACCTGACCTTTTTTTAATTCTTCAACAATACAATTAATTTTAATATTTTTAACTTTTTCATTTAATTCTTCACAATATTTTTTTACAAATTTACAATCACCAAAGCTTTCTTCTTCACTACGGATTTTATGATCTACTGTAATCACATTAATTATCTGGAAGGATGAATCATCTACAATTCGATTTTCAATTCCTTTTACAATCGATGTTAACAAACATATTGAATCTGCACCTCCAGAAACCCCCAGACACAGACAGTCTCCAATACGAAATCCGTTTTCAATAAGCTTATCAATAACATGAGAATTAAATGTTTTACTTCCAATAGATTCAATCATATTAATATTCAAAAAAAAATCATTGCAGGAATAGGCATTTGCCAAGACCTGCAATGATTCTATTTATGCATTACTGCGATAATATGCTTTAATTAGCGACCTGCAGAAACACTTACCAATGATGTTTCAGCTGGTGTAAGAACTGTTACTCCGTCCATTGCAGGCATATCAGCAACTGTAAATTTTTCACCAACATTTACTTTTGCAATGTCAAGAACGATACGTTCTGGAACTGCAGCAGGTTTAGCTTTAATTGTAACTTCTGGAATGTGCTTAAGGAGGAATCCACCTTTAAGAACACCTGCTGGTGTACCAGAATACTGAAGTTTCATCTTAAGTACGATTTCTTTGTCTGTAGCTGGTTCCCAGAAATCAGCATGGAGAACTGCATCTGTACGAATGTTATATTCAACATCTTTAATGAATACTTCGTGAGCTGTTCCATCTACTGTAAGTGTTATCAATGTTGTAGATGTTACTGAACGCCAGATTTTGTTAAATTCTGTTGCATCAACATCGAGCATTTTTGCTTCACCGCTTGAGTTGTAAACAACAGCTGGAATGTGTCCTGCTGCTCTAAGAGCTTTTGCTGCTTTTTTTCCGCTTTCTGTGCGAGATTTAGCTTCAAGTGTTACTTTTCCCATTTTAGGAACTCCTTAAGTAATTAAATATTTTTTTGGAAATGCCCGCAGAAATTGCGAAAAGAAAAGATATGAAAAAAAACTTTATCATACACCCCATCGTTCATCACGCCAGAGCTTTCCATAATATTAATATTCAAATAATAATTTAAATATTAATCTAAAACCTGGGTCGACAGGATTCGAACCTGTGGAATACCGGCACCAAAAGCCGGGGGCTTACCGCTTGCCGACGACCCAAAATGAGTAAGTATAGATTATCAAAAATTACTGTTTTTGTCTATTAATAAAGGAATTTATTTTTAGAACTTAATCCATGTCGCCAGTATCAGCTTCAATGACATGACCAGCATTGTACTCTTCAAGAATTTTATTCTGAAGCTCTGTACGGAATTCTGGACTAATAGGATGAGCTACATCCTTATATTCTCCAGTTGCTGTCTTTTTGCTTGGCATAGCAATAAATAGGCCATCTTTGCCTTCAATGATTTTTACATTATGTACAACAAAACAGTTGTCAAATGTGACTGTGACATAAGCCTTGAGCTTTCCTTCTGAAGTTACCTTACGAATACGTAATTCTGTTACTTGCATGAGTTGCCTCCTTAATAGCAAGAGCATACATTCCAGGAACCGGACAAAGCATTTCGGGCAGTTTCAACATCCTTTTCTGATGCAAAAACTCCAAATACCGTAGAACCTGAGCCTGACATATCAGTATATAGAGCACCATTATTCTTTAAATCCAATATGGCTCGCTCTATTTTGGAATATTTCTTTGAGATCACACTTGTAAAAGTATTTACAAATTTCCAGTTTTCAACAGGTCCTTTGTAAATATCCTCAAGTTCATTCAAAGATGGATATTCCAAATTTCGGCCGGATTCATAAAACTCGTCAACCAAAGAATAAGCTTCCTTTGTAGAGCTATGAACTCCGGGGAAAATCATTAAATAATGCAAATCGTTCCTTCTGGGAATAGTTTGAACAACCTCACCTCTTCCAGTTACGATTGCAGATCCTTTTCCTGATTCATCACAATCAAGAAAAAAGAAAACATCACTACCGACCATTGCCGCAATTTCTTGCAGCTGATCATAAGGTAAATTTACGCCACTGACTTTATTAAATGCTTTCAGGAAGGAAGCTCCATCACTGGAACCACCCCCCAACCCTCCACCAGAAGGGATCTTTTTTTTAATTAACACATTTACGCCAGGTAAATCTGAACCAGATACCTTGCGAAATCCATTATACGCAGAACTTACTGTATTAATTTCAGGAAGCTCCAGAGAATCACATTTTACAGAACAAACATTTTTATCATTAGTCAATTCGATAATAATTTCATCACACAAACTGACTGTAGAAAAAATACTTTCAATTCCATGGTAACCATCCTGCCGTTTAGGTAAAACTTTTAATCCAAGATTTATCTTAGCAGGTGCCAGCACAGAAGTTATTTTGTTCATACACTAAAAGTGTAACTCTAAAAATATATTATTGTCAAATTATATTTATTTATAGTAACATTATTTCAGACAATCCGATTATTCCTAATCTGCTTGTAAATTAAATATCTGAGATGATCAAACAGCATAATTGACATGACTTGCCATGATTTATAAAATCCATTTTATGGATCCAGAAGTAACAACAGTTAAGTTTTCATACTCAAAAGAATTTTCAGACGAGAGTGAAACTAATAATAAAACCTGTACTGATTTTGAAGATGCAGAAGGTCTTAATGACTTTGAAGATCTAGATTATGATGATGATCTTTATGGAAGTTATGATAGTAGCGAATCAGAAGATTTAGACGACATTGCCGAGGACTCTTTAGATTCACAGGAATAAAGCATAAAAAAAAGCTGTTCCATAGATATACTGTGCTGGAAGGCAACCAGAATATGGAACAGCTTTTTTTTAGTGTGGGGAAAAAAATAATTTAATACTATTTAATCTTTTTTCCGTTGTGCCAAAGTTTTTCAAGATCATAAAAATCTCTGGCAGGTTTTGACATAAGATGAACTACAATATTTCCAAGGTCAATTAAATTCCAGTCATCACCATCCGGACTCTTCTTATTTGTAAGATGAATTTCAAGATCATTTTCCTTAATGTATTCCTTAACCTGTCGGTAAAGTCCCTGCCAGTGTGCACTGGAGTTTACTGTAACGATTACAAAATAATCAGTCCAACTGTTCAATTCTGAAATATCAAGAACAACAACATCATTACCTTTTCCATCTTCCATCAACTGTGCAATTTCTAACGCTTTATCCTGAATTGTTTTCATATATCTATTTTACCTCTATTATTTCTTTTCTCTCTGACGAACCCATCGTCCATCAAAATTTTTACCTAAAACAAGAGTAAAGTCAACATTGGCTTCGGTTTCAGTATCATCTTTATTGATTTCCTCTTCCTCTACCTTAGTACAATGAATAAAATCTCCGATATTCATTGCAACCTCTGGTTGTCCAATATGATCAATGATATAAGTTTCTTCAACTTCTTCTTCACCATCAGTATTACCGATATCAAGAACTTCAAATGCCGCGCCTTCAAGAAGTATCTTTGTATTATGGGCAAGCCCGAGAACTTTTGTTCCATTGAGAATTCGAATTACATAAGGACGAGCATTGGCTGATCCAGAAGGAGAAACGATTGAGTTTATAGACTTCTTTACAACATCCTTAATATATTCACCATTTCTAAATGGCATCAAAAGAGTTTTTCCATCTACAGTTGTATTTGTTCCTGTAACTGTTACAGCTTCGAAGCGTTCTGTATCAAGTTCAGAAATATACTGGAATAATTCCAAAAGATCTTTATCTTTTACATTGGAAGTCATTCTTGATGACAACTGATTAAAATTTGTATTATTCAAATAAATATTTGAATTCGATTTTACAGCAGACAAAAATGCTACTGTTGCATCCTGACGACGTTCCTGAATACTGCTTTCTGTATCTTCATCAAGATGATATGTAAGAAAAGTTCTAAGCTTTTCTCCATCAAGAGTTACACGCCCACTAGGAAGCAGCCACTTATCATCAGTTGAAGATCTGGCATCTACAGGCATCGGAATAAACAATTCAAAGCCACCAAGAAGGTCTGCCATTTCCACCATATTATTAACTGAAATCTCAAGATAGAAAGGAACATCAACTTTAATAAAATTTGAAACTGCCTGTCTGTAAGCCTCAATTCCCTTTTCTGAATAAATCGCATCAATTCTATCTACACGGTCAAGAGCAGGATGAAGACCTCCTGTATTTCCAGGAATATTAACAAGAACACCTTTACCTGTTACTGGATAATAAATCAAAACATCTGTAAACAATGCCTGATTTTTATCTTTAAGAACAAAAAGAACTTTAATAACAGGATCCTTCTGCAGGTTTTCCTGAATTTTATCCTGCTTTGCATAAATGGAAATAAATACAACCAGTGCAACAACAATAGCAGCAATCATTCCAATAAAAATGAGACCTTTTCGTTCCCTCTTTAATTTCATTTTTCCCCTCTTATATTTTCTTTAAGCAATATTCATCTTCAATTCATCAAGGAACAGTTTTGTAACAGGACTGATTTTTTTTCCCTTTTTTGTAAGATACTCAATGCTTTCATTTACAACAGTAAAGACCATTTCGTTCAATTCCATTGCAAACAGTCTTTCAAGATATTTTTCTGTTACATGTTCACGGCCAGGTTCAATCTTATCAGCAACAAATAAAAGCTTTGCAAGATCACAAAGATGTTCACCACCGAAAGTATGATTTGCAACAGCCTGAATAATCTGTTCATCAGTTATTCCAAAATCTTTTTGTATCTTTACCGCTGCTGCTCTTCCGTGAAGAAGTGCAGGCTTATCTTTTTCTAAATCAGAAATAGGCTTTCCGTCTTTTGATGCAAGTGAAATCAAAAGGCCGTCATCCATTTTTTTGCACATATCATGAGCAATACCACAAAGATATCCGCGACGAGGATCAAGACCATAATGCTCACATAATTTTTTACACATCTGTGCAGTTCTTACGCTATGTTCATAACGACTTTCTGAAACTGCAGCCATTGTAAATTTTCTGATATCTTCTGTAACTTTCTCGTAATTAATCGTTGTATCCATAAAGTTTATTTTTTACAATATACTCAAAAACACCACTACTAACAAGATAACGCCATCCATTATTTTCTGCTATTCTTGCTCTCACTTCTGTTGATGATAAAGGAAGTATCTGATTTTTAAGCTGAATAAAATCAAAAGGTGATTTTATTTCATCTGTTAAAGTATTTTCAAATCCACCGGTATATGCTCCTGTAGATTTATTTTCAAAACCATTAGTATTAATGCTGTCAACCTTAATTCGTCTTGCAACAATAAGATTACACAACTTTGCTATTTCTTCGCTTTGACGCCATTTATCAAACTCAGAAGCATTTTCCTGCCCCATAAGAAGCCCGGGTTTTCCTTCCAGCTGTCCTTTATATTTTTCTATAATGTATTTTACAGTATCTATTGTATAGGAAGTTCCACCCCGTTCAATTTCACATGGTTCAACTTCAAATCTTTCATCGTCTTTAAATGCAGCCGCCAGCATAGCCACACGGTTTTCTGGAGATTCCATATCTTTTGCAATTTTATGAGGAGGAACAAATGCTGGCACAAAAAGGATCTTATCATAACCTAATGTACTGCATACATCATCTGCCATAGCAAGATGCCCGATGTGAACAGGATTAAAAGTTCCGCCAAAAATTGCAAGTTTCATGAAAATTCCCTTACCTACATTTCTGATCCAGGATACTGAACGTTTTCTTCGTCATCTTCAAAATCTGCACGAAGCTTCATAAACTCACTTTCTTCTGGAGCTTCTTTCTTAATTAGAGTTGTTGCTCCTTCACCGTTATTTTCAAGACGGTCAACAAGCTCCATTACAGCATTACGTGTCTGGCCAAGTCCTTTATTCATCATTACAGAAATTGAAAGAACTACTGTATCAGGTTCTTTTTCTTTAATTGCCGCAATAACTTCCTGGGCACGTTCTTCTGCACCTTCAACATCAATTTTGTTACAGAGAACAATTCTTGGCTTTTTATAAAGATCTTCGGAGAAGGATTTCAATTCATTGCAGAGAGTATCGTAAGCTGTAAGATAATTTTCATCAGAAACATCAATCATGAAAATAAGACATGATGTTCTTGAAATGTGCTTAAGGAACTGAATACCAAGTCCCGCACCTTCTGATGCACCTTCAATAATTCCTGGAATATCGGCGATGATAATATCACGGTCTTCACCTGCATTTAATACACCAAGGTTGGGAATTTTTGTAGTAAATGGATATGGTGCAATTTTTGGTCTTGCATTTGTAAACGCTGTAAGTAAAGAAGATTTTCCTGCATTAGGAAATCCTACAAGACCAACATCAGCCATAATACTTAATTCTACACGAAGTTTTCTGGTTTCACCCGGAGTTCCTTTATGGGCATAACGAGGAGCCTGGTTTGTAGATGTTTTAAAGTGAACGTTTCCCCAACCGCCTTTGCCGCCTTTAAGAAATACGAACTGTTCGTCTTCTGCCTGTGTTGTAAATTCGTAAATGATTTCATTTGTATCAGGATCACGGATTGTTGTTCCTGGTGGAACTGGAATAATGCGGTCTTCACCGTTTTTTCCGTATTTATTCCAGCTCTGGCCATCACCGCCGTTTTTTGCTTTGATAATCGGGTGATATCTGAGGTTAGCAAGGGTTCGAAGATTACGTTTTACAGTAAAGATAATATCGCCGCCATCTCCACCATCACCGCCTGATGGACCACCATTTGGAACGTATTTTTCACGTCTGAAGGAAATACAGCCGTTTCCGCCTTTTCCACTTGTAACTTCAATCAATGCTTCGTCTGCAAAACCTGTCATAAAAAACCTCTTCTGGAAAATCAAAACTACTTCAGATACAGATATATTAAAGTAATCTGAACAAACAATAAATAGCCAATATAAAATTTGGTTAAACAAAAAAAATACCCGGCAATAAACTACCGGGCATTAAACATAGAAGATTTTCTAAAATTACGCCTGAACAGGTGTAACAGAAATTACTCTTCTGTTTTTGCGTTCACCGTAAACTACTTTTCCGTCTACAGTTGCGAAAAGACTGTCATCACCAGCTTTCTTTACATTGTCACCTGGATGGAAGTGTGTTCCACGCTGTTTAACAATGATAGATCCTGCTGTTACAGTTTCTCCAGCATATTTCTTAACGCCAAGGTGTTTTGGATTAGAATCGCGTCCGTTTTTTGCACCGCTACCGCCTCTAGTTCTTCCCATATTAGTCCTCCAACTTTAATTCAAAAGTAACGTTTTCTGGAAACTCTTCACTTAAACTTTCAAAGCCTTTTTGAAGAAAGTCTCCTATAGTAGAAATCCTTTCCTGTAAAATCGGATCAGATTTCTTTGTCTCCACCATGAAAGTTAATAAACCTCTGGTGGAAGTATCTGTATCAAACTCAATTCCACTTGTATCAGAAAGCACTTGAATTGCAGTACGCATCAAAACTGTAACTGCACTACAAACAATGTCCTTTCCACTTTCTGCAAATCCGGCATGTCCCAAAGCTTTACACTTAAGAACGCTGCCGTCTTTTGCTTTTACAAGTGTAACCGCAGTCATTAGCCTACGATTTCTTCAACACGTACGTTTGTGTACTGCTGTCTGTGACCGATGAGACGGTGGTAGTCTTTCTTGCTCTTGTATTTGAATACGAGAACTTTCTTATCTTTGAAAGAATCTTCAACTACAACCTGAACTTTAGCACCCTTTACATAAGGTGCACCAACTGAAATTTTGTCTCCGTCGCTTACGAGAAGTACAGAGTCAATATCAATTTTTGTACCTTTTTCAGCGTCGATTTTGTCTACCTGGAGAAGAGCACCTTTTTCTGCTTTATACTGCTTTCCCTTATATTCAACAAGTGCGTACATAAAAAATAACCTCACTTAAAATTATTCACAAAATTTCCCAAAGTATTAAACGGGGATTTATACAATAGGCATATTAATGTAGAATGAATATTATCAGAATTCGACCTTATTGGTCAATAGAAAACAACGAATTCGGACAGAAGAATTACGAATTTTTCTAATGTTTATGGGAATTTCTGCCGAATTTTCAGGGCTGATTTTTTATTCCATACATTTTTTTTACAACATTATTTTGTAGTATAAGCTTGTATTTCTACAATTTGTTTAAAATAAAAAAGATCCCTCATTTTATTGAGAGATCTCTTTGCGCCCGCTGCAGGTTTTGAACCTGCGACACATGGATTAACAGTCCATTGCTCTACCAGCTGAGCTAAGCGAGCATTGTTCGTTAGAACATTTGATACTTTATAGAAATTCAGACTCTTTGTCAATACAGCTTTTTAAAATTTTTAATTTTTTTTTATAACTTACAGATATCGATTTTCAATCATAGTTCTGTTATAATTCCATCAAAACGTAACTATTATATCGGGTAAACTTTTAACTTATGTAAAATTCTGATATTGAGAATTGGAGTAATTGAATGAAAAAAATCACAGGATTTATATTAGGTATTACTGTACTTACTGGAGCACTTTCTGCTCAGACAAAAGAAGAACTTGCAAAAGTTGATACAGTTCTAAGCAAGATGTCACCTAGAGCCAGACGGGAACTTATTATTACTGACAAATCTGCATTTGTTAAAGACTTAAAAATTGTTCTTGAAGAAGAAAAGAAATATTCAAATGACAGTGATCTTCCACTCTACTTTTTAATTGACAAAAAGCATTACGCACCAAAACCATACGAACCAAAAAACTTAAAAAAGCTCGTTGCAAACAACTACTACAACATCAACAGAGCCGATCTTTCTTTACGCCCAGATGTAGAAGAAGCCCTTGTAAAAATGGCAAAAGCTTCTCAAGCTGATGGAATTACACTTCTTATCAGTTCTACATACAGAAGCTATGATTACCAGGCAAAACTTTTTCAGCGTTGGGTAGATATTGACGGACTTGAAGAAGCAGAAAGAGAAAGTGCAAGACCTGGAACAAGTCAGCACCAGTTAGGCTCAGCAATTGACTTCGGTTCAATTTCAAATGACTTCATCAACACAAAAATGGGAAAATGGCTTTTCAATAACGCCTGGAAATACGGATGGACCCTTTCATTCCCACAACAGTACGAGGATATTACAGGCTATCGTTATGAATGCTGGCATTACCGTTTTGTCGGTATTCCTGCTGCACAGTTGCAGAGAAAGTACTTCAATGATGTTCAGCAGTATATGCTGGAGTTTATTGATTTGTGGAAAAACCTATAGATGTAAATGAGCACAAAAAAAGCGGGCAAATGAAGTGCACTTTTGCCCGCTTTTTTTATACCTGTTTATTTAGATGTACAGAATCTGAATCCTAAATAGTTATAGAACTCATTAGGGTCAAAGCCGTAACGATCGCCGGCATATATAAATCCCGTATATGAAGACCAGGAACCTCCACGACCGATTCTTTCAGCACCAAATCTTGGTCCCATTGCTCTTTCACCTGGAGTAATTTCTGTATACACATCGTACCAGTCCCAGCAATATTCCAGAACATTTCCACTCATATCATAAAGACCAGCTCCGTTTGGATTACCACTACCAGGAGCTGGAGTCATATCATCACTTTTGAACACAGTTCCTGCAGTACCAACAGTGTGAGTTGTATCTGTATTTGCATCAAACCATGCAACCTTACTTTCCGGAAGAGATGGATTATCAAGCCCTAAAGCTGTAATCTGCCCCGAAACCAGTCCACCACTCTGGTATCCTGCTTTTGTAACACGAGCGGCATACTCCCATTCTGCCTCAGAAGGAAGTCTATATCCGTCATTTTCCCATTTACATTCAGCAAGATCACAGGATGCAGTATCAGTTGCATCACGAAGAATTTCATTATTATGATAATAGCATGGAGTTCTACCCATCATTTCACTTAATGCATTGCACCATACAATAATATCGTACCAGCTGACCATTGTTACCGGCTGATAAGCCCCATCTTTTGTAGGAGCTTTACCACGACGGCCATATGCACCTTCCTGGCCTGGATTCTGAAATACATAACCTTTTTCTTCTGCGTAATTTCTTACAATGTACCACAGATTATATGTTGTTTCATACTTATTCATTTTGAATTCTGTAATCCAGCGGGTTGCAGTCATAGACTGGGAATTTTCCCCGATTACATATGTATCATAGAGAACGCCTTCCTGTGGGCCAAGACGTACAAGATTTATATCACTGAAGCTTGACGATTCAGTTTTATTTTCTAAAGCAGCTGAAGGCAATGCCATAAAGACTGCAACAGTTAATACAATAATATTTGTCTTTTTCATTTTTTTTACCTCGACAGCAGCATCACAATACTGCATTTTTCTTCCTATTATATAACAACCGAAGGCTGAATAAAGTTAACAAAACGTCGGAATTCTAACATATTTTTAATTTAGTGGAAAGTTGGAATTTCAAGAAGCTTTCAATTTGTTTTGTGTATTATTTTTGATTTAAAAGAGTAAGTTATATCAGGAGGAAATTTTGAAACACCTTATGCTAATTACAACTTCTTTTGTGCTGCTTCTTCTTCTTGCAGGCTGCAGAACCTCAGATAAATCAAAAACTAACGGTTTTGTATATTCCATCAAAAACGCAGAAGTACGGGGCAATTTTCTGAATTTTACATTGAAAAATCATAATAACCGCTCATTAACAAAAGCAACTGTATACATACAATTAGGAATTCAGAACCAGGAAAGTGATTATTCCGAAATTCCTGCAATTGAAAAGACATTTGAATGTAATCTTAACCATCTTGAAAAAACAGATTTTTCCATCTGCCTTTCAGAGTACGATTTATTTATGGATAAGGAAAACGAATTATCAGATCTGCTAACCAGTGGCGACATATATATAAAGCGTATATATGCAGAGGAGATCACCTTTGACGATAATCTCCTCTGGTATGACAAATATGGAAACTGGTGTTTCTGGTAAAAAAAACTGTTTAATTATTTATCTTCTTTTTTGTTGTCTTTTTCACGAATTGCAATACGGCGAATTTTTCCACTGATTGTCTTTGGAAGTTCCTTTAAAAATTCATAAATACGAGGAACTTTATACATAGCAGTATTTTCTCTTGCAAATGTAGAGATTTCTACTTCCATTTCTTTCGGATCTCTGTCTACATAATCCTGAGAAAGAACGATCGAAGCTTTTACTGCCATTCCCCGTTTTGGATCTTCAACACCTGTTACAGCACATTCCATTACAGCAGGATGCTTCTGAAGAACTGATTCAACTTCAAATGGACTGATTCTGTAACCAGAAGATTTAATAATGTCATCTTTACGTCCAACGAACCAAACATATCCGTCTTCGTCCTGAGTAACATTGTCTCCAGTATGATATACACCGCCTTCAAATGCAGCGTCTGTCAATTCCTTGTTTTTGTGATAGCCCATCAAAAGTCCGATTGGGCGTTCTTTTTCAACATGAATACAAAGTTCACCGATTTCGCCTCTAGGAACAGGCTTTCCGTCAGGGTCAAGAACCTCTACATCGTATAATGGATTAGGAAGTCCCATTGAACCTGGTCTGATTTCTGAATAATCCTTGAAGTTACCACAGATGATTGTTGATTCAGTCTGACCGTAACCTTCATAGATTTTTTTACCTGTTTTTTCGAACCACTTATTGAATACTTCACCGTTTAATGCTTCACCGGCAGTACTGAAACGCTGGCACAGGCTTAAATCATACTTTGAAAGATCCTGACGAACCAGGAAGCGGTAAACAGTTGGTGGTGCACAGAATGTTGTAAGTCCATATTTTGCAATCATCTGAAGCATCTTATCTGGTTTAAGCATGTTCATGTCATATACAAACAATGCTGTACCACAAATCCACTGTCCGTAAAGTTTACCCCATGTAGATTTTGCCCATCCGGTTTCTGCAATTGTAAGATGAAGACCATCATCAACTACACCATGCCAGTATTTTGCTGTCATAATATGTCCGATTGGGTACGTAAAGTCCTGTAAAACCATTTTTGGATAACCCGAAGTTCCTGATGTAAAATAAAGGAGCATTGGATCATCATTATATGTTTTTTCTTCGCCTTCTGGTCTTGGAAAGTCAGCTTCACATTTTTCATATTCTCCGTGAAATGAAACCCAGCCTTCACGGTCTGGACCTACTGTTACAAGATACTGAACAGATGGAGAATTAACTTTTGCCTTTTCGATTTCTGTCTGAACGTGTGGATTATCGTAAGAAATGATCATTTTGACGTCAGCAGCGTTTGTACGATATTCAAAATCAGACTGTAAAAGCTGATCTGTAGCAGGAATTACGATTGCACCGATTCTGTGCAAAGCTGGCATTAAAATCCACCATTCATAACGACGGCGAAGAACCAGCATTACTGTGTCACCTTTTTTTATTCCCTTTGATTTAAGCCATGCTGCAGCTCTTTTTGATTCACGGGAAATATCTGTAAATGTAAAGATTTTTTCATCATCAAAGTCATCAATCCAGACTAAAGCTCTCTTTTCTGGAGCTAATTCTGCATATCTGTCAACAATGTCGTATGCAAAGTTAAAATTTTCAGGTTTTGTAAGTTTACAATTGGCAACAAAATCCTTATAGTCTTTATACTCTCTATTTTCTGTTAAATATTCGTGGGAAAGTTCCATATTTCAAGCAGATCCTTTTAAAAATTTATACGGCTTTACTTTCTGTTAGACACTATTTTACAAAAAAAGTTGCAAAAAAAATAATTTTTTTTACTATCTTTTAAATTTTTTATGTTACTTTTATTGAACTATACATAATATCTTGTTTAGTATTCTTATTTTATGATAGTATTATAATATGAATGTATTTTTATTAACACTATTCCCTTTGAGTCTTATAATCTTCTACTTTAAGAAAGAACAGAATAACAGAGCATATTTTCTTCCAGTGATTTTTTCTGGAGTTGCTGCGGCATCACTCTTTTTAGCCTATAAGCTCTTGTTTTCAAGTGTGTACTATATTCCTAGAGCAAATGTCCTTACTAACTTTGTATATTATTTCTTTTCACAGGCTTTTATTCCTGTAGGTGTTATTTACGGTCTTTTCTTTTTGTTTGCCCGTAAAGATTCAATTGAAGACAGATTCGCATTCTTCTTTCCTCTGACAGCAAGTTTCTATGCTGTTTTCTTACCATACCTTGTTCTTGAAACTCAGAAGCCTTACCCAGGTTTCTTATTATTTGTTAAGCCTTTGATGTTCCTTGCAATGTTTATCATTCTCCACTTCTGGCTTAATAAAATTCCTGCTGTGGTAAATAATGTTTCAAAACTTGTTCTTTCGATTGCTATTATGGTGGGAGCTCTTTGTATTCCTGCTATCACTGAAGCAATGTGGGTTGTTGATTTATTTCCTTTATGCTGGATTATTCCTGCTGTGCTTATCTGTGGGTACGCAGCATTTATCGTTTTTCCAAAAGATTCGGGCAGTAACTGATTCTGCTCTGTCTTATATAAAAATTTTTTATTCGAGGTAGAAAAAATGTCTACACCATTAGAAAACTATCTTGCTTCATGTGGCGGAAAACCAAACGCTGCAATGACAGCTTATGTTGCAAACCTTCAGACTGTAAGTCAGGTTGGACCAGACATCGCAGCAAGCGTTGTTAACGAACTTGAAAACCAGCGCAAGCACTTAAAGCTTGTTGCAAGTGAAAACTACTGTTCACTCAGCGTTCAGCTTGCAATGGGAAACCTCCTTACTGACAAATATGCAGAAGGATATCCAGAACACCGTTACTATGGCGGTTGTGTAAACGTAGATGCTGTAGAAATGACAGCAGCTAAAGAAGCACAGGAACTTTTTGGTGCAGACTATGCATATGTTCAGCCACACTCAGGTGCTGATACAAACCTCGTAGCTTACTGGGCAATCCTTTCTGCAAAGGTAGAAACACCTACTCTCGAACAGCTTGGTGTTAAATCCTTGAATGATCTTACTGCTGAACAGTTTGATGATCTTAGAAAGAAGTTCGGTAATCAGAAACTTATGGGTCTGGACTACTCTTGTGGCGGTCACTTGACTCACGGTTATAAAATGAATGTATCAGCAAGAATGTTCGAATCTCACCCATACGGTGTTGATGAAAAAACAGGACTTCTTGACTATGATGCAATCGAAAAACAGGCAATGGAAGTAAAACCATTGATTCTTCTTACAGGATTCTCTGCTTACCCAAGAAAAATCGACTTTAAACGCTTTAGAGAAATTGCTGACAAATGTGGAGCAGTTCTCATGGTAGATATGGCACACTTTGCAGGTCTCGTTGCTGGTAAAGTATTTACTGGTGACTACGATCCTGTAAAATGGGCAGACATCGTTACTACAACAACACACAAGACACTCCGCGGACCTCGTGGTGCTATGATCCTTTGTAAAGCTGAATATGCTGATTACGTAAACAAGGGTTGTCCAATGGTACTTGGAGGACCACTTCCACATGTAATGGCTGCAAAAGCAATTGCATTCAAAGAAGCTCGTACTCCTTCTTACCAGGCATGGGCACAGCAAGTTGTTAAAAACGCACAGGCTCTGGCAGAAGGATGTAAATCACACGGCATTCCTCTCCAGACAGGCGGAACTGACAACCACCTTATGCTCTGTGACGTGACAGTTTACGGCCTTACAGGAAAACAGGCAGAAGCTGCCCTCTTCCAGTGTGGTGTAACAGCAAACGCTAATGCACTTCCTTACGACAAAAACGGTGCATGGTGGACATCTGGAATCCGTATCGGTACTCCAGCTCTTACTACACTTGGTATGAACGAAGCAGACATGAAAGAAGTCAGTGACATCATCGACCTTGTACTTAAAGGAACAAAACCTGGTCTTACAAAAGAAGGAAAACCTGCAAAAGGTAAGATCGAACTTGATCCTAAAGTTCAGGAAGAAGCAAAAGCACGTGTTAACAAACTTTTGAGTGCACATGTTCTTTACCCAGAATTGGATCTTGATTTCTTGAAGAAAGAATTTGTTAAATAATTTTTAGTTCTTAATCAAAAAAAAGGGACTGTCTTAAAGATTTTTGATTTATACAATCATCACTTTAGGCAGTCCTTTTTTTTTCTATTGGAATTACAAGCCCAACTCAAACAGTTCTGTGGAAAAACAAATCGAATTAAATCTTAATGCTGATTCTTCCTCCAGAAAGATTTTTAATCCTTGCAGCAAAGTCATCAAACTGTTCTGCAAGGATTTTACCTTTTAGTACAACTACATCTGAATAATCTTCACTGATATCATAAAGCTTAAAATCTGAAATTTTTCGCTTTACAGTTTCATATAGTCCGTAATCCATCGAAATAGAAAATTCTTTCTTCTCAAGTATTTCTTCAACGGCATTTTCTTCAAAAGCTTTTTCAATTGCAGATTTTGCACAGTCCCCGTAAGCTTTAACAAGACCTCCGGTACCTAGAAGTGTTCCACCAAAATATCGGGTAACAGTGAGAACGATATTAGTAATGCCACTTCCCTTAAGAACATCCAGCATAGGACGGCCGGCAGTACCGCTGGGCTCCCCTGCATCGCTCATTCCAAGAACTTCGGCATTATTACCGATTACAAAAGCGTGACACACATGACTTGCATCCTGATATTTTTCTTTCTGGGATTTAATCAAATCACGGGCTGCGCTTTGTGACTCACAGATAAACAGTTCGTTTATAAAGCGGGAATTTTTTACTACCAACTCTGTTTCAATTTTTTTAGTCAGACAGTTCATACCTTGAAAAAACTCCAGCTTTATAAAACATTATTCAGTTTTGAAAAGTTCAGGATTTACAGCTTCAACAGTTACAGAATCAACTTCTTTGTTGGCAAGTCTTACACCGTTTGCTTTCAATCCTTTTTCAACAAAGTCACCTACTTTAAATTCTTCTGTAAGTTTTGTAACACGAGGTTTCTTTGTGTAATTCAATGTAAACTTAAACTTAACTCTTGTATCAACATGAAGAACTTCCATTCCATCAGGAGCAAAGTTGTAGTCACGATTCATAATCCAGCTTGGAACACGACAACGTTTAATGAAGCAGTATTTAGTTTTTGGATCACGATAAATGATAGTAAAGAGTACATTGTTAATGATTTCTTTATCAGCATAGTTACAATACCACATTCCACTATCAACAAAGAGCTTCTGTGGAACATCACAAACCATATAAAGTCCGCTTTTACGAACAAAAAAGATTCTGTCAAATGGAGTAACCTTAATAAGTTCTGTTCCTCCAGAAACATTTGTTCCAAGATAACCTTTATCATCATAACGGAGAGGAAGATCTCTCTTAACAATTTTCTTAACTTCAACGGCAGTGAATGTTGTAACTTCTGTATGGCGTTCAAGATCACCGTATTTGGCAAACTTTTCAATCATACCGTTAAGATATTCAACAGCACAGGCTGTAAGATTTTTAAGGCGCTTTGCAATTTCCTTTAATCGGGCATTGATTGCATTAACCTGATCTTTATTCTTATTAATGTCAAAAAGTGAGATGCGGCGAATAGGAATCTGCAAAAGATGTTCAATATCGTCATCACTGATTTCTCTTACCAGTTCATTCTTAAATGGAACAAAACCTTTGATAACAGCTTTTTTTACATCTTCTGCAGTTTTCTGTTCCTCAATCTTTTTATAGATACGTTCTTCAACAAAAATGCGTTCCAATGTTCTGACATGAAGTTCATCAGTTAATTTTCCGCGTTCAAACTCAAGTTCATCTTTAATTATGTTAGTAAGTTTTTTAGCATAGTATTTAATGATTTCTGTAGCAGTCATTGCGACAGGCATATTGTCTTTGATTACCAGCATCTGACAGTTGATTGTTTTTTCACAGTCAGTGTAAGCATAAAGTGCAGGTACAATTTCGTTTGCGTAAACACCACGAGGTAGTTTTATTTCAATACAACACTGGTCTGTTGTAAAGTTATCTACAGAACTAATTTTAATCTTTCCTGCTTTGTATGCAGAATCAATCGAATCAAGAAGTGACTTTGCATTTGTATCAACAGGAAGTTCTGTAATTACGATTTTCTTTTCGTCGCTTGTATCAAACTTTGCACGGGTTACGATTTTTCCGTTACCGTCATTATAGTTTGAAACATCAATCAACCCACCGGTAAATACATCAGGATAGATTTCGTATTTTTCACCTTTGAGACATTTGATTTCTGCTTCAAGAACTTCTTTAAGGTTGTAAGGAAGAATCTTTGTACTCATACCTACAGCAATTCCTTCTGCACCCATAATAAGGGCAAGAGGAATTTTTGCGCGGTAAACTTCAGGTTCCTCACCACGACCATCGTAGTTAGGAATGTAATGAGTGATTGCTTTATTTGTTACAAGGAATTCCTTTGCCATCGGATGAATGCGACATTCAATGTAACGTCCTGCAGATGCTCCGTCACCAGTAAACTTGTTACCGAAGTTTCCTTGTTTTTCAATAAAGATTTCTTTATTTGCAAGGTTAACGAGAGCTCCATAAATTGAAGCATCACCATGTGGGTGATATTTCATTGTACGACCTACAACGTTTGCAACCTTCTGAAAGTAACCATCATCGACTTCAAACAAAGTATGAAGAATACGACGCTGTACTGGTTTTAATCCATCTTCAAGATCAGGAATCGCACGGTCACGGATTACGTAACTTGCGTATTCAATAAAGTTTTTATCAAAAATATTTTTTACAAAAGCCATTTTCTTCTCCCACCTTAAACGTCGATTTCTGCATTAGACAGAAGATTTTTTTCGATGAACGCACGGCGTTCTGGTGTGTTCTTTCCCATATAGAATGCAAGAAGCTGAGGAATAACTTTAAGCTGACTGATTTCTACAGGTGTAAGATGAATTGTTTCCGGTGCAATAAACTGCTTGAATTCACTTGGGTTAATTTCTCCAAGTCCTTTGAAGCGTGATGTTTCTGAAGATTTTCCAAGCTGTTTCTGTGCAGCATCACGTTCATCTTCTGAGTAACAGTAAATATTTTCTTTCTTTGTTCTTACACGGAACAATGGAGTTTCAAGAATGAATACGCGGCCTGTTGTAATCAATTCTTCAAAATAGCCAAGGAAGAATGTAAGAAGAAGATTTCTGATGTGGAAGCCATCGTTATCGGCATCGGTTGCAATTACGATTTTTGAGTAACGAAGATTTTCAACTGAATCTTCAATTCCAAGAGCGCTCATAAGCTGGAACAATTCATCGTTTTTGATGATGTCACTCTGTTTTTTACCGTACATGTTTTCAGGTTTACCACGAAGGCTGAAGATTGCCTGTGTGTTTGCATCCCGGGAATGAGTCATTACGCCAGATGCAGAAAGTCCTTCGGTAATGAAAATCATTGAAGAAGCACCTTTAGGTCCGTCGCCAAGATGGTAACGGCAGTCATCAAGCTTTTCGATACGAATTGAATTTTTCTTTGTCTGTTCACGTACAAGTTTTTTAACACTTGCAAGTTCAGTACGCATCTTTTCGTTGTGCTCGATTTTTTCCTTTAAGCGTTCTGCTGCCTTTGGATTTTTGTGAAGCCAGTCATCAAGACCAGACTGTGTTTCACTTACAATCCACTGGCGGATATCAGTATTACCAAGTTTATTCTTCGTCTGTGATTCAAAAACAGGATCTTTTACTTTTGCAAGAATTGCAGCTGTGATACCTTCACGAACATCTTCAGATTTATAGTTTGCATGGAAGAAGTCGTTTACACCTTTAAGAAATCCCTCTTTGAATGCATTAAGGTGTGTACCACCATCTGATGTATGCTGACCGTTTACGAATGAGAAATAGTTTTCTCCATATGCATTTGTGTGGGTGAACGCAAACTGCAAATGTTCCCCTGTGTAACTTCCTACAGGATAGAGACTTTCTTCTTCGATCTCGTTCTGTAAAAGATCAAGAAGACCGTTGTGACTTACAAAGTCCTGACCGTTAAGCTTTAATGTTAAGCCTGAATTAAGGTAAGCGTAGTTCCACATTCTGCGTTCAACATATTCCATGTTGAACGAATATTTTCCGAACACTTCTTCATCTGGCACAAATTCGAAAAAAGTTCCATTCGGTTGTTTTTCCTTTAACTTACCAGTGCGCTGAGTCTTTAACTTTCCCTTTTCGAATACTGCTTCACAGCACTCACCATCACGAATCGAAATTACACGGAAGTATGAAGAAAGAGCGTTTACAGCTTTTGTACCTACACCGTTCATACCTACAGAGAACTGGAAAACATCGTCATTGTATTTTGCACCAGTATTGATTTCAGAAACACATTCAACAACTTTTCCAAGCGGAATACCACGTCCGTAGTCACGAACCTTTACACGGTTATCTTTAACTGAAACTTCGATTTTTTTACCGAAGCCCATAATATATTCATCGATTGAGTTATCAATTACTTCTTTTAATAAAACATAAATACCATCGTTCTGGTTTGAACCGTCACCCAGACGTCCGATATACATTCCCGAACGAAGACGAATATGTTCAAGAGCATCAAGATGTTTGATCTGATCATCTGTATAATCAGCAACTTTTTTTGGAGCCGACTTTGCACTCGGGTCAATTGCTTTTGCCGCTGCAAGTTTTTTTGCAGCCTGTTCTGCTGTTGTTCCTGGAACGAAGTCTGCTTTTTTCTCTACAGGCTTTTTACTTACTGTTTTCGCATTATCCCATGCACGGAATGTTCCGTTTTCATCTACACCTGCTGTCGGTTTTTTAGTAGCTGCCTTAGTTGCAGCTTTTACCGTTGTTTTAGCAGCCGGCTTTGCAGCAGCTGATTTTGCCGTAGTTTTAGATTGAGTTTTAGCAGCTGGTTTTGCGGCTGCTTTAGAAGTAGTCTTTGAGGCAGACTTAGCCTTAGTTGCAGCGGCTTTTGTTCCCGCTGATTTTGAAATTTTTCCACCCATACTAAAAGTATAGAAGAAATTTGTAAATTTTTCAATTAATAATAATTATTGAATACAAAAAACAAGAAAGACTTCCGCGTACGTCCGTCTAATCCTCGATGCGAAACGTAAGAGGTATCCGACTCATTCCGCTTCGCTCCATTCGCGAACGTTTCAAATCTGCGGTTAGCCGGCGCGTCCGCTCACGTCTTTCTTTTTTTACCTTCACTCTTATTAAAATACTTTCAAATTTTTCTTTTACAATTTATAATTATGGTATGCGTGCATTAGTTTTAAGCGGAACAAATAATTTTTTTACCTGTGAGTGTGACGACGGAGTTATACGTCAGTGCTCCATTAAAGGGAAAGTAATTAAAACTGATAAAAAATTCTATAACCCCCTTGCACCAGGCGATTTTGTGGAAATCGAAATTGATCCTATCAATAACGACAAAGGACAGGTTATAAATTTAATTCCACGTACAAACACATTTGCCCGCTGGAACATCAAAGGAAATGCTCCCCAGCTTTTAGCAAGCAATCTTGACTATCTTATTCTAGTCACAACACCAGATGAACCACCATTTCGTCCACGGTTTATAGACAGGGAATTAATTCAGGCCAATGTTGCAGGAATTACACCATTAATTGTCTGCAATAAATGTGACGTTGAAGGTGCAGAAGATCCGGATTTTCTTGAACGCATTTCAATATGGCAGAATCTCGGCTACAAGGTTTTAAAAGTTTCTGCAAAAACAGGTGAAGGCTTAAAAGAACTTTCAGACATAATCGAAAACAAAACCACAGCTCTCGTAGGACAGTCAGGTGTCGGAAAATCAAGCATCGTAAACGCACTGGATAGCACAGCAGTTCAGCGTACCGGAGAGCTTTCTGAAAAATATGGACGTGGTCAGCACACAACCACAAAAGGAACATTGATGCACCTGAACATTGACAAAAAAATTTCAGGTAAAGAAAATACAATAGCAAACCTTATCGACACACCAGGAATCCGTCGCTTTATTCTTCACGAAATTGACTGGCAGGATACTGCATTATATTTCCCTGAAATGAAACCATTACTTGGTCAATGCAAATTCGGTGCAAGCTGCTCCCACATTCACGAACCTGGATGCAAAATCCTTGAGGCTGTATATGCCGGAGTAATTTTCGAAGACAGATACGAAAGCTGGAAAAGAATTACCAATGAAATCAAGACCGGGGATTTTGATGAGTAATTGAGAATGATTATTAACTAATTTAAAAAAATAGACGCAGAATTATCTGCGTCTATTTTTTACCCCTTATTTTTCTTAACCAAAAATAGGTCTTACTTTAATTACTGATTCAATTCCTGCAAGAGCACGAAGTGTATCTTCTGGAACTTTTGCATCAACGTCAGTAATATTGTATGCAAGATCACCTCTTGTCTGGTTAATCATTCCTGAGATGTTCAATTTTGCATCTCCAAGAATTGTTGTAAATTTAGAAATTACATCTGGTACGTTTTTATGTGCGATACAAAGACGAGTTCCGCCTGATGGAATTGGGTTATCAACTACAAGGCGTGGGAAGTTAACTGAGTTTACGATGTTTCCGTTTTCAAGGAAATCACGGAGCTGGTTACAAGCCATTACTGCACAGTTATCTTCTGCTTCTGGAGTTGATGCCCCAAGGTGTGGAAGACAGATAACATTTTCATGATTCAAAAGTTCCTCCGCAGCAAAATCTGTTACCAATGAAGCAACTTTTCCGCTATCAATAGCTGCGATGATGTCAGCATTATTTACAAGACCACCACGAGCGATATTGATGATCCTAACACCGTCTTTCATATTCTTGATTGAAGCAGCGTTAATCATTCCTTTTGTATCGTTTGTCTGTGGAACATGGATTGTAATGTAGTCAGCTTTTGCATAAACAGAATCAAGTGTTTCTGCAATCTTAACATTGTGGTCAAGAGAAAGAGCGGCTTTTACAGAAAGGAATGGGTCATAACCTATAACTTCCATTCCAAACTGGATTGCAAGGTTTGCAACCATTGCACCGATGGCACCAAGTCCGATTACACCAAGTGTTTTACCTTTAAGTTCTGGACCTACAAACTGTGCCTTTCCTTTTTCTGCAAGATCAGGAATTTCATCACCCTTTCCTGCAAGTCCATTTGCCCATGCGTTAGCTTTAATAGCAGGACGGCTTGAAATAAGAAGTGCCATCATTACAAGTTCCTTTACAGCATTTGCGTTAGCACCAGGAGTGTTGAATACTACAACACCTTTTTCTGTAAGCGCTGGAATAGGAATATTGTTAGTACCTGCTCCTGCTCGGGCAACTGCTTTTACAGTTCCTGAAAGTTCCATTGTATGCATATCCTGTGAACGAACAAGGATTGCATCTGGGTCAGAAATGCTTGAAGCTGTTTCATAGTTATCGCGTGGGAGTCTATCCAATCCACAAGCAGCGATTTTATTTAATGTCTGAATTTTGAACATAGTTATTTCCTTATTTATTTTCTTCAGCGAATTTCTTCATAAATTCAACGAGTGCTTTAACGCCTTCGATTGACATTGCGTTGTAGATAGAAGCACGCATACCACCAACCAGGCGGTGACCTTTAAGGTTTACAAAACCTGCAGCGGCAGCTTCTTTACAGAACTTGTCGTTGATTTCTTTTTCTTTTGCAACTGATGCATCGTCTGTTGCACCTGTTGAGTATTTTGTAAGGAATGGAACGTTCATCAAAGAACGGCTTCCAACTTCTGTTGTTGCACGGTAGAAGTCTGATGAATCAAGGAAGCTATAAAGGTAATCAGCTTTTTCTTTATTGCGTTTAAGCATTCCTTCTGCTCCACCATTCTTTTCGATCCAGTGAAGAACTTTTCCAAGTACGTAGATTGTGTAACATGGAGGTGTATTGTACATAGAGTCGTTATCAGCGTGTGTTTTGTAAGAGAGCATTGTTGGTGTGCCAGGTAAACAGTTTTCAACCTCTGGAATCAAATCTTCGCGGATGATTACAAGTGTTACACCTGCAGGAGCAAGGTTTTTCTGAGCACCAGCAAACAAAAGTCCGAACTTTGAAACATCAAGAGGCTCAGAAAGTACACAAGAAGAAATATCAGCTACGAGAGGAATGTTTCCTGTTTCTGGAATATATTCGTAGTGAGTTCCCATGATTGTGTTATTGAAACAGATATATGCGTAATCGTAGTCGCCTTCAATCTTTTCTACTTTTGGAATGTATGAGTAATTCTTGTCTTTAGATGACGCAATTACATCAACTGCAATGCCAAGCTTTTTTGCTTCTGCTGCAGCTTTCTTTGCCCAAACACCAGTTTCGATGTAAGCAGCCTTCTTGTTTTTAATACCAAGGTTCTGAGCAACCATAGCAAACTGAGTTGATCCACCACCCTGTACAAACAATACCTTGTAGTTTTCTGGAACATTCATCAATTTACGAACCATTGCTTCAGCATCCTGAATGATAGGTTCATATGCCTTTGAACGGTGGCTCATTTCCATAACTGACTGACCAGTTGTTCCATATTCCATCATTTCTGCAGCGCATTCTTTTAATACGTCTTCTGGTAAGCAAGATGGTCCTGCTGAAAAATTGTACACTCTACTCATTGTGTAACCTCGTTAATATTATGTTTGTGCAAGTTATCTCAAACTGAGCTTTGCACTTAGATTATTCATTGCAGTAACAGGAGAAACATTCTCCACAGCAATATCCTGCGGCAATATGAGTTTGGTACCTGTATAATTTACGATACCTTTGATTCCGCATGATACCAGACGATCTGCCATACTCTGGGCACTTGCATCAGGAACAGTCAGAATTGCATATTCTATTTTTTCCTGAGGAATTATCACATTCATCCTGGAAGCGGGATACAACGGAAAGGACGCACTTAAAATCTCAGTTCGATTCACATTTGCATCAAAGCCTGCCATAAATCTGAATGCAGTGTCGAAAAAGATACTGTTCTCCAGCAGTGCGGCTCCCAGCTTTCCAAGACCTACAATACAGCACCTGTGTTCTATTCCACGAAGCCTTGAATCTTTTTCATCACGGGCAATTCCCAAAGCACCACAGATTGCATCAAGAAGTTCAGAAACACCATATCCGTTTGAAACACCACCTGCATAGTCAATTGCAGAAATATCTTTTCGAATTGATGCACTAGTCCATCCGGTCAGGCTTTCAAGGCGGGATGAAGTAACTCTTTCAGTTTTGTCAGCCTCTAAAGCTGTCAGAATCTGTGTAAGTTCTACAAGTCTCTTTCTTGAAGGTTCTGAAATCTTTGCCATCTGATAACTCACTTCACAGGTCAAATCTTTGTGAAAAAAGTCACAGCTGTGAAGTACATATAATTTACCCCAACAAAAGGTTGTGGTCAACGAATTCCAGAAATTTAAGTATGAATTTTAAGGATTTTGGAAGGAATTTTCTGTTTATTGTGAATTTTTTCACGATAAACAGTGGTAAAATTCAGTTTCCCGTTTAGAAAGTATCATCATTTCCTTCAAAAAGATTGATCACCTCTTTTTTGAATTCTGCATCAAGGATTGCACGGTATCGCTTTATATTTTTTACATATGCTTTTGTACTTGCCGGAGTCTGCCCGGCTTTGATTCTTCCAACACCGGCATTATACATGGCAACTCCGGTATAATCATCTTTACCGACTCCGATACAATAACGCAAATGTCGCATTCCATAACGGGCAGAAATATTGGGATCAAAGAAATCACTTTCAGTCAACTGAGGAAAGCTTCTGTCATTCAATTGAAATAGACCGCGGTCAATTGAGCCATTTACATTTGTATTGCGGGCTGAAGGTTTATATCGGCTTTCTGTGTAGGCCAGAGCAAAAGCTAAGGTCAAAGGAATATTCTCCCGGTTTGCAGCTGTTAATATTGCACTGGCTATGTCACGCCTGCCAGTAATTCTTATAAAAAACCATTCAACCGCACCGCGGGTCTGGGGATTACGATAATATTCAAGACCTTTATCACTTACTGCAGGATTAATCATATTCAGGTAATCCTGAATATACAGTGTATTTGTACCTGACATAGAGTTCAAAAACTCATCATATTCACATAAATAATTTACTGTACCTGCTATTTCAAGTGCTGTACTATAAGGAACTTCACTGTCAGAGCCTTCAGCGTAAATACTGTCTGCATCAGTTTCCTTTTCAGGAACAAACAGCACAATACAAATACACAACACTACAAGAATCCCTGACAGGATAAAAGAGAAAATTACATCATTTTTAAAATCTGAATGATTCAGATGCAACATCTATTATAAAGCTACAATTTTTCCGGAATATTCTTCTCCGGCTTTTTTTGCTTTTACAAGAACTTCGTTTCCGGCAAAATAAACATACTGCTTGTGCTTTACATTCAATTCATCAATCAATAAAGCAATTTTTGCAGCATCACCATCTTTTGCAAATTTATCGCAAAGATATACACCGCAAAGATTTTCACAATCTTTAACGCGTCTTGTAGCATGTTTTACGCAGGCAACATAACTTTCTGTTTCTGGTGTATCACAAGCTTCTGTTGCAGCTTCTGGAATAACATGCAAAGCCCCATAGCAGCCTGTTTCTTCCATTTCTTTAAAGTAATCACGAAGCTTTGCAAGATATTCTTCATTATAACATTCTGCTTCAGGCTCAATAGTTTTCTGGTCAACTACTATGCAATAAAAAGCATTCTTTTCATCTGCCTTCTGGGATTCAATATCATTTACATCAATAAATTTAAATTCAATTTTTTCACCAGCAATTGTATAAAGCTGGTTATCTTTTACTTCAAATTTTGGATCCAATTTCATAATACTAATTTATAATAAAAAAAGCCTCTATGCAATGCAAATGCATAAAGGCTTTCTTCTATTTTTCAGTTCATCAGTTTCTATTCTGTAAGAATTTTGATAACTTCAGCCGCATCCTGTGTTTCAAGAATCTGCTGACGTTTTTCAGCACTCTTGAACAAAAGACTTACTTCAGCCAAGAACTGAAGATGTGGACCAGTTTTATTAACTGGAGACAAAGTCATAATAAAAATTCTACATGGTTCCTGATCAAGGGAATCAAAATCAACCGGATTGTCTGAAACTCCAATACATGCAACTAAATCAGATACAGTATCAGTTTTTCCATGAGGAATAGCAATTCCGTGTTTCATACCTGTTGACATCTTGCGCTCACGTTCAAGCACACATTCGCGGGCAGCAACTTTATCAGTTACTTTTCCTGCTTTAATGAGGATATCAAGCATTTCATCAATAATTTCTTCTTTAGAGTTACCCTTCAAGTGAAGATTCACTGTTTCGGGAACAAGTACAGTTCTTAAGTAGTCCATATTAGTATTTTATGTTTGATTAAATATAAAGTCAAGAAAAAAAACAGACTTTTCAAAATATCTCTAAATAAAATTCTTCCAGTGCCACACCGGCTTTGCAAGCAAATTTGAAAAAGGCTGAGTCCTTTTAAAATCAGGAAGCCATTCCGTATCCTGACAAAGATCCTGATAAAAAAGATATTCAAAGTCATATGCATCAATAATATCTCTAAGATCTTCATCTTCCTGTTGAGAAACAAGTCTGTTTTCAATTACTGACAATGCTTCTTTACGACGGCCAAGCTGTGTTTCATCTTCATCAAATGGCACCGGAGTATATTGTGACATAAGAGAAATTACAGCTTTACCATCAGCATTTTCTTTAAGCCACTCTAAGGCTACTGCAGTATCTTCGAATCTACCAGGTAAGAACAAATGACGGATAATTACACCCTGCATCATTTTTTCTTTTTCAACCTGTTTTCCGCTTTCTCTATCTACTCCATTACGGTTTTCAATCTTCAATGGATTATTTTGTATCATCCAGCTGATGGCTTTAGAAGCAACTTCTGGATAATCTTTTGCAGCAAACAGTTTATCAGAAACTTCGCTGTTTAATGTTTTTAAATCCGGAAGCCATATTGTAACAAGGCCTTTCAAAAGCTCCAGAGACTCCACAGACTCATAAGCAGAGCTGTTCCAGCAAATAGGAATTATTAATCCACTATCACGGGCAGCTTTTAAGTATTCTGCTAAAAGCGGAATAATATGACTTGCAGTAACAAGGTTAATATTTTCAGCACCTGCTTCCTGAAGATCCAGACAGATTTTTACAAATTCCTCTTTAGAGACGACTCTTCCCATACCATCTTGAGAAATCTGATAATTCTGACAGAATGAACATCTTAGAGTACAGCCTGTAAAGAAAATAGTTCCTGAACCACCAAATACAGTAATCAATGGTTCTTCACCAAAATGGAGACATGCACTTGCAATACGAATAGATTTTTTTTCGCCGCAAAAGCCTGGATTACAGTTTCTGTCTATACCACACTTTCTTGGACATTGAGAACAGTTTGCATATAAATCTGACATTAATAAGCCCGTTTCTCAACAAGAGTTGTCATCAAAGAACTTAATATTTCCATAGGTAAATCTTCTGCTTCATAATTTACAGCTTCACCAAGCTGCTTCCAGTCTTTATCTGTTAAGCATTCCGTATCAGAATCTTCAGTTAAAAATGCATACATTGCAGCAAGCTTATCAATTGTTGCAGTACTGATTTCAGTTGCACCGGATGCAAGCTCAGGCTCCATATATTCCGAAAGCCAATACTCAACCAGAGAATGAGGAAGGTCACACATCCCACGATTGTTATTTTCAAAGAGACTTACAATTTGATTTCTGGTATTTAACATATTAAGTTTTCCAGAAGCATCACGATTATGTTTTTTAATTTTTTCGATATCACTATAAAATTTCTGAATCAGATCCATGACTTAATCACCTTTACGCGCAAGGAAAATAACACACATTACTACTATAGCAATAATGTAATATGCAAGTCCAAGATACAATGCAAACTTAATACCTGCAATACCCATCAGAATATAATTCAACAGCTTCATTGAAAATTCACAAAATCCAATTAAACCGTATAGAATCAAATTAACAAACGGAAGAATGAATACCCACGCAAACTTAAAAAGTCTTTCACCATGAAGTCTATAGTTCCAGGCAACAACACAAGCAAAAAGCAGAAGAAACATTATCATAAAAGCATAATAAATACTCGAAAGTGCTGTCTGCATAATTATTTCATTTGAATAACCATAAGCATCTGCAGTTCGTTTCATTTTCTGCATATTCCAGAAATTCATTTTATGAATGCCATTTGTACACTGACTGATAATTCCAAAATCATCATAGGGCATTGAAAGGAGAAGCTGATTAACTCCATCAACCTTTTCACCGTTATCAGAAGTATAGACTGGTGTTATACGAACATCTTCTTTATCGCGGTCTACAGAACAAAGCAAGAGGTAAGGAATTGTCTTCCATTCAGATTTTATTCCTAATGCAGTTTTCTGTTCTTCACTTACAGTTTCAACATCAATAGCAAGCATTTTTGCATAAGGCACAACCATTGATTTTACAAAATCGCCATACTGATCAAAGAAATAAATATGAACTTCACGCAGATATCGGACCATATTGCCCGTTTCATTTATGTCGGTAATACCTTTGATATAGAACACTTCGTAAGTTCCATCATCATGATGCAGAGAAAAATAAACATTTTCCGCACTTTCAAATGTATCTTTATCCGTTGTTTCATCAATGAAAAAATATTCCTGAGTAAGTTCATAACGGGCAATATTCAGATAGCGCTGAACATCAGCATCTCTTGCATAATTGATTTTTGTATTTGCAAGAGTCTGATAAATATAGTAGGAACTTAAAAAGTCTCCAGCCATCAATTTTGTATAACCTTCAACTTTACGTCTGAAGAATTTATTTTCTTCTGTTAATGGTTCAACCTGAGCATCTGACAAAATATTCCATGAACGGTTTGCAAGTTCCTTTGCTTTTGAAAGATTTACATCTTTTGTATCTGCAATTCGAATTGCCATCTGAGCATAGTAATGGGAACCAAGATAATCGCCGCTGTTAAAAAGCGATTCTGATTCATTTACAAGATCAAGAACTGAAGCATTATGAATTTTATTAATCTCAGTTGAATCTACCAGTTCAATTGAATTACTTAATCCTGATTCTGGAGTTACCTTAAGCTGCTCGTTGCGGGAATCTTTTTTACCACTATCAGATTTAATTGCTCCAGCCAGTTCTGCTCGCTTTATTAAATCTTTCGCTTCCTCATTTTTAGGATCAAGCTCAATAATTTTCTTTGCATAAAAAGTAGCAAGATTTGAATACTCGGATTTTTTTATACTTTTTAATAGGTATTCCTGAGCCAGAGTTTTATATTCATTAATCAGACCAGGCTTTTCTTCAAAAGCAACTTTTTTCTGTTCTGCAACCGGTACGAAAACTTCATGAACAATTGTAATGGCAAAAGTAAGACATACTGTTAAAACAATAACAATCTTAAATGCATCAACTATTGGAGGAGAAAAACGCTTTGCTGGAGAAGCAGGAATTTTTCCAAAATAAATGGAACCTCCAAGAAGAAGACCTGTACCCACTATGGATGGCAATATTGTCATGACAAACAAAAGACCATTATTCCATCTGTATGCAAATATATCTCTTGGATTAAGCACAGGCATCGGGAATGCAAACATTCCTATTACAAGACAAATCAAACAAGCGATTATGGTATATGAAAGCAAACCTGTCAGAATTTTTTTCATTCTACATACTCCTTGTCTGACAAAGTCTTGCTGGATTTTTTTATTGCCAGTGCTGTAAAACCGATTACAGTAAAAATCAGAATCATTAAAACATTTGCTGTAAAGCAAAGAGGAGAATCCATATACTTAAAGAAAAGTCCCACGCCCCGAAGCTTCTGATCTAAAGCTCCAAGCATCGGAATATATTTCTGATAAAAGGAAATTCCTAAACACAATGCGTTAACTTTTAATACAACACCTGTTCCAACAAGTACAGAAAAAGCATTTATCAAACGCCACTGACTTATTCCCGAAAGAGAAAAAACAAAAGCCAGAGACAGACCAAATGAACAGAAAAACAGCCAGCTCCAGTAAGATTTATTCAATGCACTTTCTGCACCTTTACTTATAAAATAAAGATCCCCAAAGCACATTCTTAACAGCATAGGAAACTCAATAGTTCGTTTTACAAGAATATCTGAAAAGTGGCCTGAGCCTGGAATATTCACTTCTTCATTCTTTATAATCTTGAAATCTTTTACTTCTATTCCTGTGTTTGTAGTATCAATTAAAATACCTTCAGCTTTTCTATCCATGTCAACATTTGTAAAATAGTAAATAGTATTTCCTGACAGTCTGAAGTATCCAGAAGACAATCTCTGTTTTTCAAGCTGAATTACATCTGTAGTAGATTTAATATATTTCATGTAAGCGGGAATTCCAAAGGCCCACGAAGCACAGGTCAAAACAACTGTTGTTATTACTCCTGCAATTTTGTTCTTTTTAGAATGTCTGATGAGAGAAAGAATCAGGAACATAGGCATAAAAATTACTACCAGAGGCAGCGAAATATCGAAACCTGATTTTAAGGCACTAAGACTGAAAAGATTCAATGGCTGGCCTACAACATACCCCATGCATCCGATATAAACCATGAAAAGACCGGCAGTTAAAACTATACCAACCAGGCAGGTTACAATATAAGAAATCAAAACTTGAAAAACTGTTTTCATTATACTCTATAGAATAACACGATATTCAATCCTAGTCCAACACAAAGTTATCCACCGATTATTAACAAGAAAAAATAATATATATTTATACTATACACTTTACTCATATGGATTTATATATAATATAAGGAATTAAACAAAAAATAACAAATTATTTCTAATTCCTTATATTATATAGAATTAGAATGAAATCTCCATTTTGTAATTTTTTCATTCCGAAAAAAAATTTCAAAAAAAATGTATTTTTATCAGTTATCCACTTGACATTGGGGAAATCGCACAAGTTTTGCACAAGTTATCCACAATTTTAAAATGATAAGTTTACTATGCACTTTTTCGTAAAAAACCACTGAATACAAAAAAAAGCCCTTCCGGTAAGACCGAAAAGGCTTTCTCAATCATACTGCACGTTGCTTTCGCACATATTTTAGCCAAGGAATACCTGACCCTGTCCATCAATTGCAAGAATTGATTTACATTCAGAACATCTGAAGCGACCTGATCTTGATGCCTTCAAGCGTTTTGAACATACAGGGCAAGCAAATACCTTAGGGAATACGCTGCTTGTAACTGGAGCATCACTCTTAAGGTGAGTAATAGCTTCTTCTGTTGAATTTTTAATATTAAAGAACTGTGAAAATCCCAAAAGCTGGAATACTTCATAAACTTTAGGCTGAATCTCAAGGAGAACGATGTCACCACCTTTTGGTTTTACCATCTTCAAAAAAGCAGTAAATGAACCAATACCTGTTGATGAAACATAGTTCAATGCAGCACAGTTAAAAATCAAGTTTACATAACCTGCTTCAACTACCTTAGCAATTCTTTTCTGAAAGAAACTTGAATTATATGTATCTACATATCCGTTTAGGATAATATTAAGACAATTTGGCACGTCTTCGATTTTATCAAGTGTAATCTTAAGGCTGTCGTCTTTCTCGTCATTAAATCCTGGTACGAGATTGTTATTGTTAGTCATACTTCTCCCTCTAACAAGTGCAAACTTTTTTATACTTTGTTTTATAGTTTACTCCAATATCATATAATTGTCAAATATATATATTTTTTGGAGATATTCGAGAAACTACACCTCTATTGCATTATTATCGGAAAAATTGTTATTTTAATTATATGAAACTTGAAAATATTTACATTGTTTTATCTCGCCCTGAAGAAAGCAGGAATATTGGGGCAGCCTGTCGTGCTATGGCAAACAACGGCATTAAGCATTTGCGTATTGTTGGAAAAAGAGAAGACTTTGACGATGAACGAGTTCGTATTCTTGCCATTCATGCGGTTAACCTTTGGGACAACTGTGAATTTTTTCCAAGTATTACAGAAGCTGTAAAAGACTGCGCTATAGCGTTTGGCACAACCAGGCGAAAAGGCAAAAAACGCCGTGATACTTATTACTTTCCTGAAGATGCTGCAGAAAAGGCTGATGAATTAACTTCTTCAGATGCAAAAGTTGCCGTAATCTTTGGAAATGAACGTACGGGACTCACTGATGAAGAAGTCAACGAATGCACTGGAGCTGTAACTATTCCTTCTTGTGAAGAGTTTGCTTCCCTTAATCTTTCTCATGCCGTACAGATTATTTCATATCATATGTTCCGTCAGAATGAAAAAACATCCCGTGGAATTACAGGCTCAGGTTTTTCACCAGTTCCACTTTCCAGAGTACAGTCTGCTGTTAAATCAATTACAGATAATCTGCAGAAAATCGGATTCTTTAAAATTACAGGCCGCGAAGATCAGGAAAGATACTGGATCGATATTCTATCCAGAGCTGCTTTGTCAGAAGGCGAAATTAAATACCTGGAAAAAATATTTTCAAAGGCTAGTGGTCTTTCAGCCAAAAACAAAACAGAAAACTAAAAATCATTTTCCAGATGAATATCATCTGCATCGATTTTTTCTGTCTGAGCAAAAATTGATGCTATATTTATACAGGATTTCAGTTCCCGGATATTACCAGGCCATGAATGCATGATAAGCTTCTGTTTTGCCTCCTCTGTAAAAAACTTAATTTTATTTCTGCACTTTGAATTTTCCTGCTGAAGAAAATATTCTGCCAGCAGTATTATATCAGAATCTCTTTTGCGTAATGGCGGAACATTTATAGTAAACTCTGCAATTCTCCAGTAAAGGTCTTCTCTAAACAGCTTCTTTTTTACAAGCTCTTTTAATTTTGCATTTGTTGCAAAAATAAAACGTGCATCACTTTTTTCTTCTACATCACTGCCAACTTTTCTAAAGCATCCATCATCCAGAGTATGCAGAAGTTTAGTCTGACAGCTTAAAGGCATTTCTCCTATTTCATCAAGAAAAATCGTTCCATGTTCTGCAAGATGAATAAGGCCTTTACGATCTCTTGCATCAGTAAAAGCGCCTTTTACTGTTCCAAACAAAGTTGATTCAATCAAATCCTTTGGAAGTGCACCTACATTCACGCTAATATATTTTTCATCTTTGCGTAAGCTTGTCTTGTGCAATACTCGTGCAAGTAAAGATTTTCCAGTTCCACTTTCACCGCAAAAAAGAACTTTACATTCTTTTTCACTTACAACACAAAGTTCTTTTTTCAGTTGCTTAATTTCATCACAATTACCAATAATTGCATTAAAATTTTCATCAGATAAAATTCTCTGTTCAACAAGTTGATCGAAATGCTTTATTTTTTTATCGGGAATGCTTTTTAATGTCGGTAAGTTTCCATTGAGCGCTGGGATAGCATCATATTCAAGAAATATATGTCTTTTATTTAAAGCTAGAGAATTTCCGTTTATTTCTTCTCTTCTGAATAAATCATAAGTTGATTCAAGTATAAAAGAATCAGAAGACACTGCATGAGGAGGAATACCTGGAGAATAAAAAAACTGGCAATTTTCATCCATTGTGTAATGTACAAAAGCTGCTAGTTCAGGATTATCTTTTAATAATAATAATTTAACTTTTTCCAATGTTTACTTATTTTTTTAACACTCTATACCAGACTAATAAAAGTTTATAATACATATATGGGAAAATCAAGAAAACTTTGAATGGATTTCGAATTATTTCATTCCATATTTCAAGTCCTTTATCAAATGTACTTTCTTTAATTCTTTTTCTGTGCTCTGAAAAAATTTCGAATGCATCTCTGTAATAAACGAAAATGCTGTTAGAAAAGCGATTTCGTCTGTTAAATGACCAGCATTCTTTTTCTTTGATTCCATCAGAGATAAGAACCATTGATGGAGAAGCCTTATAAATTGCCTGAATAATATTATCTTCCATTGCTCGTGGATAGTACCCAACATAACGACCCACAATATTCAAGTTGGGAAAAGTTTTTCTTACATTTCCCTGAGCTTTCTGTAAAACCTTTTTCTGTCCGCCAAGAAGGTAAAGAGTTTTAAAATGATTATCAAGAATTGTCATAAGGTTGATTACAGTTGGGAACGGATTGTATCGTGTTGGAACTTTTTTTTGAAGGAATGCAGCGCCCCGTAAGATACTTTTTGAAACAGGAAGAACAAGATCAGCATTTTGAACACATTCTGCAAAATTATTTTTTCCTCTGGCTTTTAAAAGTCCCCAAACAGAAAGAAATACAATCTGCTTTGCACCAGGACGAGCAAGAAGTTCCAGTATTTCATTTTCAAAATCTTCTGGAGTACAAACATCAACAGGCACTCCTAAAACTTTTATTCTTTCAATTGCCATTTTTTAATCTCCAACACAGAGGTCTGTAAAGCTGCCATTCCATAAAGACTTGCAGTTTCACATCTCAATATATTTACATCAAAATGTACTGTACTAAAACCGGAACGTTTAAGCAAGGCAATCTCAGCAGGACTTATTCCACCTTCACAACCAATTGCTGCAATTGCAAACCCTACTGGATTTTTTTCTTCAGCCTGCCAGACAGCCTGGTGCATTGTAACAGATTCTTCATTTCGTTCATATAGTGATGTTTTAACACAACTTTTGTTGTTTTGTTCAACTGACGCTTGCTTTTCTGCAATCAGCTTCAACGCAGCTTCAAGCGATACTGGTTCAAGAACCTTTGTATCCAATGGAGAGCCACTTTGCTGCCTTGCCTCACGAATGATTCTTTCAATGCGATCAGATTTTTTTCCGAGAATATTTTCAGAGCCTTTTTGAGTGAACTCACCAATTACAGGAATAATCACGCTGGTGCCGTTTTCAACTGCCTGACGTACAATCAGCTCCATCTTCTGATGTTTAGGAATGAACTGCAAAAGCCAGAACTCTGGTTTATCAGGATCCGGCTTTTCAAGCGATGTTTGTTCAGGCTGTACATCACACAGCTGAAGTGTAATTTTTTTCTTATTGTCGTCTATTGAACACAAGGTTGTATCATAGAAATTTACTCCACAGGCAACCTTTATCATATCGCCAACATTCAATCGGAGAACCTGACGGATATATTTATAATCTTTTCCAGAAATATAAATCATTCCTTTTGAGTCAGGTTCTGTATCTACTACAAACTGACGCATGAACTATTCTTTGTTTTCTGAAGCTTCTGCTTCAGCCTGGAGCTGTTTAAGACTCTTTGTTGATTTTACAAGACTTGAGAAATTTGGATTTTTAACAATCTTAAGTGCTTCTACAAGCTGAACATCATAATCAAGATCATAAACAGGAGCTTTTTTTGTACGCAAAGTTTCTACACGAATGAGTCTGCGCAAAAGACGAATGTCCATATTGTATGTTTTCTTTAATTCCTGAGCATATGCAGCAATATCATCTTCTGTCATTGATGGATGCTCTTCAACATATTTTTCAATCACTCTTTCTTCTGCAAGTTTAATGAAGGTTGCTGTTTCCTCATCAGAGTAATTTCCCATTTTTACTTCCATATCAGGTGGAATACCGATTTTATCGATATTGCAGTCTGTTGGTGAATAGTAACGTGCAACTGTAAGCTTAATACCATCATTTGTTCCGTCTTTTTCAAACAATGGCAACACCTGCTGAACAGAACCTTTACCATAAGTTCTTTCACCAACAAGATAAGCAACATGATAATCCTTGAGAGCACCAGAAAGAATTTCTGAAGCACTTGCAGAACCTTTATTAATGAGCACTACAATTGGAGTTCCTTTATCAACAATTGTTGCTTTTTTGGTAGCAGAGAAAGTTTTATTCTCTGATGCAATACGGCTTTTTGTTGATACGATAACTCCTGAATCAATGAACTTATCTGCAGTTTTTACTGCACTGTCCAAAAGTCCTCCCGGATTATTTCTAAGGTCGATAATAAGTCCATCGTATCCACCCTGCTGTTCAAAATAGTTGATTGCTTTTTCAACTCCAGGAGCTGTATCAGGAGTAAACTGAATAAGACGCATATAACCGATTTTTCCAATCATGGTATATTCAATTGTTGGAACCTGAATAAGATCACGAATCAAAATTTTCTTGAATGTAACAGTTTTTCCTCGAAGAATTGTTACTTCAACTGGTTCACCGCGAGGTCCACGAAGACGGGAAAGAACTTCTTCCATACTCATCTCTGGAGTAGGATCTCCGTTAATTTCAATAATTTTATCTCCAGCTTGAATTCCAGCTTTGAATCCTGGTGAATTTTCAATTGGTGAAACTACATCAACATATGCAGGTTTATCTGGAGTCGATTTATTAGCTTTTGAAATTGAAAGTCCTACACCGTAAAAATTTCCGCTGGTAGTATCAGTCAAACCACGCATATCCTGAACATCAAGATATACAGTATATGGATCGCCAAGAGATTCCATCATTCCTTTTAAGGCGCCTTCATAAAGAGTTTTCTGATCAACTTCTTCTACATAATACTGCTGAACATAATTATAAATTGTGAGAAAATTTTTCAGATACTGTTCATCAACACCTTTACGGTCTTGAGCGCAGCTTACTGAAACAGAAATTCCTAATACAACAAAAATATAGGTAAGTTTAGATTTTAAAATACGTAAATTCATATAGCTCCATATTTTCCGTTAAAAATGATGTGCATAGCACTCTGTATATTTTATTCTAATATAATTGCGTTTTCAATAGAGAAAAATTATTGAAAGCTTAAAGTTACATCCTTTTCTGCCCATTTTTCATAAGAATGACTTCCGTTATTGTGAAATATCTACAATATATGGTATAATTTTGTCTATGCAAATTATTCCAGTTGCCAGCGGAAAAGGCGGTGTTGGTAAAAGCCTTTTATCTGCAAATCTCGCCATTGCTCTTGGTCAGAGCGGAAAGAAAGTAATTTTAGCAGACCTCGACCTGGGTGCTTCAAACCTTCACCTTGTTCTTGGTGTTCAATCACCTAAACAAGGATTAGGAACATGGCTCACTGGCCATGGTGAATTCAACGATATAGTCGTAAAGACAGATTATCCTAACCTTTACTTTATTGCAGGGGACTCAGAAATTCCAGGACTTTCAACTTTAAAAGCTCCACAAAAAAATAAGCTCATTAAGGCTTTTAAAAATGTAGACTGCGATTATCTTGTGATTGACCTTGGTGCAGGCACTCATCAGATTATTCTGGATTTATTTTTACTTTCTCCACAGGGAATTGTTGTATCAGCCCCTGCTGTCACTGCTACCCTCAATGGCTATCTTTTCTTAAAGAATGCTGTTTTCAGACTTATGCATTCAACATTCAAGCCTTCAACTCAGGCTGCAAAAATGTTAACTAAACTTAAGCAGGATCCAACTACACTGCAGCGCATGTATATTCCTAGACTCATTGATGAAATTGCAAAAGTGGATCCTGTCAACGCTGCAAAATTTGAGAACAATTTAAAAGTATTCAGACCTCGTCTGATTATGAATATGATTGAAGATCCAAAAGATGCTGACCGTGCACAGAGAATCAGAACTTCGTGTAATCAGTACCTTGGACTTGATATTGAACACCTTGGAGTTCTTTACCGAGATTCCCTTGAAGACAAAGCTCTTGCAAGCCGGCTTCCTATAATCATCTACAAGCCTCAGTGTATTCTCTCCCAGGCAATTTACAGAATTGCAGAAAAAATTCTTGCATCTGATACAGTAAACTTTGGGGACGATATTACACCTACTTACGATGCAGCTTCAGATTCATTCGACATCGCACAGGAAGAAGCAGCTGAAGATTTTGAGCTTAAGATGAGCGGCATTCAGGATCTACTTGGATGTGGTGCACTTACAACAGGTGAATTAATCGAAACAATCAAAACCCAGCAGTATGAACTTACTCAGGTTAGAAAAGAAAACACAATGCTGAAAGCAAAACTTGTAAAAGCTTGTCAGCAGGGATTTAAAATATGAGTACATTTCTTTATGTAAATTATCCTTCATGGATTCATCCTGAAATAATTCCAGGACTCGGATTTTTGCGCTGGTATGGTCTCATGTATGTTTTTGCTTTTGGCTTTGCGTACTGGATTTTATCGAAACAGCACAAAGAAGGCGCACTTGATTCAACCGGCTATAAAGCCACTAGTGATGATGTTTTAAGTTTCATCGCTACAGGTTTTATTTTTCTGTTGATTGGTGCACGAATCTTTGCATGTATCGTTTACAATCCTGATGGAAAGTACTTGAAGGCACCATGGCTTATTTTCTGGCCCTTCGATAAAATCGGCAAAGGAATGAAGTTCACAGGTCTTGCAGGCATGTCTTATCACGGTGGTGTTATCGGTGGAATTATCGGAATGAGCATCTGGTGCTGGAAGCATAAGAAACCATTGTTGAAATGGTCTGACGTAATGGCGGTTGCTGTTCCTTGTGGATATACTTTTGGTCGTATCGGAAACTTTATGAATGGTGAACTGTACGGCCGTCTTACAACAATGCCATGGGGAATGACATTTCCTACAGCCCCTAAATACAGCACTTCAATTTCATGGGTCAAAGATTTTGCAACTTCTGTCGGAATGAAATTTACAGAAGGGGAAATGGTTACTCTTCCACGTCACCCAAGTCAGTTGTACGAAGCCTTTTTTGAAGGAATTGTTCTATTTCTGATTTTATGGTTCCTAAGAAAGAAGAAACCATTTAACGGCTTTATTACTTCTCTTTACCTTATTGGTTATGGCTTATTCCGATTTGTAATTGAATATTTCAGAATGCCTGATGAAGACATGGGATTCAAACTTGGGAATAAAGCTGCAGATATTAATAACAATGTTTCGCTGTTAAATATTTCCACAGGACAGATACTTTGTTTTATTATGATTATTGGAGGAATTGCACTTATGATTTTCTCAAGCATATATAGCAAAAAACACCATAAAGAAGTTAATACGATAAATAAAAAAAATATTAAAAAAATAAATAAGGATAAATAAAATGACATTATTTGAAGATTTAAAATGGCGCGGACTTATTAAAGACATTGCAGGTGAAGAAAGCGATTTACAGAAAGTGTTGGATGGTTCACCATTTTCTTTCTATTGGGGAACTGACCCAACTGCAGATTCTCTTCACTTAGGACACTACTCTTCTCTTTGTATGGCAAAACGTCTTGCAAACGCAGGCCATCATCCTGTACTTCTCTGCGGTGGCGCTACAGGAAGAATCGGAGATCCACGTCCAACAGCAGAACGCGAAATCATTTCTGAAGAAACAGTAAACAACAACATTAACGGAATTCGTTCCCAGATTACACGTCTTGTTCCATCAGCAGAACTTGTAGATAACTATGATTGGATGAAAGATTACACATTCCTCGGATTCCTCCGCGACATCGGTAAGTACATCAACGTAAACTACATGCTTGATAAAGATATCATCCGCCGTCGTCTCGAAACAGGAATTACATTTGCAGAATTCTCTTATATGCTTCTTCAGGGATACGACTTCCTTCATCTTTTCCAGGAAAAGAAATGTATCATGCAGGTAGCAGGAAGCGACCAGTGGGGAAACATTACAACTGGGGTTGACCTTATCCGTAAAATTGCAAATGAAACAGCATACGCATTTACAATGCCTTTGATTCTTGACCCAACAGGCAAGAAATTCGGTAAATCAGAAGGAAATGCTCTTTGGCTTGATAAAGAAAAAACTTCTCCTTACGCAATTTACCAGTACCTCATCAACTCTGATGACTCAAAAGTTTTGGAATATCTTAAAGTATTCACATTCCTTTCTAAAGAACAGATTGAAGATATTTACGCACAGCAACAGGCTGCTCCAGAAACTCGTATTGCACAGAAGACACTTGCCTGGGAAGTTGTTAAAGACATCCACGGTAAAGAAGAAGCTGACAATGCAGTTATGGTAAGCCAGAAACTTTTTGCAGGAGACTTTAAAGGTCTTTCTGTAAAGGACATTATGGCAGGACTTGGCGGTGTTCCATCATTTGAATATAAAGAAGAACAGCCACTTATTGATGTTCTTGTGAATAACAAAATTGCTTCAAGCAGACGCGAAGCCCGTGAATTCATTACAGGTAAGGCTGTGGCTGTTAATGGTGAAGTAATCACTGATGAAAGCACTGTGATTACAAAGGCAATGGCTATTGAAGGTCAAATTTTGATTTTCAGACGTGGTAAGAAAAAATACTTCATCGGAAAAATCTAAGCTTTATAAATTAATTGAATTAACAAAGGGGCTTATGCTGATTGCATAAGTCCTTTTTTATGCTTCAGAATAGCGAATGTAAAAATCTTAACTTGCAAGTGCTTCCACAGGATCAAGTTTTGATGCTCTGATTGCAGGATTGAGGCCGAAAAAAATTCCTACAAATACAGAAAATACAAATGAAATAATACAAGCCGGTATACTGACAGTAATACTCATATGTCTTACTACTTCAACAACAACACTTATCAAAGTTCCTGACAATATACCGATAAAACCTCCGATAATTGTAATACTTGCAGATTCAATCAGGAACTGCTGGATAATATCTTTGGGATTTGCACCAAGAGCTTTTCTGATTCCAATTTCCTGACGTCGTTCTGTTACTGTTACAATCATAATGTTCATAATACCGATTCCACCTACAAGAAGTGAAATTGCAGCAACCGCAGCAAGAAGAACACTCATTGTGTTGGTAATTGAACTCATCTGTTCAAGCATTGTCTGCATTGAATTAATTCTCAGTGAAGTTCCAGTTGCCATTGTACAATAGGTTGTAAGTGTTGAAACCATTTCTGTAGATTTTTCAGCAGAGGTTACTTGAACAAGAACTGTTGATGCAGCAGGATTAGGTGCAATTTTTTTAGCATAAAAACCTCGTGGAATAAATGCTGTTCCAGTTTCCATACCCACAGTCTGATCTTTTAAAACACCAATTACCTGAAAACCGAAAGTTACATTATCAGCAACAAGCATAATATTTTTACCTACAGCTTCTTTTGCATCTTCAAAAAGATTTTCTGCCAGATCATGAGTTAAAATAATTCTCTGTAAACCTTCTTCATTATCTGTAACGGAGAAATATCTTCCCTCTTCAATCTCTATGTTATACATTTCAAGATAACCATACTCAACGGCACTACAATTTGCAGTTGCAGAAGCATCTTTAAATGTAAGAGTTGTACTTAAAGAATTCTTGTACCAGATTTTTTTGATATCAGATACATTATCAAACATATCTTCACGGAACTTCTCATCGAAGACGACAGTAACAGAGTTCTGCCCTCCACGACGCATAAATCCCTGACTTATACTAACTACATCAAGACCACTTGTTCCGAATGTATCCTGAACTTGTTTTGTAGAACTATTTCCCATACTTGTAATTACAATAACTGCAGCAACACCGATGATTACACCAAGTAACGAAAGAAATGTTCTGGTTCTATTTCGCTTAAATCCCTGAAGAGCATAAATAAAATCTTCTAACATAAAAGGCCATCCAGTATTTTAATAACACGTTCTGTAGATTCTCCAATACGAGGATCGTGGGTAACGATAATGATTGTTGTACCTGTCTTATTGATTTCGTGGAACAGATCCATAACCTGAATACCAGTATTTGTATCAAGTGCTCCTGTTGGTTCATCAGCAAGAATTATTTTTGGTTCCGCAATGATAGCCCGAGCAATCGCAACACGCTGTTTCTGACCACCTGACAACTCATTAGGTCTATGATTTTCTCTTTCAGAAAGTCCGACTTTTTCAAGGGCTGCTTTAGCAAGGGCAAGTCGATCCTTTCTGTCTGTTCTTTTATATTTAAGGGGAAGCATCACATTTTCGATTACTGTCATTGAAGGTATAAGATGATATTGCTGAAAGACAAAACCAATTGTCTTATTTCGAAGAACTGCAAGTTCAGTTTCAGTCATCCTTGAAGTTTCTTTACCATCTATCTTTACGATTCCACTTGTAGGAGTATCAAGACAGCCAATCATATTCATACAGGTAGATTTTCCAGAACCGGAAGGTCCCATAATAGAAATAAATTCTCCCTGCTCAACTTTAAAGCTTACACCTTTTAGTGCGTGCACTTCTGCATCACCCATGGAATATATTTTTTTTACATTTTCCAATTCAACAACTGTCATAGGCATAGGTTTCCAATTCAAAAGAAAGTAATCTATTTTCTAGGCATACCAGACATACCTGGCATTCTGGTTCCACCCATTCCCATCATTCCAGGAGACTGCATTTTTTTTGCTGTACCAGAAATCTTTGGTTTAGAGACCTGTTTTAACAAATCATTTTCTTTAATTTCTTCACTAAAGATTTTTACAGTCCCATTACCATATGGTTTCATCTGAACATAAACCTTATTCGAAGTTCCTTTTTTTACAACATAAGGCTTCTTGTTATCAAATCCAATTGCTGGCATTTCTACTATGAGATATTCTATAGGTTCTGAGATTTTAATTTTTCCTGTAAATGAATAATTAGGAAGAATTTCTTCTGGATATTCCGTAATCTTGATTTTAGCTTTAACAACTGTAGCTCCGCGTGATGTAACTTCACCGATAGCAGGCCATCCCTCTACTTCTCCGTATACAGTTTTATCCTTATAAGCAGAGAAAGTAAATTCTACCTTCTGTCCTACTTTAAGTTTACTTACATCTGTTTCAGGAATTTCAACTTCCGCAACAAGATAATCAACATTAACAAGATTTCCTACAGAGTCCTTTGCTTCCAGGGAATCACCAACAGCAACATCAAGTTTTGCAATAACTCCATTAAAAGTTGCCACAACCTGCCTATCTGCAACTTTCTGAACAAGAGCAAGTCGTTCTGTCCTTAAAAGTGAAAGTTCACGGGCAGAACCAGTAATCGAAGCCGTAGCAATAGTATAATCCTGTTTTGCAAGATTATATTTTTCTGTTGTATCGTCCAGCTGAAGAATAACATCACCTTTTTTTACAACATCCCCTTCTTTTACATACACTGCCATTACTGTTCCATCACTTAATGCCTGAAGAGTCTGCTCCTGGGCAGCTTCGACAGTACCTGAAATTTCAATTACATTTTCATAGATTTCTTTTGTAACAGTATAATATACAGGTTTTGTATTGATTTTCTTAATAATTGTTGTAACTCCAAAAATCAGTCCTCCAGCAACAACTACGGCACCAGCAATTATTATTAAAAACATTCTATTCTTCTTCATCATTTACTCCTGCATTGAGTCTGCTGTTTCAAGATCTACAAACTGACTTTTTACATCATTGTTATATACAATGAATTTTATTTTGTTAATAATCATTTTAACTTCATATAATTGACGGTTATTCATTGCTGAATAATATTCACTTTGAGTAACTATTCCCATCTTATAATATTTAAGTAAGTCTTCTTCATTTTTCTGATAAAGATCGAAACTATCTTTAACAGAATCTTTTTCCCATTTGAGGTTAATAAGTGACTGTCTGTAATCAACAACAGCTGTATTGTAATTCTGTTCTGCAGTTTTTATATCAAGTACTTCCTGCTGATCAGTTAAGCTATAAGTTTTTTCTGTAATACTTCTTTTGATAAATGAATTAGGACTTACAGTACATGACAAAGTAAATGCAGGTGTAAAATCGTCACGACCTAATGGTACACTTACTCCTGCATTAAGACCAACACCACCAATTGTTGTAGAAAGACCTGCATCAATAGTATCTGATTCAGTTGTAGAATTATTCATTGTATAGCCACCATTAACTCCCAGTGAGAAAAACTTATCAGCTTTTCTTGTAAGGGAATTAATCGTATGAGTCCATTGTGCTTTTTCGATTTCAGAATACTTTTCTTTTGGGAAATCAATAAATTTTAATGCCTGCACTTCAGGAATATTTGAAGGAATAAATTTTAAGAAATCTTCTGAATCATTAATAGTTATTGATTTTCCACAATGCATATAAAAAACAATAATATCATGATTCAAGGAATGAATCGCAGTCTGAATATTATGCTCACCGGTCAAAACTTTCATTTCGGCAAGCCGGTAAGTAGCACTTGTTTTGTTATATCCCTGGGCTTTGATTTTGTCAAAACTAAGACTATCGGTAAAAAGATCCTGTCTGTATGTATAAATTGAATTGATTTGATTAAGAAGATTTTCAAGTTCAGTGTAAAACTTTTTTTCAGTGCTTAAAGCAACAGACTGAAGTTTTCGCTGAGATTCAAGTAAAGTTCTTTCACTTTTCAGCAGTGCAACCTTCTGTAATGCTTCAGCTTGAGAAAAGATATCCATTGAGAGAAGGAATTTTGTATCTTTAAGTGAATTAGTACTGGTATTTGTATTAACCTGAAAATCAGTAGAAACACTGGCAGCAAGATTATTAATTTTTTTAAGTTCAGCTTTAACAGAAGGTTTGACATTTATTACAGTACCATTTGAATTGGTATAAAAAGTCATTGTTCCTGTTGATAAAGTAACATCAAACCCCTGTTCAAGTTTAGTACTATCAAGGGCAAGTCGTGATTTTTCTACTTCAAGAGTAAGTTTTTGAAGCTCAAGATCATTTTCAAGGTAAGAGCACAATAATTCATCAACAGTATAATTAAAAAAAGAAGAATCACTACCATCATCAGTAGATTGAGCAAAGATGTTAAACAAAAAGGCTGTTGTAAGACAGCAGAAAATTCTTTTTAAAGTTGAATTATTAATAAATGCTTTCATCATTTATCTTAACATATTTTATTCTGTCAGGTCACTTATTATATGCATTTTTTTAGATAAGAAAACTCTTATTTAATTCTTATTTTACATTAACTAGAATATCTACAAGATGTGAGCTTGCACCTAAAAGTTCAGGCCGTTCGCAGTTTGCAAGATGATATTCAATAAAATATGCAAAGCTTTCTTCATCAAGAGCATTTAATTCGCGGCGAATATAATCTGCGGCACCATCAGCAGCTATAATTTTTTCACGCTTAAGTCCTGTAATTGAATTAAGTTCATTTATATCTTCAAGACGAAGATACGAATATAAATCATCTTCAGTAACAATCTGATGAAAATCCGAAGTCAGAGATTTTCGTTCCATACATTCTTTAATTTTATTTTGCTTAAAGCAATAAGAAATAACACTATAATCATTAAGAACATATGCAACAAAAATATAACCACCAGGTTTTGTAACTCTTTTAGCTTCTTCAAATGCCTTTAATTTTTCTTCTTTAGTCAGCAGGTGATACATTGGTCCAAATAATAGTGTAATGTCAAAATTATTTTCCGGTAAAAACGAAAGATCCATTGCATTGCCTGGCCAGCAGTTTACATGTTCATGTTTTGCTTCAAGCACTTCCAGGTTATGTTTTACAAGTTCAACAGCTGTAACATTATGTCCTTCACGGGAAAGGGCAACAGAATAACGGCCGGTCCCTGCACCTACATCAAGAATTTTTACCTTTGTATTTTCTGGAATGTAATCGTGAATGTATTTCATTGAAGTTGTAAATTCTACAATTCCATGGCGAGTTGTAAGGCGATGATCTTCGTTAAATTTATTATAATATTTTTCTAATGCAGTCATTTTATTTTCTATTAATTTGGATTTCTTCGATTACTTCTCTTAAATAGGAATTTTCTACTTCTGCCCTTGCAAACAAATCATTGAATGAATCAAATTTTTCTTCAAAATATAACTTACCAAACTTAATAAATTCCTTCCCTGAAAAATCTTTTTCACACATTATAGAATACATAGTATCCTTATAGGAAAATTCAAATTCCCTTCGAGACTCTAATAAAAAAAATAATTCATCTTTAGTCATTAAAAAAAGTATAGCAGAATGAATACAAATTTTGAAGTTCTATTTAATAACAGGAAGCTCAATAGTAACTGGCTTATTAGTTTTTCGATTAACAATGAAAGTAAATGATGAACCTGAACTATTACCAAGCTTTACAAGAAAATCTGTTAATGACATATCTGTAAAATCTGAAAATTTATCATTTACACCATCCCGCTTTGAAACATGAAAATACAATGGTCCCTTTAAATTAATCGACTCAGCATAAGAATCCTTTACAGCATCAATATAATACCGTTGCTGTTTTGCATTAGACCAGCCTTTATCAAGTGAAATTTTAATACCTAAACTTTCAAGAATCTTATAACCTCTTGTTAAGGCCTTTAAACAGTTTTCAAGATAATCAAAATTAATGGAATTAATATCAGATTCCAGTTCATGCAGTCTATACAGATCAGCTTTATTAACATCTCGCGTACTGTCACAGATTCTTTTAATTGATTCAAACTCTTTTTTAATCTGACTTGCATCTCCTGGAGAAGGAAGTTCCAGCTGATAAAATTGAAGCAATGTACGGATTTCTTCTGTCTTTCCTGGAATATATTCGCGGATACGTTTTTCTTCTGCAAGACGAGCTTTAGTGTCTTTTAATTTTTTTTCAATTGCTTTTTCAAGAGGAACAAGATCTACTTCTTTTACATTATTGATGGTCTGTTGAATTTCCTCATAAGTTTTTGTATCTGAAGCAGTTCTGTAAGCCTTAAGAATATGAGGTGTGTTTTTATATTCGATGTTACCGATGAAAACCTTATATTCATAATCAGAAATTAAATTTCTATTTTCTAAAAGAGTTTCAGTAATTCGATCATAATCAGCTTTTACTTTATCGTATACAGGCTCACTTTGCTCAATAAGTTTTTCCCACTGAGCAATTTCCTTCTCCATTGGAGTAAAATCGATTTTTTCAACTTCTTTTACAAGTCTTTGTGCTTTATCAAGATCTTTTTGAATAATGGAATATCTTAGTTCTTCAAGTAGTTCAAATATATCCTTAAGGCTTTGATTAAACATTACAGTATTCTTTAATGCATTTTCCATATCTTCAAGTTGGACTTTCTTTTCATCATGAAGCTTTTTCGCATTATTGAATATCAATGTCTGCTCTGCAAGTTCTTCTTCAGTAAATGGTCTATTAATTTCCAATTCTTCACTTTGAGCAAAAATTGCAAGTGGAGATAAAATAATAAGTAACATAAAAATGACTTTTTTCATATTTTAATTATAACTCTACTTTTAAATAATTTAAAACAAAAAAAGAGTCTGATTCAAAGAACCAGACTCTCTTTTGTTCTACTTCAAACAGAAATTAAAGTAATACGAACAAACCACCCAAAGCACAAAGCTGCAATGCAAGGTCATAGAAGTATTTAAGATTAAGTCTAGAATTCTGAAGGATGAAGTAAGGACTTTTTGGAAGAAGGAATGCAAGAATAATAGATGCAATCCAGATTACGATAATAATAATCTTAAGGATTTTTCCAAATGTTGCAAGAATATCTCCGGCAAAAATTTCAATAACTACAAATACCCCAATTATTAATTCAATTACACCATAAGAAATCTTCAAAATTGTATATACAATATCAGGAAGATTCAAAAGATTTCTGATATTATTTAATGCTGTAATTCCAAAATCACCGTTTCCTGTGATTGCCCAAATTCCACCTACAATAAGCAGAGTTCCCAATGCAATCTGAAGGAAAAGTCTTCCTACAGAGAATTCTTTTTTTGTTGCCATAATTTGGCCTCCTTAAATATTATCCCTCTGAACTAATGTTCAGATTTCGCTCACTTAGTTAGCGGATCCAACTAAACACATACGACGTTATCACGTCGTGTGTGTAATGAAAATATTATACTCGTTGGACCGCTAGTTAGCGGATCCAACGAGACACATGCGCCGCTGTGCGTCGCTTTGTGTAAGGAAATTATCTTACGCGTAGGTTCGCTCACCTAGTTCGCTGCACCTACTAAACACATCCACTCGGCTTCGGCACATAGGGTTTCACCTACGTATAGTTTTCCAGCCTGCTTGATCATTTTTGAACTTACGCGAAGGTTTGTGATTTCCATTCTTGCTTTGTCACCTGGGCGAACCTGATTTCTGAATTTTACTTTATCCAATGTAGCAAAGAAGAAAAGGCTTCCGTCGGGAACTTTTTTCTGGTAGCTTAATGCAGCTCCACCTGCCTGTGCCATAGTTTCGCAAAGAATTACACCTGGAACTACAGGATATTCAGGAAAGTGACCTTTAAAGAAAAATTCATTTTCTGTGAATACATGTTCACTTACGCTTCCATTGTCATCACATGATACGATTTCATCAACAAAAAGAAATGGTTCACGATGTGGTAATAGACTTTTAATATCATTTGTAACTGACATATTATTATTCTCCTATGATGTGTACAGGAACATACCTGCACATAAAAAAAATGACGATTAATAAATAACCGTCATTTAAATATTAACAGAATATGTAAGATCTTACAACACAAAAAATTATTCTGCAAAATTAATCTTAACACTGACAACACCAGTAGGAATCTGCCAGCTTCTTCCTGATTCAGCATCCCCTGTTGCAGTATTGATTGTTTCAGACACTGCCATAGTATTAGTTACAGGAGAAAGAGTTGAAACAGAAGCGACAGCTTTATCCTGTACTGAAACAGTATTACCTCCGCTAACGGCAGCAGACTGTCCGGCTTTTACACTTGATGTATTTGCAGTTGGCTGAGGATAAATATTTTCCTTTGCCATATCTTCTTGAGATAGTGAAGCAAAAGCTCTGTCATCTTCAGCAGAAGAAACTGATGGACCTTTAGCAGAAGCTGCAGTTGGATAGAATGCTGCATTTCCTTCAGCTGTATCAAGAGCTGCAGAATCATACCCCCATGATGTAACGATTACAGTACCACGAACAGACGCTGTTGCTACAGGTCCACGTACTGTATAACTTGCACGACGATCTTCTGTCTTTTTAATTTCAGATTTTACAGAACCAGTTGTAACATATACACTTGTTTTATCTGCACCTGCACCTTCAACAAGCTGTTCAATTGTGAGGCGTGAAAGTGGAGCTACAGTCAATTTTGAATTCTGATTTGAACTTGTTATAGAAAGCTGTGCTTCAGATTTAAAACCTGTCTGAATCACTTCGCCTTTTCTGATAATGTCATTTGGCTTAAGATCAATCCAGGCAGCACCTCTTTGAACCTGAACTTTTCCTTTTACAGAAACAACTCTTGCTTCAATACCAAACAAAGAAGAACCGAGAATAGAAATCAATGCAAGAATAAAAATCTTTTTCATATATATCTCTCCTAGAAAGCAATTTTTGCTTTTATACTAACTGCCTGATAATCAAGATCTGTTTTATTAATATCAAAATACTGAACCCAGCTTGCACCAATTAAAACATCACTTACAACCTGATAATCAGCACCAACTTTATACTGAGCACCTTTCAATTCAAAGTTCTTATTTCCATCAAATGCAACATCGCCAGAAACTGAAATCAAAAGATTATTAATTGGTCTAACCTTAGCTGAAAGTCCAGTCTTCAAAAGGCCTTTGTATTCTGGTTCATAAGAAGAATCCAATGCAGTCTGACTGGTAATTCCTGTAAAATCATTTCCTGCAAAAACAGCATTTAATCCAACACTTGCAATTGGAAAATAATAAACGAGGTCAGCTTTTACAAATGGCGCAACCTGAACAGGTTTTCCATTATATGATATAAATGCAGCTGTTCCGGCAATATTATAGAAAAGATTTCCGGCAATAGGACCATTCATACCTAAAGTAGCATACATTCTATTATATGTAATTTCATCTGTTCTGAACGCACCGGCAAATTGTACTTTTACTGACTGATCAGCAAAAAGGAATGGGAAATTACCTGTTACCATTGCAATAACATTTCTATCTGCAAAATCATATAGCTGTTTTGCATCATTTCCTTTGAATGAAGGTGAATTAATCATTGTTACAGTATTTCCGTTAAGAAGTCCTGTATAACCTGCATATCCTGAAACTTCCATAAAGTCATTGGAATATTTTACAAATGCACCATCACAATTCTGTGTAAAAATAAGACCTGTGGCATCAACAACGAAGAAACGGCCCAGGTCTGCTTCCAGCTTTCCGCTTTCAAGTTCATTAATAAAAACAAATTTCAAAAGGTTCAAATCAAGATAATGATACAACTGATTTGTATTACCATTAAATTCAAACTTATAAAGTCCTTCTCCAACAAAATAGTTATCAGGACTTGAACCAAAAGGAACTTTTATCCACGCAGATGCACTGTCCTGCTGAAAAAAATACATTTCTTTATTTGGCTTTGTTCTAAATGAAGTATTATTATCAACAAGAAAGCCATAATCCAATGCAAATGCGGAAGAAAGTGAAAAACCACATACGGCAGCTGTAAAAAACTTAATCAATTTTTTCATTCTGCATCTCCTGTTACTGAATTAAAAAGACCGATTGCATTAACACCAGAAACCTTCAGTGATGGATCTGCATTACCAGGAAGCCATCCTTTAGCCTTAAACTCTTTAAATGCATAGCGAGGCGATTTCTTTGAAAGCGAGAACATCATTCCCCCTTTTACACCACAAGCCTTTGCATAAACTGCACAAAGATCCTTTAATGAAATATAACCATCAGCAACGGCATCTTTAGAAAAATAGCCAGATGATTTCATATTTTCGAAAGCCTCAGAATCAGTTGCGTTATCATTAACTGTTCCAAGATAAGTTCCTACAAAATAAGCGACCTGACCATTTGTAATTTGAGGAGCATCAACAATCTGTGTCAAACGATTAAAATTCTGGCTGAAAGCTCCTAGCTGAATTGCAAGAAGGATAAAAATACTAAGAAAATACTTTTTCATTATACTCTCCCCACTTATTGTAATATTAAATAAATATATTTAGAATTGTACAGTAGTTTAATTATTTAGTATAGATAAAAAAACAACGGAGTTTAAAATGAAAAAGTTTGCAGGCTTAATTACAGTAGCTCTCATCACAGTTTTCTGGACATTAATTTCACTTACCGGCGTTTTCAGCAAGTTTGAAAACCGTCTTTATGACCTCTTTCTGGGACTAAAAAAAGCTCCACAGGAAGCTCCGGAATTACTTCTGGTAGAAATTGACAATTTTGCCCTTGATGAAATTGGTCCCTGGCCATGGAAAAGAGATATCTATGGAAACGCTCTTCTTCGCATGAAGGAACTTGGAGCATCTCAAGCTGTATTCGATATTGAATTTCTTTCACCATCAAATTTTCCTGAATTAGATGAATACTTTGCACAGAGCCTGCAGTTCTTCGGAAATTCCTACCTTACAATCAACACTTCTGAACTTGAAATACCTTATACAGATGATGAACTCAATTACGTCCGTAACCGTTTCCTATTCAACTTTGAAGGCAACAAAGACATCATCGAAGAAGGAAATCACAAAAGTCATTACGAAGCAAAATTCAATACACTCCGCGGTTATGACAAATATGACTGGTGCGGTGAGGATGCAAAAAATATTCTTGCAGAGGGAATGTCCCCTGCCATGAATCAGTTCATATCAAGAGCAAAAGGTGCCGGCTTTACAAACGTAATCGTTGACGCTGACGGTGTCAGACGCCGTATTGAACTTTTATCATTCGACAGTGCCTCAGGAAAAATCACAGCACAGCTCATTCTTGCTCCATTACTTTCAAAAATTCAGCCAGAAAAAATCATCAGAACAAAAAATAAAATTATTCTGCAAAATGCCACCATCGACGGAAAAACAAAAACACTTGAGATACCTCTTGATGAATACGGTCGCATGGTAATCAACTGGACTCACAATACTTACGGAAAAGCTTATCGTCACGAAAGTGTAATGTTCCTTCATCAGATGGATAAAGCAGAAGACAACATTTACCTTCTTCTAAGAGAAATCTTATCAACATTGGAAGATATTGATTCTGCTGTTTACAACTCTGTTGATGATTTCTTTGAAGTTCCTTACAACTTATACTCAACATACACAGATATTCTCGATTACAAGAACTTTATTCTTTCTGCATGTACAGGTTACGACATTAATTCTTATCCAGTAGACGGAGGAATTGATGAAGCAACTTACGAAGAATATTTTACATTGAGAGAAAATTATTTTAAAGATGTTGCAGAATTTATCATAACCGGATACGACGATAAACTTCAGGAAAAACTTTTTGAATTAAGAGATTCTCTTGGTGAAGAAAAGTATGAAGAATTTAGCACTGCATTCGGAGAACTTTTTGACATACTCAAAAACGAATCTGAAATGTACAATTCTCTCTTTAACGAAAAGAAAAATATTTACAAAGATGCATTCTGTATCATCGGCCATACTGCAAGTTCATCAACAGATTTAGGAACAACACCTTTTGAACGTTCTTATCCAAATGTTGGTACACATGCAAATGTTTACAATACTATTATCCAACAGGACTTTGTTAAACAGATCAACTGGATTTGGGGAATTATCATAAGTTTTATTCTTCTTATTATAACAGTTGAACTTACAAAAAAGAAAAGAGTTCTTATTCAAAACCTTGCCGGTGTTGCAGCAATTCTAATTGTGGTAGCAATTCCTAGCATTGCAATGCGTCTGGGCGGCCTTTACATTCCATCGTTTACTGCCATTCTGATTTCGTTTACAGGCTATCTTGCAGTTACAATCATGCGCTTTATTCTTGCAGATAAAGACAAAAAATTCTTACAGGCAACATTTGGAGCATACGTTGCACCTGCAGTTGTTGCAGAAATCGTAAAACATCCTGAGCTTGCAAGTTTAGGTGGTAAAAGTGAAAACCTCACAGCCCTCTTCTCTGATGTAATGACATTCTCAGGCTTTACAGAAGTAATCAACAACGAAGCCGGCGAAGAAAAGGGCGCTGAACGCCTTGTAGAAATTCTTAACGATTATCTTGGTGTATTAAGTGATGCGATCATGGACTGCAATGGTACAATCGACAAATACGTTGGTGACGAAATCGTTTCGTTCTTTGGAGCCCCAATTCCTGCAAAGAATAATGCCTACGATGCCTGTGTTGCCGGGATCCGAATGCTTCAGGCAGAAAAGAAATTCAACGAAGAAAATAAAGACAGACTTCCTATAAATCCAAAAACCGGAGAACCATTCTATCTCCACAGCCGCGTAGGACTTAACACAGGTAACATGGTTGTAGGAAACATGGGAACTGAAAAGAAGCTCAACTACACAATCATGGGTAACAACGTAAACCTTGCAAGCCGTCTTGAAGGAACAAACAAAGTTTACGGTTCATGGATCATGTGTTCAGAAAGCACATGGCTTAAAGCAAACGAAGGCGAATACGAAGGAAAACTCGTAGCCCGAAAGTTCGACTGTGTACGGGTAATCAACGTTAAAAAGCCGGTAGGAATTTACAACATCCTTGGACTTAAAGATGAAATGTGCGAAGAACAAATCAAAGCCGCAGAAATCTTCAACCAGGGAATTGAAATCTATCTTAAAGGCACCGATACACCAAAAGTTAAAAAAGATGTAAAAGAATTAAAAGAAGCCTTTAACTTATTCAAGCAGGCAGATGAAATGTATCCTGAAGATCTTTCATCTAAGGTATTTATGAAGCGTTGTGCAGATTACATTAAAGACGGTGTTCCAGAAATCTGGGACGGTGTTTACACAATGACAAGTAAATAAAATATATCAGACAAAAAATAAAACTATTCCATTAAAAAAAATCCTCTTTTTACACTAACACTGTAAAAAGAGGATTTATTATTTATCTAAAAATTCCATGAATGGAATTTTTAATATTTAAGCCCCCATACCACCGTCAACACCGATTACCTGACCTGTTACGTATGTAGAAAGGTCTGAAGCAAGGAACAAGCAAACGCCTGCAACTTCTTCTACAGTTCCAGCACGGTTCATTGGAATAATTTTTACCCATTCGTTTCTAATGTTTTCTGGAACAGCATCTGTCATTTCTGTTGCGATAAATCCAGGAGCAACTGCATTTACGCGAACTTTTCTCTTACCGATTTCTTTTGCAAGAGCTTTTGTCATACCGATAAGACCAGCTTTTGATGCTGAGTAGTTAACCTGTCCTGCTTCTCCGTGTACCCCTGAGATAGAAGACATGTTGATAATAGAACCCTTCTTTCTGTGGATCATGTCGTAAGATACGATCTGGTTGATTACAAATGGAGCTGTAAGGTTTACATTAATTACATCATTCCAGTTTTCCATTGGCATAGCGAATGAAAGACCATCGCGAGTAATACCAGCGTTATTAACGAGAACATCAAATCCGCCAGAGCTTTCAAGAGCAGCCTTAATGCATTCTTTAAGAGCTTCTGTGTCACCACAGTTACAGCAGATTTCATGGAATGCTACACCGTTTTCAGCAGCACATTTTTCAAGTTCTTCTTTTGCTTTAGAAGGTTTTGTACAAAGTCCCCAAACTTCACATCCGTTTGCCAGGAATACTTCTACGATTTTCTTACCGATACCACGGCTTGAGCCTGTGATAAGAGCTTTTTTATTTTCAAGCATTTTCATAATTTTTTTCCCCTACTTATAAATTAAAGATTATTCAAAGCTTCAGCTGTATTGATTTCTGAACAAGAAAGTTCACCGATTTCAAGACCACATTTTGCCCAAAGTCCTGAGAGAACTTTTCCAGGTCCTGGTTCATAAAGCTTCCATTCTTCACCAGAAGATTTGATCATATCGAGAAGAACTTTTTCTTCGTCTGTCCAAAGCACACTCTGGATCAAGTGAAGAACTGCATTCTTTTTGATTTCTGCACCGCTTGTTGCTTGCTTACCTGTTACATTTGAGAACAAAGCAATTTTTGGATCGTTGAATGTTACATCAGCAATTGCTTTTTCAAATTCATCAGCAGCACGTTGCATAAGTGGTGAGTGGAATGGTCCTGCAACAGCAAGACGAAGTGCACGACGAGCGCCTGCTTCTTTACAGAGAGCTTCTGCCTGTGTAAGGCCGTCAAAAGTTCCACTCAATACAGTCTGTACCGGGCTGTTCATATTTGCAGCATAAACGTTTTCACATTTACCGGCGATTTCTTTTACCTGATCAGGTCCAAGACCGATAACGGCTGTCATTCCAGGTGCGTGACCTTCATTTTCTTGAGCAATCTGCTCACAAACTTTCTGCATAATAGCACCACGTTTTGCAACAACTTTGATTACATCTTCAAAGCTCAAAACACCGGCAGCATACAAAGCAGGGAATTCACCAAGTGAGAATCCCATTACGGCATCAGGAGTAATTCCTTTTGCTTCAAGAGCTTTTACAGTTGCGATACTTGCAGCTGTGATTGCCATCTGGCTGTTGTCACTGCGGCTAAGTTCAGCAGCATCTGCTTCCCACATAAGTTTTGCAACGTCTTTTCCCCAGATTGCGCTTACATCGTCTAATACCTTTTTACATTCAGGATAAGCTTCGCAAACATCCTTCATCATTCCAGGTGCCTGTGCGCCCTGTCCTGGAAATAAAAATGCATATTTAGCCATTATTGACCTCCATAACTGAAAAGTTTCAGTTAAAATTATACTATTTATAAAGTGGAAATTCCCCACCTCTCCACACTTAAAATGACATTTTCAATTAAAATGTCATCAGTAAATACTAGCAGATTAAAAGGGAATATACAAGAGACAAAAGGGCTGTCTACTTAACAGAGATTTTTCCTGACTGGAATATTTCTGGCACTTCAATTACAGCACCATCACTACCCATTGCACTAAAACGCCAGAAGTACAAACCTTGAGGCACCACAATCTGGCAGCTGTTACTATCTGCTTCGATGATTTTTTCAAGAATTGATTTCTGAAAATTCTTATCAGCAAAAATTTCGATTTTTACAAACTGAATATTTGTATTATTTTTATTCCACTTAAAGAAGACTGTTCCATTCTTATCTTCAGTAAAACATTCATAATTCAGCGGAAAAGTTACAACCACAGGTTTTCTCTGCATTCCACCTTCAAAATCAAGAACAAAACCACTGCCCTGTGTTACAGATTTTTCAACGCCTTCATCATTGATAACAAGTAGTTTTCCCTGGGCAACAGATGCATCAATCGTCTGCTTTTTTACTGTGATTTTTACAGAGGAATTTTTATCAACCTTGAGAATATTTTCATTTTCAGTTTTGATATAAATAGCTTCTGATGAAGTTGATAAATCCAAACCTTCACAATTTCCAATTACATTGAGAACTGTTCCTTTTCGATTTTCAGTTACTACTATAAAGGAATTTTCAAGTAGTACAGCTTTCTGACCATCTGCAAATAGAAGCTCTACTACAGAACCGGAATCAAGCTTTACTTCATCTTCAAAATATAAATTGTAATCATTATAAGCCTTTATCCATTTTGAAGATTCAGCTCTTTTTATAAAACAACTTCCATTTAACACATGAATCCATGCAACTTCTACCCTATTATTAACTTCCGTGAAATTATGAAATATCCAAAAAGCATATAGCGCAAAAATACTTATTATTAGAGAAGTAATAACTACAAATATATCTTTGGAGTTTCTATTCTTCATCTTTATCCTCATTACTTAAACCTGTAACTGCAAATAGCTTTATGGGTTTTTCAATATCACGACTAGTAAGAGGAGTCTTCTCTTCAATTTTTACAAATTCTTTTACGAGATTATATGTATTTTCTGTAATAAGAATAGTACTTTCGTATTTCTTATTTAATTTTTCAGCCATGCTAGCAATACTGACAATAGGACCAATACATGTGTAAGAACTGAATTCATCACAACCGATTTCTCCTGCCACAACCGAACCAGTGTTAATACCACAGCCAATTGTTACAGGTGGTTTTCCTGCAGCTTCAAGTTCAACATTAAAATCAATAATTGCTTTACGAAGTTTTAAAGCAGACATTACAGCATTGACAGCGTCCTGTTTTGGAGTTCCTGAAGAAACTGGTGTACCCCATGTTGTCATAACAGTATCGCCCATTACTTTATCAATATATCCACCATTTTTTATAACATTATTTTTGATTACATCATAATAATTATTCAAGAATTCCAGTAATTCTTCTGATCTAAAACGTTTACTTAAATTATTGAAATTTCTTATTCCAATAAACATGACTGTTGAGAATTTATTTTCACCATCAAGTTTTAATTCACCATTCTGAACTTTTTCTTCAAGCAATGGAGAAGCAAATCTTCCTAATGCGCGTTTTGCGTTATCTCGAACCATAAGGGATTTTGCCATATTATCAAAGGATCTTGTTAATGTTCCCAATTCATCATGACTGGAAGTTTTTAAATTAACATTGAAGTCTCCATGTGAAATTTTCTTAGTTGCTTCTGTCAAAGCTTTTGCACATACGCTGATACGTTTACCAATGAACCATATGATTATCATTGCAAGTAACACTATGGCAATTACAAGACAAATAATTTCTCTTGATATGTGCATTGCTTTTTTCGATGAACCACTAAGTGAGCAAGTTGTTACAACAGCAAATTCTCCATTACTTACTTCTACAAAATAACCATAAATTGAATCATCAATAGTCAATTCAAATTTTTCTTCATTATTTTTTAGATAACCTGCAACCATTGGATCATTACAAAGATTCTGATTTGTTAAAACTAACTGTGGATCGATTCCAGAAATAATAAAACCTTTTTTATCAACAATGTAGCTTACATAATCTACATTACTAAGACAGATATCATCAAATTTATCAACAGTAAAGAATAATGAACAATATTTTCTATTTTCCAATGGAATAAAAAGTACTGCAGTTCTATGGCCAAGAATATGACTTACATTTTTTATAACAGTCTTTCCGTATTTTGCACGACTTGCACTTTGCTTATTTACCTTTACGGCTTCAAGAAACTTTTCTTCTTTAACTCCATTTGCATACAGATATTCATAATTAAAAAGTTCAGTTTCATCACTGATTAATGCAATGATATCTTTATTATTACTGAAGAATGAATTTACAATTTCGCTATTCTTCATTTTTAATAACAATGCAGCTCTTGCCTTTAATTCATCAATTTCAGAATTCATCTCATTTACAACTCTTTCATTTATGATGTTTGTAAATAATTTTTCTTTTTCTATCAGAGTGGATTTAAAATTATTTCTGAATATTAAAATAATACTTGCTGCTACAATAAATAAAACAAGCATTACACTTACAACAAGTTTACCTGCAACTGAAGTTTTAGATTCCTCAGCTTTCTCTGCAAGTTCATAATATTCGTCAGAAGTATTCTCTTTCTTTTTCTTTTTTTCTATTTTTACTTTTGAATTTGTTTCTTTTAAGATTTCATTTTTTGAAATATCTTCTTCTGGAAGAAGTTCTGCATCAGTTGAAATACATTTTACAAAATCACCATAATCAAGAAGACTATTCTGAAGATCCTGATAATCCTGAGCTTCAATTTCGCTGATTACATTTGTTTGATACAGTTTAAGTGGTTTATATTTTTTGTTCTGGGAAATTGCAACATTTATAGCAAGCATACCTTCATCATTCAAGGTCGTTGAAATTCTGATTGAATTTTTTTCTGCATCTTCACAGTCAGCGTTTGCACTTATCTGCTGAAGATAATTTTCTGGAACTTCAATTTGTCCGATTTTGAAGATCTTCTGAATTTTTGCTTCTGTCTGCATTTTACAGAGAAAGACAGGTATTTTGCCGCCATCAAAATCATCCCGATATACAAATACATGTTTGGCAATCTGCCCTTTTGCATTAAGTAATGAAACAAAGCGTTTACTTTTTAATTTTATACCTACAATTGGCTGTATCATATTGTCTCCAGAATCAGGGTAAAAAATTCCCTTATCTTTATTTTATCGGTAAAATCTAGCTAAATCTTGAATTTTCATATATTTACAGAGAATTTTGCAATTCCTTCATTTTTCCTTTTAAGTAGAAATTAATCTGAAAAGGGAGTATTATTTAATCATGGAACAGTACAAGAAAGAATTTATTGACTTTATGGTAAGCAGCAATGCTCTTAAATTTGGAAGCTTCACTTTGAAAAGCGGAAGACACTCGCCTTTCTTTATGAATGCTGGTGCATATGTAACAGGAACTCAGCTTACAAAATTAGGTGAATTCTATGCTCATGCAATTCATGATAATTTTGGAGATGATTTTGATGTTCTTTTTGGACCTGCCTACAAAGGTATTCCTTTAAGCGTAGCAACTTGTATCGCATACAGCAAATTATATAACAAGGAACTCCGCTACTGCGCAGACCGCAAAGAAGAAAAAGATCACGGTGCAGATAAAGGTGGACTTTTAGGCTATAACTTAAAAGATGGAGATCGCGTTGTAATTATCGAAGATGTTACAACTTCAGGAAAATCCATTGAAGAAACATATCCTAAAATCAAAGCCCAGGAAACAAAAGAAGGTTCTATTAAAATCGTCGGTGAAATTGTTTCCCTCAACAGAATGGAACGTGCCGCAGATACAACTAAGTCAGCATTGGACAACATTACAGAAAAATATGGTTTCCCTGCAAAAGCAATTGTTACAATGAACGATGTAATTGAATATCTTTATAAAGAAGATGGATCCGGACTTATTTCAAATGAAATCAAAAAAGAAATGGATGAATATTACGCTCAGTGGGGCTGTAAATAATCCGTTAATATATCATTGGATAAGACATTTAGCTGTCTTTTGAAAGTCTTAAAGTGCGTCACTGAAACTGATATGCTTCAATGACGCACTTTTTTTTTATTAAAAATTAGTTTTTGTAACGCCAGTAGATACCAATAAGAGTTGAATCAATCTGCTCATTTTTGTAATTTGTAAGTGCCTGGAACTCTGTTGTTACAGCAAGTGTATTATTTGAATCAAGATCATAACTGAATTCAGGACGAATATTGAAAATAAATCCACCTGTATAATCTTTTGTTATAGGATAATAAATATTGTTTGAGTTATGCCACTGTGAGTTCTCAGCTCCCCATGCAAGGGATGCCCAACAGCCTAAATGACATTTGCCGTTAAAATCAAAGTTAAGTTTAGCACCAGTGTACGTAGCCATTGTATAATCAGAATTTCCGTACCATGTAAATCCAACTTCTGGTCTTAAACTAAGACCAACAGATGAAAAGTTAATCAAAAGTCCTGCACCAGTTCCCCAGCGACCATTTGAACCGTAATTATCACCCATGTTGTTGAAAGCAATATAACCATCAAGAATACAATCTCTTGTAAATCTTATTGTTGCACCAGCATAAAGATTTCCATCTCCTACAAAAAGTCCTTCATAAGCAAAAGCTACAGAAAGAAGATCAAGTGGAGTTACTTCTGCAGCAATATTTACAGCAGGAGCATGAGTTGTAAATCCACTAGGAATAGAAGCTCCAACCTGGAATAAATCATTATGCTTATAACGAACTGCAAGAGCTTTCTGTGCGTATGTATTTGAATATTTTACAAAACCAGCAACTGGAACAGAACCAGGAATTCCTTCGCGGAGATCTCCCTGATGAACATGACTTGTAAATTCCCAGGTATTTCCACCATAAGTTGGATTAGGACCAACACTCCATTCAAGACGAGTTCCCATACCAAAATCAAGTCCTTTCAATGGATGGAAAATAAAGTTGAGGTAATAGGAATCATTACCATGTGAGTCATCACCCTTATTATATGCACTTGAACGGCGTCCATTAGCATCATCCTGATGCATAAAATCAATAGGTTTAGCTGCAGTATTAACAAATGTGAAGTCACTGATTTCGTTATGGTCCCATGATGTCAAAGCACCCCATGCCAGCATACCATCAATTGTAAATTTACTGATATCAGCACGTACCTGAATAGTATCGATAAAGCCATACCATCTGAAAGAATCTCTTTCTGAAGAATTTGGTGTTCCTGTTGGAACTCCCATACCGGTCCAAAGAGTATTTTCTACACCTTTAGTTTTAAGTACCTGTGTAAAACCTGCTGATGCAATAATAAAAGTAAATAATAAAGCTATTGCTGTTTTTTTCATATTTTAACCTCTCAAAAAAATATGTATATATTTTATAAAAAAAAAGACTGCTTTTTCAAGCAGTCTTCTTCACCAATCAAGCGATAATTAAATTATTTCTTTGCTGGAGTTTTCTTTGCAGCTGGCTTTTTAGCAGCAGGAGCTTTTTTTGCAGCTGGTTTCTTTTCAGCTGTAGCCTTTTTAGCTGGAGCAGCTTTCTTTGCAGCTGTAGCCTTTTTAGCTGGAGCAGCTTTCTTAGCTGTTGTTGCTTTCTTAGCTGGAGCAGCTTTTTTAGCTGTTGTTGCTTTCTTTGCTGGAGCAGCTTTTTTAGCTGTTGTTGCTTTCTTTGCTGTTGTTTCTTTCTTTGCAGCTGGTTTCTTTGTAGCTGTGGTTTTCTTTGCAGGAGCTGCTTTTTTTGCTGTTGTTTTTGTTTCTGCCATTTTTTCTTCCCCTTTTGGCGCAACATTTACATTACGCTTAATTTTTCGAGTTGTAGTCATTTCAAGAGCCTTTTCCAAAACTGTAATTTTAGAAATACGGGCATAAGGCTGTAATGTCTTATTTACTTTATCGACAATTGCCTTAATTTCTTCATAGACTTTTTCATTATTTTCTGAATTTTCGCGTTTAACTCCAATTCTTGCCAATAAATCATCAGCAGGATAGATCAATGCTTCAATTCCTTCAGACTTATGCTCAACATCAGTAATATAACCTCTGACCATAATCTGTTCTACATCGTAGTAAAGCTGGAATGAATCCTCAATCTCTTCAGGATAAACGTTTTTTCCACCATCAGTAACAATGATATTTTTAGCACGACCAGACAGCATAATATAGTGCTCGTCGTCCATCCAACCTAAATCACCAGTCTTAAAGAAACCATCTTCTGTAAAGACCTTTTTAGTTTCTTCCGGCATGTTGTAGTAACCTTGCATTACCATTGGTCCTTTAACAACAATTTCACCGATACCTTCTTCATTCTGATCTATGATTTTAATTTCTTCGTATGGCTTAAAATCCATACCTACACTTTCAATTTTAAAGTGTTCCTTTGGATTAAGTGCAATGATAGGTGAAGTTTCTGTTAAACCATATCCCTGAATAAAGTCAATTCCTAATGCATTATATGCTTTGAATACACTTGATGCCAATGGGCCACCACCACAAATTGCAACACGAAGAGTTGTAAGATTTGCAGCTTCAAGAATTGACTTAAGCAATACGCGTCCAAGATTTTTTCTTGTAACTTTCTTTACTCCGTAACAAAGTCCCATAAGCATATTAACTATAGTCTTTGTAGCAGCGCCTTTAGCTTCAACACCCTTTAATATACCATAATACAACTTGTTGTACAAAAGTGGAACACCTAGCATTACAGTTATTCCACCTTCTTTTAATTCTTTCATTAATCTAGTAACAGCCATGCTCTTTCCGAATACGATAGATGCACCACATGAAAGAGGACAAATCAAAGCTGCCTGCATAGTATAAGCATGATGAATTGGAAGTAATGCATAAAAAACATCAGTCTCATAAATGTAAAGATTCATCTGGGCAATAAATGCATCGCATACAAGATTTTCATGACTAAGCATTACACCTTTAGGTGTACCTGTTGTTCCTGAAGTAAAAAGAATTGCTGCAGTATCTTTTATATCTACAGCAGGAAGTGCAACCTGTTTATCTGATTTCAGGTTATATGCATAAAGCTTTTCATTTGAAGAAGAAAGGGAATAAATCTTAATTCCCTGTTTGTTCTTTGAGAAATATTCAAACTTATCGTCATCAACAAAGAACATAACTGGCTTTGCAGTTTTTAAAAGATTATCTACTTCACTATCATGTAAAGCACAATCAATAGGAACTGCAACAGCACCAGCATACATTGCTGCAAAATAAACAGTTGCCCACTCTGGAGAGTTTTTACCAGATACAGCAACTCGGTCACCTTTTTTTACACCGTTAACTGCCATCCAGTTTGCAAGTTGTGAAATATTTTTCCAAGCCTGTGTGTATGACACAGTATTCTTTGACCCACCTGTTCCTTCAAAATCAACAAAACAAGGTCTATCAGGAAAACGCATCTGTGTGATGTGAAACATCTGTGGCATTGTAGGCCATTCAGCATTAAAAGCTTTTCCACGGAAGTCATCAAGAAACTTCCATGAAACTTCACTACGAATAGGTTTCATTTTATCGTCCTATAGTTATGTGTTTCAATTTTAAAACTGCAAGAATTTTCAGTTCCTTAATTAATTGTAACACTAAAATTTAAAATTGACAAAAAATTTTTTTAAAATTCAAATAATAACTTTCTTATATTATTTAATTAAATTCTTTATAACCTTAAACAATATTCCGATATTTATAAAGTATGAAAAGAAAAATATTTTTTATAATTTCAATTCTGTTATTAACATTCACTTCTGCTTTTGCAAGGGAATACACAACAGAAGAAGCAAAAGAAATCAGAACTGCTGTTGTTGCAAAAGTAAAAACATACATTGGCTGTCCATACAAAACTGGAACAACAGGACCTGATACTTTTGACTGTTCAGGTTTAATTCTCTCAGTATTTCAGGATGCTGCAGGAATTCAACTTCCTCGTTCAGCAAAAGCAATGTATGCGGCTGTAAAAATTGTTCCTCTTGAAGAAATTGAAGAAGGAGATCTTGTATTTTTTAAAACAACTGGAGACGGTTCTATTTCTCATGTAGGAATTTACATCGGACGTAAACAATTTATTCACGCTGCAAGTGATGGTTCAAATACAGGCGTAATCGTTTCATCTCTTTCCGAAAAATATTACAAAAACTGTTACGCAGCAGTTGGAAAACCATTAACCTCTGCAAAAAAAAAATTAACACAAGAGGAACCACAACCTCAGAAGAACGAGGAGCAAGATTCATCCTCATATCAATACTCATCCTCTTCGGATGCACCATCCTCTTCATCATCGTCCTCGAAATCGTCATTCGTTTCAGATCTGACATTTGATGGTATTCTTCTATGCGACTGGAGTTTATGGTCACAATACAGCTTTGGACCTAACTATCGCGGTATAACTTACAACACTTTTGTCTACTACAATAAAAATCAAATTCAACCAGGACTTGGAACTGGTTTAAGATGGAATGATGGATCAAAAGTTTTCATGATTCCTTTTTATCTTAGTTTAAGATTCAACGAGTACATCAATCTTTATGGAGGACCTGCAATGACTTTTGGCAATGTCATGCTTCCTGGTTCAGACATTCAGATTGACAACACATTTATCTCTGGTGTAATTGGAATTTCACTAAACACACCTTCTATTCCAATTGGATCAGTATCTGTTTCTTTAGTTCAGGATATTGTATATACGATTTTTGGAGTTAATAACGGAAGCCAATTAGATTTTGGAACTTCTTTAACTTCGGGAATTACATTCTCTACAGGCCTTCGTGTAACTCTTCCTATGAAAAATGTTTTAAAATAGAGAAGGAAGAAATTTAAATGAAAAAAAATGTATTTAAAATAATATCATATACATCTATTATACTTTCTATTTTATTATTTACAGGATGTCCAGTTTCAATCAATGTCACTGCATTAGAAAACAATCAGCTTTCATACAATTTTAGTACAACAGCTGGTAAAGCAACCAACGAACTTATTTCATCATTTGATAATTCGAATGCTTCAAATGACAATAACAATGTAAATTCCACAATGTTTGACACCTTAGAAATTGAACAAGCCTTGTTTCAGATGGGGTTAACAGAAAATCGTGCAACACTATCAAAAACAACTAACGCAGAAGAAACACTCAATATAAGTTTTAAAAGTTCTGATAACAAATTTGGCTTTATAAAAATTATTAGAAATAATGAAGACCTCGCAACACAAATGAAGATTACTTTATCACCAGAAATTCTTCAGAATCTGATTACAAACCAGAACAATGTAATCCAAAAGTATGCAGATCTTCTTATGGCTCCATGTTTTACTGGAGAATTAATGTCAAAAGAAGAATATATAGAACTTGTAGCTTCTTTGTATGGAAATGAAATCGCAGAGGAAATCACTTCAGGATCAATCAAAATTTTTCTAAAAAATTCCAGAGCAAAAAAAATACCTGAAGCTTTTTCAATCCCTTTGATTGATATCCTTACATTAACGGAAGAAAAAACATTTACTGTAAACTATTGATAAAATCCAGGAGTTTTACTTGAAAAAGAATTTCATAAAAAAAATAGTTATTCAAATTGTATTTACACTTATAGCACTTTCTTCAATTTTTGCAAAAGAATATAACATTACAAAGCATGATGGAGCCATGTTCTGGACAATTGACTCTACTGATTCCCAGGGGGATCCAAGCCGCATATATGTATTAGGAACAATTCATCTTGCAGACAGTACTATTTATCCTGTACCACAATTTATTCTTGATGCATGGAATGATTCAGACAAAGTATATGGAGAAATTTCATCCAAAGACTGGAAAAACTACACAGCACAATTTACAAATCATATTTTGAAATATGTAATAAATGACGGTTTTGATATTGAAACTGAATTAACTGAAGATGAAATCAAAATACTAAAAGAAATCACAGGTTCCAATTATATGAATTTTAAAAAATTTGAACCATGGATTTTATTATCTGCTACTACAAGTTCTTCATATAAGGAAAGTTCAATCTCTGCAGAATATTCTTACGATGTTTTCTTTATAAACAAAGCAAAAGAAGAAGACATCGAAATGCTAGGTCTGGATTCTTTGAAAAATCAACTTAACATATTAAGTTACGGAACACGGGAAACTCAAATTGCGATGTTAAAAGATGCCCTTAATTCTATTAACGATAAAAATAACACAGTTGATGACTTAGAAAAATTATATGAAGCATACAAATCCTTTGATGAAAATATATTTACAGAAGTTTATTACACTCAAATGAAAAAAGAAATTGAAAGACAATCTGTATACAAAGATTATTACAAAACAATGCTTGACGATAGAAATGAAAAATGGGCAAAAAAATTCGAACAGATCCTTGATGATGGTGGAGTAACTTTCATTTTTGCTGGAATCGGTCACTTTACCGGAAAGAATTCAGTATTCCATTTACTGGAAAAAGAAAAATCTAAAGTTAAAGATATAGAAGCTTATAACACTATTAAAGAAAAGAAACAGCCTAATTCATATGAATATTAACTTAACCTTGTGTAAGTCAAATACCTATATGAAACAGGTTTAGTAAATTCTTCTTCAATAATTTTTTCATAATCGTTCTCGCAAAACTTAGGAAAGAACACATCTCCTTCTACATCCAAGTCAATTTCTGTAAGGAATAATTTTTCAGCAAGAGAAATTCCTTCTTTATACAAAGATTCTCCACCACTTATAAAAATGTTCTTTTCCGGAAATTCCTTTATTGAAAAATCAACAGCCTCCTTTAATGTTGAAAAAGTATAACAATCAATATCAGAATAAGTTTTTGTTTTTGAAATTATAATATTTATTCTACCAGGGAGAGGCTTTTTTAGCTTTTGAAAAATTTCATCAAATGTTTTTCTTCCCATTATAACAACATTACCTGTTGTTAGCTTTCGGAATCGAGACTGTTCACCAGGAATATTCCAGGGAATAGATCCGTTAGAACCGATTACATGATTGTGAGCATATGCTGCAATAAGAAAAACTTTTTTCATTTTATTTTTCGAAAGATTTAGAAGATGTTTTTTTAGAAAATCTTTTTGAAAAACGTTTCAAGAAATCTTTTGTTCTCTGTTCTTTTGGATGACTGATTACGTCTTTTGGTTCCCCCTGCTCTACAATAACGCCGCCATCCATGAAGATAACTGTATCACAAAGATCACGAGCAAAAGACATTTCATGTGTTACGACAACCATTGTCATTTTTTCTTTTGCAAGGCCTTTGATTACTTCAAGGATTTCGCCTGTAAGTTCTGGATCAAGGGCAGATGTTGGTTCATCAAAGAATAATACCTGAGGCTTTAATGCCAAAGCTCTCGCAATTGAAACACGCTGCTGCTGACCACCTGAAAGCTCGCAAGGATAATTATTTTCTTTTTCAGAAAGGTTCATCTTTGCGAGAAACTCTCTTGCAGTTTTTACAGCTTCTGCTTTAGATTTTTTCAATACACTCATCTGAGGTTTTACAACATTTTCAAGAACAGTGTAATGAGGGAATAGATTAAAGTTCTGAAATACAAGTCCAATATCAAGAAGAATACTTCGAAGAACATCTTTAGATGAATATATACCGTCAACAACAAGAGCTTTACCACAAATATTAATTGATCCGTCAGTTACAGTTTCAAGCTGAGTAACACAACGGAGAATTGTAGATTTTCCCGATCCACTTGGTCCAATAATTCCAAGGACTTGTCCTTTTTTTACGGAAAAACAAATTCCTTTTAAAACTTCTATTGAGCCAAAAGATTTTCTGAGATTCTTTACTTTTATGATAGCCGGACTTGCTGCCACATCAGACTCCTTTAATTAGATAATCTTCTTGAATTTCTTTTCAATATCTTTAATCAGTTTATATTCAAATGAATCCACAAGTGCAAGCCACGAAGCTTCAACAAGGTCGTTTGAAACACCAACAGTTGTCCAGCTGTCATCACCATCAGAGCTTTCAATCAATACGCGAACACGGGATGCTGTTGCACTCTTTCCATCAAGTACACGAACTTTATAGTCTGTAAGTCTGAACTGTCCAAGAGATGGATAGAATTTTTCAAGACCGCGACGAAGAGCAATATCCAAAGCGTTTACAGGACCAGAACCTTCACCTGCAGTAACTTCAATTTTTCCATCAACTTCAACCTTGACCTGAGCACAAGCACAGACACCTTCTTCAGGACGAGGATTAACTGAATTAACCTGATAATAATGAAGGTTAAAGAATGGCTGGTACTTACCCATTGTTTTTCTAACCATAAGCTCAAAGCTGCCTTCTGCACCTTCAAACTGATAGCCTTCAAATTCCATCTGCTTAACTTTTGCCATGATATCTGAAACAACTGGATCATCTTTCGAAATATTAGGATCAAATTTCTTAAGCTTTTCAATAAGTGTACTGCGACCTGCAACTTCACTCATTAAGAATACGCGTTCATTGCCAACTGCTTCTGGATCAACATGCTCGTAAGCCTTTGGATTTTTTAAAACTGCATCGATGTGCATTCCTGCCTTGTGTGCAAATGCATTTGTGCCGACATAAGGCATTCCAGGATCAAGGTGAAGATTTGCAATTTCACCCATCTTTACTGCAGTGCCTGTAAGCATTTTAAGATTTTCCTCAGGGATACATTTGTAGTTCATTTTAAGCTGAAGATTTGGGATAATTGTACTTAAGTTTGCGTTTCCTGTTCTTTCGCCAATTCCTAAGAAACATCCCTGAACATGACGGGCACCTGCATCAACTGCCATCAATGTATTTGCAACTGCAAGACCTGAGTCATTATGTGTATGAATACCGATTTTTACTTTATCACCAAATGCTTCGTAAACAGCCTTTGTTGCTTCGTAGCATTCATTTAATACACAACCACCCTTTGTTTCGCACAAACACAAAACTGAAGCACCACCATCAACAGCAGCCTGCAAAGTCTTGAGAGCATATTCTTTATTGCTCTGATATGCACTGAAAAAATGTTCAGCATCATAAATAACATTTCGTCCGTTTTTAGTAAGGAACTCTGCAGTATCACGAATCATTTCAAGATTTTCTTCAAGTGTTGTTTTAATAATTTCTGTTACCTGAAAATCCCACGACTTTCCGAAGAAAACAACATTTTTTGTTTCAGCAGCAAGAAGACTTTGAAGATTTGTATCTTCAATACAAGACATTCCTTTGCGCCTTGTAGAACCGAATGCACAAAGTTCAGCATTTTTAAGATTAAGTTTTTTCACCTGCTGAAAGAATTCCATATCTTTAGGATTTGAGCCTGGATTTCCAGCTTCAATATATTTTACGCCAAGTTCATCAAGAGCTTCTACAATATGAATCTTGTCCTGAATAGAAAAACTGATGCCTTCGCCCTGAGCGCCATCACGCAATGTTGAATCCAAGATTTCGACTGTTCTATCGTTAGCCATTGTAGACCTCTTAAAAATTAAAGTTTTTAGAATTATGAATTAAAAATGAGGAATTTTCAATAGATAGGAAAATTCCTCTTAGAATAAAAAAAGCCACGAAATCAGATAACATCCGTTTTCGTGGCAGACACCTATTTTACAATCCTTTCGGATTAATAAACTAAACCAAGGCTTTTACAGCAGAACCTTTTAACAATGGAGCAACAGTAGCTTTAAGTGCACTAACAAGAGAATCCATTGGATTTGAAGTTTTCTTTACCCCTGTTGTAAGTTTAACGAATGCTTCATGTGTTAGACAATTTCTTTCAAGCAAATCGTTATCAGTAACTGTAAATGTTACGATGGCATTATCATTACCATTAATTTTTGCAAGATTTGTAACTGATCTTGAAACATCAGAATCTACTTTTCTAAGAAGACGATTATCTTCAATACCAAGAACTGTTGCAGATCCTTTTGAAATCAAATCAAGCTTACTGTCTTTTACAAAAATCAGATCAGGATTTTCTGAAGCAATAATTTCTGCAATCTGATTTTCTGAATAAGAATAATCGAGAAGTAACACTACTGCTCCTGTTTTAATTATAGCAAGGAAAGTTTCAACACACTGTGGTGTTTTATCCATGAACAGGGCAACCTTGCTGTCCTTTTTGATTCCGTTATCCTTAAGAATACTGCAGGTCATTGAAATGTCCCACATCATATCGTTGTATGTAATTTTGTTACCATTGTTAAGAATCATTGCTGTTTTTGAAGCACGTTTAAGATAAGCGTTAGAAAGTGCTTCTGGAATTGTATTAATACTATTTTTCATAAAAAAACCTCCTTTATGCGGTTCTAATAATTAGACTAGTTTGCATAAAAAAGGTTGCAAAAAATATTAAAAAAATTTTAGTTATGACAATATCACTATTGTTGTCATAATGTAGTATAACAGGACCATTTATTTATCAGAGCAAAAATCAGATTAAAGAACAGAGACCTTTTCCTCTAAGTTCCTTATACAGTTTTTTTCCCAATACAGAATATATTCTTTCTGCACTGAACTTATCTTTATCAAAAGAGTCGTAATTTTTTGCAGAAATTGTTTCTAATACATTAGCAACTTCATGGGCCTTTGATTTCTCAATATCTGCATATAAAAGTTCCCCCATATACGACCAGCAAATCTGCATTTTGCTTTTATCTGAAGAATCAAGCAGTAAGGGAACGCCACCAAGCCAGACAAATTTTTCCTTAGAACCTTGCTCAGGAATTTTATGAAATTTTCTGTCACGATTTTCTTCATATTTTGCAATAAGAGATGCAATATAATCTTTTGCAATCGAAGGCTTTGGCATCTTAAAAGGAAAGTAACTTTCCACAGGCTTTGAAAGCTTTTCACCATGCATCCAAAGCTCCAGTGCTGCATTCAAAGGCGCAGAAAATTTTTCAGATTTTTCTTCCCCTTCAAAGTGAAGATCATTTTTTGCAAATTGAGTTTTTTTCTGTGGAAGAATTTTTAGTTCCGGATACTTTCCTTTTTTATATTCTTCATAAACAGTTGAATGTAAGGTTAAAGTAAATTTATGCCAGAAGGCACTGTCTAAAAGCCCAGCCTCAAAAAGCTGTCGCAATGTTTCCATAGAATCAATAAGATCCTGTACACTCTGACTCCAGAAACCGAAAATCATATATGAATGAATCAGTATTCCTGCTTCTTTAAAAGCACAGCAGGCGTTAACGATATTTTCCATATCAGTGCCTTTATTAACAGCACTTAATCCATTACCTGTTGCAATTTCAATTCCTGCAGACACTGCAGTAAGACCACCAGCACTTAGAAGATCTGCAAGATCACGATCAAAAGTTTTTTCAAATCTGATGTTTCCCCAGTAAGTCAAAGGAATTTTATTGCTGCTTTTTACTGCCATATTTTTTAATGCAAAATTCTGCAGTGCAACTGGTGGACAAGCTTCATCAACAAAATGAATTCCGTGAACACCTGTTTTTTCAGCTTGAACACAAAGACTGTCATACAACGAATTAATATCTGTAAGGCAATAATCTTTTACATAATCTAAAGTTGTGTCACAGAAGGCACAACGATGCCAGTAACATCCGTGAGCTATATACGCTTTAAGCCATGCACCATCATTCCAGATTCTATGCATTGGATTTGTATCATCTGCAAGACGAGGATATTTAGTAAAATCAATGTGAGAATAATCAGGTGTTATTTTTCTGATATATTCATGCTCTTTTTTGTAAAGAACTTTATATTCTTCATTTTCTTTTTCTAAGGGAATTATTACTGAACCATTTTTAAGATATGAAAAATTATAAAACTTTCTTGAATCAAAAATACTTTCAAAAGCTTCTTTCAGATTAAAACACTGTTTCTCATCTTCAATACCACAAGCGGCGTTTATAAATTCATCAAAAAGACGAATGTAGCTTCCATATCCTTTGTCATAACTTAAAATATGACAGTAATCAAAAATTCCTTTTTCAGAAATTTCTCTAAGCTCAGTGTTAACATAACCGCCACCAAAAATAATTATGGCATTATCGCCGCATTCTTTACGGATAAGGTCTGCACTGAACAGGGCACTTTCAAAACACCCCGGGAATGGAACCGAGATACAATATAATGTAGGTTCATTTTTATATGAAGCAATTTTCTCTAACAACAAAGGTTTATAAAAATCATTCAATGATGGAGCTTTTAGACCTTCTATTGTTTCTGAAAACTCTGCGGTACTTGTTGCAAGATGTTCTGCATAGCGAATGAGTGCAAAGTTTTGATCGTAAACCATTGTGATATAGTCAGCCAGATCTGCCAATGCAAGACTTGAAAGAATCTGGGCATCATCTGTAGAAACATCACGGTTAAGATTAGAAAGAAAATTTTCTACCCGCATTCCACGAGGAACATGTGCACTTCTGATAAACTCATGAGCAAATTCTCTGCCACTTATTTTTGAATTTGAAGAACAGACAATTGCAATAATTTCATCAATCCAGTTGATCCAAAATTCCTTTTGAGAAATAAAACGACGAAGATGAAAAGCTGTATTATCATCTCCCTGAGATTCATATTGTGACGAAAGCTTTAATGCTTTTTCAAAAGTAGAATTAAAAATGTGAGCGATTCCGTGTTTACAAAAAATCTTATGAAAGAAAGAATTGCTTAAATCAAACCATTCAACTCTACCCTTTACATTTTTTTCTTCATAAAGTGAATTAAAAAAATCAAGAAGATAAGCTCCACTTGGATAAGGTGTATTAAGCTGAACAAGTGGAGGTTGAATGATCAGTGTATTTAACATCTAGCGGGCTGCCTGAAGAATCAAATCAATGCACTTTTCAATACCAAGTGATGAAGAACTTAAAGTTAAATCATAACCGGATGCTGCACCAAATTCTTTTTTTGTATAGTAGGCACAGAATTTTCTGCGTGCTTTATCAATGTTAGACATGTGACTTTCAATTTTTTCAACTGACATATCTTTTAGCTTATCATTTTTCAAATATTCAACACGCCATTTTTTGTCACCATGAATAAATACATGAAGAGTGTCATCATAAGCACTAAGAATACTGTCTGCATTACGACCTACAATTACACAGTTTCCTTTTTCGGCAATTTTTTTTATGATTGCAACCTGAGCTTCATAAAAACGTTCTTCAACAGGAGAATTGTACAAATCAAAAAGGCTCTGAGTAAAACCAAAAATGACAGGTGCTTTTTCATCAAGCTTTGCTAAATCCTCAATTGTTATATGAGCATCACGAGCTGCCTGAACAATAAGTTCCTTGTCGTAGTATTCAAAACCAAGTTTATTAGCGACAGATTTTCCGATAGTACCACCTGCAGAACCAAACTCACGGCTGATTGTAATAATCTTTTTCATACTGTCCCTCCTGTCAAAATTAAAGAACTTTATTAAGGAAGTTGATTGTGCGTTCCTGTTTTGGATTTTTAAGAACTTCGTCCGGAGTTCCTTCTTCAATGATATAACCGCCATCCATAAAGATGACACGATCTGCAACCTCACGGGCAAAGCCCATTTCGTGAGTTACAACAACCATTGTCATACCAGCCTTTGCAAGTTCTTTCATTACAGCAAGAACTTCACCTACCATTTCTGGATCCAATGCAGATGTTGGTTCATCAAAAAGCATGATTGAAGGATTCATTGCAAGTGCGCGGGCAATAGCAACACGCTGCTTCTGTCCACCAGAAAGCTGCTGTGGATAAGCATCAGCCTTTGAATCAAGACCTACACGGGCAAGAAGCTTCATACCTGTTTCTTTTGCTTCTGCTTTTGACATCTTCTTAAGTTTCACAGGAGCAAGCATTATATTATCAATAACAGAAAGGTTAGGAAAAAGATTGAAGTGCTGGAACACCATTCCTACATTTTCACGAACCTTATTGATATTAACCTTTTTATCATTAATATCTTCGCCATTAACAATAATGCTTCCGCCATTAGACTGTTCAAGCTTATTCAAACAGCGAAGGAATGTTGATTTACCGCTTCCTGATGGACCAATAACAACAACTACTTCGCCTTCGTGAATATCAATATTAATATCTTTTAAAACCTGAAGCTTACCGAAAGTTTTTTTAAGATTCTTTACACTGATTTTTACAGATGTATCTTTATCTTTTGTTTCAGCATTTACCTTTGTTTCATTTGCTGGTGTATTTTTTTCTGTTGTTTTTGTAGATTCTGTTGTTTTCATATTTTACGCTCTGTTTTCAATCTTGATTTTTCTTTCAATTACTTTTGCTAAACGACTCAATGTAATGATAACAATCATATACATGATACCAACAATTGCCCAAGTCTCAAGACTCTTAAAGGTATTCCCGGAAATTGTCTTACCCATATTTGTAAGTTCAGGATAACCAATAACAGCAAGAATTGATGTATCTTTTAATGTAATAATGAACTGGTTGATGATTGATGGAATCATTACTCTGAAAGCCTGTGGAAGAATTACACATTTCATACTTGTCCCATAAGTAAGGCCAAGGCTTCGGGCAGCTTCCATCTGACCTTTATCTATACTCTGAATACCACCACGAATAATTTCAGCCATGTAAGCACCACAGTTCATTGCAAGAGCAATAGTTCCAGCCTGTAAAGCAGGAAGCTTAAATCCTGTTACACCCATCATTTTAATAGCCTGTGGCACCCCAAAATAAATAAAAAATGCCAGAACGATCAGCGGAACACCACGAATAGCATCTACATATACAGTTCCTATCACATTCAAAAATTTTAATTTACTAACATTACATAAAGCAAAAATTAAACCGATTACCATTGCAAACAGCAATGCCCATAAAGTCAGAAGCATTGTGTTTCCCAACGACTTTATCAGCATAAGCGAATAGGTTTTCAGAAGAGCTATCATTGGTTGTTCTCCGTGCACATAATTTTGTGATTATTACTATTTTAAATGAAAAAAAAAATCCACGCAAGGACAAAAGCCTTAAACGTGGATTATTTTAAAAGGAATTTTTGGTGACCAGAAATTCCTTTTACTGAAAAAATTGTGACTATTTCAAGTATTTATCAAGAATAGCCTGATATTTTCCGTTAGCACGAATGTTTTCAAGACCTTTGTTGAACATATCAAGAAGTTCTCTGCGATCTTCGTTCATAATAGCAAATCCGTATGGGGCACCTTCACTTTCCATTCCAGCAGGAATCTTAAGTGCAAGTCCAGCAGATTTAATATTGTCAGCCATGATAGGAGTGTCTTCACAACAAGCAGCTGAGTTTCCGAGGATTACATCCTGATACATTGTAGGAGAATCTTCGAATACAGTTACTGTAAATCCATATTTGTCTTTGAGAGAGTTAGCAAAGTCAGCACCAGCTGTACCATTCTTAACTGCAACGTTCTTTCCTTTGAGGTCTTCAAATTTTGAAATTGAACTGTCAGCAGCAACTACAAATGTCTGTGTTGCAAGGTAGTAACCGTCAGAGAAAATCCAACCTGAATCAATACGTGACTGCTTGATTGTTGCACCAGCAATAAGAGCATCAGCCTGTCCAACCTGAACAGCAGCTACACCAGCATCCCAACCAAGTGACTGGAGGTCATATTTGAATCCCTGATCTTCAGCAACTGCAGCAAGAATATCAACATCGATTCCAACGAATTCATTTTTTTCGTTTGTGTATTCAAATGGTCTGAATACAGTGTCTGTTGCGATGATCCAAACTTTTCCGTCAGCTTTTTTTGAACCACATGATGTGAATGAGAATACCATCAATGCAGCTGCCATAGCCATAATAAATTTTTTCATTTTTTTCATCTCCTTTTAGTAATGAACTATGAGTTTATTTTAACGATTTTGTGTATTTATGAAAATAGTGTATAAGTTTAAAAGAAAATCTGTACCGATTTTTACAAAAATACGCGAAGCGCAGACCATCAAATACCTTCAAAAAAAATAAACCAAATTACGGATTTACAAAGAGTCCAGAGAGAATCTCTGGTCGTGCAGGAAAAGAGGGAGGGTCTGGGAGGGAGAGAAACCACGCTTCGAAAGTAGCGGTATCTCTCCCTCCCAGAACGCCAGGGGGCCAGGGGGCTGCGGAAGCCCCCACCCGGGGGTTATAGGGGAACTCCCCTATATTATTTAATGATAGGCTTCATAGCTGTCATGTAAGCGCGAAGTTTGCGACCTACAACTTCAATTGGATGGTTACGGATTTCTGCGTTAACTTCTACCAATTCAGCATTTGAAACACTGTTGTCTTTTACGTTCAAGCCTTTACCGATTACTTCTGTTGTAACTTTTGGCATAAGATCTTTTGCCATCATTGGAGCTGCAACACGAGCAAAAAGGTAACAACCATATTCTGCTGTATCAGAAATTACTTTGTTCATTTCGTACAAGCGTTTGCGGTCGATAAGGTTTGCGATAAGTGGAACTTCATGGAGTGATTCATAGTAAGCTGATTCTTCTTTAATACCTGCATCAACCATTGTTTCGAATGCAAGTTCACATCCAGCTTTAACCATAGCCACCATGATGATACCTTTGTCAAAGTATTCCTGTTCTGAGATTTCGTCAGAAGATTCTTCCATTGTTTCGAATGGAAGCTTACCTGTTTCTTCGCGCCATGCAAGAAGGTTAGCATCTTTGTTTGCCCAGTCTTTCATCATTGTTGAAGAGAATTCTCCAGAAATGATGTCGTCCATGTGTTTCTGGTAAAGTGGAGCAAGCAATGCTTTGATATCTTTAGAAAGCTGGTTAGCTTTGATTTTTGCAGGGTTAGAAAGACGGTCCATCATTCCTGTAATACCACCCCATTTAAGGGCTTCAGTAATTACGTTCCATCCGTGCATAAGGAATTTTGTAACCCATTTTGGATCCATTCCGTCAGCAACCATTTTGTCGTAACATACGATTGTACCAGCCTGAAGCATACCACAGAGGATTGTCTGTTCGCCCATAAGGTCTGATTTTACTTCTGCAACGAAGTCTGATTCAAGAACACCAGCTTTTGAACCACCCATACCTACAGCCAGAGCTTTAGCAATTGCCCATCCTTTTCCTTCTGGGTCATTTTCCGGATGTACGGCGATTAAGTCTGGAACACCAAATCCCCTCTGGAATTCGTGCCATACTTCTGTACCTGGTCCCTTAGGAGCACACATTACAACTGTGATGTCCTTGCGAACCTGCATTCCTTCTTCGATCATGTTGAATCCATGTGAGTACCAGAGTGCTGATCCCTGTTTCATATGTTTCTGAACTTCTGTAATTACAGGAGTGTGCTGTTTGTCTGGAGTAAGGTTTCCAACAAGGTCAGCTGTTGGAAGGAGTTCCTCGTATGTTCCAACCTTGAATCCATTTTCTGTAGCGTTTTTCCAAGACTGGCGCTTCTGTTCGATAGCTTCCTTGCGGAGTGCATAAGAAACATCAAGACCTGAATCCCGGAGACACAGACCCTGGTTGAGACCCTGAGCGCCACATCCTACGATGACGATCTTCTTTCCTTTGAGAGCGTTTACTCCGTCTGCAAATTCTTCTTTAGCCATTGAACGGCAGTGTCCAAGCTGCATGCGAGCCTTGCGCCATGGAATTGAGTTAAAATAGTTATCACCCATTTTTATTTCCTCCAAATATGTGGATAATTTACAAATATTTAAGAACTGAAATGATTTTCAATTTCTTTAGTATAATTAAATATATCTTAATCGTTACAATTAGTAAAGGGAAAATCGCACAAAAGCGCAATTTCTCTATTCTTCCCTGTGTATTTCCTCAAACAATTCAGGAATGGACTGTATTTCCTGCAATTTCATATAATCATGAATTACATTACCCAAATTAACAGAAAGCATAGGCCGACGGATTTCTGTATGATTTTTAATTGTATTGTAGCTCTTTGAAACATGCTTCAGAATTAAAGGATCTAACTTATGGTTTTCTGCCATTTCTGCCATAATGCTTAAGGTCTTTTCCTTATAGAATGATGGCTTATAGGTTCTGGCATCTGTCAAAGCAGAAAAAACATCTGCTATAGAAAGGATTCTCTGCTGTGGTGTAAGCTCAGCACCTTTAATTCCATAGGGATATCCTGATCCATCAAGATTTTCGTGATGTCGAGAGGCAATATCAGCAAGCTTATTACCAACAATTCCTCTGTACATTTCATCGCCTTTTTTAACATGGCCACGCATTATTTCCATCTGTTCATCTGTCAATTGCCCCGAACTTTCAAGAATATTCACATCGATGGCCATCTTTCCCAGATCGTGAAGAAGAGCACCTGTGAATACCTCATCCACATCTGTCTCAGAAAGCTTTTCAAGCTTTGCAATTTCAACAGCATGAAAAGCAGTACTGATAATATGAGTTACAGTGGAGGTACTTACAAAGTCCACTGAACATATCATCATTTTAAGTAGAGCAAATGTTTCTTCATAATCAAGGGTCAATGCATTACAGTATTCATCAAGAAGGTAGAAGGAATTATTATTTTGCAAATCTTTTGTAATTGTTTCACAAAGTTCCGGCTCAAAGAAAATATCAATAAATATTGGATCATATAACTGCCGGCATTTATCCATAAATTCTTGAGGAAAGAGACGCTTTGTATAGACATAATGATTTTTTCGAAGCTGAACACAAATACGCATGCAGGTAAAAATAAGTGATGCATATTCAGCATAAGGACTTTTCAATTCCTTTGCTTTTTTCCATTCATAGTTATAGAAAAGAATTGCTTCAGAAATATCTTTCAATGGTGTCAGATGCTTCAGATAAAGATATGAATAAAGGAACATATCCTTAATCTGTCCTTTTGGCTTACCATCAGCACCTTTTATATTAAATTCATCTTTATAGCAGCCAATTGTGAAAAGCACAGAAAGAAGGATCAGAGCATCACGGTCTATATTCAAGCTCATTCTGTTCTTTAAAATTGCATAGTCATAAACTTTTATGGCACAGAATGCTGTTTTCTCAGCAAGATCAATATATACAGGATTTATTTCACGCAACATTCGTCTGAGAAGATTTACAATCTGCCCTGCGGTAAGTGTACATTTAGGAATATAAAGCTGGCGCTGAATTTCAATTTCCAGGCTACCATCTTCAATTGGCTCAAGTTCGCCGATTGAAGTATCTTTCTGGGCTTCCAGAGATTCTTCGCTTGTGAGCTCATTGAGGAGTGCTTCTATTTCAAACCTTTCTTCGTTATGCTGCATATTCCCTAATCTGTTTCTGCGTTAAGTACAAGCACTTTTCCTGAAGTTTCATTTACAGTAGCAGCCATTAATACTGCAGGCTGTAATATCAATGTTTTTTTATCTTTTTCGTAAACAGTTTTTGTTTTTCCGTTTCTAAGTTTTACTGTTGTAGGAATTTCTTTAAAGTTGATGATATATGATTCACCAAGATAATTCATATTTTCTTTAGGATTAAACTGAACTACGGACTTACCGTCTATCATTGCAAGAGCTATAACACCTGTTTCATTGAAGTTTTCAGTTGAAATAGCATAGGTGTCACCTTTGAATGCAAAATTTGCACCATCAGATGTGTACCACATAGATGTATTTTCAAGGGCTGTGGCAATTTCCTGAATTGGTGCAGTATCTTTTTCCTGAACTGAAAAGTTTTTAGGATTTGTAAGTTTTTTGTACTGACCGTCCCAAAGGTTATCTGCTCCAATATGCATTCTTACGTCGTCATATGCACGGATTCTGACCTGATCAATATCAGTCAAGGTAACGGCAAAACGACGGCCAAGATTTTCTATGGAAATATTTGCTGTTGATAAATAAATTCCGTTTTTATACAAAGTACTAGTAAGCCATGTATATACTTCCTGACTGTCATCTTCAAGGAAGATAACTTCCGAAGAAGCATAATCAAAGTATATATAACGCATCTTACGGTCTTCATTTGCCGTCTGATACCACAAACCGTCAAGATAATTTGCAAATGTCTTTACAGTACCATCCTGAATCTTTGCAAGTTCCTTTGCAGCAAGGTTTCGGCCTGTAACTTTGATTTCACGAACCTGTACATATTTTCTGGCATTTGGATCCCAGTCATATTCTGTCTGAACCTGACTTAATGCACTGGCACCTGCTGATGTATCAGATGAATAAACCCACACAGGGAATGATTTTCCAGCACTATATGATGATTCATAAGTATCTGTACGGTTATACTGTTCAATAAAGATAGTACCATCCGATTTAAAATCACCAATTTTCTGAAGAGAAAAATTTTCAGCTCCCCCATTACAGAAATACATCTGAAGAACAGAGTTTCCGTTATCTGTAAATCCCTGATAAACAAGAGCAGTTCTGTGTTCACCGGTTACATCTACACCATTGTACGAAAAAGATCTGAACTGACTTACTTCTGTCTGAATTTCGGCAACACGTACATACATTTTAGAAGCCATGTTATAGATACCGATTACGATGATTAAATTAGGTGATGACAGTTTTTTTGTAATAAGAATTTCATCGTCAAGATTATCACCATTCAAGTCAATTCCCATTGAGCTTAAAAGAGTTTCGTCACTTTTTAATGTTAAGAACGAGGTTGGGGTATTTTCTTCAACGATGGTAACGTTATGTTCCTCTGTAACCGTTTTCTTGGAATGAGAATCGGCAGTTACCTGATTAGGAGCACTGTCTGTATTTATATTTTTAATTGTTCGAGAGCTGAAAAATACTACCGTTAGGACTGCAGCAACTATTACGAACAATGCAGGAACTATCTTTTTCATAACCTTAATATAATATCTGTAAATTTCCTTACTAGCAAGTGTTTTTTACCCCTTTGATTTCCTCGGCTGTCTTCATTGACCACCAGTGAAATATCGCTTAAAATTAGAAAAATATACTTTTTTTCTATAATACAAGGATTTTTTATGAAACAGAAAGTAATTATTGTCGGAGCGGGAATTGCAGGTTTAAATGCAGGTATTTATGCTCAGAAAGCCGGCTTCGATTCCGTAATATATGAAAAGCATGCTGTTCCTGGCGGACAGTGTACCGGCTGGATGCGCGAAGGTCATTACATTGATAACTGTATTTGCTGGATGACTTGTGCAAAGGAAGGCTATGACCTTTGGGAGATATGGAAGGATTCTGGAATCTGTGCGCCGGGCATCGAAATTCACCAGCATAAAGAATTTTACCGTTCAGAATTAAACGGTCAGACACTCCACCTTTGGGCAGATTTAAAACGGGCTGAAAAAGAAATGCTTGAATTAAGCCCGGAAGACTCCAAGGAAATCAGAAAATTCTTTAAGCATGTAAAGCTGTCAGAGTCACTGGAAATTCCTGTAAAGAAACCTCTCGACATGATGAATCTTTTTGATTTAATCGAAATGGGCTGGAAAATGCGGAAAATGGTTCCCGTCCTCAACTCATACTCAAAAATGAGTGTTGGGGATCTTGCCGATAGATTTAAGCATCCCCTTATTAAAAAAGTGATCCTTGATTATTTTCCAAAAGATTATCTTGCTCACCTTCTTATTGCAGCTTATGGTACAATTTCGTCAGGTGGCGGTGGCGTGCCTGTAGGTGGTTCATTCTATGCAATACAGCGAATGGCTAACCGCTACAAGGAACTGGGAGGAACATTATTCTGCTCCAAGCCTGTTGAAAAAGTAATTATGTCTTCTGACGAAAAAACTGCAACCGGCATTCTTCTTTCTGACGGTACAGAAGTTCAGGGCGATTATGTCATTGTTGCTACAGATACTTACCACACCTTTGAAAAACTTATCCACAAAAAGTATATGCCAAAACCACTTAAGGCCAGCTACGATGACCGTAAGAACAATCCATTAGGAAGCAGTTTCCATGCAGCCTTCAGTTATGACGGTATTACAGATGAAATTGCTGGCCGTACATTCTTCGACTGCGACGGATATAATCTTGCAGGCCGAACAATTACGAGAACAAACATCAAGAATTATTCCTTTGAAAAAACAACTGTTCCAGAAGGAAAAACTTTACTTCAGGTCAAAATTCTTGAACCAGAAAGCGAATATCTTTACTGGAAAAATCTGCATATAACAGATAAAGAACGTTATGATGCAGAAAAGAAAGCTGTAGCTCTGGAAATACAAAAGACAATCGAAAAGAGATTCCCATTTACACAAGGTAAGCTTAAGCTTCTTGATGTATGGACACCTTATACATACACCTGTTATTGCAATGCATACCGCGGTGTTTACATGACTTTTATCACAACAAAGAAAAGTCCTAACCTTTCCAATGTTCCAGGAATTGTAAAAGGCGTAAAAAACCTTTTCCTTGCAGGACAATGGCTCATGCTCCCAGGAGGAGTACCAATTGCCCTCATTACAGGAAAATATGCTGTTCAGAGAATTCTTAAAAGCCAGCATAGAAATATAATTTTAAAACCTTAAGTTGAAGAGAGAGGTTTCAATGATTGAATTATCACATGTTTCAAAATACTTTGGGAATTTTAAGGCAGTTGATGACATCAGCTTTTCAATTCCAACAGGTCAGATTGTAGGACTTTTAGGTACAAATGGTGCCGGAAAAACTACAACCATGAGAATGATAACTGGTTTCTGGGGTACCACTTCAGGAACAATTAAAATTGATGACGAAGATATTAATTCTGACATTGTAAAGGCAAAAAGTAAAATTGGTTATATGCCTGAATCAAGTCCACTGTATGGAGATATGATAGTCGAAGATTACTTGAAATATCTTTGTCAGATTCATTCACAGAAAGCACATGAAAAAATTCCTGTATTGTGCGAAACCTGTGGACTTAAAGAAGTCATGCACAAAAACATAAGTGATCTATCCAGAGGTTACAAACAGAGAGTTGGACTTGCCCATGCTCTCATCAATGATCCGGAAATTCTGATTCTCGATGAACCTACAAGTGGCCTTGATCCTAATCAGATTGAAGACGTCAGAAATCTGATTAAAGAAATCGGTAAAACAAGGACTGTAATCATTTCTACACATATCCTTCAGGAAGTAGAAAGTATTTGCGACAGAGTAATTATTATTTCTGCCGGTAAAATCGTAGCTGACAGTCCAACAACAGAATTACGGGAAAGCTTCGGTGAAAAAATTGCTGTTGACCTTATACTTGAAGGCTGTACTTTTACTGAAGCGAAGAAGGTTTTTTCTGCTTTCGATGAAATTGAAAGCGTTACAAAACGTGAAGGCGACTTTAAGCTTCCTTCTAAAAAAGCCATCGGCATCCGTATCCATGTAAACGGAAATTACGAGATTCGTCCTGAGCTTTTCAAAATTATCGTTAAAAACAAATGGACTCTTTACGAAATGACGAATGTAAAGAACAGTCTTGAAAATATCTTCCACATTCTTACACAGAAGGAGGAATAAATGTCTAACCAGAAAAAAAATAACATTACAACAGTAATAGCTAAACGCGAACTAAAATCATTTTTCACAAGTCCAGTAGCATATATCGTTACAGCTTTATTTTTAATAGCAGTAGGAATTTTTTTCTACTCTACTTTTTTTCTTAATAAAAAGGCTGAATTAAGAATATTTTTTTCTATACTTCCTTATGCTTTTACAGTTTTTGTACCAGCTTTAACAATGAGACTGTTTGCTGAGGAACAGAAAACAGGAAGCATTGAAACATTAATGACTCTTCCTGTAACAGAAAATCAGGTAGTTCTCGGAAAATTTTTTGCAGCCTTTATTACAAGCATTGCAATGCTGATTCCTACACTATTGTATGTAATCACACTAACCTTCTTCGGAAAACCGGATTACGGTCCTATCATTGGAGGATATATTGGAGCAATTCTTTTATGTGCAGCGTATTCTGCAATTGGAACATTTGCTTCATCAATTACTAAAAATCAGATCATTGCATTTTTTACAGCCCTTGCAATAAGTGCATTACTCACATTAATTGATCTTTTTATGATTTTTATTCCAGGTAGATTTGTAAAATTCCTTTCATTCTTTTCTGTAGTTACACACTTTAACTCAATTGCAAGAGGAATTATCGACAGCCGTGATATTATTTATCTTCTTTCCTTAACTGTAGTATTTATTCTTCTAACAATTAAATCTCAGGAACTGAGAAGAAAGGAGGTGTAAAATGAAACATTCACTTTCAAATGAACTTAAAAATTCTTCAGTAGACAGATTTTTACTTTTTATCGTTATAGTTTTATTAAACCTTGTAAGCATCAGAGGTTTTGTTCGATTTGACTTAACTTCACAGAAAACCTACTCTCTCTCGAAAGCAAGCAAAGATATGGTCAAACATCTTGAAGCACCTCTTTCGATAAAAATTTTCTTTTCAAAAAATTTGCCAGCACCATACAGTTCAGTGGAACAATATCTGACTGATCTACTTTCTGAATATAAAGCCAACGGGTCTGGCAATTTTTCATATCAGGCATATGATATGTCAAAAGAACAGAACCAGCGTATTGCTCAGGAATATGGTCTTTCTCCTGTTCAGGTAGATACACTTGAAACTGCAGGCTTTACTTCTAAAATTGCATGGATGGGTGTTGCCATTACCTATGGAGATTACATTGCTGCAATTGATGCATTAAAAACAACTGCTGATCTTGAATACAAAATAACAACCACCATTTCAAAAATTATAGCTGCACAGGATTCTAAAGCCCAGACAATTTTCGAAATCGGATACATTACCGGCCATCATGAAAATGAACTTCGCGCAAATCCTTATGCTGACAGCTATTTAAATACAGGAGCCGGAAATTACAGTTCTCTCTTAAGCGATATTTATTCAATCAGGCAGATTAATCTTTCTCAGGAAGATATTCCTGAAAATATTAAATGTATTGTAATCAATGGACCTAAGGATACTATTCCTGAGGAACAACTTAGAAAAATTGACAGCTTTATTCTAAACGGCGGCAATGTTGCTTTCTATGTTGATCCTCTTGATGAATTTACTCCACAAGCAAACGAGCTTCCTGTCTATCTTCCAAATGAAAGTCATATTACCGATTTACTTTCTGGCTATGGAATCAATATTGGTAATTATTATGTCCTGGACAACAACTGTTTTACACAGAACCAAAGTGGTTACGGTAAACAGCTTCTTAACTGGGTTCCTGTTATTGAGAAAAATGGAACTCCTAAGAAAAATCCAATTACAGATAATCTTGGAGGAATTCTTTTCTTCTGCAATGGTCCTATTGATATTTCAAAAATTGAAGAAAATCCTGATTTAAAAACAACTGTTCTTGCAAAGACTTCAAGCAACAGCTGGATTACAAATGAAAACATAATTCTTTATCCAGGGGCAATGCTTCCTGGTCAGAACGAACAGTTTAAATCTCAGAACATTGCAGTTCTTTTAGAAGGTAAATTTACATCAAGCTTTAATCCTTCAGTCAAAGGTACAAAAAATGCAAGAATTGTTGTCATCAGTTCTTCTGCCTGTACAACTGATATTCTTATTGATAAAGATGGAATCAGCCCTACTTCCATGTTCAACAGAAATGTAATTGATTACTTAAATAACAATGATGATTTCTGTACCATGCGAACAAAAGGTCAAAGACTGGATTTTATATCAATAAAAAATGAACGCTCTGCATTAATCGTAAAATTGTTAAATCAGTTCGGGCTTGCAGTTGCCGTAATTCTGATTGGTTTTATTGTATGGAGAATGAGACTTGCAAAACGATATATTATTCAAAAGCGATATAACCCGGAAGATACTCGAACAATAAAAAAAGATTCCAAAAAAGAAAATCATGGAGATAACAAATGAGTTCACGTAAAATAACATTATTATCTTTAATCGGAATACTTCTAATCATTTACATCCTTCAGTTGACTTTTGATTCTAAGGGGAAAATCAAGGAGGTAAAGCCAAAAACTCCTATTACAAAAATTGAAATAGAACAGACAGGCAACAATCATCTTCTTCTTGAAAAAAAGAAAGAAAGCTGGATTTTAAATTCAAAACATCCTGCAAATACAGATATTGCTGATTATATTCTGGCATCACTTGATGATATCAAAATCATAGATACAGTATCAAAATCATCAAATGAAAATGAACTAGAAAAATATGGGCTGGTAAATCCAATCGTTGTAACAGGCTGGGCAACAGATGATACCCAAGTACAAAAAATTTATGTTGGTAAAACATCATCTACCGGAAATCAGACTTATATTAAATTTGCAGACAAAAAAGAAATCCTTCTTGTATCAGGGAATTTAGTAATTCCTTTTAATCTTTCTGAAAACGATTTACTTGATTTTACTTTATATTCAATTAAAACTGCCGAAGTATATAAGATTGAAAAATATAATGGCGATACAGATTCTGGTAACCTTGATTTCAGATTTGAAAAAACAGGTGAAGTTGCTGAAGCATTCTGGAGTTGTGAAAACGAAACAGTTGACGGTACTAAAATTGAAAACTGGCTTAGAGGAATTGAAATTCTTTCTGCTGATAAATGGATTGAGGAATTTGATTATTTCAATCCTTCTACAAAACCTGACATTACATATATCTTAAGTGCTGCAGGCAGAGATATCAAAGTCAGATTTTATGAAGACAACGATAATTCTGACAGTATAATCTGTTTATGTTCAGAAGAAGGAACATTCCCATGTTATATTGCACGAAGCACATATGAAAAATATTTAAAAACAATTTCGGATTTTATGTAGATTATAAAAAAAGGGGCTGACCAAAAAGTTCGTTGCGTAGCGTCATTCCGAACTCGTTTCGGAATCTATGCACTGTATATAGCGTAGATGCTGAATCAAGTTCAGCATGACAATACTTATTGGACAGCCCCTTTTTCATTTTAAACAATTGCGTGTTTCATCCACCTTTTACTTCGCCAGCGGAGAACCATGGCAATACCACGGGTTGTTTCTTCAGTTCCAACAGCAAGCCAGAAACCTACAATTCCAAGACCACAATAGATTCCAAGGAACCATCCCAAGCCTACTATAATTGACCACATTGAGAAAATTCCGTACACAACCGGAAACTTAATATCCCCGGAACCTTTTAAGCCTCCGACAAAAATCAGGTTCATACATCGACCAAACTCAATATAGAATGAAACAAGCATAAGAGTTGAGACTATGGGCGCAGTAACCTCAGTATCTTTTGTAAACAGACTGATAATTGGTGTTTTAAAAATATTCAGGACACCGACAAGAGAAACTGATGAAATTGTAGCAAACATCCAGTACAAGAAAAGTTTCTTGTAAGCAACATCACTTTGTTTTGCTCCAACATAATAACCTGTCTTAATCTGAGTTGCACCACCAATTGCAATTGAAAGAGCATATGCAAAACGAATAATTGTCTGAGTATAAACATGTGCAGACATTACTTCTGTTCCTAAGGTAGAGAACATTGCTGTCTGCATAATATTTGCTACATTGTAGGAAAGGTTTTCTCCAGCAGTAGGAATACCAATTTTCAAAATCATATGATATACCCGTGACGGAACCTTAAAAATTCCTTTTAAAGAAAATTTAACATCTTTTTTTCTTACTATCATTATCTGAAGAATAATGCAGGAAATAATCATTGATGCACCAGATGCCCATGCAACTCCTTCAACTTCGTGTCCTTTGAAAAATGGAGTATACAATGCAAGTGCATTTCCACCAACATTAATAAGATTAGCAACAATTGTTACTATCATTGCATCTCTTGTATAACCATAAGAACGAAGTATTGCACTCTGAAGTAAACTGAATGCAGTAAACACAGCACAATAGCCACCAAAAATAACGAAATAATTATATGCACTATTTCTTACTTCATCAGCTAAAGTATAACAATTTAACAAAGGGCCAATTCCCAGAATAACAACCGCAGTAAGTATTAATGAAATAACAGTAATCATTACTGAACTTGCCTGAGAAATATAATTTAGTTCATCATCAGATTTTTCTGCACCAAGATATTGGGCAAGAACAATTGAAGCACCAATACAGACTACATTAAACAGAATCTGTAAGAAAAATACATACTGTCCTACAAGACCAACACCAGCGACAGCTTGTTCTGAAAAAGTACTAAGCATGAAAGTGTCCACAGAAGACACAAGAATACGAAAAAACTGTTCCATTGCCAGTGGAACAGTTAATTTAATCATGGAGAGAGAACCCCGTGATAATTTGTGAGTCATATTTTTTTTATCAGCTAAGTTTGAAATTAGCAACCTCTACATCAAGATTTTCCAACTCATTTTTATTTGTTGCCGAAGCTTCATTTACTTCTTCAACAGCGCTGGTAATCTGAGATGTTCCTGTTGCCATTTCATTCATCGCGTTGTTGATTTCTGTAGTAACATCGGCAAGGATACGCATTTCTTCACCAATCTGTTTTCCGCCTACACGAAGCTCATCAGATTCTTTGCGTACTGTATCAGAACTATTTTTAATCTCATTGATTGCTTCAAGAATCTGAGAACTTCCTCCAGTCTGCTCTTCCATGGCAGATTTTATGACCATTTCCTGGTTTTTAACAGCAGATGTTAAATCAAAGATTACTTCAAACTGCTTCTGTACTTCATTAATATTTTTAGCCATCTGGTTGATCTCTGTCTGAAGCTGTCCCAACTGGCTTGAAATTGCTTTACCCTGAGTATTTGACTGTTCCGCAAGCTTTCTGATTTCGTCAGATACAACAGCAAAACCTTTACCTGCTTCTCCGGCATGAGCCGCTTCGATAGCAGCATTCATTGCAAGAAGGTTTGTCTGACTTGCAATATTTTGAATGATTGAAGATGCTTCCATAAGACCTGCAGACTGGCTGATAACAGATTCGGCAAGTTCTACCGCCTGTTTGATTTTATCGCGGCCAGTTTCTGATTCAGAACCAAGTGTATTTACTGTGACAGAGTTTTTATCAAGAATTGTGCTTACAGAACGAATATTTGCAACCATTTCTTCAATTGCGCTTGAAGAATTTGATACACATTCAATCTGAACTTCAATACTTTCATTTAAACGGTCAATGCGCTGAATCATACTTTCAACTGTTGAAGCAGATTCCTCTACTCCAGCTGACTGATTTTGTACTCTATCTTTAATTGAATTGATATTTCCTACAATCTGTTCAATTGCTGATGCAGTTTCTGTCATGTTTGATGACAGCTCTGTTGCTGTATCAATAGAATGTGTTACAGATCCCTTGATAGAATCTAAAAGAGAATGTGTTGAAGCGTAGAATGAGTTCAAGTCATTAATCAAAAGACCAAACTCGTCGCGAGAAACAACATGCAATGGTTCCATAGAATAATCTTTTGCAACAATACCATTAGTAAATTCAGAAATCTGCTTAACGCGTCCCGAAGTTCCTCTCATCTGACGATATGAAATAAGAACAGACATTGCAACGCTACACAAACCAACTGGTACAGAATATCTCAAAAAGATCACTGCTTCATCAAGCTGATTAAATGCAGGAGAAAACTGTGGACACATAATTAGACAAATAATTCCACAGCTTGCAAAGAATGTAACAAGAATACTTCTTATTGCTAATGGAAGCGATTGATATTCTTTTGCAAATGGAAGCTGATAAAGGTTTTTTTCAAGATTCTGTAAGAAACAGATATAGAAGAAGAGAGAGAACATAAATGTTCCACCCATAACAGCAAAAACATTTGCATATGTATCATAAACTACATTTAAGGCTTTGCTCTGAAAAGTAACAAGCCATGAAATAATTCCACCATTAACAAGACAACCTATAATAGAAATAGATTCAAATCTCTTTACAGCCATATTTACACGCTTGATTTTCTCATCAGTTCCATCAAAAGAATTCAAAACTCTAACCAGATGAAAATAAAAATAAACGATCGTACCAAAAACAACTCCAGCAACACCTAAAGAAACAGGAGAAGCAAATGCTAAGACAATTTTAGCAGGTGGCATAAGTTTAAAATAAATAACAATACCAGTTCCAAAAATAATAGGCGACAAATACATCATTATATAATATAAAAATATCTTTTTTGGTAACGACTTCATCAATCTTGGCATTTCGTCTTTGCTCATAAAATCTCCTAACAAATTCATCTTTCGTTATTTTGTGTAGTATTGTTTATTATAAAACGCTGAAATTTATTTTGCAACATATTTTCCATTGTCATGATTTATTTATAAATGTCTTCATGGCATTAAGCTTTAAAATACTTTAATTAAATTGCAAGTACCACAATGAATTGAGATTATTTTTCTATATAATATTCTTTTACCTTTCCAGATTCCAGCTCTATTAAATATTCTTTAATAATGATTTCAGACACTGACTGAGCAAATTCAACCTTTAATTTATAATAGCCTGGAACCATCTCTTTAATTCGCAAAGGGCTTCGGCCCTGATAATTTCCATTAATATATACATTGGCTTTTGGAACATCGGTTCTTAATGCAAACTCTGCAGAAAAGGAATCAGTTTCTTCAACTGAAAGCGGTTCAAGGAGTTTATCTGAAGTTTCGTGAGTAATTGTAGCATTTTTATTATCATCAACAGTTGTAAAAAAATCAAAGTCGTTAGATTCACAGGATGTAAATATAGACAAAACACAAACAGAAAATGCAAGAATAAAAAATTTTCCAAAAGATCTCATACTTAATTTTATATTTTTTATAAGGATTGTTCTATATTAATTGATATAGAAAACTTCACCATTCCTTTCTTATTCCCATAAACATAAAAAAAGCATAAAATAGTCTTTATGAAATTATATTCAAAACATCATATTGTTATGGCAGTTGTTATTACAGCTGCAGTTGTAGGCGCAATTTCTTTCCAGATTGCCTTTAATCTTAAAAATCATAATTCCCAAGCTCCTGAAAACAATAGTGATCAGGAAACCGAAGGACAGATTACAGAATTAGTTTCTCACAAAACAGAAGAACCATTTACAGAATCGAATGCTTCAGCAGAGGTTGATTCCATTCCTAAAATTTCAGTTTCTGCCAGTGATACAAAATATACTGTAGATGAACAGCAGAATATCAATGTTTACGAAAAATGCAACGAAGCTGTTGTAAACATCACAACTCAGGTAATGGGCGTAAACTGGTTTTTAGAGCCGGTAGTTGAAAGCGGTGGAAGTGGTTCCGGTTCCATTATTGATTCTCGCGGATATGTTGTAACAAATGTTCATGTTGTTTCAGGTGCATCAAAGATTTACATTTCACTTTCTGATGGATCACAGTTCGAAGGAAAAGTTGTAGGTCTTGATGAAGAAAGTGACATTGCCGTACTTAAATTTAATCCTCCTCAGGGAACAGTTCTAAAAACCATTGCATTTGGTGATTCAACAGCCCTTAAAGTTGGACAGAAAGTAATTGCAATCGGTAACCCATTCGGTCTTGAACGAACAATGACAACAGGCATCGTTTCTGGCTTAGGTCGCCCAATTCAGAATTCCAATAACACAATCATCCGCGATATGATTCAGACAGACACTGCAATCAACCCGGGAAACTCAGGAGGTCCACTCCTTGATACTTCTGGAAAAATGATTGGTATTAATACAATGATTTATTCTTCAAGCGGAAACTCTGCCGGAGTAGGATTTGCAGTACCTGCAGCAACTGCACAGCGCGTTGTAAATGATCTTCTTCGTTACGGAAGTGTTCAGCGAGGAATTATCCAGGCCGAACTAGTGCAGATGAATACAGCAATTGCAAACTACGCAAATCTTGATATTAACAGAGGTGTACTTGTTTCTCAGGTTATCTCTGGCGGAAATGCAGACAAAGCTGCTATTAAGGGGGGAACTCAGGCTGTAAGATATGGTTCCCGTAATCCAAGAACTATTTATCTTGGTGGAGATATCATTGTCGCAATTAATGGAGAAAAAGTTTCTACACTCGCCGATTATCTTTCACTACTTGAAAGCAAACGTCCAGGTGAGTCTGTAACTCTTACACTTCACAGAAACAGAAAAAATATTAATGTTACAGTGTTACTTGTAGCCGATACAAATTAATTTTTAGATTTTCTAAACAATATTATCAGTTGTCAAAATGATAGATTTATACTATTGTTTTGACAACTTTTTTTTAAGGCAAAATTATGAATAAATATGTAAAACGTTATTTAATTGATGCAATGAGTGGAATGGCTCAAGGTCTTTTCGCTTCTCTTCTTATTGGAACTATCATTAAAACATTAGGTTCTCAGCTCTTGAAAATTCCACAGAGCATGGATGAAAGCACCTTCCAGTTGATGTTGACTCAAGCCTTCAACTTCCTTGTTACAGCAGGAACTTTTGCAATGAATGCAAATGTAGTTGGAGCTGCAATGGGAATTGGAATTGCAAATGCAATGAAGGTTGATCCATTAGTTCTCTTTTCAACAGCTGTTGTAGGTGCGGCTGCAAATGTAACAGGTGGCGCAGGTGGTCCGCTTGCAGTTCTTGTAATTGCAATTGTTTCTGCAGAAGTTGGACAACTTGTAAGCAAAAAAACAAAGGTTGATATTATTGTAACACCACTTGTTACAATTCTTGCAGGAAGCCTGCTGACTGTTCTTACAGCTAAATATATCGGTGATGCAGCAGCATCTATCGGTAAACTTGTAATGTGGGCAACAGAGCTTCAGCCATTCTGGATGGGAATTATCGTTTCAGCAATCATAGGTATTGCACTTACACTTCCTATCAGCTCTGCAGCAATCTGTGCAGCATTTGGTTTAACAGGACTTGCAGGTGGAGCTGCTGTTGCAGGTTGTTGTGCACAGATGGTTGGTTTTGCAGTTATGTCTTATAAAGAAAATAAAACATCAGGACTTTTAAGTCAGGGACTGGGAACTTCAATGCTCCAGATGCCAAACATCATCAAGAATCCTTTAATCTGGATTCCACCTACAGTTGCTTCAATGATTACAGGTCCAATTGCAACATGTATTTTCAAAATGGAAATGAACGGTGCTCCTATTTCTTCTGGAATGGGAACCTGTGGTCTTGTGGGTCCTATTGGTGTAATTACAGGATGGGTTGAACCAAGTGCAAAAGCAGTTGAAAATGGTGCTTCTGCAATTAATCCAGGATGGTTCCAGTGGCTTGGTCTTGTGCTTGTATGCTTTGCACTTCCAGCAGTAATCAGCTGGGCGTTAGGCTTGCTTTTCAGAAAGCTTGGCTGGATTAAAGAAGGCAATTTAACACTTGCTTAATTGATTTTCAGTTTTGTTAAAATTCAGCTATAAAAAAGCGTTCAGTAGTTTGAATTTCAAATTGCTGAACGCTTTTTTTATAGCTGATATAAATCATGTACTTCTTGTATTCTTTTCTTAACAAGCATTGCCAGTTCCTGAGTTTTTAAACCTTCATATTCTTCAGGCATAATTGGCTTCAGATAATGAATCTGAATAGGTTTTGTAGTTTTATAGCCTTTATCAAAAATGCAATAGGAATCAACAATACATACAGGTACAATTGGACAATGAGCACGCATGGGGCTCTTAAAACTTCCTGCATGAAACTCACCAAGACTTTTCTCTTCCACTTCATATCCACCTTCAGGGAAAATCATATAGTTAATTCCACTTGAAAGATCTTCAGTGATCGCTCGATTACTGTTTATTGTAGAGCGTATATCTTTGCGTAATAATTTCTGAGATTTTATCAAAAGACAGATTTCACGAATAAAAGGACGATGTGTAGCTTTATCATCAAGGATAACACCTATTTTACGTGGGAAAGTATACCAAATTGCTAATGGATCAAATTTTTCCTGATGATTGGCGCAGAGATAAAATCCGTCTTTTTCAGGAATATTTTCAAATCCATATGCTTCGACTTTAATTTTACAAGTATCGATGAGAAGCTTTATTAATTTCAACCCAACTTCATATTGCTCATCCGAGGTAAACTTTTCCGGATGATTAGCAACATAAATCATATTGGGATAATGTTTAATAATGTTTAAAAAGTTTTTCGATATACTCTTAAATAAAATCGCAAAACTTCTATTTTTTTTCTTTGCCATAAATCCTCTAAATGATACCATTTATTGATATTTAATTCAAACGGGTAACTCCTTCACAATTAATTATCCTATACAAAGAAAAAGATTATTAAGATAAAAAATGTTTTACTTATCGGTTTGGGTGCTGTGGGAGCTACAGTGACTTAAGAACTTAAGAAAGTATCTGATTAACTATGTTTCAATTCCTTTGGGGCTTTGTGTCGGTAACCATACACTCTGCCCATATTCTGATTATTCTTTCACAACTTTTGTCGATTACACATAACAAATTCTGCGCTAACATAATTCCATATAGGAGGAATTCTATGGAATTAAAATTCTATTACTGCAGACACTGCGGAAAAGTAATCGTAATCGTAAAAGATTCTGGAATGCCCACAATTTGTTGCGGGGAAGAAATGCAGGTTCTTGAACTATCTGTAACAGATGGAGCTTTTGAAAAACATATACCTGTTATCAAAAAATTGGGGAACAAGGTATGCGTCGCAGTCGGTTCAATTCCCCACCCCTCATTGGAAGAACATTACATCGAATGGATTCTTTTACAGACCGACAGAGGTATTCAAAAAAAATATCTTAAACCCGGGCAAGAACCAAAAGCTCATTTTTTACTGGCCCCTGGTGAAAAGATAACAGCAGCATACGAATACTGTAATCTTCATAAATTGTGGAAGAGTGAGTAATAAAATACTTTTATTATCACTTTTTCAACTTTAGATAACAAAAACAAAACTCCCGTCGGTCACATTTTTCTGACCGACGGGAGTTTTGTTTGTTTAACCAGACTGTGATATTCCTGCAGAGATTTAACTCGTCGCAACCTTGCGGATTGTCTTACGGTTTTCTGCATAGTTGCGTTTTGCGGTCTTCCGCTACCCCTTCTAGCGGGGAACCCCCAACGCCCCGATGAATGGTAAATTGCTTCGCAATTTTTTTTATCCCGCCCAACCCACCCCGTCGGTAGAATATTTTTACTTTTCTCTAATAATAGTATTAATCAGTTTGTAAACATTACACATAGAATAATCAGTTGTTTGATTTGATAAGTTTCTTTGTTCAAGCTTTATATTATTTTGAATTGCATTCGAAACTAAAGGTTTCAATTTAATATAAAGATTTTCCCGTGAAAGCCAATTAACATCCTTGCTATAATTGTTAATATACTTTTGCAATTCATTTATCAATTCATCTTGATTCTTGTAATACTGTTTAGGTAGAACATAATGTAATAAAAACCAAATTTCAAATGCTGGTAGAGAATCAGCAAATTGTATATTCAAGCGATTTGCTTCATTAAATTTCATCTCTAACCCTTTTGAACTTCCTGTAGACAATAAAACATCCCTGTCAAAGACACACCATATAGAATCATAAATCTTTTCTTTTGCTTCTTTTATTGCTGTTTCAAGAATTGTTACCAAAGAACTATGCTTTGCCATTCGTGGAATAATCGTAACATTCTGGTTGTTCTCGACAAACTTCATTTGTGAAAAATAAATTTTTTCAGTATATCCTTCAACAATCAATAAAATAGTTTTCTTGGATTTTATTTTATGAGTTTTTCTTGGCACTGAATTTCTCCACGAGAGTATTGATATCTAGATTTGGCAATGCTCCAAATTTACCACTCTGATATAGTCGTTTTCTAGATACTTCTTTTCTTACGCCTGTAAAATCTGTAATGCAATTGTAAATGCTAGCACCATCGAAATCTTTATAGCAAAACCAAACTTCATCGTCTCGAAGTAAGCCAGAATCCAATAATTCTTGATTATGTGTAGTAAATAAAAGTTGTGATTCAGAATTTGTTTTTGTTGAAATCATTAAAAAGGCTTGTATGAAAGTTTCTAATAATAATTGATGCAATGAACTTTCTAATTCATCAATTATAAGCAATGAATCTGATGTTGAAATGTCGATTAAAGGAAGAGAAAGTTCCATTAATCTTTTAGTACCTTCTGATTCCTCATTAAGACTTAGTTCATACTCTTTATCATAAGAATGCACAATGCTTAGTTTTCTTGATTTTGGTTTTTCTGGTCTTTTTGTAATTTCTTCTTGTACATTCTGCGGAAATTGAGCAATTAACTCATCTGGGATTGGTTCAGATTTAACTTTAATGTCTGTGATATTCCCAATATCGCTAACAGAAAGTAACAATAAAACTTTTTGCTTGAGTTCTGAATCTGTTTCAAGTTTCTTTGCAATATAACCTGATAAGCCACCTGAAGAAGATGTTATTATTCCGTTAAATCTTTCAGAAAGATATTCATATATAAATTTGAAAATCGGATGCTTTGCTTGCGCTCCTGCAGAGATAACAGAACAATTTGTTCTTGTCATTTCTGCAATAATTTTTTTTGCACCTGTAACATCAATTCCCCATTTTATTTCTTCTGTAGAATTACGTTCAAATAGTAATTTCATTTGTCCTTTAGGGGCATAATATAGAGATTCTTGTTCTACTGATTTTTCATTTAGACTTAGATTATATTTGTATTTAACAATTTTATCAGATACTAAGTCCTTTGCATAAAATATTAATTCAAAACTTCCACATGATTGTCTTGTCTCTTCAGAAAACTTAAAAGGAACAAAATGTGTAGATTCATTTGGTCTTAAATCTGTAAATGATGAAAGAATAAAATCAATATAAAAGAATAAGGCTTTTGCCATTTTTGTTTTTCCAGAAGCATTAGCCCCATAAAGACAAGCCATCTTTAATATTCTTTTATCTCCAATTTGTTTACAATGAAATTCATCAGAATCTTTATCATCAATAACGGCTTCAAAACTAATGGTTTGCTTTTCTTTAATAGAAAAAGTATTTTCGATGGAGTATTCCAACAACATAATTTGCTCCTTACGAATAATATAACTATATTATCGGTAAAAATCTATAAATCAAGAGCAAATTTAACATTACTTTGTAAAAAAAAGAGTAAATTTATAATATTTTTTATTGAATGATATTGCTTTTAAATAAAATATAGTTATTTAAAAAAAAGAGCATAGGTTGCAGCCTATGCCCAGTAGACACCTTTTGTTAAGCAAAAAGTTATCAATCGAATAACATAACTTAGCATTTTCTCCTGAAACATGCAATGCTTCTCAAAAGGTCGTCTTTTGTTGGTTCTCAGTCAAAATGAGAGATATTTCTACTAAGAAGCATATGCTTTAGGAGGCTTTCGAAAATGAAAGTTACAAACATCAATGGAACAAGTGAATATGATTGTTCCTGTGGTTCCTGGTTAAAACACTGGGAAAAGTTCAATTCTGCTGGACAGAGTAAGCCATATCTTTGTCCTGCTTGTGGTTCACCCTTTGTAGAAGTTGGAGCACATGTTCAGAAATTTGGAAGTTTTGATGATAAGTGGTACATCGTACCTCTTTGCAAGGCTTGTAATAACAAATCAAGTTCAACAATTCTTGACATTGGAGCCTGTGCTTTAGCACCTGCTAGCAGAACTTTAACCTGTGGTTATTAAAAGCAAACGCATATCTCACATAGCATTTTGTGAGATATGAAAAATAAAATGTTAGGGGGATATAATGTTCCAGACTTCAGATATTAATGAACAAATTGCAAAGGAGTTTCTAACGGACAGCAAGGATTTCTTGATTCGATACAATATTTTAAAAGAATGTTCAATTGCTGGACATCAAGGATTACGAAGCAAACTGTTAGTTGATTTGTTATTCTCTGCCGAATGTAGTATAAAAGCATTAGTATTTCTAACTTTACGAGAAGATGTAAATGCTATATATAAAAAGATTTGTACTCATACTCTACAGTCATTGTTAGATATTTTGCCTAACGAAGAAAAAATGAAGTGTGAAAAATTTTTCAGTACAGACTTTATTTCATTTTCAATAGAAAATCGCTATTTGGTTGAAGTATACAAAACATTTCATTCTAATGGAGCTCTAGATGAGCATTATTATGATACAATTGCTAATCCTGCTTGGTTTGATAGTGTTTCAGACAAATTAGAAGAATTACATAATTATGTGTGGAAAAAAGTTAAAGTTCCAATCGAGGGTGGTTTGTTCTCTGAAATCGATATTAATAAAATTGAAGAAGAACATAAAATCAAAATGGGTTTATCAAAAAAGAAACGGATTTCTAAATGACTTATTAAGGCTTGCTGTCTAATATTTCTTAAACAGCAAGCTCAAATTAATGATTCTTTAAATATTCTTTTACATCTGAAACGTATGTCCCAACTTTAGAAACAGCAATACGAAGTTTAGCTTCGGTCGTATGTAAAGTTTTAGTCCAATAATCAATTTCCCATTGCTGTGAAAGATTTATTGTTGATGCATCCTGTGGACGTCTTTTTGTTAAATCATCAGACATATAACTACCTCCTTGCAATAAAATATAATCATATTTTATTTAAGTGGCAATTTTTTTGTAAGGAAATACTTCACCTTTCTTATTCTCGAATTTGACATTATCAATTAAATCTCCCATTCTATCTACATTACTACTGTATAATTTTAACAGATTGAAGGGCACGTTATTTGGTGTTCCTTACGAGAGCGGCGTTGCGACGGCGCTCTTTTTTATTTCCAAAAATTAGGGCTGCCTGAAAATCAAGCACCCTTTTCATTAATCTTCATCTTTTTACGGATTGGAACCGCAGGTTAATGGAGACCTTCTAATAATTCCACTTACAGTAGGGTACACTGCTTTTAAAGATTCCATTTAGAGTAGGACTCACCACTAAAAACAATCGAAAATAACAAACATCGTCAAGATATATTTATCTTCTCGCTTTAATCATAAAATTTCTTTTATTAAGCATATTTTCAATTTCCACAATTTTTTCAGTTGCAGCAACAGAATCTCTTCCTACGACTGTTTCTAAATCTTCAAGTAATTCTGTTATTTTTGTTTCATAAACAACAACTTCCGATGATGTTCGAGTTGGGCTGGAATGGATTGAATAATATAAATTATTGATTCTATTTTTTAATTTTGGATCAGCAGTTATAGATTCAATAAATTTTGCCTTTGAAGAAATGGTTTTTATGAAATCATTTTCTAAATCATGTCTTTCCTGCTTTCTTGCAATTGAATCATTTGTAAGAAGATTAGACATCAACAAAATAATGTAAATTGCTGTAATTATTGTTTGAACAGAAATTATCAGTTTTATTTTATTTATTTCAGATGTAAATACCGCAATTGAAAAAATCAATTCAATGAAGAAATATATAAGAGAAATAGTATAAGTTGTAAGTTTTGAAAGATATGCAGTTTTACCTTTTGCATCAATTACTGGAGTTATCAATACCATTAGATATGCAAAATGTAAAAATCCATAACAAGCCCAAACTGAAGAAATATGTTGTGTTCCCCCATTTACAAAAAAGAGAATATTAAATGCAACTACAAAAACACTATCTAATAATATTGTTAGAACATTTTTCTTTGTCATATTAACCTCACATTGAACTTAAAATTTCAGACTTTTTAGCGTCATATTCAGCCTGTTCAATTAAGCCTGCATCAAGCATTTTCTTTAATTTTGAAAGTTTTTCCATTGGGTCATCTGTGGTAGTTGAATTTGTTTGTTGCGTTCCGCTCATATTAGGAGCAATATTTGGATTAAACATTTGATTTGCCATAGCACCAAATGCATTAGCTGCTGCAGCTCCTATTCCAAGCCCTGCTCCCATCTGACCTGCTATATTACCAGGATTTGCAGCCATAGTTTTCAGAACCTCTGCAGATTGTTGTTGAGCCCAATTTATACCAAGCGTATCAAGTGCTGCTTTCTGAGCTTGAGCACCGCGAATAGTCTCTATCTGACTCATTCCAATCTGATCATATTTTTCACGTAAACCGTTTTCATCATCAATATCAATTGCCGCAATAGAAAAGGCTGTACATTTTAATCCATTTGCTGAAAGAAGTTCATTTACTGTAGGTTGGATAAGTTGAGAGAACTCGTCTAAACGTGCATCTATTCCAAGAACTTCAGTTTCTGAAGCTCCAAGCTCTTTTGCCACAGTAGATTTTATTTTACTTTGAAATTGTGTAATAAAGAATTTATTTAAATCATCTTGAGTTGCACTCTGAATATTATTTCCTATAACTGTTTCCAAAAACTTTGCAGAATTATCAACTTGTATTTTATATGAACCTCTTGCACGAAGTTTTGTTGCAATTCCGAGAACTTTATCTCGTACCTGAATTGGAGAATCTGTACCCCATTTTATTTCTACACTACTTGCTTTACGAACAAAGTAAACGACACAATTAAAAGTGCTGATACCACCAGAGAAAGCATTTCGCAAACGGCTGATAAAAGGATAATTATTTGTAGAAAGTTTATATGTTCCATTTTCAAAAACTTCTTCAATTACGCCTTGATTAACAAAAATAGCTTCTTCACCAGGCATAACAATTACAGTTGAATTAGTATTGAAGTCTTCTTCTGGTTGACGCCATATTAAGAGATTTCCATCTCCAGTATTTTTAATTACATCAGTCCAGTGTTTTTTACCACCCTGATAGGCAGCTTCATTTGGATTTTTATTATTAAAAAGTCCCATCATCATTCTCCTTATGGTTCATCTATGTAATAGACATCGCCACGACAATAATACTTTAGTCTTCGCCATGTTTTAAAAGTCCCGATTATAGTCCCATACTTTTTGATAACAAGAATTGCATATTCAGAACAAGTTGGTTTTAGCAAGCAACGTCTTCGAACTTCTTCTGGTGCATAATGTTGATATAGTTTTATTATTGTAATTGCAAAAGGTTTTAACAAAACAAGCAATTCAATAATGTAAAATAATAAATAAAAAATTAATTTAGGTATAAAAAATCCAAGTGCATAAAGAACTTTTTGAAACAATATAGAAAAAGTTATAGAAACTAAAATAACAATTAGTATCCATATTATTACTTTCTTGTATGTAACTGGAGGCCGGTACAAAGGTCTCTTTAATACATATTGCTTTACCAATTCTTGTTCTTCAGCACTTGGAAATTTTGTGTCCATTTATATGTTATTATGCATTTTTCTTTTCGCGAAGTTTTGCTTTAAGTGCCTGAATCTGTCCTTCAATTTCGCTGTTTGAAATCATAGAACATTCAAATGCATCGCCTGGAACTGCAATCTTAAAGGTATTTGTATTTACCTTTATTCTTTGCATCTCTGTAGAAGGTTTACATCCACCTTTAGTAACTTCGAATTCAAATTCTTCTGTATCATCAATCGATGTAAAGTTAGTAATATCTTTATAAAAGTATTCTTCTGCTCTTTCCTTCTTTTCATCAGAATCCAAATTAATTGTATACTGATAAGCATATACCTGATCAGAGGAACAGAATATATAGGTAACCTGATAAGCAGAATAGCGGTTAGTTTGGTCTCCACCTCTGCGGCGCCATGTTGATGTCTTATAAACTGGACCTTCCAAACAGATAGGATCAACTTCTTTAACCTGATCTTCATCAATTCCAAGCTTATTTAAGGCTTTCTGTTTCAAGTTTAATGCAGATATCTGGCGTACCTTATTAGCATCAAAATCACTATCTGGAATTCCCTTGCTTAAACATCCACGTTCATCACAGAAGTAATGAATAATCTGCTGCTGATCTTCTGATCTGCCTTTACAGAGTTTTTTAACCTCTTTACTGTCCATTTTTTTTATCTCCTTTATTATAAATGGTGTAATGTCTATGATATCATCTATGCTATAAACATGATGGAATATCTTGTTTTAAAATCTGGAAAAGCTGGTTTACATCTGCTGGAGAAAATTTATCTTCTTTAGCTTTGTAAATGGCTTCTTCCCATGTTGGAGAAGTTTTTAAGAATTTGCGTTTGAAGTAATCATATTTGATATAAGCCTGGAAATATCTAAGTAATCCATTTTCTTCAATCATTAAAGCAGCATTAATATATTGTTCAATCTTGTCTATATCGGATCTGGGAGTAACAAAAGCCTTATTTCCTTTTAATAAACAAACTGCTGCATATAAATATGTTTCCCAATTGTTAATATCTTGCTCAATAGCTTTATCAAATTTCTCCAGAGCTTTCTCATAAAACCCAAGTTTCAAATAACAGAAAGCTAGTGAGTTATTAAGCTCTGCATTATTTGGATTTTCTTGTAAATCAGATTCGTATGATTTCTGATATTTACTGATATTTTGTGCAGACATACTGAAAATATCAGACATTGTCGAAATAATTACAGGAGCATGACAATATTCACATTCTTTTTGATCAATTTGTAATCTTGCACCACAACCAGGACATTTAATTTCTATAACTTCACTCATAAGTACAACTCTCAGTTAAAATATATACTATGATTCTATCATACTTTATATTATGATGCAAGTTTATTTTAATTCTTAACTATTGTCATATAATTTAAGTATGGATGAAAAACCACATATCCGAACTGTAATTGCAGGAAATGTAAAAAAATACAGAAAACTGAGACAATTAACACAGGAGGCATTAGCAGAAGCTGCTGATGTTTCAAACACATATATTGCAAACATTGAATGTGGTCAAACATGGATAAGTGATAAGACATTAGAAAAAATTGCGACAGCATTACATGTAGATGCATATTTACTCTTTATTCCAGAGAAAGATTCCACAGATTCAGATGTAATAAGAAAAAAACAAAAAATGATTGAATTTTTAAAAGCACGAGAAAATGAATTAAATACTTATGTATCTGATTTTTTCGCGGAGACCTTTGAAAAAATCTTTGAAGAATAATTAAATGAAAAAGCCAACCTGAAATAAATCAGATTGGCTTTTTACTTGATGGTAAATCCTAAAACGACCCTTTCGGCTCGTTTTTTAACGGATTTTCGATTAATAAGGTTTCGCTACGCCCTTACGGGCTATTCAACCACCGAACACCACAGAAACGGCGTTAGCCGTTTCGAATCCGTGTGAGTCGCAACCTTGCGGTTGCTTACCGAGTTTTGGCAGAGCCAAAACTCGCACCTATTTGATTAATGAATGATACTCCTGCAAACTCTTAACTCCTCCTTCACCACCATTACCATTCTTTACCGCTTCAATTCCCTTAACTGCTGCAACAGCCCCAGCAAGTGTTGTGATGTAAGACACTTTGTATTTGAGGCACACTTTGCGAATTGTCTTACGGTCTTCTGCGTAGTTACGCTTTGCTTTTGGTGTGTTGATTACAAGGCAAACTTCCTTGTTCATAATCATATCTACAACATCAGGGCGACCACCACCAATTTTGTTTACAACATCGCACTTAATTCCGTTTGCGTTGTAGAAATCTGCTGTTCCCTGAGTTCCAACCAGAGTAAATCCTAAATCTTTGAGAGTTTTTCCAATCATCAAAACCTGGTCTTTCTGACTTTCCTTATTGCTCAAAGAAATCAGAACTTTTTTGTTTTCCCAGGCAGCAGGTGCATGAGGCAACTCACTTCCAGCAGCTTCCTGTGATTTATAGAATGCCAGAGGGAAAGTTTCAGCAAGTCCCAAAACTTCACCAGTCGAACGCATTTCAGGTCCCAAAATCGGGTCAACTCCAGGGAAACGGCTCCATGGAAGAACTGCTTCTTTTGCTCCGTAATATGGAATCACCTTGTCTTTAAGTCCAAGAGATTCAATTGTTTCACCAAGCATCAATCTTGTTGCAAGACGGGCCATCTGAGTATCACAAACCTTTGATACAAGTGGAACAGTACGAGATGCACGTGGATTAGCTTCGATTACATAAACTTTTCCGTTTTCGATTGCGTACTGCATGTTCATCAAACCTGTAACTTTAAGGGCCTGAGCAATTTTTGTTGTGTATTCTTTAATTGTTTTAAGGTTGTCTTCTGGAATAGAAACTGGTGGAATTACACAAGCAGAGTCACCTGAGTGAATACCTGCAAGTTCTACATGTTCCATTACAGAAGGAATGTAAACATTTTTACCATCAGCCAGAGCATCAGATTCACATTCAAGAGCATTTTTCAAGAAACGGTCAATCAACAAAGGACGATCTGGAGTTACACCAACAGCCTTTTCAACGTATTCTTTAAGAGTTGCTTCGTCGTAGATTACTTCCATACCACGACCGCCAAGTACGAATGAAGGACGAATCATGATTGGGTAACCGATTTTGTCTGCACAAGCTTTAGCTTCTTCAAAGTTGATAGCCATTCCGCTTTCAGGCATTGGGATTTCAAGTTTTTCCATCATGTGGCGGAAGATATCCCGGTCTTCAGCAGCATCAATTGAGTCGATAGAAGTTCCCAAAACATTTACACCGTTTTCTTCAAGTTCGCGGGCAATGTTCAATGGAGTCTGTCCACCGAACTGAACGATAACTCCCATTGGTTTTTCTTTTTCGTAAATCTGAAGAACATCTTCTGTTGTAACAGGTTCAAAGTAAAGCTTGTCTGAAGTATCGTAGTCTGTAGATACAGTTTCTGGGTTACAGTTTACGATGATTGTTTCGTAACCCAGTTCTTTAAGCTGCATTGCTGCGTGACAGCAACAGTAGTCAAATTCAATACCCTGACCAATTCTGTTAGGACCGCCGCCCAAAATCATAATCTTCTTTTTGTTGTCAGATGCTTTTGAAGTGTCTTTTGCATTATATGTTGAGTAGTAGTTTGCATTTTCTACGCCACTTACAGGAACGCGGATTTAAAGAAAATATATAAAGGAGGGGAAAGCCTTCCCCTCGCTCCAGCCCGCAAGCGGTCTTACGCTACCCCTTCTCCTAGGGCTCCGCCCTAAAACCCGATAGGAAAATTGCTTTCGCAATTTGCTATTTACTGAGAGGGCATATTCTAAACTTATGTCCTTATTAGTTATTCGGTAACCCCAATTTTGCTCATCTTTTTATAATGCTCTTCATAACCAGCAAGAATAAATACTTCATGAAAAGCTTCTTGAAAAGAATCATAATCAAATTCTTTCATATCATATATATTTACATTATCCGAATGCGATTCCCGATTTATGTATCTATAAAATGCTTGATAGTTTATATTATCTTTAAATTCCTTTTTCTGAAAAACTCCACTCAATGCATTATTCTCAATAAACCCAAAGAAATAATCAATTATATTTCTCATACAGTTTGCTATCAAAGCCGGTTTGCTGTTCTTGTCATTTACAACAGACCAATACATCTGATAATCGTTTTGGATTTCACTGTATTTCATTGTAGTAATAGAGCTACCCTTTGTAGATTTTATAATTCTAAATAAATTAAATTCTTTTTTATGTTCTTTTTCTTGTTCTTCATCTTTAAGTCTTTTAATATCTCGATAGGGTGCTTTCGCTAATTCATAGAAAAAATATAAATTATGAGTCAAGACAAAAATTTGTTCATAAACCTTTGATGAAGTGAAGAATTCTGATTTTATTAATGTTCCTATATTGAAGACGTAAATATGAGATAAACTTGAAATAGGATCATCAATAACAACAATTTTCTTTTTATCAGCTGTCTTAGAATCATCTTTACCTCTACATTCTTCGATGAAATAAAGGAAACTGATAATCATTTTTTCACCTTCACTTAAAGATTCAAAAATATTATCCTCACTTTCTTCAGAACGAACAAGTTTGTATTCAGCTTTATCTTTATCATATTTTTCGATTTTAAAGCTGTCGATTCCTAACTCAATAAGACGATTGTTTATGCTTATTACGGCTTCGTCAATATTTGATACCAACTTTGACTGTTCAGTTATTATATTGACTTGTTTGTCTATTTCCATTTTAATTCGTAAAATTTCAGAATCAAAATTTTTCTGTTCTTTATCAAATGAAGATTCTTCTTCTTGATAATTTGTGATAATCACATCATATTTTAATCTAATATTTTCCCAAAAAAGTTTTTTTAATTCTTTTAAAGTTAAATCTTTTTGGTCTATTTTTTTGTTGAAATCATTTATCTTATCATTTGCTAATTTTATAATTTCATTTAATGAAGTTAATTCCGTAATAAGTGGATTAAGAGTTATTTGTTTGCTAGGGGTAGAAATTTTATCTTTTATAATGTCTAAATTTCTATTTAGACTTGATTTCAACTTTTCAAACGCTGACTCATATTTTGATGAAAATTCTTTTAATAAATTATTCTGTTCAAAAGAAGTATCGATAGAAATACTATCTATCTGTCTTCTGTAATTGTCATAAATATGTTGAAGTTTCAATTTATCTTGTTCATAAGATTTATTAAAACAAGATTTTAACTCATCTAAAAGATGTTGTTTATCAATTTTTTGCTGACAGAACGGGCATTGTGCAGGCTCAGTTTGTTTCTCGACATATTTTAATCCAGAATTTACCCAGTCGCTATTTTGAAGTTTATCAAGCAAAGTTGAAAATGTTGAGTTTTTACTACCTGTAATTTCTTTTTTTAATAAAACAATTTCATCTTCAGTTAAATTATAAATTTGAACATTGCTTATGTTTTCTATTTTTGTAGCATTTTTATCAAGAAGAACCTGTAGTTCTTCTTTTATATCTTCGATAGTTTTCAAAAGAGGAGTTGTGCTTTTTGAAATCCGAAGCACATGGTTAAAAAGTGCTTCTTTATCACTCTTTAACCCTTTAAAAAATTGGTCTGTAGCTCTTTCTCCGCCAGTATAGTCAGTTTTTATTTTCCAAATAGAATCAACAATTTTTAGTTTTTTACTTTCGAATGATTTCCGAGATTTTTCTTTATTTTCCTCGTTCTCAGTTTTTAATTTTTCTAATTTCTCTTTTTCTTGATTTGCAAGATCTATCTTCTTTTTCGCATCAGCATTTTCTTTTGATAAAGAAAATATACCTTTTAATGTAGGGTTTTCATAAAAAGCCTCATTAACCCATTTTTGATTATAAACAAGTATTTTTTCATCTAAAGAGAGTTCTGATTTATTTTCCGCATTGTCGGTTTCAATGGAACAATTTGCAAATTTTTCATCTGCATATCCAATTTTTCGCAGGTATTCAGAAAATGTACTTTTGCCGCTTCCATTTAACCCATATATTAAGTTGATTTTTTTATCTGTTTCTAATGTTGCCAACTCTTTATAACTGGCACACTTTAAGTTTACTTTTCTTATCATTTTTCCTTCCTAAACACCAATATATACTGATGGATTTGATTTGCGACAAAAGAAAATGGATAGCCATAAGGAAATAGTTTTGCAGAGTTGTCAGCCCATATTCTTAGGCCTTTATAATTCAAATTCGGAATTTCATTAAGTTTTTCAATTATATCAGCATGTAATAAATTCAATTCTTTTTTATTTGGTTGCAAATCTTTGATGAATATCACTATATAACCATGCTTTTTTATATATGGAAAAACAAGCTCTACCGATTGTTTTAGTGAGTCAAAAAAAACTGTTTGATTTAGATTGCCAAAATCTCTTTCATCATTCGTAAAAGGTGTTGCCTTATTTCCGTAAACAGCGATATCTCCGCCAGTTTTCTCTTTGCTCATCATATTTGCATAAGGTGGATCAATCAAAACAAGACTTATTTTTTCATCTCTCAAAAGAGAGTTCATTTCCTTTTCATTATTAAGAATTTCCAAACAATCACCACATTTTGTTGAAAAAATATCAACACCAATTTCTTTAGCAGCATTTTTGTACGCTTCAATGTATTTTTCATTTAAATCAATTCCTATTGCTTTTCGATTACAAAGTCCTGCCCCAAGCAGAGAGCCTCCTACACCCATAAAATAATCAAAAACTAATTCGTTTTCCTTTGTAAAGAATTCGATTATTTCTTTCATTAACTGCGGTGGCTTTGGAGAAGGATGAATTTTTCTAATATCATGTGCGTAAGAATCTTTCCCATTAGTAGTGTAAAAAGTTGAAAAAACAGATGTTGTAAAATTAAGCCAATCCCCACCTGAAAGATTATTTAAAGGATTGTTTATTTGATATTTTTCACCATCTGGAAAAATTATCATTTGCTTAGAATCCCCAAAAATACGAGCAGAATCTATTTTTTTTAGAACCCAAGAAGGCAGATTTAAGCTAACAGTAGATTCATAAACTTCTGAAAAAGGAACAGCATTTTTATACTGCTCACGAGCAATCTTATTTTTCTCCTTATAAGAATTGAGAGTAGACTTAACCTGTTTTTCTATTTTCTCGATTTCAGAATCAACATCTTCAACCCCATATTTCAGAAGTTCAGATTCTATCTTCTCCAAATCAAGAAAACTCTTTTTTGCGGCCATTTTAATTCCAATAATCAAGAAGATTTGAAATTGCTCTTTTGAATAGCTTTGGAGCTTTTATTCCAAGAACAAGTTTACCTTTTTCATTGAGCAAGAAACCTACTTCAATTTCAGCAATTTGTTCGTTATTGCTTCCATAGAGTACAACGGTACGAATAATTTTATATTCTGGATAATATGGTTTCAAATAGCGTTCATCAAAAATATCGTAATTGTTCAGTTCATCTATACCATTTTGCTTGAACTCATATTTTTTCCCTTCTATTGTGATAACTTCAGTTTCTGCAATATCAAGAAGCACTAAATCTGGAATAAAGATAATCTGATTCTTATCGCCAGCTTTATAAGCTTTTCTGTCTGCATATTTTTCAAGAGCAAGATGTTGTCCATCTTTTGTCACAAAATAGCCTTTTTCACACCCTGCATGATTTTCAAAGATTGAATAACTTTCTGTGAAATTTTCGACAACAAGGTGAATGAAAATTGTACCGAGTTTTTCTCCTTTTGTTTCATAATGCCAATAATCTTCTGGCAAGGTTGCTTTTGGAAGCGTTAATCCTTCCAGTTCAATTCCAAGAACATTCGCAATCTGTACAAATTTATTTGTTTTGCCGACATGCTTTTGCTCAAGTCCGTGCATTATGATTTCAATTTTTCCTTTAAATCCAAGTTTTCTGATAACGGCAGAAATAATACTCAAAGCTCCAATGTTCGGGTCGTGCGAAAGTCCTCCACTTTTAAACAAACGACCTGAAACTTGAATCCAATTTTCATCAGCAATATTTATCAGTATAGGAATATTTCCTTTGGGTGCAGGTCTCATACTGGCTTTTGCAATTCTGAGCTCGTTAATTGATGTAAAAGGCTTAAAAATTGTAGGGTCAAGTTTCTTTCCAAGAATTTCTACTCCAAGCGTCAAAAGCAAACGAGTTCCAAAAATATAAGTTTCTGTAGGCTTTTCTTTTTGACCAACTTGTAAAGCGTAAAGCATTATAAGTTTTGTTTTTGGATAATAGTTCTGTATAAAAACGAACTTTGAGCAACGTTGATAAACGCCAGTATTACGACTTTCTTTGTCATCAGTTTTTGTTTCTTCGATAGCATAAAGGGGAGTATCTTTTACTGTCGGCAAATTTTCTTGATAGAAAACAAGAAAATCTGTAAAGCTTGAACTTCCCGAAACAGTTTTAATGTAAATTCTATCAACTTTCGCACATTTGAAGCCAATAACCTCATAAGTAAAAGAGAATGTTTTGTCTTTGTTTAAAAGAGGAATAATACGGATAGAATCTCCAAAGAATCCACAGTTTTGGTCTTTGGCAAAGTATTCAAAAATCATTTTCAATACTTCTTTCTTAGGTCTTTCTTCTGTCAAAATCCACAAATTCATTTTATACCTCTCTTT
>SAMEA3663175__coassemble_15_pt1 | contig 137590 bp, 89 predicted proteins | sample SAMEA3663175__metabat2_low_PE_006 | metagenome-assembled genome bin SAMEA3663175 (sample SAMEA3663175) | pig gut metagenome | biome: pig gut; feature: pig-associated habitat; material: faeces | place: Denmark | collected 2012
ATTAATTACAAAAAATGTTGCTTTTACATTTTCTTCTTTTAATATATCTAAAATTTTTTCAGACGGCATTATTCCTTCTGAATTGTAACTTAAAACAAGAAAATTGTACTTCGCTTCTTTTGCAATTTTATTCAAATCTTCTAAAGCTGTTGTAGGATTACAGAATCTAGATTTTTGAGATGAATAATCCCTCATTCCAGTAACACCACGCAATTTTGGTTCGTCATATTTCGCAATTGTTTCTAAAATATGATAATTCGGAGCATATTGTCTTTCATTATAGGGTGGGTCAAGATAAAGAATATCGACATTAATTTTATCAAGAAGATTCATGCTATCGTCGTTATAAACAATATTTTTTTGATGGTTATCAACGAATTGAATTGTTCGTAATTCTAATGGTCTTAATGCCCGAAAATCCCATGTTTTGTGAAAGGCTGCGTAAACACCTGCTATATTCGAATAAAAACCGATTGTTTCTATCAAGCAAGCAAGTAAAATAAAATATTCTGTTTCAGAAATCAAATCTTCGCTTTTCCAATTTTCGATTTGTTGACGAATTGCATCTATTTTTTTACCATTATCGTCAATAAAGTACATTCTAGGTTGTGAAAGGTCTTTTGTTCCTGCAGGAGTATAGTTTTTATAAATAAAGCCTTCAACGCCTTCAAGTGTATTTAGGTAGCCTGCAACGATTTCAAGTGGATAAGAAAACAAATTTTCTGTATTTTGTTTTGGAATAAAATTTAACAATTTTTCAAATTTTGGTTCTGTATTATTTTCTATGTAAGCTTTTTGTAAACAATAGGAAAGATAAAGAATATCAGAGGAAGAAACTTGATAATCTTTTGATTTGAAAAATCGTCCTACATTTGTTGTTCCTGCAAAAAAATCAAAAAAAGTTTTACCTTTTACCTCATTTGCTTGCAAGATGCTATAAATATTTTCCAATATATTTTCTTTGTTTCCGATATATCGCATTTTATACCAACTTTAAAACAAGATCTTCTTGTGTCATAGATTGAGGATTGTAATTTGTTATTAAAACCTCGACAGTTGAATTTTTATTGCGGTCAATCGTATGATAATTTGAATTAGCATAATTCTTAGAAATGTATGAAATAAAATAATTATTTTCTTTTATCCAATTCTTTAAAATTAAGTTTTCTTTTCCTTTATGTTCTAAAACATTGGAAAGTGCAAATGAAACATTTTTTTCGTTTAAATCATCAAGAATTTGCAAAAGTTTTCTTTCTTGAATTTCACTCCAGCCTGTAAATCCTCGTTTTCCATCGTTATATGTTCCAGTTGTAATTAAATAGGGTGGGTCGCAATATACAAAATCATTAAAAGAAAGCCCTGAAAAATCAAAGTCATCAAAGTTTTTTGAAGTAAATTTTACATTTTTTGTTTCTAATTCTTTAAGAAAACTTAAAAGATTATTCTTCATGTGTTCATTAAAGCAACTTCTCTCTTTTCCGAATGGATTATTAAATTCGTGTGAATTATTGAAACGTATTTGATGATTAAAAGAGTAAGCCGTAAGAACAAATAAATCCAATGGATTTTTTTCTTGATTATAGAGTTTACGCAATGCCAAATAGCCATCTTTATTTGTAAGAGAAAGATTAAATTGTTTTATGCGAGTTTCTATGTGATTTAAAATTTCGTTTATAGATAAAGAATTGAATTGTTTATATAAATCAACCAAAAATGATAGATTATCATTAAAAACAGTTTTTTTTGCAGATACATTTATACCAACATTACAACCGCCACAGAATAAATCTACGAAAGTTCCTATATTATCAGGGAATAAAGGCAAAATTTGAGGAAGTATTTTATATTTTCCACCTATATAGTTCATAGGCGAAGCTATTGGTTTATTCATGGCTCAAATATAGCAACAATCTTTATAATTTTCTATCAATTATAGGACAAAATCTGTCCCAAAAATCAAACTGGTATTTAAATCTACGAGTTTTGCCGTTTGGAAAAACTCGTAGATTTTATGAGATTTAGCGAATTAATGAATGATATTCCTGCAGCGATTTTACTCCACCTTCACCGCCATTACCATTCTTTACCGCTTCAATTCCCTTTACTGCCGCAACAGCCCCAGCCAAAGTTGTTATGTAAGAAACTTTGTATTTGAGGCACACTTTTCGGATTGTCTTCCTGTCCTCAGCGTAGTTTCTCTTAGCCTTTGGTGTGTTGATTACAAGACAAACTTCCTTGTTCATAATCAAATCCACAACATCAGGACGGCCGCCGCCGATTTTGTTTACTACTTCGCATTTGATTCCGTTTGCGTTGTAGAAGTCGGCAGTTCCCTGAGTGCCTACAAGAGTAAATCCCAAATCTTTGAGAGTTTTTCCAATCATCAAAACCTGGTCTTTCTGGCTTTCCTTGTTGCTCAAAGAAATCAAAACTTTTTTGTTTTCCCAGGCAGCAGGCGCATGAGGCAACTCACTTCCAGCTGCTTCCTGAGATTTATAGAATGCCAGAGGGAAAGTTTCAGCAAGCCCCAAAACTTCACCAGTCGAACGCATTTCAGGTCCCAAAATCGGGTCAACTCCAGGGAATCGGCTCCAAGGTAAAACAGCTTCTTTTGCTCCGTAATATGGAATCACCTTGTCCTTCAAACCGAGCGATTCAATCGACTCACCAAGCATCAGACGTGTTGCAAGGCGTGCCATCTGAGTGTCGCACACTTTTGAAACAAGCGGAACAGTTCTCGAAGCACGAGGATTTGCCTCAATTACATAAACTTTTCCGTCTTCAATGGCGTACTGCATATTCATCAAACCGCAAACCTTCAAAGCCGAAGCAATTTTTGTAGTATATTCTTTTATCGTCTTTAAGTTTTCAGCAGGAATTGAAACTGGAGGAATTACACATGCCGAATCCCCAGAATGAACGCCTGCAAGTTCAACATGTTCCATAACAGACGGAATATAAACATTTTTACCATCAGCCAGAGCATCAGATTCACATTCAAGAGCATTTTTCAAGAAACGGTCAATCAACAAAGGACGATCTGGAGTTACACCAACAGCCTTTTCAACGTATTCTTTAAGAGTTGCTTCGTCGTAGATTACTTCCATACCACGACCGCCAAGTACGAATGAAGGACGAATCATGATTGGGTAACCGATTTTGTCTGCACAAGCTTTAGCTTCTTCAAAGTTGATAGCCATTCCGCTTTCAGGCATTGGGATTTCAAGTTTTTCCATCATGTGGCGGAAGATATCCCGGTCTTCAGCAGCATCAATTGAGTCGATAGAAGTTCCCAAAACATTTACACCGTTTTCTTCAAGTTCGCGGGCAATGTTCAATGGAGTCTGTCCACCGAACTGAACGATAACTCCCATTGGTTTTTCTTTTTCGTAAATCTGAAGAACATCTTCTGTTGTAACAGGTTCAAAGTAAAGCTTGTCTGAAGTATCGTAGTCTGTAGATACAGTTTCTGGGTTACAGTTTACGATGATTGTTTCGTAACCCAGTTCTTTAAGCTGCATTGCTGCGTGACAGCAACAGTAGTCAAATTCAATACCCTGACCAATTCTGTTAGGACCGCCGCCCAAAATCATAATCTTCTTTTTGTTGTCAGATGCTTTTGAAGTGTCTTTTGCATTATATGTTGAGTAGTAGTAGTTTGCGTTATCTACGCCTGATACTGGAACTGCAAGCCATGCTTCTTTAATTCCAAGGGCATTGCGGCGGTCACGAATTGCTTTTTCAGAAACTTTAAGAATCTTAGAAAGATATTTATCAGAGAAACCGTCTTTTTTTGCCTGTATCAAAAGCTCGTCAGCAGGAACTGAACCGATTGTCTTAAGCATTTCTTCTTCCAAATCAACAAGTTCTTTCATCTGCTGGAGGAAGTATTCTTTTACATGTGTGATTGAGTTCAATTTTTCAAGGCTTACACCTTTACGGATTGCTTCATACAACTGGAAGTAGCGTTCTGAGCTTGCAGTTTTAAGCATTTCGCACAATTCTTCAGCCGATTTTTTATTAAAATCTTTTGCAAAGCCAAGACCTGGTCGTCCATTTTCCAAACCACGAATCGCCTTCTGGAAAGTTTCTTTGAATGTCTTACCAATAGACATAACTTCACCAACAGCCTTCATAGATGTTCCAAGTGAATCTTCTACACCCCGGAATTTTTCAAATGCCCAGCGTGCAAACTTAAGTACAACGTAATCTCCGTCTGGAGCTCCACCTGGAGTATATTTATCCAAAGTTCCATCACGCCAGTATGGAATTTCATCCAATGTCATTCCAGAAGCAAGCTTTGCAGAAATGAGGGCGATTGGGAAACCTGTAGCTTTTGATGCAAGAGCAGAAGAACGAGATGTACGTGGGTTGATTTCAATAATAACAACACGGCCAGTTTTTGGATTGTGGGCGAACTGAACGTTAGTACCACCAATAACACCGATTGATTCAACGATTTTGAAAGCATCTTTCTTAAGTCTTTCTTCAAGTTCCTTATCGATTGTCATAAATGGTGCTGAACAGAATGAGTCACCAGTGTGAACACCAACTGCATCAATATTTTCAATAAAACAGATTGCAATCATCTGATTCTTTGAGTCGCGGACAACTTCAACTTCAAGTTCTTCCCAACCAAGAATAGACTCTTCAATCAAACACTGATGTGTCATAGAAAGGTCCAAACCATTTGAAACAATAGTGCGTAATTCTTCTACGTTGTAGCAGAAACCACCGCCCTGTCCACCCATTGTATACGCTGGACGAACAACTAATGGGAATCCGATTTCTTCAGCAATTTTTTCAGCCCCTTCAATCGTGTGACAGATTCCGGAACGAGGAGTGTCAATTCCAAGCTTCTTCATTGTTTCCTTGAAGATTTCCCGGTCTTCACCACGTTCAATAGCATCAAGATTTACACCGATTACTTTTACTCCGTATTTATCAAGAACACCGGCTTTGTTTAATTCCATAGCCATGTTCAAACCAGTCTGTCCACCAAGGTTTGGAAGAAGAGCATCAGGACGTTCCTTTTCAATAATCTGGCTCAAACGTTCAACGTTGAGTGGTTCAATATAAGTTGCGTCTGCCATAACCGGGTCAGTCATGATTGTTGCAGGGTTTGAGTTTACCAATACAATTTTATAACCCTGTTCACGCAAAGCTTTACAAGCCTGAGTTCCTGAATAGTCGAACTCACAAGCCTGTCCGATAACGATTGGACCTGAACCAATGATCAGAACTTTGTTAATGTCTTCTCTTTTTGCCATAAAAATACTCCTCTATGGATTAAACCGCGCGCAGCGTCGGTTTTGAATCTGATTTATCAAGTTGCGAAGCAATCTTGATCTATAGCTTAGTTAAACTGCAAAGAACTTTGGTTCTTTGTCAGTTTGACGAAAAAAAAGGCTGATTCTAAAAAGAATTCAGCCTTCAAAAAATTCACCAAAAAATAATAGTATGCATAACTTTAAGATTTTTGAGTAACTCTTCTGTCATAGAATTTACACCTTCTTTAGCCTTCATACTGAAGGTAAATATACCAAATCCCCGTGTTTTTTTCAAGAATTTGCACTAAATATTCCATTGTATATATAAGGGAATTTAGGAAACACTTTAGAAAAGCCGTAACTGTTTTGCTTCAGGATCTTTGTCTTCGTGATACCATATTGCAATTGCAAAAAGTCCCACCATAGATGTTATAAGTATGAGAACAACTTCCACCCACATCAAGTGGATTTTGTCCATAAGAACTGCTCCACAAAAATTCACAAATGCATGAAGTAAAATAGCAGCAAAGTAATATTGTATTTTCTTACATTTTGCAGCGTACCATACAATTACAGACAACAGAATATGTAATGCAATTGTTGTAAGACGTTCAAAAACAGAAACAAGATACAATGCCGGTGAAGCAGTTTTTATCGTTTCAATCATTTTTAATATCTGACCAACCTGTTCCACTGAGGCATCCTTTAACAATATAGACGAAGACTCTTTATTTATTAAAATTGCTAACACAAGATTTGTAGCCATTCCAGATACAAGAATAATAAAAGCTTCCACACCTCCATGTCCTGCACCATAGACAAAGGGAGTTTTAATAATACTAAGATCTTTTTTCAAAAAAGTCCTGAATGCAACATAACGTCCGGTTTCTTCGAAAATTCCTGCCATAAGACCACCAATTATGGCATAAAGCCAGGTTGGTAACGCCATCATTTTTTCTGCACCAATCAATCTGTTAAAAATCAGGAAATTCAACACACCTTCAATTATCAGGGCAAATAGAACAAAAGTAACACAGCCGGTAAAAAATGGCTTCAATGAAGATTTCATTTTTTTCTTAATTACGAGAATCAATATTAGAGGAATTACAAGACCAGCAATTAAAGCAAGTGACATACAAATTATTGATAAAGATTTAACCATAGATTTAAATATAATGTCATACTATTGACAAGTCAATTCTTACTATTCCTTGAATTGTTTCTATATAAGTGATATTGATAGAAATAAGAAGATTTTTTTTATCTACAATGTAGGAGTAAATATGGCAGAAAAAACAATCTGGCAGAAGCCTGATCATCTTGGAAAAAGAATCGGTATGTCACTTTTCGGAGTTGTGATCTGTGCTATCAGCGTAGGATTTTTCAAAGTAGCAGCGTTTGGTGTAGATCCATTTCAGGCATTAATGGCAGGCCTTGATAAAATCATTCCTGATGTAAATATTCTATTATTTGGAAAAGAAATCAACTTAACATCTTTTGGAACTTTGTATGTTATTGTAAATGCTATTCTTTTTATTTTTATGCTGGTTTTTGACAGACACTATATTGGAATTGCAACATTCATCAACCTGTTCTTACTTGGGTATATTACAGAATTTACACTTGCAAAACTTACTGCATTCCTTATGGCAAATCCTAATACAGTTATTCTCAGCACAGAAGGCGCTGCAGTTGGAATTGTTCTTTGGGCAAGAATTATCTGTATCGTAATCGGAATTATTGTTATCTGTATCGGATCTGCTTTCTACATGACAGCAGACCTTGGTGTATCAACATATGATGCAGTTGCATTGATTATTTCAAACACATGGAAGAAAGGAAAATTCTTCTACGTAAGAATTATTACTGATGTAATCTGTGTTATTATTGGAGTGGGATTACTGATACTTGCTCTTTATATTAACGATGGATTGTCCTTCAGTAATAGAGAACACGCATTAACAATCGGGAAAGAAATTTTTGCTATTGCTGGAATCGGAACTATTATTACAGCCTTCTTTATGGGACCGCTCATTGAAGTATTTAATACAATCTGGGCAAAACCATTCCTTTATGGAAAAGAAAAATAATATTTATTTATTGAATATGTAATTTTTTCATGTAATAATATCTATATGAAGAAATTACATATTTTAATTCCTGCAATTTTACTTTCTGTATTTATGGCAACCAGTTGCCTTTCTACAACTACAGTGGACGGAATTGCAGGTAACTCTCGTCAGCAATTACTTATTTTTTCTCCTGTCATGGTTGAACACAGTTCTCAGCTTTCGTATGAACAGGTTATTTCAGAAGCTAAAAGCAAAGGTACATTAAATCAAAATGCAGCACAAGTTAAACGTGTTCAGACAATTGCAAATCGACTTATTGAACAAACAAAGCTTTTTAGATCCGATGCAATAAACTGGGATTGGCAGATAAATGTTATTACAGATAAAACAATTAATGCCTGGTGTCTTCCTGGTGGAAGAATTGTTGTTTACACAGGACTTTTAGATACCTTAAAGTTAACTGATTCTGAACTTGCAGCAGTCCTTGGTCATGAAATTTCACATGCCCTTCGTGAACACAGCCGTGAACAAATGAGCCATCAGTTAATTACAGAACTTGGAACTAACGCAATAACAAAATTACTTCGTATGGACAAAACAGGGCAGGAAATTATAAGCCTTGGAGCTGACTTAATTCTGAACCTTCCATTTTCAAGATCACAAGAAACAGAAGCAGATAATTTTGGAACAGAGCTTATGGCACGAGCAGGATATAATCCATACGATGCAGCAAACTTATGGACTAAAATGAACACACTTACACGTTCCACAACACCAGAGTTTTTAAGTACACATCCATCAAATGATTCAAGAATATCTAATTTGAATTATATTGCTGCAAAGGTTTACCCTTTGTATGAAGCTGTAAAATAATAACTTATTTTCCTACACAAAAATTACTGAAGATACTTCCAAGAACATCATCTGGAGTAACCTCTCCAGTAATTTCGCCAAGAAAATCCAAACTATCTTCCAGATCCTGAACAACAGCATCAAGAGTATAATTATCATCTGCAGCCACAAGTGCATGTTCCACACATTCAAGCGCCTGTTCAACAGCAATTTTTTGCCGGCTTGATCCAAGTCCTGCATGTTCTCGACTTGTTTCTTTTCCAGCAGTCAAGATATTTTTAAGGGTAGCTGTTAACTCATCAATTCCAGAAGAATTTTTTGCTGATACATAAACTTCTTTTGTTAAAGATGGAATTATTTTTTTCGTATTTTCAGATAAAGCAGGCTTTTTTTCATTCTGATTTATTCTATCCAATTTATTCCAGACAAAAATAACCGGGGTTGAAAAAGCTTTAAGAAATTTCAAATCTTCATCATTTATTTTCTGAGTTGAATCTGCAAGATACAAAATTACATCAGCATCTTCAGAAAGGTCATGAGTTCTTTCAACACCGACCTGTTCTACATAATCGTCTGTACTACGAAGTCCTGCTGTGTCAAATAATCTGGCAGGAATGCCGTCAATACTGATCCAGCTTTCAATCCAGTCACGGGTTGTTCCCTCTATATCGCTGACAATAGCCCGATCTTCTTTGAGCATTGAATTGAAGAGACTGGATTTTCCAGCATTAGTTTTACCACATAATACAAGGCGTGCACCGTCCTGAAATAACTTTTCACTTTTCCAGGAATCATTGAGGCTTTTCAATCGAGAGATTGCTTCTACAATTCCATCACGATTAAATGCATCTGCGATTGTTTCTTCATCCTCAGGATATTCAATTTCAACTTCGATAGCTGCAAGTGTATCAATAATCAATTTTTTTATAGAAGAAATTTCATCATAAAGAGATCCAGCAAGACGACCAGCAGCTCTTCCACGGCTTGAATCAGTTCTACTTTCAATAATTTCTCTGATAGCCTCAGCTTTTGTTAAATCTGCTTTTCCATTTATATATGCACGGAATGTATATTCTCCACGCTCTGCCTGACGGAAACCGTTTTTAAGAAGGAGATTAAAAATTGTACTGATTACTGCAGTTCCACCATGACAGCTGATCTCTGCCATATCTTCACCAGTAAAGGATTTAGGACCTTTAAATACACTTACAAGAACTTCATCAATTTTATTATCACCATCTTTAATCCAGCCATAAACAATTGAATTACCTTCTGCAGCAAGCAATGCTTTAGGTCTTGAAAATAACTTTGAAAGAAGTTCTATAGAATTTTTTCCTGTCATTCGAATAATGCCAAGAGCACTTGGAGCCAAAGCTGTTGCAATAGCAGCAATTGGCTCCTCTGGTGTGTATGATGTGTTATCCATAAAAGTATTTTATTTTGATTAGATTACTTTTTCAAGTAATGCAAGTATTTTAGGATCGTATATTCCACTTTTTTTACTAAGTTCAGTTAAAGCAGAATTTGCATCCATAATTTTTTTATAGGAACGTGAGTTAACAAGAGAAATGTAACTTTCTGCCACACGAATAAATCTTGCTATCAAAGGAATTTTTGTATTTGAAAGCCCTGCAAGATATCCTTTACCATCCATATTTTCATGGTGAAATTCTGCAGCATCAAGAAAAATTCTTCTGACACTTTCAGGAATGAATCCAAAATATTCATTTGCTTTCTGAACATGACTTCTTACTTCATAACGTTCTTTAATTGTTAAATGTTCACCTTGCAGAATATTTCGAGAAATAGAAAGGAAGCCTGCATCATAAACCATTGCCGCACAATAATAAATCAGGGCAAGTTCATCATCAACACCAGCAGTCTTACACAGCTTAAATACAAGTTCACTTACCTTCTTTGAATTACGGGCACGTCCTGTTGCCTTATCAATTTTATCTCCTAATTCAATACATTCATTCTGAAGCACGAGAAAATCTTTTTTTGCAGTTTCGCTGTCAAAATATGCTACTGCAAGCTTTTCTGATTCGAAGTCAGAAAGACCTACCCTTCTTCTGAGTTTTACAGCAGTATTCTCATTTTCATCGTCAGTTTTACTCTTCAATGGCTGATAAGGACTTTCTCCATTTTCAGTGTCTCTCTGAAGAATAGCAACAACCTTCATTGTTGTTTCAAACTGTTTCTGAGCTTCAAGTGTGCGTTTATGATTTCTATAGATTATGACAATAAGGACAACAATAGCAGCAAAGATCAAAATATATAATGAAATCATCACATATTTTATTCTTTGTGCTCTTGCATAATCTTTTTCAATCTGGATTGCACGTTTTACTTCTTTAACTGAAGTTTCATGTGCTACCACCGCAGTTAAATCTCTTTTTGCAGAATCAATTTTAACAACAGTTGCTCTGATTTTTTCAAGTTTAACCTTATCGTCTTTTTCAATATTTGCGATACGAAGACTTTCAAGATAATTCTTTTCATTCTGATAAATTTCTTCAATTAAGTTATCAATTCTTGGACTCATTACTTCCGGATGAAGTGTAAGATACATAATAAACTTATTATAATCACTAAGCTTTGGAGTTCTATTATTTTTGAAAGCTGAATTAATCCATGCATAATATGAAGCTTCTGCCATAAGCTGAATATTATCAGGAATATCATTTGTTTCCTGGTGATTTTCAATTGCAATATTAATTTCATCTACTGCTTTAAGATAAAGACCTTTATTGTAATAGCTATTTGTTTTATCAAGAATCAAAGTATCCTGTTTTTGAACAAGCTCTGCACTTTTTTCTTTTATCGACTTTGCTTTTGTAGATGAGAATACTGGTGGTGGAAGTATGAATATTGCAAGTCCAAGACAAACAAACAGACTAAGGCCGATACTTGGCAAAAGCATTGTCACACGATTTGAAATTTTTCTTTTTGTTTTTGGCATCTTAATTTTCTGTTTCATAGTTCCACTCTCTATTTAGAAAAAAAATTATAAGTTTTCACTATCCTGGTTATAGACAGAATCCCACAATAAAATCTTATTCATCATTTCTTCCTGAATGCTGATAGAAGCCTGACTTGGTTTACGTTCTTCTTTTGCTCCGATTGCAGGTTTTCTGTATTCAGGCTTTGCTTCTGTTGCACGACCTTTATAAGGTTTATCTGCAGGATCAACTGCAAGATTGGAATAATTTCCGGCATTATTCCAATGCATGTATCCACGATTAACTGAATCACGAACACCGAAAACTTCCTTCTTAACATATTCAGCATTATAGAACTGTCTGTCATAAGGGACATTAAGGAAGAATGTCTGTACCCAAGGTCTGATTACTACTTTATTACGAGCAATTACGGTATTACGATATGTTCCATAAAAGTAAATACGATAAGGACGCTCCTCATATGGTTCATAGTTCAGGAATTTATTTTCAAAGTGTGATGGATAGAACATCGGACAGATTACATCAACAAACTCTGCAAGAGTTTCTACATCTTGTCCTGTACGGGCAGCAGTTCTATACCAGCCGTTTGCTCCATAAATATCAATTCCAATTGGAGCATTAATATTTTCTCTGGCATAAGACAAGAAACTGATTAGTGCACTTTCTTTATCCATTCCAGGGCTTTGCCATCTGTATTGAGCGTTTGAAAGATTTGTACCATCTGTCGGGAATCTGATATAGTCAAACTGAATTTCATCAAATCCACGTGCAATTAATTCCTTTGCAATCGCAACATCATATTCCCAAACTTCAGGACAGTATGGATCAACCCAATTCTCATCGTAATAAGTCATAACCTTATTACCATCATCATCTGTTTCATAACCACGAGTTCCAATCCATGGTTTACCAGTTGCTTTATTCCATACTGCATACTTTCCGTCACCGTACTTTGCAAGATTGCGGTCTTTAAAAGCAACAATACGGGCAATTAAGTAAACATCATCTTTTTTGAATTCAGTTATGAACTTATCAATATCAATTGCATACTGACTTGTCTTTGCTTTAGACATTACTAGTGGATCTTTAGATTCATAACGCAAAAGACCATAATCATCCTTCATATCAATTACAAGACTGTTTAGATTATGATCACGAATCAACTTTCTGTATTTTTCAATACCATTAGAAAGGTATGCCTGATATGCAGGAACATACAAACTTTTCTGGTCCGAAATTTTTTCTGCAAACTGCGAAGTTACTGTATCAGAGTTCATCATCCACAGTTCATTCAAAACAACTCCAGATTTATATCCACTTTCTGCAGGAGGAATCCATGCTGCAAATATTGGTGATGGACTTACAGAAATAATTTTCTTATATTCGTTAAATTTTGCAATCTGTTTTGATTCACCGCTTGCTGCAATATCATAAGCGTTGATTGTTTTAGGACTCATGTAAATAATTGAAGAATCTGCAAGATATAGGCCATCAATTGTATCAGCGGGTTCTTTTCCTTTGTAAATGCATATTGATTTTTTCTGTGCAAAATCAAAACGATAGATTCTTGGAATAAATGTCTGTGCCAAAAAGATTTCTGTTGTAATTGAACCATCTTCGTTTTTACACAAAATTGGAAGAATATCACTTACTTCATCGGAACCTACATTAGGATCTGCCCCAGCAAGCCCTGTTGCAACATTTATCAAAGCCTTAGCAGAAACCTTGCCATAATGAAAACCATATGTTGAATGAGAACAGAATACATAATCCTCATCAACAACTGTTCCGTCTGATTTTTTTGTATGAATTGTAGCAATAGCTACAGCTTTTAACCCAGAAGAACCTGATCGAGGGGCACCATAAATTGACCAGTTTTCTCCACTGTCTTCAGAAATATAAACTGTATCTTTTGTAGCGCATACCATTTGACTTGGTTTTTCAGGGTTATAGGCAATATCTTTTATATCTGCTACCTGTTTTTCAAATGTTGTATTTTTCCCATCATATTTTTTGATTGTTAAAACAGGAAGTCCCTGATTTTTTGGCTCGAAAGTTCTAAGATCTCTGGAATATAAAATTCCTTTTGAAGTAACAAAATAAAATGCTTCAACAGTTTTACCCTGTCCTACCTGTTGCTCAACACGAAGAAGCTGTTTTCCTTTTCCTTCAGTCCACAGTGGAAATATTGAACGCTGACTTGCAACACGATAAATTCCTGATTCAGTAACTATAATAGGTTTTGCAGAATCTGATTTTTGAGCCATACTTCCCTGAACATTGTTGTCAGGAATAATTTTTGGCAATGTATACAAAGGATTAAGTGTCTTTTCCTGTGCAAATGCAAAGGCAGGCACCAATAATAACGTGAGTAAAACTAGAAATTTTTTCATATTTCCATTATCGGAAATATTTTTTTAGACTTTATATTTACTTGCCCTTGTGTTCGTATTCAGGCGAACATGTAAGATGCATTCCAAGACGTCTGATTGTAACTTCATCAACCGGTGAAAGAATTACAGATGAGTGAAATTCAAGTCCGCGAAGGTTCTGCAGCTGATCAAGAGCAAGCTTTGCTTTTGGATTTGTAGATGACGCACAAGCCAATGCAACAAGAGCTTCTTCAACATGAAGGTTAGGATTTTTGCTCTTGAGGTCAACAGTTTTAAGCTTCTGAATAGGTTTTACATATTCTTCTGTCAAAAGCTTTTCTTCGTGTGGAAGTCCTGCCAGCTGTTTTACAACCTTAAGTACTACAGAAGCTGCAGCACCAAGAAGCCGTGAAGTTCTTCCTACAACGATTTTTCCATCTTCAAGCTGAATTGCAGCACAAGGATTTCCTGTTTCTTCCTGACGTTTTAATGCTGCAGGAACAATTGCACGGTCTTCAGGTTTAAGATCTGCACGTTTCAAAAGGAATTCCTGCTTATCAAGTTCACTCTTGGGAGCATTCCCTTTTTTAACCTGACATGCAGTGATGTAATAACGTCGAAGCATTTCATCTTTTCCGGCTTTCTGACATACATCGTCATCGATGATTGCGTTTCCGGCCATGTTAACACCCATGTCTGTTGGTGACTGGTATGGACTTTCGCCAAGAATCTGTTTGAAGATTTCTTTAAGTACAGGGAATGTTTCAACATCGCGGTTATAGTTAACAGTTGTCTTACCATATGCTTCAAGATGGAATGGATCAATCATGTTTACATCGTCAAGATCAACTGTTGCAGATTCGTATGCAAGGTTTACAGGATGCTGTAAAGGAATATTCCAGATTGGGAATGTTTCAAATTTTGCATATCCTGCTTTGATTCCATGCTTGTGATCATGATAGATATTAGAAAGACATGTTGCCATTTTTCCAGATCCAGGTCCTGGAGCTGTTACAACACAAAGTTTTCTTTTTGTTGCAATGTATTCATTGCGCCCGTAACCGTCATCACTTACAATCAATGGAATGTTTCCAGGGTACCCCTGAATGATATAATGAAGATATGTTTTAATACCAAGATTTGCACATTTATCACGGAATTTATCTGCAGCAGGCTGGCATGTGTACTGAGTAATTACAATTCCACTTACCAAAAATCCGCGCTTTTCAAATTCCTTTTTAAGACGAAGAGTTTCTTCATCATAAGTAATACCAAGGTCACCACGGATCTTATTCTGTTCAATGGCATCAGCGCTTACAACAATAATGATTTCTGCAATATCCTTAAGCTTTTCAAGCATTTTGAGCTTGTTATCAGGAGCAAAACCTGGAAGAACACGGGAAGCATGATAGTCGTCAAACAATTTTCCGCCAAATTCAAGATAAAGCTTTTCAAAAGCATCAATACGTTCCTGAATGTGTTCAGACTGTAACTTCAGATATTTTTTTGAATCAAAACCAATCTGTGCCATTTTTATCTATAACCTCTTTTTTTACAATTCAAAGATTACCACTAAACATTAATTTTTTCTATATCTTCAGCTAAAACAATTTTAAGACCCTTTTTCTCCATGGATGCTTTTTTTTCAGGTTCTATAGAATCATCAAGGAACACAACATTTCCTTCTCCCTTAAGGCGTTCCATAATCACTCCTCCCCCATCATAAATACGTTTTGCAATATTAAATGCACGGTCAAGATCTGAAAAAACTTTCTTACTAAGTTCGAATTTCTGTCCCTGGTATTTTTTTCTAATTGGATTTGGAGAATGTTTATTGTAAAACGCTTTAATTTTAGCTGTCATTTCTTTCTTATACTGACGTTCTTCTGCAGCCTGGGCAACTTCTTCAGTGTTAACAAAGAAATCCTTATTTTCTTTGAGAACTTCTTCAGGTGATTTCTGAAGCTTTTCACAGATTTTTTTGAAAACCATCAATGTTACAACAGCATCATCCACGCTTTTGTGAGAAGTTAAAATGGAAGTATCGCATTCAAGGAATTCTGCCCATTCAAAAAGTTTTTTCTTGCAGCCAAAAACTTTTTCAGCAAGGTTTTCAACATCAAATGCACGATAAAGAATGTAATCCATATAATATCTGTCACAAGCACTGTTTACAAAGCCAACATCATTTGCAACAGCAAAACCACCTACATAAGTATTTCCATTTGTAAAAAGCTTTTTTATTTTTTTATAGTAAGAAGTAAAATTTGGATTTGCTCTAAAATAATCTTTTGAATATGCCAACTGACACTTATTTTTAGGACTGAAAAGATACCAGTCAAAATCACATTCAGGATTCATCACAAGATCTTCCTGTTCGATAATATTTAATTCATCATCTGCAAGAACATATCCAAGTGAACAGATTTTTCCAATTCCATCAAAGCAGTTTGCACATTCGCAGTCAAAAAATAAATAAGTCTTATGATCCATATTTTCCTCAAAGTGAATTTTCGAGTTTCCGGAATTTTAATACGAAAACCTTAACTGTTTTATCTTACTTCATAGAATACAATATTTTCCTGATTACCACAAATGACTTTGCATTTATGCTTACCTTTTTTAAGAGGAATAGATTGTATAAATGGGCGCTCTTTTTTTGCATAGAACTGATCGTCAACGTAAATTTCTATTTCATCTACAAGACCACCAATTACTTCAATATTAAGTTGTTGCCTCTTAATTTTACTTTCTTCGATATAAAACAACGAATCATTACGAGGGTAAATAATCTTTAACGGAGTCTCACTGTAATTAATTCGAACAGACTCCGATGAATACAGACTTTGATTCATTGAATACCAGTACTGATATTCCTGAGGATAATATATTACGACTTTTCCATTGTTTTCTTTATGCCAGGTACACTGACTTAACACTTCATCTTTTTTTACATATTCGTAAACAGTAGAAATACAGTCTTTATTCGGAATTTCACCTGAAAGCTGGCATACTTCAATTTTTTCATAATTTTCAGGTTCTTCAAATTGAAGGCTTTCTTTTTCATCGTAACTTTCAAGATAGTCCAGAACTTTTTTAGCAACTGATGCAGGCAGGGAACTTCCGGTTTTACCAACAACTGTTTCTCCTGAAAAATTCCCCATCCATACTGCAACAGCATAACGAGGAGTTGCACCAAGTGCTGTAATATTCTGAAACTGATTGGAAGTTCCTGTTTTAAAAATTGATGGATACTGAGTTTCAAAGGTCTGGTAATGACCAAAGCCTAGAGAACGTCCATTTTTTTCTGACAAAAAATTTGCAATGATTCTTGAACTATCAACAGAATAAACCTGAACAGGAACGGCAGCTTTTTTCGGATGATATTTTTCTGAAAGATACTCAAGTGGTATATACTTACCGTCACGGGCAAAGACCGAGAATGCCGGCAAAAAATCTTTAAGAGAAACTTCACCGCCACCTAATGCAAGTCCTAAATCTGCTTGCTGACCAATTTTTTCAATGTCAGTAAAATTTAATTCCTTTAACTTTTCTATAAACTTATCAACACCAATATTATTTAGTATATAAACTGCAGGGATATTAAGACTGGATGCAAGACATACACGAAGAGAAATTGGTCCGTTAAATCTATTATTAAAATTAAAAGGAATATAAGCCTTGTCAGTTCCAAACTCCATTGGAACATCCGGAAGAATATCCGTTGGTTTTACAATTCCCTCATCAAGAGCCAGTGCATAAAGGAGTGGCTTTATACTTGAACCTGGCTGATTTTTAAAACGCACACCATCAATTTGCCCTGAATGTTCATCATCCATAAAATCATTTGATCCAACCCAGGCAAGCACCCGTCCGGTCTGGACATCCATTGCAAGCACACTGATGTTTGAAATACGACTGTCCTTTGCATTTTGAATTGCTGAGTCAGCACACTGCTGTGCATAATCCTGAACATTCATATCAGCACTTAAATGCACTTCAAAAGGAACAGAAGATTTATATGTTCTTGTTTTAATTTCTTTTTCAGTCAAAAAATAATTATTTTCACGAAGATACCGCACAAGGTGTGGCATATAAAATGGGTAAGCATATTTTTTTCCAGGACTGTAAAGATTTGGTCTTCGAGGAATTTTTGCAAGCTGTTCAATTTCTTCGTCAGTAAGTTCATCAGTTCCTTTTGAAAAATAAAGACGACTTGCAGACTGTATTCCTTCAACATTATTTCCAAATGGAATAGAATTAAGGTAAAGTTCAAGAATTTCCTTTTTTGAAAACCTTGCTTCAAGTTTAATTGCACAGAAAGCCTCTGAGATTTTATCTTTAATTGTTCGCGAAGAACCTTGTCTGTATAGATTATCCTGATTGTTGTAATTCAGACTAATTATTTTTGCCAGCTGCATTGTAATGGTTGAGGCACCACTGACATTTTTTTTATTTGCAGTATTTTGAACGAATGCTCTGAAGATTGAAAAGAAATCAACACCGTAATGAAAATAAAATCTTCTGTCTTCAGCTTTGATAAAAGCTTTTTTCACCTTACCAGGAATTTCAGCAGATGCAAGATATTCTCTTCGAAGACCATTATTAAGTGGAGTAATCTGAACCAGATTATTTTTTCGATCATAAACCCTGGTGCTGTATTCTTTTCTTAAAAATGAATCCAGTTCAGAATATGGTAAAAATGCAAACAATAAGTGCAGTGCTGTCATTGTAAGAATCACAGCACAAACACTTATTAAAAATTTACGAAACTTTATTGTCATTATTTAATAATAAACAGATAACCGTCTGCACGACCAAACACTTCTGGTTCATACATACATTCTGCCTGTACTGGAGGAGTTGGATAAACACCCTTACGTGCAGCACGAACTGTTATTGTCTGACTTGAAGTTCCAGCCCACATATAATTATCGAAATACTGAGCTTCATTATCATAGAAGTATTCGTATTTATCATCACAATACCAGTCATCGTAATAATCATAGTAACCACCACGACTCTGAGCAGTATCACCAGTTGTATTTTTACTTGCACCTGTACTCAAACTTGAATCAACAATTTCTGCTCCAGATGGAACAGGAACCCTGAATGCAACATAGTTCCTATTCTGAGTTGTTGTATAAGTTGTAGTAAACTTATATGATTTTCCAGCTTCAAGAATAATTACTTTAGATTCAGGACTTACAGTTGTTATTTCATTTCCATCTTCATCAGTAATCTTAAGGTTAACTTCAAAGCCTTCATCTCTGGCAGCACACAATTCTTCTGGAATTGCATAGCGCATCAAGGCTGTATAGTAAAGAGTACCTTTACCATCTTTTGTAAATTCAATTGATGCAGGAGTATTACGTTTAATATTTTTAAGTTCAGCACTCTTGAATGAGTATACTTGAGTTACTGGTTTTGAACCTAAACCTTTAAAGTTTCCTTCTGCAAGTTTTGTTTTACCATCAATTACAGCTGTGGAAACAAAATTAAGACCTTCAAGTTTTCTTTCTTTAATCAAAACATAAATTGCTTCAAATACTCTTGCTGTAGTTGCTGTACTCTGCCAGTAACCTGATTTCTGTTTTGCAAGGAGTGTGAAGAGAAGTTTATTTACCAGTTCATCATTTGGCTTCTGCATTACATAAAGCTGCATCAGAGTTGCAAGAGTTTCAGATTCGTTATAATACATTCCATAAATATATCCATAGTTATTCTGGAATGCATCAAGAGAAACTGAACGACCTGTCTGCTTGATTGAAGATCTGATTTTATCTCCAAGATCTTTTGCACGTTTCTTGGCTGTTTTATCTTTGTCTGCCATATTCTGATATGCAAGTGCAGTATAAGCTGCTGTAGAAAGATTTACAGTTGCTTTTGAATCATTACAGTATTTATACAGATTATCAAGATAAGTTTCAGCTGCTTTATCATCATAGAGGCTTAATACATAACAAGCATATGCTACATACGAGTTATTAAGTTCTTTCATTTTTGAAAGCTCATACTTGATATATCTGCGTAGATCTTCTTCGTTATATCCAATTTCTTTTGGTGTATAACCACGATCGATTGCAAGCTTATACATATGAAGAAATCTCAAAGAAACATAATAGTTGTCATATGTTGATCCAGGCCAATAAGGGAACGCACCGTTTCCATGCTGTTCCTTCTTAACTGTTGCAAACCAGCTTGTAACAACCTTCCTTGGATCATCAACCTTACTCTTAAGACCAAATGTATCAATATAATCTCCAAAAGTAATCAACGGCCACATTTTTGAAGACTGCTGTTCAAGACAACCATATGGATAATCAAATACATATCTTACAGATGAACCCATCAATCCGATCTGAGTTGGATCAAGAGTAATTTCAATTTCACCCATTCCATCTTCACACCATGAAGGAATGATTACTTTTTCAGTTTCACTTACTTTTTCCTTTTTATCAGGAGAAGACGATTCCACCATACCAGTTACAGCAACCGTTTCATAAGTGTATGGCTTTTCAATTTCTATCATTGAAATAAGTTTTTCTTTAAGAACATCTGATTTAACATCAAATACAAGCTCTATATTACCAGCAGCTTCTGCACCAACATTAAAGTAAACAGGCATTGTTTTACCTGCAGGAACTGTAATTGTCTTTGATGTTTTATCATCAATGAATGCCGAACCTGCAGTTGTAATAAGACCTTTTTCTGTATCTTTATCATAATTTGACTGTGGTCCACGTACTGAAACAGAAACTGTTACTTTCTGATTTTTATTATCCAGGTTTGTAACAATTACACCGGCTTCTGCAGTATCACGAACACGGAGTCTGCGTGGCTGAACTGCCTGTACGTTAATAGGATTCTGAACCTTAACTTCAGATTCCTGAAGTGAGAAGAGGTTTTCTGCAACACCAAATGCAGTAACACGGTATGTTGTAAGAGAATCAGGAAGTTTAAATGTTACCTTTGCTTTACCATTTTCATCTGTAATAATTTCTGGTTCAAACAGTGCAGTTGGTCTAAAGTCTTTTCTTTCTTGTTTTTCATCACTACCTGCATCATTTTCTGCATCACCACCCTGAAGTGATTTGACCTTATATGTAACAGGGTCCATAAGATATGATCGTGAGTCACCACCTACAACAGCAAGAGGATAGTTACTGCTGTTATAGAAGAATGAAAGAGGATCAGAAACATGGTAATTAATCAAATCGATTACTGCACGATCTACTACCATTACTGTCAATTCTGCATTCGGAACAGGCTTACCATCCTTAGTTGCAAGAATATCAAATGTAACTTCTTCTCCAGGACGATAAGTATCTTTAGCAGATGTTACATCTACCTTGAAGCTTGCCTGTTCTTTATCTACAAAGATTTCTGTTACACCATAATATCCTTTTGGCTTACCTAAATCTGGTTCACCGTATTTATGTGTTGGCTCACCTTCACGCTTTGAATATGAACAGATAGATACATATACAACAGGAAGATATTCTTCCTTAACAGGAATCTCAATCTGAGTACATGGACTGTCAATGTGCATTACTTCAGATGAAATAATAGTATCTCTTTCTACTGTTACAAGATAATCACCAGATGTAAGCGGAGATTCAAGCAAAAGTTTTGCAGTGTCACCAGCTTTATAGAAGTTTCTGTCTGGAGTCAACCGCAATGCAGAAGCATTATCAGAATCATACCACCAGTAATCGCTACCAGTTACATAGAAACTCTTATCTGTTTTAATGTTGTTTGATTTTTTATCAACCGCTGTAATTGAAAGTTTGTAACGCCCGGCTTTCTGTGGAGTAAATGTTATTGAACCTTTACTTGCAGCATTTACTTTACCGGTTTCAACTGTTTCAGTTACTTCTTCCCAGCGAGAATACATTCCATCAACTGAATCTTCATTAAGATATGTCCAGTAAGAACGAGTAATTGTATAATCAATTTTTCCATTAACAAGTTCAGCTGAAGCATAAGATCCATCTGGTTTCATAAGTACAAATGGGATTTCAACTTTTTCTTTTGTCTTAGGGAATCCAGCACCAATACGTTTAATAGCACCAATATAGAACAAACCTGGATGAACAACCTTTGCAGCACCAGTAAATATACGCTGATTAGAAATATCAGTTACACCAATTTCTGCTGAATAAACATAAGCCTGTCCTATAACATCAGGTGCAGTATTACAGCTAATTCTTGTTGGACCACCATCATTTACACTTCCTTTTGCTTCAGAAATGTAAGTTGAAGAATAGTTGGAATATTCAGGACCAAAAACATAGTTAGCTGCTTCAGGAACTGGTGGCACATATGAAGTTGCCTGCTTATACCAGTATGCATCATAGCTTGCTCCTGTTAAAGAACCACCTGCAAGATATGATGCAGAAAGTTCAGCAGTAATTGAATCACCAAGATAATATGTTACATCAGGAACCGATGCACTAGCCTGGAACTTAACCTTTTCAAAGAACGCAACTGTAAGATCTTCGTAAGCAATTCTTTTTGATCCACTATAAAGACCAATTGTTAAAGTTCCAGGTTTTACATCTTTAGGAATTATAAATGAACCAGAAAAACCTCCGGCAGATGAAAGAGTTGTTGATAAAGTTCCGTATGTTTCATCTTCTTCCCATGTATGTTTTTCAAGTTTTACTGTGTAATTACCTGACATAGAAGAAAGACCATGACGGTCAAGATGTTTTGCAATACCTTTAAAGCTTACAGTTTCACCAGGACGGTACAAGCCACGGTCTGTGAACATAAATACTAAATTACGATTCTTATTAAATTCGTTTTTAAATGATGTTGAATAAATTCCAAAACGCCATGGAGAGTGATTATCGATATTGTATGTTACTTTGTCATTGCCGCTTTCTACAAACAGGGCAAGACGACTGTTATACTGAGCTTCAATAACCTGCTGAATTTTTGAATCACGAACTTCAAATTCAACATAACCATTTGCATCTGTTTTTCCAGAAGCTAGTGGATCTCTAAGACCTGACTCAATTTCTTCATCATGATACGATGAGTTTGAATACAGAATAACAGTTGCATTCTTTACAGGAGTATCATCAGAAAGCTTACGAACAAGAGCTACAACTTTATCGTAACCTGCACGAGCTGTAACTCCTAAGTCAGTTACCTGAATATTACAAACATTAATATCAGATGTGTAATCATAATATTTTTTATCCCAATAATCCCATTTATGAATTGATGCATTTGCTGAAACTCTTACGAAACCTAGACCATTCTTTAAGTATGGATCCAGTTCAATTACATCAATATGTGTCAAATTATCATGAGCTGTCTTAAGGTCAACTCTATTACTTGAAGTAATTTCTTTTCCTGAACGATAAGAACTTGTTAAAGGATCATCAACTTTTTCAACAGCATAAGCACCAGAGTTCAAGTTCTGATGTTCGATAATAAACTTATGAGGATACTGAGCTTCAAGAATTTTATTTCCTCTATCCAGCATTTCCAAATAGCTTGCTGCCTTTGGAACCTTAATAGTTGAATCAACAGTATACTGTAAATTCTGTCCGAATATATCTTTAAGTCCTGTATTAACGTAAAGAGTATAATCCTTATCATATTCAAAAGGAAGTTCCCTCAAAATAACAGCAGATCCATTTACTGTTACATTCTTATCTGAAACTTTAATGTTTTCGCCAGCTTCAGAAGTAATTGTAACATTCGAAGCAACTGTTGATTTCTGAACAGGCTGAGTAAATCTGATTGATACTGTAAAGTTATAGTTATTAAAATCTGTGTAATTGTGAGAGAATGGTCTTAATACATTGTATTCAATTGACGATGCATTATCTGTCCCATCATTTGCTATCAATTCCACAATAGAATTAGCTTCAAATGATCCATCAATATGGATATAGAAGAATGCTGATCGTTCTACCGTGCGGTATTTTGAACTTTTAGCTTTTTCATCATAATAACTTTCTACAGCATATACAGAATAGCTTCTGTTTTTCGCTAGGTAAGAAACTTTTATATACTGTTTAAATTCATCAGCTGACAAAGGCATATTAAGAGTTACAATCGCATCTCCAGCTTTATCAAGAGGAACACCAGAGGATGAACTATAATAGTAGTTTTTATCCATTGTTGTTCCCGGCTTAACATTTCTGAGCTTAACACTTTCAGAAGCAGTTTTAAAAATTGTATCTCCGGAAATTACTACACCATCAAGACTTTTGAGAGCCGGATTTACGGTGATTGTATAAATTTGTGTTGGAACAAGTGGTTCAGAAGGAAGGAATACAAGTGTTCTTGTTCCTGTCCAGCGATATTTACCTTTTACAGAAGGAGTTACTGTAAATACATCACATGTTTCCATTGGAGCTTCAAGAGCAGCCAGCTCTTTAACAGGCTGGGAGAAACCTACAAAAAATTCAGGATTACTCATATATCCAGGAATTACATTCTGAGGTCCCCAGCTGATTACAGTTAAATCTTTTGCATTTTTCTTTTCTTTCTGGCTTGCTGCGGATTCAGGATCTGCCATAGCCATCAATGCTGCCATTGCAGAACTTATATCATTACGGTATACATTATATTTAATTTTATAATCGCTTAATTTACGGATTGTTTCATCTTTAGATGATTTAATATCTTTTTCAGACTGCTTCTGGTAGTCAAAATCAAAATCTGCAAGATAAGCTTCAGCTTCCTGAGCAGAGAAGCTTGTGGCCAAAGTCATTACATTTGATACTGCCTTGTCTTTTCCACAACCTGAGAAGCCAGTCAGAAGACTGATTGTCAAAAGGAAAATTACACCATTTTTAACTTTCACAATAAACTCCTTGATATAGATAAAAAATACCTATACAAGGATAATATTAACACAAAGGCACTAATCCTTACAATCAGTGCCTTTATTTCTATATAAATATTTATTTTTACAGTTTCTTAACAAACAATACCCGAATGCTATTCAGGATACAAAGTACCATCACACCTACATCCGCAAAAATTGCAATCCACATATTTGCTATTCCAAGGGCACCAAGCACAAGACAGGCAAGTTTCACAAAAAGTGAAAATCCAATGTTCTGGTATACAATTCTCATACATTTTTTTGCAATCTTAATTGCCTTTGAAATCTTCAACGGATTATCATCCATTAAAACAACATCACTAGCTTCAATAGCCGCATCACTTCCTAATGCTCCCATTGAAATACCGATATCGGCTCTTGTTAAAACAGGGGCATCATTAATTCCATCCCCTACAAAAGCAAGCATTTCATTTGAAGTTTTCTGACTTAGAAGTTCTTCAACTTTTGAAACCTTATCCTGTGGAAGGAGCTCTGAATAAACCCCATCGATTTCAAGCTCCCCTGCAACTTTTTCTGCAACAGATTTTGCATCTCCTGTAAGCATAACATTTTTCTTGATACCGATTTTCTTTAAACGACTGATTGCTTCCTTTGCATCAGGCTTTACAATATCTGAAATAACAATATGTCCTGCATACCTTCCATCAACTGCAACGTGAACGATTGTACCAACACAGTGACAGTCATGGTATTCGATATTTTCCTGAGCCATGAGTTTTCCGTTTCCAACAAACACCTGTTTACCATCTACAATTGCACCTATTCCATGACCACTGATTTCTTTTACATCTTTTACCCTACTCTTGTCGATTTCTTTTCCATAAGCTGTCTGTAAACTTTTGCTTATGGGATGTGTGGAATAACTTTCGGCCAGCGCTGCAATTTCCAATAGCTTTTCATTTTCCATCTCATTGTGATGAATTCCAGAAACTTCAAAAACACCTTTAGTCATTGTGCCTGTTTTATCGAACACAACATACTTAACCTTTGAAAGAGATTCCATGTAATTGGAACCTTTAATAAGAACGCCACTTGATGATGCACCACCAATTCCTGCAAAGAAAGAAAGAGGAATACTGATTACAAGGGCACAAGGACAGCTTATAACAAGGAAAGTCAATGCACGGTAAACCCATGGATTCCATAAAGCCCATGAAGAACCTGATTTCATGAAAATAATCTGCATTAATGGAGGAAAAACTGCCAGAACCAAAGCACCAATACAGACTACAGGAGTGTAAATCCGTGCAAACTTCGAAATAAAATTTTCTGATTTTGATTTTTTTGAACTTGCATTTTCAACAAGCTCAAGAATCTTAGACGCTGTTGACTGCCCGAACTCTTTTGTAGTCCTAATTTTTATTAAGCCTGAAATATTAATACAACCACTTAAAACTTCATCACCGGCAAACACTTCACAAGGAACACTTTCACCAGTTAAAGCAGAGTTATTCAAAGTTGTAGTTCCTTCTGTAACAATTCCGTCCAGAGGAATTTTTTCACCAGGTCTTACAACAATAATAGATCCAACGGCAACAGTATCAGGCTCAACAGTTTCAGTCTCGCCGTTTTCTTTTTCAAGATTTGCGTAATCCGGACGGATATCCATAAGGGCTGAAATATTTTTACGGCTTTTACCAACAGCAATCCCCTGAAACAGCTCACCAATCTGATAAAACAGCATTACCGCAACGCCTTCTGTATATTCGCCCAAGGCAATTGCGCCAACAGTTGCAATTGCCATTAAAAAGTTTTCATCAAAGGGTTTAAGATTAATAACACCTTTACCAGCCTTAATCAGAATATCATAGCCGATAACAACATAAGGAATAAAGAAAAGCCAGAAGTTAAGAGGCTTAGTCAGAAGCTTAACTTCAGAAAAACCTGGAATCAGTTTTTCAGTAAGCTCAAGTATAACCATTAAAACTACTGCAATAATAATTCGAATTAAGTTTTTCTTCTGTTTCTTAGTCATATTGTATTCCTTATATTAATCTGAAGATAAATTATCTAAAGTTCAATTTCGCAGTCGTCTTCTACTTTCTTGCAGTTCTTAAGAACTTCCTTCATGATTTTTTTTGTATCTGCATCGTCTGCAAATTCAACATTCATCTTAAGTGTCATAAAGTTAACAGTGCAGTTAACAACACCTGGTGTTTTCTTTGCAGCTTCTTCCATTAAGTTTGCGCAGTTTGCACAGTCTACTTCGATATTGTAAGATTTTTTCATATTAAATCTCCTTATATATTCTTACTCAGTCAGCTTCATGAATATGGGTCAAACCACATTCCATGATCATTGCAACATGATTGTCATCCAATGAATATTTTACTTCCTTCCCTTCCTTCGTTCCTTTTACAAGCTTTGCACTTCTTAAAACACGAAGCTGATGTGAGACCGCTGAAATACTCATACCTAAGATTTCTGCCAGCTCTCCAACATACAGATCCTTTACTTCAAGACATGAAATAATTTTCGTTCTTGTTGCATCACCGAACACTTTGAACAGTTCTGCAAGATCTGTAATTGTTTCATCATCAGGGATTTTGTCTTTTACCTGCTTAGTAACAGCAGATTTATTTTTCTTATTTTCCAAAGACATCTCCTCATTAAACAGTTGAATAACAATTCAACTGTTTACTATTACTTTATCCCAGGTTTATAAGTTTGTCAATAGTTGAACAAATATTCAAATGTTATTTTTTATTGCTATCCTTATTTTTTTTGACTATACTTAAAATAATTTAGAATTATAAAGATAGTAACTTTTTAAATTCTGGATAAATTATTTATACGTATGAATTATCTGATCATACATAGGAGAATTATATGAAACAAAGACTTTCATTTTTTATTGCAGCAGTTTTTGCAGTTGTTCTTTCTGCTAATGCTGTTTGTCAGACACCATCTAAAATCGAAAAACTTAACATTAAAGCTTCTGATGTAACAAATTTTATTGACAACTTTAAATCAATCTCAGATAGGTTTGATGATCTTGGAAATACTTTTGACATGAGTGAAATTACTTCTGTAAGCGAAGTTGCAGCATTCTTTGACTCTATTGACGGCGTTGACAAAGTTCTTAAAGACAACGGAATTGCAGGTCCAAGCAGAGGGAAAAAATTCGTTGCTATGCTTTACGGCTCTATGTACATCATTATGAAAGCTCAGTTTGATGCAATGCCAGAACAGGTTGAAGCTGCAAAAAATCAGGGTGTTGATGTTTACGCTCAGATTGCACAGCTTAAAGACCCTATCGATCCAGCTGATTTTGCTGTAATTGAAAAACAGACTGCAAAAATCATTTCTGATTTGCAGCCACAGTTACAGTAAACTAATATTACTTTTGTAGCATTTTTCAAACAATTTTATCAAATCGTAACTTTTTTAGTTGCGATTTTTTTATACCGTTGTAAAATAATCTTAAGAGATATATTTCATATCCAGGAGGAAATTAAATGAAAAAAATTATTATGATTGCACTTGCTGCATTAACACTTTGCGGATCAATTTTCGCAAAAACTTTCGTAATCGACCTTGGTGATTCTAAAAACGGAAGCACAATCTCAATTGTGAAAAATCCATATGCACCTAACTATCAGTGTGAATTACCAGCTGACTTTACTGCATTCTTTGCAGGAAACATGCCTCAGCCAGGAGATAAAATCGAAGTTCATTACAACTTCACAAGTAATGTTGATATCGAATGGCTGAACATTGTTGTTATTGATAATAGTGAAGCAGCTAAGTACTGGCTTGAAATCTCTGATTATAAAGGAATTTCTAATATCAAAGCTGGAGCTCCAAATGTTGGTGTAATTGAATACAAAGTTGTTAAGAAACCAATTAAAAACTTAACAGTTATGTTCTCTTATGACAAAGCTCTTAATGCAAAACTTACATTGGCAAAAGCTGGTGCTAAAACAGGTTCAGTAAAATAATTCCTGTTAAGGTCTATAAAAGGTTCATTCCTTGTGGAGTGAACCTTTTTTTTTGCTCTAAACTATTGTAATATATTGATATGAGTAAACAGAATTTTTTTGAAAAGTATAAAATGTTCATAATCGGAATAGCAGGTCTTACTATCATTTTAATTGCAAACCTTATCTTTTTAGGAAAAAACACTGCAACAAAAATTGCTTTCTACCAGATTCCTGAAAACACTCAAAAACATATTGAAGCTGAACTTTTATCCATTACTGAAGGTAAGGTAAAATTCCACACTCTCAATTCATCGAAACCTCTATCTGAAAAGGAGGCCCACAAATATCACATGATAATTACATACAATTCTCGTACAGCCATCAACATTGGACCTGAACCAGTTCCAGATAATGCAATTAAATATTTACCAACAAAAATTCAGTTAAGCACATATCAGGATGGCAAAAATTATGCCCTTCCATTTCTTCTTGACCATTATGAGCTTGCTCTTTACACAACATATAAAACCCAGCTGGGACTTTCTGACATTTCAGATTTTGAATCTTTCAAAGATTACCTTGAAAAAATTAAAGAGGCTGCCGATTTTCCTCTTATTGCTATTGGATCTGATGATAACGAGCTTATAGGTTTTGTAAGTGCCATGGCTCAAAGCATTTATGGTGTAAACGAATATTTTGATATCTGCCAGGAATTTAACAAAGCTCAGGCTCGTGGAGATGAAATTCCATATAGAATCCGTGTAGTACTTGATGAAATAAAAGAACTTGAAAACTTAGGCCTGCTTCACAAAAACTGGTTAAATGCAAATATCAAGGATGTTATTTTTCTCATGGAACAGCATCAGCTTGGTGCATTTGTAACATATTTAAGCACACAACGCCAGATTCCTTATGTACTTATTAAATATTATAACTCATATTTATTTCCACAACACAACTCAACAGCCTTTGGTGTAATTGCTCCAGAAATAGTTGCATTGAAAATGGAATCTGATAAAAACGTAGATTTAATTTTTGAAAAATTGATTTCTAATCAGGTTCAGACCAATTTATCAAAGAAAACAATGCTGGCACCAACTGCAGCAATTGCAGAAAGCAGCGACATTCAATCTGACAATGTACGCTACTGGTGTGCTGCTGCAAATGGTGGACCTGTACCTGATTTTCAGAAGGCATCATTTATCGGCCCTGACCGCCTGCATGAATACGCAGACAAAATCAGGGAATATCTTAAATAACTTATACTTTAAATTCATCAATACGATTAGAAATATTCCAGACTGCAACAGCCATTCTCATCGAAAGATTATCAAGCTGCTCTGTAGTCTGTTTTGTTTCATCTGCACTTGTAACAATCTTATCAAAATTAACAGACATATTCTGTGAAGCCTCTTTCAATACTGAAACAGAAGAAAGAATTTCGTTAGTTCCTTTTTCAATTTCGCGACTTGATGAAAGAACATTATCAGAAGTTTGTGTCATTGAAGAAAGCACCTGAAGCATTTGTTTTGAACCTTCAGTCTGTTCGTCCATTGCCTGTTTAATTTCACTTACAAGCTGTGCTGTGTTTTGAGTCTTCGAATTTACTTTCTCAAGTGAAATTTTACTTGCATTAGCACTATCTACTACTTTAGTAATGTTTAATGCAATCATCTTAAGATTCTCACCAATGCTCTTCGATTGCTTAGCACTTGTATCAGCAAGCTTTCTGATTTCTTCCGCAACTACAGCGAAGCCTTTTCCTGCGATACCTGCATGAGCTGATTCAATCATAGCATTCATGGAAAGAAGGTTTGTCTGAGAAGAAATAGAAGAAATAATTCTATTTGTATCCTGCAATGATTTACTCTGATCAAGCACAATCTGAAGAAGATCATTTACAGCAGCATTTTTTTCAATTCCTTCTGTTGTTGCTGCATTTAATTCATTGAATTCATCAGACATTCTTCCCATTGATTCAGAAACTGTATTGATATTTCCAATCATTTCTTCAATACTAGCACTTGCTTCTGTAATTGCCGCAGCCTGCTGAGTAATTAATTCATTCAATTCTTTAATATTTGATGAAATCTGAGTTACAGCTGTACTTGTATTATCAACACAAGCATCTTCTTTATTTAACATTTCTGTGGCTTCTGCAATTTCACGGGAAATATTCTGAATCTGTGTTCTTGTTTCACCAAGACGAGTGCTGACATTTTCAAAGCTTACTTTCAGAGCTGTATTTGCCTCTCCAATATTCTTTACAGTAGAGTGAACATTATCTACAAATTCATTTACAGATATTTTTACCTGAGAAATTTCATTATTGTGATAAATAGGAAGACGTTTAGTTAAGTCCTTATCACCAGTGTTAAGATTATCAATATTCTTTTTTATAGAATCGAATTTTGAAATAATAATTTTAAGAATGATAAGAATACATACAAGAAGAATAACAGCAATAATCAATCCGCCAATAATTGAATTTCGACGGAGTGTATTGTTTATTTCGTGCATTTCTGCAAATTCTACACTGGCAACAACTGTCCATTTTTTATTTGCAAAGCTACACTGCTTTGAATAAATCAATAGCTTATCTTTATCTGCAGAATTCAATACATCATCACCGGCGCGAATAGTACCAGTATCATCATAGAAAGAAACTTTTCCTGTTTTATAAAATCTTGTAGCAAGGCGGTTAATAGGATTTAATTCAAGGAAGCCCACCATTCCACCTGAAACTTTTTCACCTGTTGCAATATCTGTGAAATTTGATTCAACAAATAATGGCATTGTAAATCCACCTGCATTTGATTTACGAGGGGTTTCAAGCCAATATCTGGCATTGTGTTCTTTATGTTGTTTCCAATATTCCTTTCCGAGAATACCGACAGTAGAAATTCCACCTTTAGTATTGTAGGTTTCAGGGCCACCATCTTTTGCACCAGTTGCATCATCCCAGAAAACCATTACGTATTCAAAGCCGTTTGGTTTATTTTTTGTCTTAATAGCCTGTTTAATTTCTTCTCTTGAAGTAGTTTTACTAACTACTGAATTCTGGAAAAGTTCAAGGGCTTCAATCTGATATGTAAACCACTCTTCAGCATTATCAACAGCCTGATTCATATAACTGTCAACTGACTCTAAATATATATCTGCAATCGGCTTCTTTGTAAGCTGAGTTGTAACAATCTGAAATGCAGTTATAAATGCCACAACGAATATAAAAGTAATTACACCATATTTAAGAAGTAATGTTTCACGATGTGATTTTTTTGCCATTTAATTAAACCTCAAACCCCTGACATGATGATTATCAAGGGGGAATATAAACTCTCAAAAAAAAGGCACGGAGTTATGCTTTTCCCCGTACCTTTAATATTATATCACATTTTCTGTGATTTTGTCTTTTTTTTACTTCATCTGGGCGGTTTCGATAAAGCCTCCTGTACCGACTTTTATCTGATAACCCATTACGGCATTTGGTGTACCATTACCGAATACATGACCCCAGCCACTAGCAGTATAAGTAGTTCCAGATCCATTCTGGAGTGCATCAGTTGAACGCATTATTGTACTTGTTGTTGTGGAATTCTTTATTACACCAACATTTCCTCCATTGCGGTTCTTCCAAAGATTAACGTTTATGTGATCCATTGGAACCGCACTTGTTGTTGGTACAAGTGAAACTTCCCAGTTACCTGTAAAACTTTCATTTATGCTTCCATCTGCAATCGTTCCTGGATTTACTGGATATGCCATCTTAGGTCTTACACAAGACTGTGCATAATATCCAATATGTGGTACTGCAACTCCACTACTATTCAAACCAACATCTATTGTTAATTCTGTTCCAATAATTCCATAAGAATCAACTACACATGTAGTAAAATCTCCTGAACTTGTTGCCACACCTTTCTTTGAAGAAGGAAGTGTAGCATATACAACATCTGCATTTGCTGAGTCATATGCTGCGATATGGACACCACCATTTGCATCTGTAGCAATCTTACAATATTCACCTATATTAACATTAGAACCGAATACTGCAACAGGTGTACTCCAGCCATTATATTTATCAGCTGTAGAAGTATAACTGTAGCAACCAACTCTCGATGTCAGTGGAGATGAATTGTATGTATACATCAGTTTACGGGCAGTTGAGTCATACCAAACTAATACAACAACATCATCTGCTGTTCCACCCTCGGCAATAGCACCTTCAGAGGAGATAACTGCCAGAGAAACAAATTCGCCTGCATTATATCCTGTCGAAGTTCCAGACTTAGTTCCTGCAATTAATACATCATCAGCAATCGAATAAGCCTTTGGTTCTGAATTATTTTCAGTTGTTGGTGATGCTGCATTGTATTCATCATTAAAGTTACCAAAACTCTTCTTTTTATTTTCATCCAATGCACCATATTTAAATCTGATTTCACTGTTCATATCGTCATAGTAAGCAAGGTATACATCAGTCACTGTACCATGAACAGCAGTTGCAATTGAAGGAGACTGAATTCTTTCTTTATTAAAGTTGTATACATTGTCTATACTCTGAGCAACCTGTTCAAGGCGAAGAGCATTTGTTCCACCTAACGATCCACGCTTTGTGCGTCCTCCAGTACCAAACCTGCTTGAGAAGAAACAGAAGTTATCAGCAGAAGATGAGTTAATATCTCCACCAGCTGCACAACCATAAGTATTTCCGTTATTATCAATTCCAAATCCTACAGATGTAAAGAAGTCGTAACTTGCACACCAGTAGTCATATGAAGTCAAGTTATCTGAATATAAACCACCCATACTAAAGAACAACGGACCATTTACAAATGCAAAACTGATTTGTCCATCAAGAGGATTAATTTTCATTACTGGCTGACTGATTCTACCAGAGATTGGTTTTACAGCATTAGAATTGATATCCCAGATATCAAATTCAATATCATCAGTCAAAAGATTATTGTTATCACCATTTGGCTGACGGTTATAGCAGTAAGCATAATTATTATCGGTATATTCTTTTCCTTCTTCGTCCGCATAAGTTCCACATGAGTTATTTGCATTTATGTTGTTAAGTGAACTTACTACATTATTTGATGCATCTTCATTTGTAACAGCCCATGCGTATTTTCCTGATGTTGGAACACCAGACATTGCAAGATCCACATTATCTGTATCTACAGCAAGATTAAATCCATAAAGTTTTACTGTTTCATTTGCACGAACAGAATAATGTCCTTTTGCAGTTCTCGCATAGACAGAAGGATTATTTGTTTTTAATCCCGAAAGGCTTGTAGTTACCCTAGTAATATAAGGCACAACATCCATCTTATAGTAAGGAGTCAACTGCTCTTTGCTGTTTGCATCAAGAGAACCTGTCTGTGCTGTACTTGCAGAAGATGCACCTGTTGTAGTGTACTTAAGAGACTTATCTGCATTAAGAGAAATACTTCCCTTATCCTTTGCAAGAATTTCTACAGGAACATCATAGCGGGCAACACCTGTAATCTTTGCTGTATTCCAGCTAAAGATAAAGTTAACTGTATTACCTTCTGTCTGGTCAAATGCTTCTTCCCCATCAAGAACAAACTCATAACCATTAGTTTCGATTGTACCTGTTGATTCCCACTTACCGGTTGTAGCATTACGTTGTGCAACCTTAACATGGTTACGATTAGCCGTATCATTTGTACCTGCAATAAAGTTTGGAATCTTAACCCAGATTTCGTTTACTAGAACGTTATCTGTTGCTGTACCACGCATAGAGATAATACCAGAAACTTTAGGATCACCATCAGTTACACCACTTGTAGCTGTAGCTGCATATCCGCCTGTAGTACCAGCAGTTTTCTTCCAGTCTGCTTCAAGTTCAATATGTCCCTTTGTAACATCGTCTTCATAAATTGAAGTTTCGATTGAACGGGTTGTTGAGTTCCATCTCCAGAAGAATGGTTTAAACCAAACTTTTGCCTTTTCGCTGTCTTTAAGAACAACATTTGCAATCATATTGATTGAGGCATACTGACTGTTACTTCCAGAAATTGTACCTTCTGTTTTATCCCAGATCTTAAATTCAAATTTCTGATTCTTGCCATCGGCAATAGTCTTACTCTTTGAATCAGGTGTCAAAAGTTTGACTGTGGTAAGATTAATTTCAATATTACTTCTTACATCATCTGTAATCGAATCTTCATCAGAAAGTACTTCAGCACTCGAATTGAAATATGGTGTTGTCTCACCACTCTTTGTTACAGAATATGTATAGCTTAAACCGTTATTACCACCAACGATTTCAGGAATAATCTTTGTCTCACCTTTAATTGTAAGAGCTGCAGAATCCAGACCTTCTGGAATGTTAAATGTATTTACAGCTTCTCCATTAGCTTTTTTACCGTTTACAGTTATACCCTGTTTTTTGTTTCCATAAGGATCAGCAGAGTTATACCAGCCGCCATATGAAACATTCATTTCACCGTAACTTGTAATACTACCAGAAGCGTCACGAACAATAGGGTCAACTCTTCCATTGGCATTATCATCACTGCCAAAGATAACACCTGCAATACGAGGCTGATTATTGCTTACAAATGCAGGTTTTTCTGAATCAAAAGCATAAACAGAAACAGGATTTGTTGTTTTCTGTTTTACATCTTCTGTCTGATATCTATTATATGTAGTTGTATCTACACAACCAACAATACCAATGTTAAAGTTTCCTGCTTTATCAAATGCAACGTAATGAAGTTCAATTGGTCCGTCAGGAATATTCTTTGAACAGATATCAGCTTCCCAAGCCCATGTTGTACCTGTCTTAGTAACACTTTCAATCATGCGGTCGCCATCATCGTTTGCTGGCTTTAAGTAATATCCGTCTGGCAGTAATGAACCAGAGTCTGTTTCCTGAACTGTATTGTTTACAACCATTGCACATGCAAATTTTGCATCTGTATATGTTACAGGAATATTTCCGTTTACAGAAATTTCTGTTCCATCAGAAGATATACTTGAGATGTAATAAATAGTTCCACCAATCTTAACAAGACCACCAACATGAATATTTGAATCAGCAGCACTTAATTTAATAAGTCCAAGATGATTTTCATTGCGGGTTACTTTTTTAGCCTTCCAGAAAAGACCATCTTCATAAGTAAGAGAAGAATTAACTTCAATCTTATTTGCTGCATTATCAGCAGAATCAATTTTACGAGGCTGCATAATATCATAGATGTAATCTTTCTTATCAGTTGTCTTATCGCTTCGACGCATAAAGTAGAATGCTACATAATCAAAACCAGACTGGTTTACAGTAGTTCCGCCACTTGTAACAGCATCTTCTTTTACACTTGAACCAAATACATAGAAGTTGTTTGACTGTTTAACAGAAGGATTAATATTATATCCTGCTGCAGTATTTCCAATTAATACTGGAGCATTGTTATCGAAATTGACCTTAATATCTTTTGTCTGGGAATGTGAAGTTCCCTGAGCAATATCTTCTGCTGTAAATGTATAATCAAGGGAGCCGACACCTATAGTTGTAGGAAGCTTTATCTTAAAGTAAGCAACCTTATCAACAATCTTAACATCAAAATCTGTACCACCAGCCTGTACTGATTTTTCACTGATCATTACAGATGATTTACTTGAGATATTATCTTTTAATGTCAAAGATTTGATACCAACATCATCTTCAACAGAACCAATAAGATACCACTGACCTTTTACATACATATCTTCAGTATATTCACGGCTTGCTGTTGAAGTAGTATCCCAGCTTACATCAGCAGACTGTACGAGATAGAATGGCTGCGATGAACCAAATACTGGTTTATCACTATCAATTTCAAATATGCGGTCAGAAGGAATACTTACCTTACTGTCACCATCTCTTGCAAGAACACGGATAGCAATTACGTTAGATTCTGAAACACCTGATGCAGGGTTTAATTCATCCTTTACGTTAATTTTAACGTTCCATGTTGAACCACTTGAGTTACAGAGAATTGCATAATCTGATGCAGTTTTTCCTGTTCCTAATACATCACCTTTTTTCCATGCCTTATTAGAACCACCTGCAGGTTTATAATCTGCCATGCAGTAAACCGCATAACCTTTTTCTGCAAGGAAGTCCAGATCAGCTTTTGTAGGTTCAAACTTAGTAATATTATAAGCAGGTGAAGTTCCTGAATATGCTACAACATTATCCCAGTCTGATGCATGGTTATTCTTAGAAATAACCTGAAGCCATACTGATTCAACAGATTTATTATCATTTGCTTCACCATAAACTTTGATAGAACCACCAAGAGTGTCTCCATCATGTTCAGGATAGCTGATAGAAGCTGTAGGTCTGTCACCCTGTGGATCAAGTTTAATTTCGTGAGCCACTTCTGTCTCGTTTCCTGCTTTATCAACTGCCTTAACCCACATATACAATTTTACGATTGTATCAAATGGATTAGATTCTTTATCAATTTCTTCTTCAGTTGTAATTCCATAATCAACGAGATATTTGTTTAATGTCTTAGCATCATGAGCTACAGTCTGACTTGGATCAGAATCACCATCAAAGTAAATGTACCAAGACAACGCAGCACCCTTAAGCTCCTGATAATTAATTTTATCTTTAACATCAGCAATTGCTGTAGATACACCAGCAATATCTTTATAACTTGTAATTGATGTCGTATTATCATCAGGGCTTATTGTTCCAGAAAGAGAAATTGCATAATACATTTTTGATGCTTCATCAACAGTTCCGTATGCACTTACATTTCCACTTACTGTTGTAAGAGTTGTAGGATTCTGAACTTTGACAACCGGCAATGTATTATCTACATTAAGAACAAGTGTTGTTGATTTTGTTGTATCAGCATTATCAGTAATTATAATGTTAAAGTAATTAACACCATCTTTTAAGTTTCCTGTTGAAGCTTTATTTCCGGTAAGTACATCTTTTAAGATATATGTACCATTACCTTCATCATCAACTTTTCCAGTTACTTTACTGAAAGTATATTCCTTGTCACCGATAGTTCCTTTTACAGATTTAATTCCATTAGCATCACTTGCATCAAGTCTGATAGCAAACTTAGGTGTATTTCCACCAAAGATATAATCAGCTATAGAATCACTCCAGTCCTGTGCATCATCTGCTTTAAGATAGCTGTTATCTTTCTTTGAGAAGAAGTTGAACACAAGATTTTTCTGTTCAGGTGGAACTGTATCAATACGGATATAGAGAATACTTTCTGGATGAACTATATTTCCAAATTCATTTGTTTCATCCTGAAGATAAACTGAGTCGTATGAATCTCCAGGTTTATTGTAAGTACCATCTGCTTTCTTAGAATAGTCAATTGCTTTCGAAATAAATTCTCCGCCCTTAGCATCCTTTACATAGAAGTAAACATCCTGCTTACCCTGAGAATCATTATTAGGGAATACATAATTCCAAGAACCACTTGAAAGAGTTACAACAGGTACAAGAGGGCTCTGGAATTCTTCAAGAGTAGGAGCTGCTTGTGACTGACCATTAATAACTTTTCTTGCAATGATCTTTAAGATTACATCGCTGTTAATTCCATCATCATCAGTCAAATTACCAAGAACTTTTGTATTATTAAAGAAGAGATAATTATTTGATGACATTCCATCAAGAGGATTTAAGTTAGTAAATGAAACTACAGGTCTATCTGTATTCTGATCTACAGTAATGAATGTTGAAGCAGTTCTTTCATTACCGGCAGCATCAGTTGCTGTTACACGAATATTTACCTGATCACCAGGTTTTATAGAATCACAGTCATAGATAGATGTTCCAAATGCTTTCTGAGAATCAATATCAGTAAGAGTCCAGTTGTATGTTCCAGAAACAGTTGCACCATCGAGAGTTCCGTCTAATGTTACATCTTTCCATTCTTTTTCAGAAGCCTGATATTCAAGTTTAATAGAACCTAATTTCTGGTCATCATTAGCAGTTCCAGAAATAGTAATCAATTTATTTACAGTTGCTTCTTTAATTGTTGAATTAAAGTCAACAGTTGGTCTTTCTTTATCAACCTGCAATGAGAAAAGATTAACTTCTGTTGTATTTCCAGCAACGTCGCAAATCTGTGCCCAGACAGTTCCGCTTTTTGTAATCTTGCTTGCTGGAATTGATGCATTCCATGTGTATGTACCTGGAATTGAATTTCCACCAGCATCTCTTGCAGATACAAATGGAGTATCAGTTACTTCACCCTGAGTATTTCTTGTTACCTTTAATGTTACGGCAGGATCTGTAAATGATTTATCACCTACAGTAATTTTAATCCACTCAATTCCACTTAATGCATCTGTAGCAGTACCTGCAAGTGCAATATTTTCCTGACCGTTAGAAAGTTTATTTCCAAGACCTGTTGTTTCACCATCAATAGCTGTAATTACTGCACCTGGCATACCAGTATCAATCTTAATACCAGAAATACCTGTATCACTGTAGTTACCAGCGACATCAGTTGCACGGAGTTTTATTGTTCCGCCATTTACAACTTCAGGAACTGTTCCAGAGAATAATGAAGTTCCTGCAAGTTCATGCCATACTGGATTCTGACTTGATGTATCAAGAGTATATTCAACTTTCTTTACACCACTTGCAGCATCTTTAACACCACCAGATATGCGAAGGGTATTTGTATTGTACCAGCCGTTTACAGCTTCAGTTGTAATGTAAGGTTTTACAGCTGTTTCTTCGTATCCTGAAGCCTCTGGATTTGTGATTGCAGATGTTCCAAATTCTGGTGCGACAGTATCTTTGTAAACTTTACGAACAACAGATGTTTCTTTTCCAGCTTTATCTGTTACCTTGAATGTAATTGTATAAGTTCCTGCACTGTAATTATATGAACTGTTCTTGAATGAAATTGTTTTAGCCCATGTATCGTTTACAGGTGTAATAGTTCCACCAAGAGCTTTAAGGGCTGTTTCTGTTGTTACATCCTGAGCAGAAGCTCCTTGAAATGAAATAGAGCATTCAAGAGATTTAATTCCCCAGTCATCAGATACTTTACCTCCGAATGAAACTGCAGCTTCATCTTTAGTTGTTGTATTTACATCGTCTTCACGGATATAAAGGATATCGTTTGAGTTCACTTTTGTTTCAGTAAGTTCAGGAACTTTGTCATCAACTGCAACAAAAAATGGCCCAAGCAAAGCCTGACGGTTAGCACGGACTGCATCAACTGTTACACCTTCAGATCCTGTTGCTGCTGCATATGTTGTATCAACTGCACTGATTGAAACCTGATAAATACCAGCTTTAGAAGGAAGCTGATAATTAAAGCTCAAAGAAGTTGAACCAACTGTAAAGCCTGAAAGTGGAAGTGCGTCACTTGTAATTCCATATTCAGCATATTCTGATGAATTGATCTTTGAACCATTTTCTTTTGCAATATAAACAGTAATATTCTGTATACCATCATCATCTGTAACAGAACCGATAAGCTTACGGTTTGTTGAGGCATCGAAAATATTTCCTTTACCGTTTGCAATATCACTTTCAAGAGTAAGGTTTGCTTTATTATCTTCTGCGGAATGATCATCATCACCAATTGCATCGATAAAGGCAAAGTTATTCCCTGTGATTTCAGGTTTATCAGTTACCTGACTGATTTCGTAAGAAATACCGCCTGCAAATTCTGTAGTAGATTTAGTATTTTCATTACCAGCTTTATCTTTTGCATGAATAATGATTTCTACAGGAGTATCATCGTAAGTTTTATAAGTAGCTTTGTTTGTTGAATCAATTATAACTTCAGAATTAAATGCCCACCACTGACCTTCAACTTTTGGAGTTAATGCTCTTGAATCAAGGGTAACATTTTTTGAACCGTCATTAGATTTAATTTCATACCATACAGTATCAAGATAATTTTCTGTTACAGTTCCTGTAACATTGAATGTACCGTTAAGGTAGCGCTTATTTTCTTTCTTTACTGTAGGAGTAATAGAGTTAATTGAAATCTCTGGCTTTGTAGTATCTTTACATACACTGCGAGAAACAGATGTTGTTCTACCAAAGTTGTCTGTTGCAGTAAATGTAAGTTCATACATTCCATCTGCAGCACCTGCAGGAACTGTAAAATTATAAGTCCATTCACCGTTGATTCCTTCAACCTGTCCTTGTGAAGTATATGTAGGAGTAATTGAAATTCCTTCCTGCTTAGAATCATCAGTTCCATCACCTTTGATATATTTACCGTTTGGAGCTTTGATATAAAGCTTTAATGGAGCATCTGCAAGTTTAAAGTCATCACTGATAAAACCGCCATATTTAATTTCTTTGTCATTGTTTGCATACTTTGTATCAACTGTATCTACAAGAATCTCAGACAATTCTGGATTTGTTTTATCAATTGCAACTTTGAATGGGCCGTATGTTGTTGTACGGAATTTCTTAACATCCGCAGGAAGTGATTCTGAATAGGTTGAGTCATTTGCAATAATTATTACTTCGTAAACACCTGCAACAATCGGAAGATTCTTAAATGTCATAGATGCGGTTGTTGGTTTCTTAACAAGTCCTGACATTGACTTATAGTTAAGATCTTTACCACCGATTGACACTGTACCATCAGCATCATCATCAGAAATTGCAGATGTACCATCAAGATTTCTTACAACTACCTTTACTGATGAAACACCATCATCATCAGTTACTGTAAACATAAGGTTATGATTTGAAGTTGTATCAAATACGTTTCCTGAATCTTCTGAACCTTCAGGTGCATTTGCAGTTAGCTTATTTGTATCTGTTACTAAAACAAAGTTATTACCAGTAATAACAGGATTATCTGTTGTCTGATCAATCTTATAAGTCTTACCTTCAATTCCGAGATATTGATTTGTTGAACGAGTTCCCTCATTTCCTGCCTTATCAACAGCATGGACGATAATCTCAATATCCTTGCCATCTTTTGTATTGAACTTAGCAGTATCAGTAGAATCAATTGTAATTTCTTCGTTGAAAGAATACCACTGACCCTGGTATCTTAATTTTCCATTTGCATCTTTATCTGTAAAGTCTTTAGAAGATACAATAGGATCTCCCTTTGATTTAATTTCAAACCATACGTTTTCAAGATGAGTATCTTCTGCTTTACCTGTAATTTTGAAAGTACCGTTAAGGTATCTGTTATCATCATTGTCTTTAAGACATTCCGGTGTAATAGAAGTAAGAGTAATTACAGGTTTAATTGTATCTATAAAAACACGACGTTCTTTATCTGTTCCACCACCATTATTTTCTGCATGTACGATAACATTATACATATAGTAAGAATTTTCTGGTGTTGAAATATAATTTGGAGCATCTTTAAGATTAAATGACCATCTGTATCCATGTTGCGTTTTTTCATTAGTATGATCAAATTCTTTTTCAAATGATCCAATAAAGTTACCGTCTTCTGCATTAGAAACTGTTACAGTAAATTTAATAGTAGGAACTGTTGAACCTTCATCAATTGTTCCAGAAAATGAAATATCAGAAGAACCAACAACAGCCTGATCATCTGGAGTTTCTGTTGGAAGCGGATCTCTACCAAGCAAAGTTTTTAAAGCACTATGTTCGTTAATAACAACTGTTGGAGGTGTACCTGCAAGTTCACCTTTCAGAACAACTACATTTCCGGCAGATGTTTTTAATTTCTGATGCTCTGTATCTTCACCAGTAACTCTAATTACATAGAATTTATTTCCCAAAATAGATCCGTCAAGAGTTGCAGAAAGTGAGTAAGATTCAGCTGAGGCAGCAGGATCATCGTGATTATCTTTTATGAGGAGTGTTTTTTCTGATACATTATATGAACCATCATAGATCGATGTAATTAATTCATTATTCAATTCATTCAGTTCAAAAGGTCCATACTGATATACTTTAATTGAACTTGGAACAACTCCGTATCCGTTAAGACCGCAGATTGCCTGTACAGTTACCTGCTGAGCAGAGAATGCTGTTGTAAATTTTTTCTTTGCCTCTTCATCATTTTTCTGTGCATATGAAGTAACATCGTCTTTCTTCATATTGTATCCGATTACAGAATAAGTAGGATCTGCATCTGGATCTAATGAGAAAGCAACTGTTGTACGGAAAAGCTTATCACGAACATATTCGAATGCTTCTTTTCCGTCTGTATACTGCATTAAATATTTATTATCTTTACCACGACTTCTATCAATTTCGCCACTTTCAAGTAATTTTGGAATATCAAAATCACCAGTTACAAATTCTCCGGCATAAGTACCGTTGATGATCTTCTTTGCCTTTGTTGCATCAAGACCACTGGCTGTACTTAACCATGCATTGTAAACATCATCATAGAAGTAAATAGAATTAGTTTTATTACCGCCAGCAGTTTCATCAGAATCTGAACCAGTATATTTTCTTGCAGAGTCGGTTACAGTAACTTCACAATAGAAAAGTTTTGCGCCTTTTTCTGTATCATAATCTCCGTAAATTGTACGGTAGTTAGCATCTAAAGTATGACCATCGTCATCGGTTTCTTTGACATTTCCCTTTTCAGCAAAAGTAATATTTGTACCACCGGCAGTTTCAACATTAGAACGAGAGAAAGTTCCTTTTTCAGAATTTGTTGCAACATCTTTTACTGTTACAGAAACTTTTGAAACAGTATGATCCTCAGCAATTGTTCCTGCAAACTTAAATACAGAACCAAACTTCGTTGCAGATCCTGAAGTTTTTGTATCATTTCCAGGAGAACTTAAAATAAACAATGGAGGAGTATTATCAATATCAAATGAAAGTGAAGAAACACCTGAAGCACGACCAATGGCATCATATGCCCTTGCTTCAGCTACATAACGGCCGTCTGGCATCTGCCAGCCATTATAGGAACCTGAACCATTTAATCTTACTTGCCATCGTTTACCGCTTACATCTGCATTGTAAGAACCAAAAGATTGATTCATATCCGTATTTCGGATTTCTACTGTTACAGAAGTTACAGCCCTATCATCATCACAGATACCTGAAAGAACAAATGTATCTCGAATTATACTTGCTGCTGGTGGATAAGTTATTGAAATTGTTGGTGCGGCTGTATCAACGGCTTCGCCTAAACCTACCTGACAGCCAAAAAAGAAAAATAGCGAAATAAAAGATAAAAGAGAAACTACTACTGATAACGGTTTCTTAAACATAATGCACCTCTGTTATGTGACTATAACTTTTAAAACTATAGAAACCATTTTTTAGATATAAATTCCCCTCAAAAAAAATGGTAACAAAAAATCTCTAATATGTCAAATCAATAGAGACTTCTCCGCTACCATTATCGGCAAAAAGGCCTGAAATGTTTAATTTTCAGGCCTTTATCATCATATTCTATGGAATATCTTTTGTGCTCTAGAAAATATTTACGCGTAAACCTTCTGAGAACTGGAATACCATATTCTGGACATCAACCGTTCCTCCTGTAACATCAGAAGGAATGAACCACAACTGGAATTCAGAGTAAAGTGAAAGTGTTCTGAAGCACTTTGCTTTTCTGAATGTAACACGTGGGAACTCAATCTGAGCAAGAACAGCTGAAAGCATCTGAGGCTTTCCACTTGCTGTTTCTGTGAACAAGCTGAAGTTTGCACCAAGTGCAAATCCCATACTTAACCAGTCCCAGTCAGGTCCAAGGAAGCTTCTGAATGGAATATAAGCAATATTTGCAAGAAGCTTAATTCCAAATACATCTCCACCATAACGCAACTGTGTCTGGCTGAAGATTTCACGCTGTGCCTGTGTAAACTGACCCCACTGGAGCTGAAGTTTTACGTTATCATCAAAGAACGTAAGTCCCATACCGACACTGTATAATGTTGCACCCCATCCCTGAGCATCAAGATACAATCCCTGGATAAAGCCTGGAAGTTCGTATCCAGCCTTATCACCTTTTCTTAATGCAAGGCTTACTGAGTTCAATCCGACAGCATCACTTGCAAGTCCAGAGAATTCAAGCTGCTGATTATAACGGCCTCCGATACTTGGAGCAATAATCTTAACAAATGGTGCAGTCTTATCGATCTGAACTACACATCTGTTAATTGCAGATTCACCGTTTTTGAATACTGCACGGATAAGTAGGAAGTGATAACCTTCTGGCATATCTTCGTTTTCAATACGGTATTTCCACTTCTTGTTATCACCAATGCGTGAGAATGTTTTTCCGTTATCAAGACTCAATTCAATATAGCTTAAAGATTTTGCAGCAACTGCATCTTTCTGAGCTTTAGTTGCACCTTTAGCTTTCGATGCATCAATTTCTTCCTGACTGATATTATAACCTGCACGACCTCTGATATAAGGACGGTCTACTGCAAATTCACCGTAGTCGAAATTATCAATTGTAATCCATGGACCTACAGGACTGTAAGTTACAGTCTGTGTAATTGAGTTAACAGTTACACCGCCTTCAAGATTTGCACGTACGCTATATGAGTGTTTACCTTCTGAAAGCTTTTCACTGTTCATCATGAACTTGAAATAACCTGTATCTGATATTTCTACTGTTTCAAAATCACGGCCGTCCAGTACAAGAGTTACTGTATTAATCTTACGAACAGTCTGAACTTCACCATAAATATTAAATTCACCAGTTTTGTGTTCGCCGTTCAATGGATAATAGATATTTGCATCTGCTTCTGCCATACGTTTATCGAGAGTAATATTGCGGCTTACACTCGAAACATTTCCTGCAGCATCTTTACCTGTAAGCTGAACATTGTAACGTCCGTTTTCAAGTGAACTGATATCAACTGTTGTAGTAATAATCTTATCTGGAGTAAGATCTGTTCTTGAAAGTCTTGGGCTTACATATTTTCCATCAAGGCTTGTTACTGTGATGTAAAGGTCTGTCAAACCAATATTATCGAGAGTATATCCTGAGAAGAATACAGGGCCTGTAGTTTTAGAGTCATCAAGTGGAAGTTCGATCGACAGTTCAGGGCTTGTATTATCAATATTGATCAAACTTGAATACATGCTCTCAATTCCGTAGCCATCTACAGCTTTTACGAATACAACATGTGTTCCATCTGGAACAGATCTTGTATCAAACTGATATGACCAGCGTTCTTTTCCAACTACATTATTCCATGTATTACCATTATCAACTGAAACCATAACACTTGAGATACCGTTTCTATCAGATGCAGTTCCTGACAATGTTACAAGCTTACTCTGTGAAGTTTCAATTTTTGGTTCTACCATAACGGCTACAGGCTCCTGAAGAGAAACTCTGAATGGTCTTACAAATTCAGGACCACGAACTCCGTTAATATCAACACCATATACTGTAATGTTATGTTCGTTATCTGTAAGTGTTTCAAGAGGAACATCAACTTTAAAACTGTATCCCTGTCCTTCTACCTGAGTATAACGACCATTATCGATTCTATAATAAACTGTACTCGGACCATCATCATCAAGAATTGTTCCTGAAATTACAAAGTCCTTTGTTATTACTTCATTTTCAATTGGAAGCTGAACAGTTGCAACAGGAAGATCTGATTTTGAATCAATAACAAATTCCCATGCATTTACTGTCTTTACATTTCCGGCAACATCTGTAAAATCAAATCTCATAGATGAATTGATTGGCTGTTCAGCTGTACCTACAAATGTTGTTACCATGGAATTATTTTCAAGAGCAATGCGTCTTCCTGTTGCAATAGAAACATATTCGGCCTTTTCAACAAATCCTGCATCTTTTACAAGGAATGCAATTGCGTTAGTTCCGTTAACAACATCAGACACACCTGGAATTACAACTTCGACTTCTGGAGCCTGAGTATCTTTATGAACTGCAGTACTGTAGTAAGAAACATTTCCAGAAATATCAGTTGCACGAATATCCAGAGTAATTAAACCATCTTCAAGGGAAGAAAGAGATTCTTCTGCATACAAACCAAATGAAAGTCTTCTGCCAGCAGCACCAAAGCTTTTCCAGTTTTCACCACCATCAATAGAATATTCTACAGAAGCAATTCCAGAAGCATCATTTGCTGTTCCTGAAATAGAAAGTCTGTTTCTAACCCATTCATATACAACAGGACGCTGAAGAGTAATCGCAGGACCTTCTACATCATAAATGATTGTAACAGGGGCAAAATCAATTCTTGCACCATTCGAATCTGTTGCACGAACTACAACTCCTGAATAAATGCCTCCACGAGTTGCTGTAATTGTAACTGCTTTACCTTCTGCAGAAACTTCAAGACCAGGATAATTTCCTACGATACTTGCTGTAACATCTCCATCAAGGTTTGCAATACCTGAGAGTTTTGCAGAAGTTCCCATAATAAAGCTTCTGCTTGTTGCATCATATACAGTATCCTCAGTTGAAAGCCACTGACCCATACGTGCATCGTTTACATAAGAACTGTCCATTTCACGAACAATTCCTACCCACGCAGCAAACTGAGATGAATAATCTTTTCCACTTACAGCAGTAATTTCGACTTTCTTCAATCCGGCAGAAAGTCCATCAAGAGGAATAACAGCAGTTCCGTTTCCAGAATTTTTATCTGGACGAGTTACTGCAGCTTTACCTTCAGAAACTGTTTTCTGAGACTCACCTTTTACATCAATGATTTTATAAGAAAGCGCAAGATCTTTTAATTCAGAAGTAATTTCAAGATTAAGTGTCACTGGTGAACGTTTTTCATTTACATTTTTGTCTTTATTCCATCTTGCAGCTGTTGATTTAGATGTCGAGAGAACTACAACATTCATTCCACGACGATATGCAGCATCTCCAGCAGATACAACTTTTACAGATGCCTTTTCATCAGAGATTTCACCAGCCATTTCTGCGGATGCTTTATCAACAACCTTAGTTAAGTTCTGAACATACAATGCTGTAGAGTAAACTGATTCACGACCTGCAGTATCAACTGTTTTAAAGCTCAAGTGAACCATTCCCCAAGGGAGAGTCTCTACAGGAATTGAGAATGAAACTTTTGGAACTGAATTTTTTATATCAATAGTTTTTTCTTCACGGCGATCAGCATTTGTCTGACCAAAACCTGAAGATGACCATTCAATAGAATATGAAGCAGCTGCAATTCCTGAAAGTGATGTTGCTTCGATTTCGAATACAGATCCACCTTCTGGATTTACAGTTTTGCCGAATAATGCAACACCAGCATCTGCACCACCACGAAGCATTGGTTCAGCAAACTTTGGTTTTACTCCTGCAGAAATGTAATCAACCTTTACTTCATTTCCCTGAACGCCGTAACGGTCAACTGCACTTACACTTACAGTATGTTTTCCAAAGCCTTTGAATTTTTCATCGTTAAGAACAACATTGAATACACCTTTTGTTTCAACAGTTTCAACAACTGTTCCATCAACTGTTACCTTAACACTTGCTACAGCATCATCATCTTTTGCGATACCGCGAACAAAGAACTCACCATCTTTTAACTGTGCACCAGCTTTTGGCCACTGAATTGAAACAACAGGTTTATCCAGTTCCGGATTAATATTAATCTGGCGTTCTTTCTTTGTTACGTTTCCAGCAGTATCAACTGCAGTGATTACGAGTTTTCCACTTTTGTTTGTTTTAAATTCTTTTGTCCAATATGGGTTTCCTGGGATAATTTCAAAATCGCCATGTTCGCCGTTAAATTCCCATGAAAGAGATCTGAGGCCGATTGCATCTCTTGCACTACCAGCAGCTGTAAACACGCCGTTTTCAGCTTCCTTTTCACGAGGATATACGATTTCTACTGCAGGCTTTGTATTATCAATAAAACAAAGGAATGAATAATAGCCTGTTGATCCCTGCATATCAGTTGCCTTAAACCATACAACTGCAGGACCTTCTTCCATTTTCTTTGTATCAAAATTTATTTTAAAATCTGCTGTGTTTGTTTTCTTATTATTTGTTACCTTAACTTCAGTAAATGTCTCACCATTATCAAGTGAGTAGTTCATTGAAGCAATACCATTACCATCAGATATCAATCCCTGGAGGCTTACATTTCCAGAAATGATGGCACCAATTCCTATATTCTTTACTTCAGTAACAGGTTTATTACGATCGAGAATCCATGAAGTTTTTACAGAATTTCCTTTAAGACCATTTACGTCAACACCATAAACTTCAATAGTGTGCTTACCTTCAGGAAGGTCTTCAGTATTTAAAAAGTATGACCAGAATTCTTTTCCAGTAGCACGAACAGGAGCTTCTGTATTGCCGTCAAGAATAAGTTCAACATACTGAACGGCATCATCATCAACACAAGTTCCCACAATATTAAGATTACCAGGAATTCTCATATCAAGAACAGGATTTGTAATTCTGATAACAGGAAGATCCGATTTTTCATCAATGAAGATGTTGAATGGTCCGCCATAAGTAGTATTACCACCCATGTCAGTCGCTGTTACAATGACATTGTATTTACCTTTTTTTCCGTTAATGTCAAAGCTTTCCTGCCAGCTATCCATCTTGTCAACTTTCTTTTCTGTTACATCTCGAGCAAAAGCTAGAGGAAGTGCAACAAGACCAGCAAGAAGAACCGCTGTAAGATTTTTTGTAAGATTACGTAAACTTTCCATAATTGTAAGCCCCTGGATTAAAATTCTAACATTAAGTATACAGCAAAATTCCGAATTTATCCATTTTCTCTAAAATCTGCAACTATAAAATAGTACGAATTTGTTATTATTAGTCAAATTTTACCATTTAAACATAGTCGACCGCTTATATTATCGGCAGAAACTAAGAAAAAGTTTAGAGTGAAGTTCATAATTGGATATTTTGGACAAAAAAAAAACACTTTACAGGAGTTTTCTGCAAAGTGCTTTGTTCAAAAGTATTTGTAATTCTACTCTTTAATAAGAATGTCGTAGATTCTATCAAGATCAGAACGACTAAAGAAGTCTATCACAAGTGATCCTCGATTTAAGTTTCCTTTAAGCGAAACTTTTGTCCCAAGTGCATTAATGAATTTCTGCTCAAGCGCAATAATATCTGGATCGCGATTATCTTCATTACCAGAAACAGGCTTCTGTGGTTTTACAACACGACCTTCATTCAAACTTTTTGCAAGTTCCTCTGCTTTACGAACAGAAAGAGTATCACCTACGATTTTTCCGAATAAAGTTCTCTGGTTTGCAGGGCTGTCTACAGAAAGAATTGCACGGGCATGCCCCGCAGAAATCTGACCGTTTGTCAAAGAATCCTGCATATCCTCAGGAAGCTTCAAAAGTCTCAATGCATTAGCAACTGTTGAACGCTGTTTACCAACTCTCTTTGCAACATCATCCTGAGTTAATCCACTTAATTCCATCAGCTTGTAATATGCCTGAGCTTCTTCTATTGCATTCAAATCTGCACGCTGAATATTTTCGATAAGGGCAATTTCAAGCTTTTTTTCGTCGGAATATTTTTTAAGCTGTACAGGAATTTTTTCAAGTCCAACTATTAATGATGCACGGGTACGTCGTTCACCAGCGATAATGTAGAAAGATCCTTCACCAGCATCTTCGATTGTAACAGGCTGCAAAACACCATGTTCACGGATTGAATCTGCAAGTTCATTCAACTGTTCTTCCGAGAAAGTTGTACGAGGCTGATGTGGATTTGGTTTTAATCTTTTGGGATCAACCCAAAGTGTTCCATTGGCATCAGAATCAATACCTTCTGGCAAAGAAACAGCTGCAGTTGAAGATGACTTTGATTTTAAAGAAGTTTTCTTTTCTGTGCTGTCTGCTTTATCTGCCTTTGTTTCCTTTACAGTCTTTTTAGTCTCAACTGGAGCAGACCCCATCAAAGCATCAAGTCCGCGCCCTAATCCTTTTTTAGCCACGAGCAATCACCTCTTGCGCAAGTTTTTCATAACTTTTTGCACCGGCACATTCTGGGTCGTATTTACAGATAGGAAGTCCATGAGAAGGTGCTTCTGACAAACGAATATTACGAGGAATAATTGTATTGAATACAATATCCTTAAAGTAAGATTTAACCTGAAGAACAACATCCTGTGCAAGGCGTGTTCTTGAATCGTACATTGTAAAGAAAATTCCGCCGATAACAAGATCAGGATTATGTGTTTTCTGAACTTTCTGAACACCCTGAAGTAAGAGTGTAATTCCTTCAAGAGCGAAATATTCACACTGCATAGGAACCAAAACTTCATCAGCAGCTACAAGTCCATTCAATGTTAAGATACCTAACGATGGCGGACAGTCAATTAAAATATAGTCGTACTTTGATTTTAAAGGTTCAAGAGCTTCTTTCAGGAAGTACTCACGACGTTCCTGCTCAACAAGTTCAATTGCAGCACCAGACAAATCAAGAGATGCAGAAATTACATCAAGGGATTTAATCATAGTATGCTTAACAGCTTTTTCTGCTTCTACATCCCCAGCGATTAATTCGTAAACAGTAGGCTTATCCAACGAAACACCTACACCGCTGGACATATTTCCTTGTGAGTCGAAATCTACGAGAAGAACTTTTTTACCAGCAAGAGCGATATATGCACCAATATTAATTGCAGAAGTTGTTTTACCAACACCACCCTTCTGATTTACAAATACGAATGTTTTAGCCATAGCATTGATTATAACAATTTTATTTTATTTAGTATATATAAAAATCCGTAATCTACTTTGCAAGAGACTTGATTAAATCCAGAAGTCCATCAAGTTTTTCATGACATGTAAGCGGATTTATAAGTGTGAATTTCAAATGAACGCGACCGTTGTAAACTGTCTGTCCGATTACAACACCCTCCTGATGAATGAGAGCGCGGCGAACCTTTTTGTTTACTTCGTCGTTTTCTTCGTCAGAAAGTTTTTCATCGTACAGTCTGAATACGATGGAACTAAGTTCTGGTTCGCAGGTTCTTGCAAAGCCTGTGCGCTTACCAAGGCTTTCATAAACGTACTTTGCGTTTTCTACACAAGTATCGATAAGTTCATTCCAGCCGTCTTTTCCGCGACACTGGAAAGAAAGCCATACTTTAAGTGCATCAAAGCGGCGTGTTGTCTGCATTGATTTACTTACAAGGTTAGTATAACCGTCTTCTTCATCTTCTTCCCGGTTCAAGTAATCAGCATGAAGTTCAAAGGGATCAAAGCTTGATGCATCTTTAATAAGTGAACAGCTGCAGCTGATTGGCATCATGAACATTTTGTGGAAGTCCACAGTAATTGAATCTGCTTTTTCCAGTCCCGCAATACGACATCTGTATTTATCAGACATAACAGCGCCGCTTCCGTAAGCTGCATCACAGTGGAACCACATTCCGTTTGCTTTACAGATTTCTGCGATTTCGTTTATAGGATCAATTGAACCGTAGTCAGTTGTTCCTACTGTTGCAACAACACAGAATGGAAGGTTCCCGTTTTTCTTGTCTTTTTCAATCAAAGACTTAAGGGCATTCATATCCATCTTCATTCTGTCATCAACAGGAACTTTTACAACGGAATCATATCCAAGACCCAGCATGTGGGCACTTTTTTCCATTGAGAAGTGAGAAATCTCAGAAGTATATAATCTGAACTTTCTGTAGTTTTCAGGAAGTCCAAGCTTTTTTACGTCGTAATTTAATTTTTTGTTACAGAACCAGTCCCGGGCAAGAAAAATTCCTGTTGTATTGGACTGAGAACCACCACTGGTAAATACACCATCAGAATTTGAGTCATAACCGTAGAGCTTACAAAGCTGCTTTACAACCTGAACTTCGATTTCGGTTGCTACAGGAGACTGATCCCAGCTGTCCATTGACTGATTGAAGGTAGAAATGATTAATTCTGCAGCTATAGTTTCTAAGAGAGTTGCACTGTGAAGGTGTGCCATATAGTCTGTAGAACTTGTTCTTACAAAATTTGGGAGTACAAGCTTTTTAGTCTGTTCGAGTGCACCGTCAAAGCCAATGCCCTTTTCTGGGAGCATTGGAACATCGACCAGTCTTTTTAAATCAAAGGGAACAGGACCTGTGTAGGCCCTGTCATTTGTAAAAGCTTCTGTGATAGCTCTGGAAGTTTTCTGAATAATTGATTCATATTCTTCCAGAGTACCTTTATCGTTGGTGATAAAAACTTTATTTTTGTTCAAGGTCAACCTCAATAATAACCTTTTCAATAATATCAAGGGCTTTGTTAAGATCTTCCTTGCTTACGTTTAATGCACAGAGACATCTCATTACAGCACCGTTACGACCGCCTTTTTCCATAACAAGCTTGTTTTCGAAACAGCGTTTCTGAACTAATGCTGCGATTTCTCCACTGGCAGGTTTTGCACCAAGCTGGTCAGCTTCTGCTTTTGGATTGATAAATTCAATACCACGCATCAAGCCTTTACCACGAAGGTCACCAATGATAGAAACCTTAGATTTTATTTCTTCCATTCTCTTTGCAAAAATTTCGCCTTTTTCAACTACTTCTGCAAGGAAAGCTGGATCAGATACTCTATTCATTACAACAGTTCCTGCTGCCATAGCGAGCTGGTTTCCGCGGAATGTTCCGGCATGAGCACCAGGTCCCCATACATCAAGCTTTTTGTTGTAAATAACTACAGACATTGGCTGACTTCCGCCAATTGCCTTTGACGAAAGAATTACATCTGGAACGATATCTGCATATTCGAATGCAAAGAACTTTCCTGAACGTCCGATACCACACTGGATTTCGTCAACGATCATAGGGATGTCCAATTCTTTAGTTACACGTCTTACAGTCTGAAGGAATTTTACAGGTGCAGGAATTACACCACCTTCTCCCTGAATTGGTTCAAGGATTACTGCTGCTGGCTTTGTGATTCCGCATTCAGGATCTTTAAGCATGCGTTCAAAGTATGCACAAGCTGCGTCAGTTCCTGCATCTCCACCAAGTCCAAATGGACAGCGGTAAGAGTAAGGATATGGCATAAAGTGCACATTTGGCATTAAATCATTAACTTTGTTCTTAGCGTTAAGATTTCCTGTCAACGCAAGAGCCCCGTGGCCCATTCCATGATAAGCACCACCGAATGCGATGATTGAACTGCGCCCAGTTGCTGTCTTACAAAGCTTTAAAGCTGCGTCAACTGCATCTGTTCCACTAGGACTACAGAACTGAATCTTAGCATTATTCTTAAGTTCACCTGGAAGAAGGTTGAGCAATGTATGCACGAACTTATCTTTTGTAGGTGTTGTAAGATCCAATGTGTGCAACGGTAAATTACCGGTAAGCATATCCACCATGGCCTGATTTACTTCAGGATCATTGTGGCCAAGTGCGAGAGTTCCAGCTCCGCACAAAAAATCCAGATATTTGTTCCCTTCGACATCTTCAATCCAAGAACCCTGTGCTTTTGCAAGTGCAAAAGGGAATTTTCTAGGGTAGCTACGGGCATTAGACTCTGTGGAATCCTGTCTGGTAATGTAATACTGATTGGTGATTTCAGTGTCTTTCTGAACCATCTACTTTCTCCATTACGAGTGGGTTAAACAAATAGCCGAACCGCCTGCAAACTGCAGGTGCTTCTTCATCATGTCGTTACAGACCATAAGGACTGCATAGGTGAGAGTATCCCATTGTACCCTTTTGGGCAAGACTTATTTTGAATTTTTTTGAAGTTTTTTTAATGCTTTTTAAGAGTAAATTTAGTACTACGCCAAAAACTGCTGAACAGTTGATTCAGCAAATTTTGACACTTCGGAAATCATCTTATCATCACTAGGAAGAGCAAAAAGGGCACCTACACCACTTTCCGGATTCTGGCGGATAGTTTCTTTTCGAACTGCTATGTATCGGTCGAGAAAGCTTATTAATCCCATACAAAAGTATCGTGCTTCTTTTTTAATAGCAGCATTATCTATGGAAGAGTTTTTATTTACAAGCTTAAAAAAAAGGAATGCCTGATTTTCAAGCTTTTCTAACTGGGAGCAGTAAATATCAAGAACATCTTTTGTAAAATACTTTTCAGAACTGATAAAAGTATAAATCTGAGACAAAGGATCAACTTCATGCTTTTTTATGAAATTAACACAGCAGCTTTTAAAAAGTTTTTCAGGCTGAGTGCTGCTGGTTTTAGAAAGTTCTTCATCTGAAATGAGGTTCACCTTTTTATAAAAATCAGAGCAGTAAGTATAGATTGCCTTAAGCATATCTTCTTTACTTGCAAAGTGATTATATAAACTGGCTTTCTTTATGGAAAGATAGTTAGAAATATCATTAAGGGATGTCTCTCCCATACCCTTATCAAAGGCACAAAACAATGCGGCTTCTATAATTTTTTCCTGATTAATTAAAGGGCGTGGCATGAAATTTAAACTACCTGTTGTTAGTTTACAAGGCATCAGGGGATTTGTCAATTTACAAAAATGCGGTATAGTAAACTTATGAAGTTTGACTTAACAAAAATGGCAACTTTCGGAGTTGCAGGAAATTTTACAGGCCACCTGGAACAGGCCGGCGAAGCATCAGATTTTGTAAACGTAAAAACAAAAGAAGCAATTGCACCTAAAGCAATGTTCCCTACATATATTCCATTTAAGCAGAGTTCGGACAAGGAATGCAAGAATCAGGTTACTCCTGCATTTCTTTCCAAATTTCCTTTTGATGAAAATAAAATCATTTACCCTGCTGGCGAACAGAAAATCCAGCTGGAACCAGAATGCGCCATCATCTTTGATGTAAAATGGAATGACGGCAAGGTTGAAAAACTTTCACCTTTATTCTTTGGAGCATCTAACGACTGTTCCATCAGAAAAGAAGGTGCAAAAAAAATCAGTCAGAAAAAAAACTGGGGCGAAAGTTCAAAAGGCTTTTCTTCACAGCTGATTAGCATAGACCGTTTTGATGCAGAAGGTATTCTTAACCGATACAGAATTGCAAGTTTTATGATTCGCGGTAACGAAGTATTTACTTACGGCGAAGACAGTGCAGTTAGAGATTACAGTTATATTTATGAAAAATTAAATGAATGGATGATTGAAAAACTTAACGGCCAGAAAGATGAAGGTCCAGCAGAGAACATTAATTCTTATTTGAACGAAGCAGGCTGTCCTGAACAGATTATGATTTCAATCGGTGCAACCCGTTATACAGAATTTGGTGAAACCAACTTCTTAAATGGTGGAGACGAATCAGTTGTTATTCTTTACCCAGAAGATAAATATACCTTTGATGTTATTAAATCAGGTTTAGAAAAAGGAATTTCATTTGATACTGACGTTTCTGTTTTAAGACAGAAAATAGTACTTTAATAAAAAATGTAATCACATTTTATATTGAAGTGAACATCATATAATTGAAAACAATTTTATGATGTTCACTTTTCTTTATTTTTTTTCAATTTTAGTTTCATCACCTTTCATCATTACATACACTACATTCAGTAAAGTACCGGCAAGAATCGTAAATCCCCATGTTCTCCAGTAATCAACAGGCATGACTACCCTGCATAAAACACTCTTCATCAGTCCTGAAAAATTCCCAAACAAATCCCAGCTGTTGAATCTTAAAAAGCGACCAAGATAAATTCCAAAGCAGGAAATATATATAAAGCCAATACTGATCCATTTCGAAAACCTGCAGTTAAACACAGTACTGATTTTTTCTTCTATCATCTGGAGGCTTATAAAACCATAATATAAACCTGCAAATCCAAATGTTAAAAGCATAATAAGATCATACCAGAGTGGCGCATTTCTGAACTGGGGTACTCGAAGATGAATTAAATCAGTAAGCATATAAGGTGCGTTAGGAAAAAACAAAAGCCAGAAAAAAATTGTAACACAGAGAATTATTTTATTTTCAATTCTGTTTGCATATACAAACGAGGCAAAAAACCAAGGTATAAATGCAAGAAACAAATTTGTATTCATGAACAGATAAAAAGGTTGTCTTGTAATTAAAACCCTAATAAGCGACATAAAAACTGCCATTAGAGAAATAAAAAGCAGAATGTATGTTGATCTAAAATGAAAGATTGTTTTGAAATAATTTTTTATAGTCTGCAAAAGCTTTGCAACAATATTTTTTAAGGACAAATTAAAGGCTCCAGTTTAGCCCCACTTATAACCTGCTCCATATACTGTAGAAATCTTCTCTTCAAAACTTTTCTTTACAGAAAGTTTTTTTCGAAGTCTTTTTATATGACAGTCAATGGCTCTGTCATTTAAGTATGTATCTTCAGGATAACAAATCTGTATCAACTGTTCCCTTGATAAAACTACATTTTGATTTTTAAGGAAGGCTTCAAGCAACCTGAACTCAGTCACAGTCAATTCTATTGCACTTCCATCAATAGCTGCAGTATATGAAGCAAGATTTAATTCAAGGCCATGGCAGCAAAGCTTATCTTCACTACCATTAGTACCATTTCTGGAATCAGAATAGAAAGAGCTGAATCTTCTCAAAATAACATGTATTCTTGCAACAAGCTCACGCATTGAAAAAGGTTTACACAGATAATCATCAGCTCCAAGCTCCAATCCCAGAACCTTATCAAATTCTTCATCACGACTTGTCAAAAACATTACGGGCGTTTTTATTCCTTCTTCACGGAATTTTCTTAAAGCCCCGATACCATCCAGCACCGGCATCATAATATCCATTACGATCAGTTCCGGATTTAAACCTTTATGGAGTGCATCATATATTTCCTGTCCGTTGGAAAACTCACAGATTTCAAAGCCTTCCTTTTTTAAGGCTGTCTTAATTGTCATACGGACATTTTTTTCGTCATCAACAAGTGCAATCATAATTTGATTTTACTCAGTTTCTTCCTGGGATTTCAAGTTATTTTTTCCCAGATTATTCCAGTCAATCTTTCTTGTAAAGAACATAAGGGCAGCAATAATGATAAATACAAAAATCGAACCGATAAGAAGTGAATAATCCTCTGACTTTAACGAGAAGAAAAGATATCCGTAAAGAAGAAGGAATACCCCGCTCATACCAATTCCTGTCTTAAACTGCTTTGTAATTGCTGCAACATAACTTGAAGTAAGAAGACCGCTGGCACACGACGAAACAAGGTAAGCAGCACCAAATGAAATATGTTCTGAAACACTTAAAAGCAGAAGGAAGAACACGATACTTGCAGCACCACATAAAAGATAATGCATTACATGAAGCTGAATTTTCATAAACAATTCATAAAGAAATAAAACAATAAATGGAACGATAATAAACAGGAATCCATAAGTTACAGCACGATTCAACATTTTATAAACTTCAACCGGCTGCTTGTATTCAAACCCAATTATTTTTTCGCCATCACCAGCCGAGAAAGGAACAAACCATTCTGCAGTAAATCCTTTATCAGAAATTTCTCTTTTTACAGGAAGATAATCATAAGAAGTAAAACCTGGACTTGGCCAATCAGATTTAACATTTACACGAGTCTGATTTCCATTAACATAAACTCGAAAACTGTTTGCACCACGAATATTTAATTCAGTACTGAAAGTATTTGTTCCTTCTACACATGCAAACTCAGAATTCAACGATGGAACTCTTGACACTTTGTACTTGTCAGTATTTTCTTCAATTACAACATAGTCACTTCCAAATTCAGTTTCTTTTGTAACACCATTGATTGTATAAACAGGAATTTCGATAAGTGATGAATCCTTTAATACTATTCCTATTCTTGCTTTCTTAAAGTTATATGTGTAGTCAGTATCATTTTTTAAATTACAGAGAAATTCTCCATCAATTTTTACTTTACCAGAATAAACCGGCGCTTTGTAAATTCCTACATTACGAATCTCACTTACAACATCAGCGTTAACATTAAGTGTCTTTGTCTGAATAGAATATTCTCCATTCTCATTTTCAACATATTTATGCCCGTTGGAATTTGTTTTCCGAACATGATGAACATAAGGAACTATAAGTTCAACATTTTTAATGACAAAGCTTCCACCAGCTGCATCATAAATACTTGATACAGCCTGCTGGCGATAAGCATCACGTTCTTTAACCTTTGCACCGATTATAACATCTGCAATCACAAGAACTAAAACCACCACTCCGATAAAAACCATTTTAAGGACAATAGATCCTGTTTTTTTCATAGTAAAAAATCTCCTTAACAGAAATATTTTTTCTTTTCTGTTAAGGAGATTCTATGAAGGAATTGTGTCAAAATTATGGCGAAATTGTGTTATTTTACATCATAAATTTTCACCGAAAATTTTGCACCTTTAAGAAATTCACTGTTACTGACAGAAACATCACCTTCAAGAGCATCCGTAATTGCTTTAACTGTAGAAAGGCCGAGCCCTGTATGATTTGATTTTTGATTCTCATCACGTTCTGAATAAAACCTGTTGAATATTTTTTCAAACGCATCAGGATTAATTCCTTTACCATTATCTTCAACAGTAAGAACAAAACTATTCTCACTGAATTCTGGAGTAACCAGCACTTTAGTTCCAAAACTTGCAGCGTTATCGATTAAATTTTCGGCAACGCGATCAAAATAATCTTCGGGAATTGTTATTGATGCATCTTCTGGTAAGGAATCAGAGAGGGTTATACAAAGCTCTTTACTGTCATATTTTTTTTCAACCCGTGATATTACATTTTTCAAAAATGGTATTACAGCAATCGGATCAGCATTTAATTCTTCACCAGCATCAATTTTTGAAATATTTCTTACGCCTGTCAAAAGCATCTGAAGGTGATTTACCTCATCAATGATTGCATTACTAAGCTCTTTGCGATCTTCGTCTGCAAGATCATTATCTCCAAGCAGTTCTGCAGAAGAACGGATTGCAGTAAGGGGATTTTTAAACTCATGAGAGATGTCAGAAGAAAATGCCTGACTGAACTGGATTCGTTTATTAAGTCTTTCTATCAAACTTGAAAAAGATCTTGAAAGCTCTCCTACTTCATCCAATCGTTTTCTACCTGTAAATTTTGTAAAAAATATTCTGCCCTTTTTATCTGCACAATCAGTCGTTTCTTTAGAAAGTTTTTTTAACGGAACACTGATTCTAAATGCAAAAAATATTGCAATAACAGCAACTGCAATCAATGACTTTAAAAATACAAGCGCCAGATCTCTTCTCAATTCATACAGATTCCGAAGAATTCTGTATGTTGATCTGCTTACAAGAACAACACCAGTTATATTACTTTCATTATTTATTACAGGAATTGCAGAATACAATGTAACACCTGGCTGATCTCCACTTGAAAACCTTGTTACAGCACCGTAACTTCCCTTTAATGCTGTTTGAATTTCTTCTCCATCGTACACTGTTTTTTCGTTATAGAAATCTGCTGTTGCATACAAAGTTGGACGGCGCAATAATTTTCTGTAAACACGAATCGGCAAAGAAAACAGGCGGTAAATAAAAGTTTTCTGTGCTTCAACTTTCGGTTTTTCACTTTCACTTTCACTTTCACTTAAAGCAACTTCGCCCTCTCTTGAAACTGAACTGGATTCTGAAATCTCATCTTTTTTAGGAGCAAGCCGTGCAGAATCAGCCATAAGTTTTCCTTCGCTATCAAGAACTCTGATACGGCTGACGTTCTGCCCGTTAAGATTTTTAATTATTAATCTGGCATTTTCTTCTGTCATTCCAAAGGAATTAAGGGATGAAGCAACAATTCGTCCCTGCTGAACATTCAGGCTCTCGAATAATTCCAGCTGCTGCTTTTCGTAAGTATTCAAAGCCATCATTACTATAACAGGAATAAATGCAATAATTACAAGAAAGATTGATATCTGAAGGCTTATTGGAATTTTCAATTTTGGAAAGTTTTTGCTCATATAAAAATTGTATTCGAAAAATAAAAAATCTGCCACTAGAAGCTTTAATTATATAAATTAATTTCACATTTCTTGATTAATGGTTTATAATGAATTAATACACTTAGTCATACCTGATGTTATTGAAACATTCTCTTTCATCACCTGCACATTTTGAAAGGCCATAGTTTATTTCAAGATAATCAGACACATGACAAACCAGAGGATTTTATGAAAAAAATAATTATTGCAATTACACTTATTGCATCAATCTTTGCCCTCTCAAGCTGTGGAAAAGATACAATTGCAAAACGTGCAACAAAGAAAGATCTCAAAATCGGAACTGCATTTGCAAGTGATGTTTATGATCCTGAAGGTCAGGAACGCATCAAAGAATTCTCAAACATTATTGTTGCTGAAAACATTATGAAATGGGCAAACCTTCGTCCAAATGCAAAATTCTGGAACTGGAGCGACATTGACAATGCTCTTAAATTTGCAGAAGAGAATAACATTGATGTAAAATGGCATACTTTATTCTGGCATCAGCAGAATTCGAACTTCCTTTACAACATGAAAACAAAGGAAGATGCAGAAAAAATGATGGATGAGCATATTACAACTGTTATGCAGCGTTACAAAGGACGCATTAAAGTTTACGACGTTGTAAATGAAATGTTCGAAGAAAACGGAAGTTTCAGAGAAAACATCTGGTATAAGCTCATGGGTGAAGAATATCTTGCACATGCACTTACAGTAGCAAGAGCTCAAGATCCTGATGCAAAGCTTTACCTTAATGAATTCAACAACGAATGTGTTGGTCATCCAAAAGCTGATGCAATGTACAACTTTGTAAAAAAACTTAAAGAAGAAGGTGTTCCTATTGATGGTGTTGGTATGCAGCTCCACCTTGCAACAGATCTTCCTTTTGAACCAGATAAGATTCGTGCAAACATCCGCCGCTATGCTGAGCTTGGAATTGATATTTCATTCAGTGAAATCGACGTAAGAATACCTGCAAGTAAGTTCAATGACCCTGCAGAAATCGAAATGCAGAAATATATTTATACAACATTACTGGACATTGCACTTACTGAACCAAATGTTAAGAGCTACATTGTATGGGGAATGTATGACAGAACAAGCTGGGTTCCTGCAACCTTCCCTAACTACGGAAATGCATGTATCTACGATGTAAACTACAATAAAAAAGAAGTCTACGAAGAAATCTTTAATAAACTTAAATAATTTATTTATTAAAATATAAAAGAGGCTGCGTCATAGACACCTTTATTCTATAAAGAATATAATATCAATATGAAAAAATTATTGATGTTACTGGTTGTCTTGAACGCAGCCTTTTTTATTTTTGCACAGACAGATAAATACAACGCCTTAATATATAATGCAGACCGATATAGCAGCGAAGAACACTGGGTTTACGCAATGGGTTCATATGCCGATGCAATTGCAGAAGATCCTGTTCATGCAAAAGAAGCCTTCGATAAATTCAATGAAATTGCAAACAATATTTTACAGGGAATTCCCGGTCTTGAAAATTATCCTGAAGAAGAACTTTATTACAGATGGAAAAATATCCTTACAGAAGCAGAAATTTACTGGACTGAAAACTGTCCTTACAACATCACAATCGGTTCTCTCGAATTAAAATCCGAAAATTCTAAAAGTGCATCTTATTGGGCAGATATAAATGTAAAATTCTCTGACAAATATATTCTGATAATGAACTTAATTGAACAAGGATATAAGACATCCTACAATCATTCATGGGATTTACCAATACCTGTTTTTGAATATAGCAGCGAAGGATATCGATATTGTTCTTCAGACGATTGCTGGCCAAGAGTTTCAGCAACAAAAGGAAACTCTACCCAAAAAGGCAATGTATATTCCCTTACAACAGAACCGGAAGACTTCAGAAAAAATAATGTTGCAACATTAGGATTTTCGTCTAACGGGCCAAAAGATTATGAGCCACGATTTGAACACGGAAAGCACTTGAAAATATTCACGGATAAAGCAATAGCAGAATTCTACAATGCTTTTGCTTTTCATGAACCACAGGATATTTTCTGCAACACACTTTACGAGGCAAAAATTACGCTTACTGCAGAAAATGGAGAGGATGTTACACCTCCATCAACTTTTGTATTACGACATTCCTTTGATTCTGACGAACCTTGTTTTAAATTTGAAATCAATGATATTCCTGATGACCAGCGGGAAAAATATGATAATGGATATTACTATCCGGTTATCTATGATTTTAAACTCCATTATGGGTTTCAATCATCAGAAATGTACAACAAGCCAAAGGGAGAAAAATTTTTCTTTACTGAATCAGAAATTCTTGAACTTCCATCAATTAAGTTAAATGATGAAAGCATCAAAATTTATTATTCTCAAAACGGAGAAAAGGATCGGTTCATTGCTTTCTATCTATCAAATTATTTCAGAGACCGTTTAACGAATTCACTTAATGAAAATATTTCAGAATATAAAACTGATAACGGATACGAATATTATCTTTCAGACTTTTTATATTCTGATGATTATATAGAAATTACAGATATATTTGATAGTACATATAGAGTTCCATTGTGGATTTTTGCAAATTACTCCAGCGACTTATTCCAGATTCCTGCAGCTTATGATAATTTTGGAAATCAAATCAACGATCAGGGATTTGTAGTTTCGTTAAATGAGACAAATGAATATTTTACATTAAAACTGAAAATTGAGATGCCAGAAGAGTTGAACACAGAAATTCCTGATGAACCAATAGAAATTACAGAAGACGTTCCAGATGAAATTGAAGGTGTTGAAAAAGCCGACTCTGATATATTTGAAGGCATTACAGAAACTGAAGATACAATCAATCCTTCACTCTCGGAATATCAGAACACAACACATCGAAAGGATTCAGAAAAATTCAGTCACATTAAAAAGCATCGCTCAAAACGAAGCATAAGGAAGCACATAATAAAACAATTAAACGATCATACTTTATAATTCCTAACTGATATTTTAATACGTTTTTTAATTGCCCTTTTTTTATGTTTCAGTATATTTTGCTACCATTTCTATTACAATATATCATGCCATTCTTTTGGCTCCGGCCACTGGAATTTTTTTTCTTCTTTTGACCATGGATCAATATATACAAGAGATTTTGCATGAAGACACATTCTGTTAAATGGATTTGACCTTGCACGATAATTATCATCACCTGCAATTGGATAACCTTTTGAAGCAAGGTGAGCTCTTATCTGATTTTTTCTTCCAGTATCAAGCTCAAGTTCGAAAATTGAATACTGGGAACCTCTTTCGGTAATTTTAAAATGTGTTCGGGCTGTTACTTCCTTTTTATTTTTCCCATTTGCATCACGTGACTTATCTGCAACATAACCAACATTATATGCGTTATATGTAATAGGATCATCAATGATTCCAGAATCAGGAAGAATTCCATATTTACTGTAATCTTTAGGGTTTTCGGTAAGGGCAACATAACAACGGGATTTTACCATCTGATGCCAATTATCCATTATCAGCTTCTGCGAACGCTCATTTGTGGCAAACATCATTACACCAGAAGTTTCACGATCTAATCTGTGAACAGGAAGCGATCTATACTTCTGAGAATACATTCCTTTTTTTCTTAAAATCTGTTCAACAGTTCCTTGTGCTGTTCTACCTCTAAAGCCTGCAAAGGGAACTGAAAGAATCCCTTCAGGCTTGTAAATAACAATAACATTTGCATCAGTATAAAGAATTTCAATTCGATCCACGATTATACCCCAAAATCTTTTGCTAAATCGTATTAATAATGTGGTGGCTTACGATTTGGAATTTCTTCCTGACTATCAAGATCACGAATTTTTTCTGCAAGCATTTTTATTTCACGTTCAAGCTTTTCAATTATTTTAGCCTGCTCTACAACAACACCCTGAAGCTGAGAAACAAAATCCTCCTGAAAAGCGAACTTCGTTTCCAATTGAATAAAGCGTTCTTCAATTTCTTTTACTTTATTTTCGTCCATATTGTAAAATCTTACTCACTACTTTTTTGAAACTGATTTCTTTGCTGGTGATTTTTTTACAGGTAATTTTTTTACTGTATTTACAGCAGAAATATTCATATCACCTGCATCTGTTCCTAAAAATTCCACATCCAGCTTGTTATAAGGAATTTCAATCTTTGCTTCATCAAATACTTTTTTGATTGCAATGAATACTTCATTTTTTGCCTTAAGGAAGTCTTCACTTTTAAACCAAACAGCAAGAGTTAAGTTAATTCCACTTTCACCAAATTTATCAAACCATACAGCTGGCTCTGGATCTTTAATAACTGACTTACAGAGTGCTGGAACTTTCTTCAAAGTTTCAAGAGCATATTCCATATCTGTATCATAACTTACAGATACACCGATACATAATCTTCTTTTTGGAAAATACGATGTATTGATCATATTTGAATTGATAATTGTACTGTTAGGAATTCTTATAAGCTGATTATCAAGTGTGTGAATCTGAACAGAAAGAAGACCTATAACATCTACAATACCAGTTTCATTTCCTACAGTAATCAAGTCGCCAGTCTTCATTGTCTTTTCAGCAACAATAAATATCCCACTAATAATATTACTTACAGAAGTTTGAGCCGCAAAAGCAAGAGCAACACCGGCAACTCCAGCTGCACCCCAGATTGCAGAAATTTTAACACCAAAGGCACCTAAAACATACATTATCACTACAAAATAATACAGATAACGAATTCCGCGAACCAGCATTACTGACTTATGAGTTGAAAGTTTTTCAGGTGGAATTTTCTTAATAGCACGAACTGCAATTTTATAAACTAAAAATAGCAGAAGAACGAATACTACTATTCCAACTACTTTAAATAAATTTTCCCATGTAATAAAAGTTTTGATCCAATGAAAAAAAGTACTGGCATTCTGTGTTACAGATGTTACAGCTTCACCAAGCTGCTGTCCTGGTGCAGTAGTCGAGGCCATCATTACTGCCTCTTCACTTGCATTAACAACTTCTTCTTCCATTTTAGTTCCTCTGGTTAATTAAGATAAGTTTAATCATTATTCTCATTATGCTTGCACAAATCACTTATGATACATTCTTCGCATTTTGGATTTCTTGCAGTACAGACATACCTGCCATGCAATATAAGCCAATGGTGAGCATGCATCATATATTTGTGAGGAATTCGCATTGTTAGACTTTTTTCAATTTCGATTGGTGTTGTTCCTTCTCCTAGTCCAATCTTAGGACTGATTCGAAGAAGATGTGTATCAACAGGCATTGTTGGCTGATTAAACACAACATTAAGAACAACATTTGCAGTTTTTCTTCCAACTCCTGGAAGCATTTCAAGTTCTTCACGAGTTGAAGGAACTTTTGAATTAAACTTTTCGATCAGCATCTTACTCAGTTCAATTACATTATGTGCCTTATTTTTGTAAAGACCGATTGAACGAATATATTCAACCAGTCTTTTCTCCCCAAGCTCCACCATCTTTTCTGGAGTGTCGGCTACTTTAAACAATTCACAGGTGGCTTTATTTACACTTTTATCAGTAGCCTGAGCACTAAGAACAACAGCAACAAGCAGTGTATATTCATCTTTATACTCAAGCTCTGATTTAGGTTCCGGATTATTTTTGCGGAATCTTTCAAAAACCGTAACGATTTCTTTATCTGATAAAAGTGTCATTTTTATATCTCCGTGCATGCTGCTCAATAAAAGCAGCACAACGCTTATCGTCCTGGCACGAATTATTTTATTTCCTTCAAGAGATCCTGAACTTTGTCAGTTTTTTCCCAAGAGAATTCTTTACGTCCAAAATGACCATAAGCTGCTGTTTTTGCATAAATAGGTTTCTTAAGGTCCAAAGTAGAAATAATACCAGCAGGGCTACAGTCAAATACCTTTGAAACTGCCTTGTTCAATACGTATTCAGGAACTTTACCAGTACCAAATGTATCAACCATAATTGAAACAGGGAATGGTACACCGATAGCATAAGCAAGCTGAACTTCACAGCGTTCTGCAAGTTTTGCTGCAACAATGTTTTTAGCAATGTAGCGTGCCATGTAAGCTGCTGAACGGTCTACTTTAGAAGGGTCTTTACCAGAGAATGCTCCGCCACCGTGGCGTCCCATTCCACCGTAAGTATCTACAATGATTTTACGGCCTGTAAGACCTGAGTCTCCATGTGGTCCACCAACTACAAAGTTTCCAGTTGGATTGATAAAGTATTTTGTCTTAGCATCAAGAAGTCCTGTTGGTTCAAGAACAGGCTTGATTACTTTCTCAATAAGGTCAGATTCGATCTGGTCGTGAGTTACATTAGGATTGTGCTGGTGGCTGATTACAACAGTGTCGATTCTAACTGGTTTGTGTTCATCATATTCGATTGTAACCTGGCTCTTTGAGTCTGGACGCATCCATGTAATAGCTCCAGTCTTACGAAGTTTTGCGGCTTCACGAAGAAGCTTGTGGCTGTACATTACTGGAGCAGGCATCAATTCTTTAGTTTCATTGCAGGCAAAACCGAACATCATTCCCTGATCTCCAGCCCCCTGTTTACCTTTGAATTTTTTAAGACCTTTCCCTACTACACCCTGGTTAATGTCAGGTGACTGTGTATGAATTGCATTGAAAACAGCCATCGACTTATAATCAAGTCCGTAATCTGCATCTGTGTAGCCGATATTTTTTGCTACATTACGGGCAATGTCCTGTACGTTGAGTTCTTTAAAATTAGTCGTGATTTCTCCGCCGACAAGAACAAATCCTGTTGAAGTAAAGCATTCACAAGCTACATGGCTTTCAGGATCCTTTGCAAGACATGCATCCAAAACTGCATCTGAAATCTGGTCACATACTTTGTCCGGGTGACCTTCACTTACTGATTCAGAAGTGAATAAATAGTTTTTGTTGTCCATATAAATGGCCTCTTTGTATTAAGCGACAGTAAAATCGCTATGTAAATTACTACCTGCCAGGCAGATAGTTTAGGTAAAAACAAAATACAAGGTATCTTGTTTTTACATTGAATTTATAGTATATTAAACTTAACTTTTAAGCAATCTTTTACAAGGGCTATTGCTTTATTTAATCTTACTTACCTACATTCTTTAACAAGGAGACGTTTATTATGGCTTTGAAAAAAACTTTTTCAAAAGATAAAAAAAAGTGTACAGTAACATTCACAGTTTCAAAAGAAGCTGCAGGAGATGCCAAAACAATCAACATTGCCGGTGACTTTAACAGCTGGTCAAGTACAGAAACACCTTTGAAACAGGCAAAAGACGGTTCATTCTCTGTAAAACTCACATTAGATGCTGATCGTGAATATCAGTTCCGTTATCTTATAGACGGCCACAAATGGGAAAACGACTGGAACGCAGACAAATACATTCCAGCACCATACTCAAATGCTGAAAACTCTGTTGTTATTACAGCAAAATAGTTAAATGTGAATTTACAAAATCGGCCACTGGTTTTCCGGTGGCTATTTTTTTGTTTTATAATTTATTTAATAGGATGTTATCAAAAAAAATCCCGATGACGGAAGTTTCCGGCATCGGGAAATATGAACTAATTATGATGGATCACCTTTATGGACTACATCATTACTATCACGATATTCATGCTTTTTCTGTTGATTCAACATAACCCATGTGCCCCAGTTCTCACCGGTGTAGAAACATAATGCGCCTCCTGGTGGTAATGGATAACGATCTTTATAAGGAACAATACCACAGTCACACCAACACCAGTTGCTTGGACCTTTACCACCAGCACCATCGTTATCAGTTACCGAGTCTGCTACAATGTCTGCATTCAAAAATCCTACATAAGCCGTAGTATTAATCTTCCATGTAATCCAATAAAACTTTGGAAGATTATTAGTACCCGTAGTTCTTGACATACATCTGATTTTATCAAGTTCTTCATTATTCCAGCTGATAGGAAAGTTCTTTGCAGAAACATTTCCGTATGTACTATCTCCACCACGGATCCAGAACTGAGACTTAAATCTTGATCCATTATCATGATCAAGAATCTGAACTGCCGTACGATAAGCTGTTTCATAACTTGTATCCGACCATACTGCGGAACTACCAGAACCTTTTGACGCTTTAGCACAAATTAAATAAATATATCCCTTAAATAAATCTGCTGCAGTATCTGAATTATTACCGATAGCAAAAGCTTCTGAATAAGTAGATCCCGACTTTATATTATTTTCCGATGCCGCAGTTGGTTTTGCTACCGGAGCTACAATATTTCTAGAAGCACGAGTTTGGTACTTTGTTTCTGTCACTTCATTACCATCAGAAGAAACATTTGCAGGATCATTAGCTGTATTTGAAACCGAATATTTAATTTCAACACCTGGAGTCTGACAGTCAATTTTTACAGTTGCCTGCTTTGGCTGAGTAACTGTATAATTATTAGACTTTTTAATCACTTCATCAATTTTCTTAATACGAATGACAGGCTTTTCAACACCACCTAAATCAACCTTGTACTGGTTTGCCGATATTGCAGCATTACCATGATTCTGTGCATCTTTTACAAAGTCTTCATCTACAAAAACTGTATACTGAGCTCCCTTTACTGGCAAAGCTTTACTTCCTGTTAATGTTACACGAACAGTATTCTGATTAATAATTGTCACATAAGTGGAGTTTACAGAAACAATTACTTTATCAGCATCTGCTTGTTTCAAATATTTTGTGAGCGTAGAATCTTTTGTATCTATTCCATACTTAAGGACATATTTTTCATCAAGGTCAGATACACAAGTACTGCTGGAACCATTTGTACCAAGCTCATAATAATCACTAAGGTTTACTGTTTGCTTTGGATCAGTAAGTTCTAATGTCTGTGGAAGAGAATTATATTCTGCCACAGAAAGAACAGCAGGCGCTTTGTATCCTGTCTGATGTGTAAATGTAATATTTTTTCCGTTACCTTTTACAACAGGTTTTGAAAATACAATATCAAGAAGCGTTCCATCATTTGTTAGAGCAACACTCTGTATCACAGGACGTCCTGTAACAATTTTAATTGTTCTGGTATCAAGAAGATTTTTTCCTTCAGGAATTGTTGTAATATACTCATTTACATTATTTCCTTTCTCATCCTTAAATGTTCCAGAGATGCGTTCAACATTCAGTCCTTCACTTGAATCACCTTCCTGAATTGTATAATTGAACAGAGCCTTTGTTCCTGTTTTATCAGACTCAACAAATGTGGCAGTCTGACCATTACTTAAATTCAAAGCAAGGGACGCTTCAGTATCTACTGTAATTTTTTTTCTAAAGTTAAGATAGATTGGAATAGTATGTCCAGTTGTATATGTTCCGGTTGGATCGCCAGAAGTAACCGATGTAAGAATATTTCCTGCATCAATATTAATTTTTATCTGATCTGATTCTTCAGACTTATTACCAGCTGCATCCTGCTGATATGCTATAATAGTATATTCACCATTATTCTGAAGTTTAACCCCTTCTTCATCTCCAGGATAGTCAGACCATACACTTCCACCATCAACCGAATATTTTACAATTACAGCATCCTTAGCAATGTTTGTTAAAGTGAATTTTGCACCAGTAGTCGCATAAATGTAGGCTCCATCTTTAACTCCCGAGATTCCAGGTTTTAATGGGACATCTGTGTCAATGATAATTCCAGTAAACTTTGATTTTATATAAGCCTTATCTCCCGAAGTTGTTGGATTTACTAAAGGATTACCTGCTGTATCAACTATACCAGCACCAGCTATTACTACAGAATTTATATCAAGAGCTGGTGTAGAATGTCCGTCTTTAACTGGATAGGTAAACAATACTGTATTTGGGCCTGTTTTTACAGCACTTGAAGTATATAACTTAGAATCTGTTACATTCAATTCAAGTTTAAAATTATCAACAGTCTCGATTTTAACATCTTCAGAGAAAGTTGCCTGAATAAAAATTTCTTTATCTTTATTATAAGAGCCCGATGGAGAAATTGCTGTTAATTCGGTAAGGTACGGAGCATCAGTATCAATTACAAGAGAACGAGTTTTCTTAAGTCTATTGGAATCAGAAACTGCATTAATACCCAGATTAGGAACTGCAATTCCATCACCATCTTTCCAGATATTGTTATTTGTATTAATTGCAGTTACATCAAGAACTTTATCACTTGAATAAGTTCCTTTTGTTTCATCTTTTGCTTCTATTAAATATTCAAATTTATGAGTTGTTGTTCCATTACCATCGATATAATTAGCTACTTTACCTGTATTTAAGGTCAATGTTGGATTTGTACCATTACCTTCAAATGTAACAGCTTTATTAAATTCAAGTGTAATTGTAATTTTCTTTTCATTATTAAATGAACCATCATTCTGTTCAGAGCTGATTCTTAACAGCTCAGGATTATTTGAACTAACAAAGAAGTTTTCACTGGCCTTTGCAATATTTCCTGCATAGTCAGTAAATGACATATCAATAATTGCTGTTGTTACATCAGGAGGAGTAATAGGATCTGTATACCAGTTACCATTTGTCTCTGGATGCACTACTATATTTGAAACGCCTTCCCATGTTACAACGATTGGACTTTTTTTTGCCTTGTCTGTCCAGACATCTGTTGAATCATCACTCCATGTTCCTGAAAGAACGATTTTATCAGTAATACTTCCATTTGATTTATTAAATGTTGCAAGTTTTTTAGACAATTGATTCTGCTTATAGTAATCAAAGTCGATAGTTTCTTTTGTAGTACTACCTGCTTTAACTTCAAGTTTTGAAATTTTCAACTTTGGCGCTTCTTTATCGCCAGCCCATGTAAATGAGTCAATATTAGCACAGTTACTATTATCAGTTGCCATGATGATAAAGTTCTGTGTTGTCAATTTTTCCTGACTTCCATTGATTCCAAAATCTGTAAAGATATTAAAATCTTTATTAAAGGTGCTTTTTAACTTTCCTGCATCTTCACCAGAATTTACCCTTACTGGAGTAGTAAGCGGAATGTCCCAGATTTTATTTCCATTTTCATCAACATAACCAGATGTTGTGGCTTTTTCCCATTCTGAATAAAGTGAATTGTAATATTTAATCAAGTCAGTCGCATCTGCACCTGTCTTTACTCTTACAAGCTTTAATTTATTAATACCACCATCATCAGTAACATAACCACTTAGATTTACCTTTCCGCTTGCATCACCAAACATTGTAACTGTTGTGTCTGTGTTAATTACAATTGAAGGAGGGTTTGTATCTGTTACTTTCATATAACGTGTAACAGTTTCTGCAGGAGTTCCATATTTATCTTTTGCAGTAATCACAAGTCTAAAATCACAGCTTTCTGCAAGGGCATTAACAGACCATGCTTTATATACAGGATAATTTTCTTTTGAAAGATCAAAAGTATCTGTTCTTACATAAACTTCTCCACTTCCATCATCCTTGTAAACAGCAATCTTAAGTTCACTCAAACCATCATCATCATATGCCTGTCCCTGTAATGCACAGTTTGGATAAACAGACACTTTATGTTCAGAATCGTCTCCACCAAAATTTGCAACAATCCATGGGATGTCAGCATCATTATAATATGTAAACCATCCCTGCACTTTTGTCTGAATATTACCAGCCTGATCATGGCTTTCTGTAATAAGACGTAGAGTTTTTCTGTCATGTTCAAATCCAGAAATTTTACTCAAATCTGCAGAAGTACTCCAGTTTCTGAGATTTTCCCCTTCTACTCTATCTTTCCAAACCAACGAGTTTGCTTCATCATAAACTTCTAAAGGAGAGTTTGAAGAATTTATAGTATTACTAGACTCTTCATCAATATAAACCATAAGATAATCAAGACGTGAATCCTCTTTCTGGAAACCATTGATTTCCACTTTTCCATTCAAGAGATTTGAAAGAACACTGTTATCCTTAAGCGCATATGATTTACTATTCTCTGCAGAGTATGAACTTTTTACAACCGGAGCAATAAGAGAAACTACAGGTGGCACCATATCTACAGTAACAGAACGTTCATCGCGAGAATCTTTACTTTCATTACTGTAAAAATCATAAATCTGTGTAGTAATTAAAAAATCAGTTCCAGACTGTACCGAGTTATCAAGTGAAAAATCCAGATTCCAGTTAAATTTCTTTTTATTTCCAGATATAGAAGAACTTGCATAATTATATGGAACCCAATTCTGGCTTGAATTATCATATTTTTCCCATGTATTATTCTGTACACGGAACTTGTATGTATTATCCTCGGTCGCATTATCGAGAGGTTCTATCTGAAGTGTCATTGATGAAATTCCAAAATCATCTTCGGCAGTTCCTGTTACAGAGAAGTCCTGTAAAATATATCCAGTTCTTTCAGGAGAAATTACTTTTACTACAGGGGCGTTAATATCTACACTTTCTCCAAGACCTACTTCACAAGAAAATAAAGAAACCCCTAGAGAAAGAACAGATAATGTTTTTACAATCTTGCTTTTCATCATTTTATTTATACTAATCATTATCTTTCCCCCTTTTAGTTTGTCCATCCATTTTCACCAGTCAAGCCAGAAACATAAACACCTTGACCATAGCTACACAATGGGTAAGCAGCTGAATGCCCTGTCTGACATAACAGAATAGCAAAATCAGTTGAAACAAATTCATATGATACCCATACATAACGCTCTGAAGTACCAATCTTATAGGCATTCTTTGAATATGGGCTACAGATAGAAGCATCAGTACCATCTCTTAATGGGAATCCAGAAACACTTGGCTCACCACCAGGAGAAGTACCACCCTCAATATTCATAGGACCTTTTACATTCGTGTAAACAACTGTTTTAAATACACCATCATAACCAAATGCAGAATCCTTAAATCCTGTCTTAGTCGCCTTGGCTACAACATAATCCTTTCTTGCAGTCAGATAAGAGCCATCACCAACAATTATATATCCGTTGTATTGGCTCAGTGTTGTAGCTTCCAGAATCGCCTTAGTTATATCAGCATTTTCTGATACTTTTCCGTTACAATAACTTCCATTATTCATGGCAGGTGTTACATCTTTTGTTAGTTTTACTGCACCATCACCAGCAGCAACAGTTGCAACACTTCCTGCTTTTTGTGCAGCAAAAATGTTTGCACCAATTGTTTCGCAGTCTACACGAACACGAGCATAACCTGTAGGAGCTATACCACGTCCTGTTGTATTTACAGCATTACTTCCTGTAACTGGACTTCCAGTCTGACTACTATAGACATTAGTTGTATACTTTCTTACTACATTCGTAATTGTAGTCAAAGCACCAGAAGCGTTAGGTTCCTGAGCACCCCAACCATGACTGTATCTATCAAGGCGTACTACTGGAGTTGCAACATTGTCACTCCATAAAGAATACTTATCAGAAGCATTCTTCTGCGCAGCAGTTATTGTTGCATCACTTAAGAGTTGAAGGTTCATACCCTTATAGAAATTTTCTGCGTTATCTCGGAAGGCTTTCTGAGGAATCACAAGGTTCCATTCACGGCCATCTTCAATTGTTTCTGCAAAAGTAATAGTTACAGTTGCTGTTCCATCTGAGTTATCTTTTATCGTTACACCACTTGAGTTAACATCAACAAAATGCTTGTCATAATCAATTGATTTAAGTGCCTCTCTGATATCAGAAACAGTTTTATCAGTCTCTGATAAATCATCAACAAGACCATATTTAAAATCAAGAACATATTTTGTCTCTGTATCTGGAACAAGTTTTGTGCCGCTTGTTTTCAGACCATGGGTTATTTTCTTATATGGACCAACTGGCTGTCCTGTTTTTGCATCTGTGCTTTCTTTACTGATATCACTACCATCACCGGTAGTAGTTTTCATCAATTTTTCACGAGTTCCGTTAGCTCCCTTTGAAAGCTTATTGTAAATCGAAACAAATTCAGCGCTCGTAAATACTGGAGGAATTGCCCAGTCACCTTTTCTCTGAAGGATAATCTGACCTTCTTCCTTTTCTATATGTTCACTGAATGTAAGTACAACCTTAAACTTTCCAGAACTATTGTCTGTTCTTGTTGCGTTATTATCTTTATAAACACCACCATTTACAGGTGCATAAACACTGATAGATGGAGCTACCCCATCAAGTGTAATACCTGCACGCTTTCCACCTGCTGTATCTTCTAAGAATTGACAGTTATCAGGAGTGAGCTTATCATCGTCATATGATGGTGCATTGTTATACTCATCTCTTACAGTATTGGCAAATAAAATTTCTGAAACCTCAACACCTGTATAACTGTCAGTAGCTTTTACCGTATAATTAAATGTAAATTCTTTTGCAGCATCATCAGGGACTTCTACATTTATATAATCACTTACTTTTTTGCCATCTGAAGATTTAAATTTAAGTCTAAGATCTGCAGCATCCGAAATTTTTACTTTTTCATCAAAGTAGAGTTTAAATGTAAACTCTGTTCCTGCTTTATGATTTCCATCTCCAATACCAACTGTAAAACCTGTAACAGGTGCAAATGTACTATTAATTGTTACTTCTTTTTTATCAGAATTGCCTGACACATTTCCGGCACGATCCATCTGCTTTGTAACAATTGTATATTTTTTATTAGAAAGATGCTTTTCTTCAGCAGTTGCAGTATTGTAATTAATCCAAGATACACCACCATCTGTTGAGAAGTATGCAACAGCATTATCCTCATATTCAGAGAGGACTATATCTTTATCAGTATTATAAACTGATGCTGTAAGATTGTGTTTTGGAGCTGTAGCAGGAGCTGTATAGTCAATCTCTACAATTGTATCTTCATCATCTGCATCTCCAGCTAATTTAAGGAGATTTCCATTTGTATCAGAAATAAATTTTGCATCAGAGACACTAAAACAAGTCTTTACATTTGTTTTTAAAAGTCCTTCGTTTGTCTTTGGCACAGTATCTGTAGCTTTATCTTTAACAATATGTACAAATGTAAGTTCATTATCTTTCATACTCTGGAAAGTAAAATTAACATTTCCTTTTTCTGTCTTAAGAACAAGTATAGGACTTCCAGATACAAGAATGTTTTCTGACATTTTAACAACAGCTTTAATTTCTTTATCTTTTGTACAGAAATTATTACCATCAGTTGCAGTTACAGTAATACTTTCAATTGATGGAGCAATACCATCAAGTTTGATTTCCTTACCTTTAAGAACTTCTGCATCTTTAAGGGATGTATAAATATCACCTTCACCAAGTTCTGTTGCCTGTATTTTAATGCCTGAAGCAAATTTATTCTCTTCTTCAACATCAAAACCATCACAAATGATTCCCTTCGAATCTGCACCTTCTGGAACAGTAAACTTAAATGTAAGAGCATTTGAACCAGAACCAGTTTCATACTCTGCATACTTTGCTGTATCATTTGTTTTATAGAGAATCTTTAACCTTGGCTTTCCAGTTACCTTTACTTGCTTTGAGAAAGTTACCTTAAACTTAAGAACATCTCCAGCCTTGTATGTACCATTATTTTTATCCACTGTAATTGAATTAATTACAGGACGAGGACTCAAAATTACAGAACGCTGACCAATACCTGTACGAGTACCATCCTGATTTTCGGCACCATTACCAAGAACATCTGTTGCATAGAAAGTGAAGGTTGGCTGAGCTTCTGTTTTAGCCCAGTCTGATAAAACAGTATTTGCAATTTCTACTTTTGCCTTACCAGAAGCATCAACAGTAAGCCCATGATCTTTGTAATATTTATATTCAGTATCTCCAATTTTTGTAGATACCATGTAATCATCATTTTTAATTCCAAGACCTGATGGTTTTTCTGCTTTAAACTCAATTGTAAGTTTTTTACCTGTAACAGTGTAATCATGTACATCAAGTTCAACTGCTGGAGAAATAATATTTACACCAGGGAGAGTCGAATCACCGTTAAGGAGGAATGTCTTGTAGATTTTATTTTCATCAGAATCTTCAAGCAGAACTTCAAAGAACTTAATATCTTTTGCAGTAGAATTTGCACCGGCATTCTTAAAATCAGAAAGAAGAGCCATTGAAATTTCAAATGACTGTTTATTCCATCCATTCTGATCTTCTCCTGCAGAGAATGATTTGCACCAAATTACTTCACCTGTACCAGCGATTGTCTTCTTTGCAGTTCTATCATCTTTGTACTGATCAAGAAGCTGTTTTGCACGATTTTCTTTAGCAGCATTGTTTGGATAATTAGGGCTGTCAGGAATATATACAAACTTAATAAAGTTAGATCCCTTTGTATCAAGACTGTACCCCTTAATCTTAAATGTATCAGTTGTACCTGCTTCAATTTCTGGAATTGTATTTTCAGAAGGTGATTCAATAAAGAGCAGCGGTTTACTTGAGTCTATAATTTCAGCAGGAACAACAAGTGAACTCCATTTTCCATTTATATCCTTTGCACAAGCAATAAGATACATTACGTTAGGAAGCTCAGGACACTTAAGCTGTTGTGGATCATCACGAGTTGAATCATTTGTAAATGTTTTTTCAACCTTTGTTTCGGTTGCACCTGGTGTAAAATTAAATGCAGATGTTCTAGCAGAAGCATCTGTTTTTAATTTTGCTGCAAACTGGTCAACAGTTACCCCACCAGGAATAGAAAGCTTTAAAGCAGCATAGATTTCAGACAAAGCGTCATCATCAAAGAAGTCAATTGGAATAGTACCACCAACACTGGCTTGTATTTTTCCATTCTTTATCTGAGTCTGCTGGATACCAGGATAATCACTTTCTGGATACCAAAGTACATATTTTTCTGTATCTACTTCATTTGCATTTGAATTTTCAAGTGAATCATTATCTTTTGTGTAATATTTAAGTTTTAAATAATGTTTACCATTTCCTAAAGTTGATAAATCACTGTCCTTAAATTCAAACGCAGGAGAATAAATTGATTTACCTTCTCCAATAAAATAAGGAGAAGCAGAATCAGATCTGACTGTTTTTTCTGCAATTGGTGTAACATCAGAAACAGTTTCGTCAAAAAGTTTTAATGTAATTGTATCAATTGACATGGCATCATAAAAATCACCATGAATAGTAAATTTCTGGTTCTGAGCAACATCTTTATTTACAGCAAGATTTAAATCAAATTCTTCAAGTTCTTCTTTTGTTCTAAGTTCACTGCGAATGTTAACACCGCGTTCAATATACCATGATTTTGCTTCTGGAGCATGTTCATCAACTAAAAGAGTAATTGTACGGATAGAGCGTGTAGAGGTATTTCCAAATGCATCAGTAGCCGAAATCTGGAATGTGATTTCGCCTTCTTCTTCTTGGGATAGATTTACAGGGAAAGTCCATGTTTCGCCATTTATTCTGGCATTTCCATAAACCTTACCGGTTTCTTTATTTGAAATCACCATACTGGTAATTCCAACATTATCCTTACATGTACCAGATAATTCAAAGGCCAGTTTCTGATATGAAAATTTTTCGGGAGAAGTAACCGTAATTTCCGGTGCTTCCAAGTCAAGGGCTACGCCAAGACCTACTTCACAGCCCGCAAACATAACAACGGACATAATTATCCCTAAAATTGAATTAAATACTTTTTTCATACAGAACCTCTAAAAAAACTCTAGTAAAGAGTATACTCTATCATTTCTTTATCGGCAAATCTTTTTCAATAAAATACTATTATTTTGTATAAAAAATGTACAAAAAAAGCCTTTTAGTACGAAAAACTAAAAGGCCTTCTCATATTTACGCATAATTTATTTCATTTTTTTAGTTAATCTTCCATTTTCCGTTTTCTTTTACAAAGCGGTTGGAATTTACTTCGATAAGACGTCCATCGTCTCCGCTCATTTTAATCATCGAAGTCAACGGATTGATTTCTGTAATCCTGAAGTTTGTTCCATCATAGAAAATATGAAGACCTTCAGAAGGCAGCTTCTTTCTAGCCTCAGCATAAAAATCAAACTCATAAGACAGACAGCATAAAAGCCTTCCACACTGTCCTGAAATCTTCATTGAGTTCAACGAAAGATTCTGATCTTTTGCCATTCTGATTGATACAGGACGAAGCTTGTCACTAACTGCATGACAGCAGTAAGGACGACCACACACGCCCAATCCTCCAGTGATACGAGATTCATCGCGAACACCAACCTGGCGCAATTCAATTCTCATTTTGAAAACTGAAACCAAATCTTTTACAAGTTCCCTAAAGTCTACGCGATTATCTGCACTGAAGAAGAAAAGTGCTTTCTGTTCATCAATCAAGAAGTGTGTTGAAATAAGCTTCATATCAAGCTTGTGGAATGCAACTTTTTCTTTGAAGGTTTTGAAGGCATCCTTTTCTTTTTCTTTAAGTTCAACAGCTTTTTTAAGATCTTCTTCTGTTGCCTTGCGGTCAATGATTACAACATCTTCTGGTTTTATTCCGATTGGTGTGTTTGCAACACCAAGACAAAGTGCAAGGTCTTTTCCATATCTTGTAGGAACGATTACATAATCGCCGGCTTTGATATCCAGCTTTGAATCTTCTTCCACATTTGCATAAAGGCCTTCGCAGGAATATTCAAGCTTAAGTCTATAAAGTGGCTGAATAAAAACGTAATCTTCACGTGAAGATAAATCTACCCCTGCATCATCTTCGAGACCAGAAAGGTCGTTTTCTGAATCAATATCGTTTTCGAAAATATCACTCATATTAGTGTCCAATCATACTTTGAAATAACCGCTAAATTGCAAGCAGATCAATTACAAGCCCATTAATCTGATGAACTTTTTCCAGAAGCTTCAGTTTGTCCAGCTGGTTATACCACAAACCATAAGCCAGCTTATCCAGCTCTTCATTGATTGCAACAACCTGAATTGCCGGCTTTACTGCCTTTCCTCTTCTACGCTGAGGACGTTTGTGAATCTCAATTGTATAATTATTTTTCTCCAAGAATTTAATAAACTGGCCAACGGCCTTTTTATATCTGTCAAATGCCTGAGGAGTTGCGTTTAATCCTAATTCGTCCCCGGCAGCAGCAAGTTCATCCTGAAGAAATGTTACCGCATCATCTGTTGACATTCCAGAAATTTCTGGCGGAAGTCCGATAGATATAAGGTAATTTTCTTCCTGTTTATCTTTTAAAAGCGAAGTGAACTTGCTTCCTATTTTTTCATCTTTCTTGTTCTTAAGTTCTCTTGCAGTCTGATTCTGGGATGCTGAGACAGCTGCGGCAAAATAAAGTGAATTAGTGGTATCTACCGAATTCATCGTACAAATGCCTTGTTTCGAATTTCCTTAGACTGAGATTGAACTGTATCTTCCTTTTCGTAACGTTCCTGATCTGCAATTGAAATACAGTGGCCATGTAAAATAACTTTGTCTGCTACATGAAGCTTTCTTGTTGATACATCACCAATTACTGTAGAAGAAGACATAAGCTTAATGCTCTCTGGAGCTCTGATATCACCAATAACGATTCCACTTATGATTGCAGATTTAGCAGTAATATTGCCCCGTACTCTGGCGCGTTCTGCAACAATAATGTTTCCGCTGATTTCAATGTTTCCATCAACGTCACCGTCGATCATCATACCACCAGAAACACGAAGGTCGCCGTAGAATGCAGATCCACCGCCAATCATTGTATTAATCGAGATATCGTCAAACGCAGCCATTAGCGAGCAACCTTAATATTGAGATATTTGTTAGGGTCAACAACATCAGAACCAATATGAACTTCGTAATGAAGGTGTGGACCAGTTGTAATACCAGTGTTACCGATAGTTCCAATAACATGATACTGTGAAACGAATTCACCTTTTTCAACATGAATAGTGTTCATATGAGCATAGCGTGTATAAATACCGTGTTTGTGTTTAATAATTACGTTGTTACCATAACCTGCATCGTAGAATGCATTTACAACCTGACCGTTTGCTGTTGCATAGATTGGATCACCCGAACGCCATGTAGACATATCAATACCCTTGTGAATATACCACTGTCCTGTAATAGGATGAACGTTTGGACCAAATGGCATTGATACATGAAGCTGAGGACTTCTTACAGGCCAGATACTTGGAATGTCAGAGAACAATGAGTTCTGTGTTTCAAGCATTTTTCCGATCTGTTCAATTGGCTGTACAGCACCTTCAAGGTATGAAGTAAGCTGTCTGATATCTGCAGTTTCTTTGATTGAACCTGCACTTAATTCTTCTGTTGAGAAGAGTGAACTTAAGTCGCTGTTATTAAGTGAACTATTTGTCTGTGTTGATTCCTGTTCAATACCAAGAAGTGAAAGGGTATTTGAAAGTGATGACTGGAATCTTTTACCTGTCTGAAGAAGATTATTGTTCTCATCACGAAGCTCATCAAGGCTGGCCATTGTCTGACGGTTTTCTGCATAAAGCCTGTTGATTTCAGCACTTGAAGCAACTGCATGCTTATTAAAGAAAATGAACGAGAACAAAATTCCTGCTACAACAACTACTGCAAGACACATAGCAAGAACATTTGTCTGAAAGTTTACGACCTTTCCCTTTTCATGAGGAACGATCATGATAGTCAATTTATTATCAAAGATATGGAAAATTTTACTGAAGAATTTTCCTATCTTGTTAAAGATGCTTTCTTTAGAGGATTTTGAAAAAGAACTCATCGAGTTTTTTCTTTTAGACACTTTTTTCTCCAGATATATTTATAAAACGATTATCGGAACATAATAAAATTCTCACCATAAAAAAACCGATAGTCTCTAAAATTATAACATGTATGGGGAAATACTGTCAAATGAAATTGATTTTCTTGCCAGAAGGTTTTTTGAGACTTTTTTCTACACTTTTCCATCAAGATAGCAATTTACAAACTAGTTGACGATTGGAATTTCCTATGTTATCTTTATTTATATATAGAAAATTTTTAGTTTTTTGGAATAAAAAACTAAATATCACCCTCTGGTGGTCTAAAAACCACTTCATTCAAATTATTTTGAGAGAAAAGCCATGCAGTTTTTTGATACTCATGCCCACATCGGGCTTATTTACGATGACCCTATAGAACAATTACGCGTTATACAACAGGCTAAGCAGGCTGGAGTTTCTCGTATTGTCAGCATCAACAACTCCCTCCATGACTTTGCAAAAGTATACCCTACTTTAAAAAGTGTTCCTGGAATTTACCATGCCGTAGGTGTTGCTCCATCTGAAGTAACAAATCCCGGCTCAAATTACATTCAAACAATCGAAGATAACCTTAAGCTTCCAAATGTAGTTGCAGTTGGTGAAACAGGATTGGACTACTATAAGCAGTTCGGTGACAAACGTTCCCAGATTGAACTTTTCATTACTCAGCTGGAACTTGCGCAAAAACACAATCTTCCTGTAATCATCCACAACCGTGACGCAGGAAAAGATGTATACGACATTCTTACACAGCGCCTTCCTGATTCAGGTGCTATCCTTCACTGCTATTCAGAAAATGCTGAATACGCAAAGAAGTGTCTTGATAAGAACATCTATTTCTCTTTCGCAGGAAATCTTACATACCGCAATGCAAGAAATCTCCACGAAACAGTTCTTAACATTCCATTGGATAGAATTCTCATCGAAACTGAAAGTCCTTTCATGATTCCTTCAGAATTCCGCGAAAAGAAACGCACAATGCCAGGATACCTTCCTTCGACTGCGAAGTTCCTTGCAGAAATGCTTGAAATGGACCTTGAAGAACTCAGTGTTCAGCTCTGGAAAAACAGCTGCAAAGTTTTCAAACTTCCAGAAGAATAATCACCTTCCAAAGCAGACACTGGATAAATTAATCAAAAATGAACTTATATCACCCGGTACAAATCGGATCTCTTTCTCTCGACGGAAATCTTTTTCTGGCCCCTGTTGCAGGTTACAGTGACAGGGCGTTCCGAAGCCTATGTGTCCGTGGCGGCTCAAATTTTGAATACACTGAAATGGTTAGCGCAGAAGCCTTGACTCGCCGCAATCAAAACACCCAGGAAATAATGAAAGCAGCCCCAAATGAAGAAAAGTACGCCGTACAGATTTTTGGAGGAACTCCTGAAGTAATGTACAACGCCACGGGCCTTGTTTTTGAACAGACAAAATGCAGCTGCATCGATATCAATGCAGGCTGCCCTGTTCCAAAGGTTGTTAAGACCGGTGCCGGATCAAGTCTAACCCGTGATGTTGACCGCCTTGGTGTTATTATAGAAAGCGTTGTAAAAGGCGTAAAAGACAAGGGCGCTGATATTCCAGTGACGGTAAAGATCCGTTCAGGCTGGGATCAGCTTTCCATTACATTTAGAGAAGCTGCGGAAACTGCAATCGCTGCAGGGGCAGCTGCAATTACTATGCATCCAAGAACAAGAGCACAAGGCTATGAAGGCCGTTCCAACTGGGACTACTTGAAGGAACTTGTAGAACTTGTAAAAGGCCGTGTGCCAGTATTCGGTTCCGGCGACATATTCTTTCCTGAAGATGCAAAAAAAATGCTTGAATACACAGGCGTTGACGGCGTAATGTTTGCCCGTGGCGCCATGGGTAAACCATTCATTTTCAGACAGACAAGACAGCTTTTAGAAACAGGAACATATGATGAAATTCCAGTCAAAGAAAGACTTGATGCAGGCTTTGAAGAACTGTCAGTCTTAATCGAGGACCGTGGTGAACAGGCTGCCTGCAAAGACATGCGTAAACGCTTCTGTGCCTACTCCAAAGGCATCGAAGGCGGAGCTGCCATGCGCCTTGAAATTGTCCACGCCGAAACCCGTGCCGATTACGAAAAGATTTTTGAAAATTATTTGAAATAGTGGAAATACCAACATAGGATAGACATATTTTACTCTTTTATGTAATTTAAAACGATAAAATTAAATCATCAGGAAGTTTTGATATGGATAAAATTGGATTCATTGGAATGGGAAACATGGCACTTGCTATTGTCCAGGGATTTATCAATTCTCATAAAATCAACAAAGAAAACATTTTTGCTTTTGCACCTAACCAGCAGAAGCTACAGGCTAATGCATCAAAGGTTGGCTTTACAGCAGTTGCATCTTTAAAGGAACTGGTTAAAACTTGTGATACTTTAATCCTTGCATGTAAACCTTATCAGATTGAAAGTGTGCTTTCTGAAGTTAAAGATGAATTAAAAAGCAAAGCACTTATTTCTGTTGCAGCAGGCTGGGTTTTCGAAACTTTTCACGCAATTCTCAAAGATAATGTACGCATTCAGTGCATTATGCCCAATACACCAGCAATGGTTGGCGAAGGTGTAATGCTTTTTGAAAAAACAAACTCACTTACCTCTGATGAACTTACTCAGTTAAAGGAACTTTTCAGTGCACTGGGAATTGTAGAGGAATTACCAACTAACCTTATGGGAATTGGTGGTGCAATTTCTGGTTGTGGTCCAGCATTCATGGATCTGGTTATGGAAGCTTATGCAGATGCAGCTGTTAAGTATGGAATCAGTCGTGATACTGCTTACCGTCTTGTAAGTCAGACAATGCTGGGAAGTGCAAAACTTCAACAGGTAACAAAAAGCCATCCTGGCGTTCTTAAAGATGCAGTATGTTCACCTAACGGCACAACAATCCGCGGAGTTGATTCCCTTGAAAAAAATGGTCTTCGGGGTGCATGTATTTCTTCCATTGATGTAATAATGGACTTTAAGAAAAAGTAAATAACAGGTAAAATAATAAAAAACGGGTTTATCACTTTGCATACGCAATGCGAAGGCAAATGGTAAACCCGTTTTTTTTTAAGTAAAATTTACTTTTTTATTACTTACTTTCTTTTCTTAAGAAAGCTCTTAAGAGCTGCAAATTTTTTGTTATTTGCAAGATGTGCAATTGCCTCAGCATAATTTTCGTGGAATTGGCGAGCAGAAAGAAGAATAATGCTTTCAAGAGGATTTTCAGTACATCCACAGATTCCAATTTTAACTGAAGGATCATTTTCTGAACGCCCTCGTTTTTTTGCATCATTCACAATTCTTTCAACCATCTTTTCACGAATCTTTACACAAAGTGGACTGATAGCTGCAGCTTCATTAATATTATTCAAAATTGAGAATGTTCCTGCAACTGGAGTAAAATCTTCAGGAAGTGGTTTACCATACAATTTTGCAAAATCTTCATGTGTGAAAAGCTCATCAACATTTACAGTTGCTTTCTTTTCAACTTTTACTGTTTTTTCTGTCTTTGCTTTTGTGGTAGCCTTTGCAGAAGTCTTTGCTTTTGATTTTGCTTTTGGAGCATCTTCTGGATCTGCAACAAAATATGAAGCAAGCTTTACTCTATCATCAGCAGTGTATTTAACACCTTTTACTTTTATTGATTTCTTAAGCTTAACATCATTAAGAGATGCTGCAACCTGAATTTCGTAGTTTCCTGCAGGTGCAATGTATTCATTTGAATTTACATCAAACATACTGAATGCTTTTGCATCAAGTTCGATTGTTACTTTCTTGCTCTTTCCTGGTTCAAGGAAAACTTTTGTAAATGCACGAAGCTCTCTTGAAGGACGAAGGTAATCAGCCTTTGGATTCTTTACATAAATCTGAACTACTTCTGCTCCTGCAACCTTACCTATATTCTTTACTGTAAACTTAACCTTAAGATTCTTCTTGCTCTTTGATGCACCTGCTGCATAACCACATGTTGCACCAACATTGCCAATAGCAGAATTTGCATCTGTTGCATCAAAATCAGCAGCAGATACTTCAAGACCTGTATAACTGAATTTAGTATATGAAAGTCCATAACCAAATTCATACTGAACAGGAACATTGAATGTATCGTAGAAACGGTAACCTGTAAAAATACTTTCACGATATTCAATATCTGGAGTTTCTTTACCCCATGTTGCTTTTGATGGAACATCTTTTTCTGAGAAAGGATAACTTTCTGAAAGCTTACCACTAGGATTTACTTTACCGGTAAGAAGATCAACACAGGCTTCACCTACAGCTTCACCTGCAAGATACATATGAAGCACAGCCGCAACATCATCAACAAATGGTATTGCAAATGGAGATCCACCAAATGCAACCACTGCAATATTTCTATTCATCTGAAGAATTTTTGTAATTACAGATAGCTGTTCAGAAGGAAGATTCATATCATGACGATCAAATCCTTCTCCTTCTGTTCTGTTTGTAAGTCCACAGAATAAAAGCACAGGCATTTTCTTTACTTCAGCTTCTTTTGCAAGAGAAACTGCTTCCTGAGCAAGTCGCTGAAATTCTTCAGGCGTTGTTGTCTCAAGATCTTCATCAGAAGGATATGCAGGAGCGTAATGAACATTAAAGCCGGCAGCTTTAAGAGAATCAATTGCATTTGGTCCTGTAAATGCATTAATATGACTTGAACCACCACCCTGGAATCTCATTCCATCTGCCATCTGTCCAAGAACAACAATATCCTTCTGTTTATCTGAAAGAGGAAGAACTCCAGCATTCTTTAAAAGAACTGCTGAGTTTGCAGCAATTTTTCTTGCAATCTGATGATGTTCATTATAATCAACATCAACCTTCGGATTGTTTGCAACACGCTGAATCAATTCAATTACTTTTGCAGCTGAACGATTGATTTCTTCTTCAGTAATATAGCCTTCATCATAAGCCTTCTGAATCATATCAGGCTGATAACCACCAGAATCAGGCATAGCAAGATCAAGCCCAGCTTTGATACAATCAGCAATACTTACTGCAGCACCCCAGTCAGAAATAACTGCACCTTCATATCCCCATTCACCTCTAACAATGTCTGTAATGATTTCTTTATTTAGACATGAATATTTTCCATTTACCTTGTTATACGAAGCCATGATTGTAGTTGGCTGAGTATTACGAACAGCAATTTCAAAAGGACGCAAATATATTTCGCGAAGTGCTCTGTCATCAACAATTGAATCCGATGACTGACGGCGAGTTTCCTGATTGTTACAGCAGAAATGTTTAATTGAAGTTCCAACATTTTTTGACTGCATTCCATCAATGTAAGCTGCAGCAAGGGAACCTGCAAGTAGTGGATCTTCTGAAAAATATTCAAAGTTACGGCCACACATTGGAGAACGCTTAATATTCATTCCACAGCCAAGAACAATTCCCACTTCTTCTTTTAATGCCTGATCTGCAATTGCCCCGGACATTTCGTGCATAAGATCAAGGTCCCACGAGTTTGCAACACAACTGGCTGTTGGAAAACAAGTTGACTGAATTGAATCATTGATATCGGCTAGATTCTGTTCTTTTCCTTGTTTGCGTAATCCGTGAGGACCATCTGTCATCATTACAGCAGGAAGCTTTCCGTTAGCATCTGAAGTATACCAGCTGCCAACACCATTTAATAATCTGATTTTTTCCTGAAGGGTAAGCTTATCAAGAGCTTCCTGGACATTTGTATTTTTAGAATTTTTTGTAGCTTTCATAGGGTTGATTTTACAACACAACGTCTAAAAAGTAAAATCAAATATAATCCTTAACAAACTCAAAAAAAACTTTTTCCTGCAATTATCATCTGGATAGCTTGCCTTTTGTTGTAACTAATATGTATGGAGGAATTTTCTAAGGTGAATAGTGAATTTTTCCGATATTTGAGGGGAATAGGTATAAATTTGGAGGAAAAACACATGTTTTTTCTATTTAATAGATTAAATTCTGACAGAATCAGTAAATTAAAGCTCTCAAAACCGGCGATTGCAGCATTGCTTATGATTATGACAGCTGCAAGTGGAATTTTTGCAGCCGATTTAACCTGGAATACAAATATAGATGACTTTGCAATTCGAAATAACGTTAATACTGTAGATATTGATGCTGACATCACTATCACAACCCTTAACATTTATAACCGTCCAAACAACTCTGATGCAAATACCTGTGTCATTGACCTTAAAGGACATACTTTAAATATTACAAAGCTCAAAATCGGTGCTTACAGTGTATTTGGAACAAGAACAAGCGGCAGTGTAAAATTTATTGATTCAGTTGGCAGTGGAACTGTAGAAGTAACAAAGCTTGATGCCACTGCTTATTATTACGAAAAACACCTTGAAGTTTCAGCCCCAGTTGTTCTTACAATCTCGAATACTCTTGATACAAACGCAGGAAACAAGGACTATTCCTTTCTTGAATTTACAGGAGACGGAGAAATTGTTGTAAATGCAACACCTACTGATACAGATAATGTCTCTGCAAAAGATGTAACTGTGTCAGGAACATATGGATCGGCAATCACCATAACTGTTTCGGGAACCGCTTTCTGGAATGGCTCACAAAGCGATGACTGGTTCACTCCTTCTAACTGGACAGGAATTTCTGACATTACAGATCTTGAAACAATAAGCCGTATTGAAATTCCTGGAGGATTTACTCGCTATCCTGTTGCAACAGGCGATGTTACAACAGCACCATCCTGTGCCTTAGTTATTGGAGAAGGCGGATCATGTACTTTTAAAGGCTCAGCTTCATTGAATAACATCACTTTGGCTCCTAATGCAACTCTAGAAAGCCATGGTAATCTTTCAATTTCTTCAATGACCGCGCCAAATAATTCCATTTTAAAATTCAATCAGGGCACAGGCGCTCAAACAACCACTATCGGCGAAATGAATTTCTACGGCGCTTCAATTGACTTTGGAAACGATGCAGACGATGTGTTCAACATGGGGGCAACAGGCAATGCTGAACTGAATATAAGCAGCATTCCAGCTGTTACACTTGCAGGAACAATCAATTCCTCAAACTTGACACTTAATGATTCCCCTTCTCTTGCAGCCAACACAACTCTACCTAAAGTTACACTGGCTTATGATACAGTTATTTCAGGAGCAGGTTATTCTCTTAAGTTAATAGATTCTTTAGACAGTGCGATAGCAGGAACACCAAGATCGCTTACAGTAAATGCAAACAAGGTTTTACTGGAATACTTAGATCTAGTTTCTGATGGTCCACAAATTGGTGCAACCAATAAACTCAAAGACATTACATTTAATTGTGATTATGAAGGAAAAAATGGATCCAACATAACCTGTACAGGAAATTTTACAGTTAATGGTGGAGCTCAATTCCGCGGTGACATTACTGCATACTCAATTAAAGTAACAAAAACAATGACCTTCGGTGGAATGTGTCATTCTGTTGCAACAGTAAAAGATCAGGATTACACATCTGGGGCAACTGGTGATCTATGGGGAGTAACCCTTTGGCGCAATGATGCAGCTAACCCTTTGCAGCTTTATTCAACAGATGGTGGAACTATCACATTCCATGGAAATATCAACTCATACAACTACGATTCTACAGCAAGACAAATCAAGTTTGGATCAATGGGTTCAATCTATGCCGGAAAACCTGCAAAAGTTATTATCAATGGCAAAGTTGGAAATGTCTACCAGCTTGATTTTATTGAAATAAATGCAGACATTGAATTTCATAATACTGTAAATGCAAATTCTTTAAGTCTTACAAGTGATATTACAACAGCAACAATTTACAACAACATTACAACATACTCTACCTATAAAACTGAATCATATTCTCAGCACTATGAAGGAAACGTCACATTAAAGGGCAATGCAAATCTCATTGCAGGCACAAATCCAATTACTTTTAGTGGTACAGTAGATTCAGATGGAACTCCACGTTCCCTCACAATCGGAAATGAAACAAACGCCTCAACAGTAACATTTGCAAAAGATGTTGGCGGAACAAATTCCCTTAATAATCTTACATTTTATTCTGACCTTACTCTTAACGATACAGTAACAAAAGTAAATGTGTCTTCATGGAATAACGAAGGTGCAGGCACTGTAAACCCAGGCTCTGCTTCAACAGTCACAGTTACAAAAAATATTTCAGGTTCTGCAAACACCTTCAACAACCTTACAATCGCAGGAACAGGAACATCACTCATCTCAGGTAACAATAAAGTAAACGGTGACTTTACATGTACCCAGGCAGGTAAAACTCTTTCTTTCGAAGCCGGAAAAACTTTAACCGTAGATGGAAGCTTCACTATTACAGGAGAAGCTGCTTCTAAGATTACACTTAACAGCCAGACTGCAGGATCTCAATGGATTCTCACAACACCAGCAGGCGATGCAAATGTAACACATGCAATCGTAACAGATTCGAAGTCAACAAATCCTTTCATCAGACCATCATACTCAACAAACAATGGCAATAATACAAACTGGATTTTTGCAGCCAATTACAGATGGCTTAGTAACACAACAGGTACAGACTGGGAAACTGCAGCAAACTGGCAGGTTGAATCATCAGCAGGAGTCTGGACAACTGCGACAGACTTTCCAGGAAACGGCTCTGATGAAGATACTGTTAAAGTTGTGGCAAATGCAAATTCCAAATATCCTGTTTACAGCAGTGCGTCAAAAGGAATTATTCTCGACTCACTTGAAGTTGATGCAGATGCAGCAGCTTCCATTAATACAACTTACAACATTCAGCTTATAAAAACATCCTCACCACTTACAAACAAAGGTACTGTAATATTCCAGAACACAGGACGCTTTATCGATACAACTTTACCAACTGCAAAATATCTCGTGGACACAACTCAGGGAACTGTTGAATTTGCAGCAGGTTCTTCAACAGTTGAAAATATTAATCCGGCAGATGACACTGCTGCAGATTACAACAATGTGATTATTTCAGGCGCTGTAAAGCTTGCAGGCAATATTAAAACAAAAGGTTCCTTTACAGTTTCTCAGGCTTTGGATGGAAATTCTAAGGCCCTTAACATCGGAACAAAACTTACAGCTACAGCTACAATTACAGATGTAACAACATTGACAGTTAACGGCGATGCATCTATCGGCGCAGACATTACAACTTCCGGAAGTCAGAAATATCAGGGAAAAGTTACATTAACTCAGGACGTTACATTAAAAGCAAAGAACAATATTACCTTTGAAGGCAATGCAACTATCACTGGAGCTTCTTATAATCTTACATTGGATAATGACAGCTCACACCAGGCAGACTATGATCTCAAAAAGGATGTTACAGTAAAATCTCTTACAGCAAACATTGCCACAGGTAAAAAGCTTTCTATTCCATCACCTGTAGTCATTACTGCAAAAGACGGCTTTATTGTAAACGGTGCAGGAACAGTAAATCTTGGAACAGAATCTCAAACTGCTGATACAAAAATCATTACAGAAAAGAAAGACATCAATTTCTCAGGAACAGGAACAGTTACTGTCAACTCACCTGTCATTCTGGATACTACATCAGGTACTGCATCAGCAAGCGGAAACATTACAATTAAAAATCCGTTCCAGGGGAAAATAGCAGATTCTCAGCCACTTACAATCAAAGCTGGAACAGGTAATGTAAACCTTCAATCTGACATGGGAACATCAGTTTCTCTCGGTGACGTAACAATAACAGGCAAGGACACAACTTTATCTCAGTCAAAAGAATTGAAGGCTAAAACAGTTTCCATTACCGGAGCAAAAATAAAAACCGAACAGTCATCAAAAATCACAACAGCTCAGACAGTTGCACTGACAAACTCTGATTTATTCCTGACAGAAAAAGGATCTGTTATCACTGCCCTTACAGGCTTTACAAAAAATGGAACAGGACTTTCTCAGATTGCAGGAACTGTAAGAACAAACAACAGTGCAATCACCTTCAACAACACAACTTATATCTACAATGCATCAACCTTTGATACTTCAAACAACGGAGCTATTGCTTTCCCAACAGCAGATATAACAATCGGAAGCGGCACAACAGATGATCTTTACATTTCCGCACTGGAAGGAACTTCTCCACAAGCAGTTTCATTTACAGCCCGTACTCTCGATGTCAAAGGAAATATTGTTCTCTTCAATGGAAACGTCACACTTAAAGCAGACATAAAATCCGGCATGGACATTGTTCTCTTAAATGGAAACACAGATAACATGTACGATCTTGGTGGCGTTGATGATTTAATTGCATACATAAATCCACTTCGAAGCACATCGGCATTAAAAGAACCATCACTTACAGCATTCCCTGCTTTATTGCCAGAAGGAACCTCTATAGATCATTCAATTTACAGATCAAGTCTTACAGGCTTTGATTCAAAAACAATTACTGCTGGCAAGAATTTTTATGATAACGGTGTAAATCTTGAACCAGCTGGAGACTGGACACTTTCTCTTAAATCAAATGATGATGCAACAGTTTCATTTGCAGAAGCTTACAATGCAAGAATTAAAAACTGTAGCACAGTAACTTGTCACGATGGGGATTTTGCATGGCTTGCAGCAGGTGAAGGTTGTACTGATGCAGGAAACAATTCTACAGACACTTTAGATTCCATTGACTACGGAACTGATGATGGTACAGGTAAATTCAATTGTACCAAAACAGGAATTGCATTCCTCCATCCGGTAATTCTTGTAGACGACAATTCAAAGACTACCTCAGAAGGTCGTACTACAGGTCCAGAGATTCCACTTCTTTCAGGAACTTATGCAGTACGTGATAATGTCCTAAGAGTTGAATTTGTAAGAAACAATTGTACTAATGGAGTTGTTCCTGCAGGAAAACCTCAAAAGCTTGCTACTTCATTAATTGAAAACAGTAACAATGAAATCTGGAATGCTGTAACTCAGTTTAAATTTAATGATGGAACATCAGCATTTACAGGTGCTTACATCGATGCTGAATGTACTGTTAAAACAACAGGTCAAGGAGATCTTGCAGTTATTTATATTAAAGCCTCTTCAAGATGGAATCTTGATGCAACCGGTACTTCTATTGGTACAAAAGCTGATACAACTGGTTCATTCCACAATGATGTTTATAATGATATCTATTTCCAGAAAATCGTATCAGGAATTTTTGCAACCTTGTACGACAATCATAAAAACCGCCTCGCAGATTATTCACAAGTTCCATACGAACGTCCAGCATCGGACCATCGTGAAGGCTTTAGATTTACAGCCGTAACAAACCGCTGTTCTATTGATGACATGCACATCACCTTTACAATTGCTGATTTTGAATCAAACAAAGTATATGTTTACTTTGACCATGCTCTTGCAAATGACAGAATTAACTGGAACCATTCAGATATGTCAAACCCTATAACAACAGAGAGCACAATCAAAATCTACTCAGACATCAACAACAGAACAGCAATAAATGTAGAATCTGTTGATATTAATTCCCTCAATGATCACGGAATCATTCTTACCCTGGATCAAGATCTTGGATACGACATGATTAATTACGGCATTAAAGTTGAATACGCTTCAGGTAACTTACTCTCGACAAAAATTCAGAGTAAAAATAACCGCATTGTTAACAACGGAGAATCACACTGTATCTCTGATGTAATCACCACAAACTGTATTGATGTTCAATATGCTTATGATAACCGTTACGATGCTTTTATCGACAGCACAGGAGGACTTGCACCTTTTGATTCTATCGTAATGCGCAACTTTACAGGTGAAGGTAGTAACAACAAAGTATTTGCTGACAAAAACATCACTCTCGTAACAAAGAATGTTGCACCAGCTGATGCAAAAGGAAATGAGGCAAACTTCAAATATAAACTGATTGCAGACATCACTCCGACACCAAACTGTAACGGAACAACATACGAAGTATACTCAGGTAATAAGACAAGATTCTGGTTCCCAGAAGGAAATGCAACAGTATCAGGTTTTGCACCTGTCCTCAACGATTCTCCTAACAGACAGACCTCTTCTGCAGCGGTATCCAACATTGAAGAATCTTCAGATCCACTTGATCCTGACGTTACAACTTATCTTTTCCACAACTTCTCAGAAGAAACACCTTGTCTTAACTGGCACAGTGGCAGTGATGTAAGATTCCTTTTTGAGGTTCTTAAAAACGGTTCAAGGGTAATGATCAACCACAAGTTTGACGGCTCAAGTTACGAAAACGGATCAGAAATGACTCCTCTCTATCTGGCCCGTCTTAAAAATCCAGCTGACCTTACCTCAATCGATCTCTGGTCATTTATAATTTCAGAACCACAGCGTCAGCGTGGCGGCGTTTCCATTTACTCAAATGTTGTCAACGCAACAAGCAAAGAGTTCTGTACCCTTGAGGTCAACATGCCTCGTGACGGAAATCTCCGTGTAATAGTTAATACTGCAGACGGGAATGTTGTTAAATATCTTGAAAGTGGTCGCCAGACAGCAGGTCTTCACTATTACTACTGGAATGGTACAAACAATTCCGGAAAAGAAGTTGCAAGAGGAATTTACTTTATCAGAGTTGTAGGCCCTGATATCGAAGAAACTCGAAAAGTAATGGTGGTTAAATAAAACCGTTCAGGGCTTAGTTTTAACTTTAATATTTTTGATTATTGGAATAGAATAGAATTATGTCTTTACTTCAAATGCTAACAGATCTGTTTGACAATCTCTTTAGAAGTTCATCTCCTGAAGTACAGAAAAAACAGAGAATACGAAAAATTGAAAACGAACTCAAGGCTCTGCCTAACGGTATTTACCGCAACGGATTGATTCAGCCGAACTTCGCTGAGATTCTTCGTGTACTTTACATCAATACTCGTCCTATTTACAAAATTCTTGAAGCAACAATTGCAGGGCCAGATATCAAACGTAATACTCGTTTTGAATTTCAACTGATTGTTTCAGGCTATGAAGAAAAATGGCAATTAGCTTTACAGGATCTTGAATACGAACCTCGCAAGCAGGAAGTAGTTCTTGCTGACCTTCAGGGGATTCCTACATCAAGAATTTTTGATGACCAGAAAAGACGTTTTGAAAAATTACTTTCTCAATTAAATAGTAAAGAATTTCTTAAAATGGATTCTATTTTCGTAAAATTACACCAGCTTGTGGAACTTTGCCGTTTCAATTTTATTACTCCGTTAAAAGCATTTGACCCACGCTTTAATCCAAATGAGCCTAATGCAACTCCTACCTTTTCTGCCGTTGCACCAATTGCGATGGAAAATGTTTTTCTCGACCTCTACTATATAATTGCTGACTTTCAGATGAATATGTCAGTAGCAAATGCAATTATTGCACTTGCTCAAATCATTGATATGGATTCAATGACATCAGAAAAGCAGAAAAAAATTGTAGGAAACCTGAAAAAAATTGAGCAGGCTTGTCACAATATTCTAAATGAGACTGTTCTTTCAAGTCTTATAAAAATTGCTAAACAGAATCCTGACTTTACACCACAGAAGGCTTCATATACAGCTGATGCAAGACAACGTTTTTCTTCTCAGCTTCAGGATCAGTTCTATTCTGAAGAAAACCGTATCAAAAGTGAAATCAAAGATGAAAAAATTAAATCTGAGCTGGAAGTACTTTTCAACGGAAAATCACTAATTTCTCTTTCAGGATATAATGATGACTTAAATGAATTGCTTTTACAGAATTCTTCAGTATCATTTACATGGATGACACCATTAAAGATTTTAAAGACATTCACAACTGTGTATTACACAGAACCTGTGAAAACATTGTTAAATGACATTGTAATCGAAGGATTTTTCAACAATCCCAATTACAAAAGTCAATTCTCCCAGACAGTTTTCTCTGCCAATGAAGTTGCAGAAAAAATTCAGGCGTTCGAAAATTCCTTTGCACCAAATGGTCCTAATAACGAACAGCTTATCAAAGGCTATATTCGCGACAGTCATAAAGATTCTGATTTTTCAAAAAAACTTGTCAGCCAGGTTGACGGAATCAATGTTGAAGCAAAATCCCTTATTCAGCGTCAGGTATCCGCTTTATTCAGCCTTTATAACGAATTGGGAGATTTGCTTCAGGATGCTAAGAAGCCAAGCTGTGAAATTGTTCAGAATCTTAAGGTTTTAATGATGTCCAGCCGAAATAGAGATAGTACTGATTATATAGAAAATAATTACGAAAAATGGAAAGTATTTTTTGAAATTATGAGAAACTATGCTATAATTACTACAGTGGAAAAAAAGTAAATGAGTGATGATTTTAAATTTGACGACAATCTCGTAGATCCTTCTCTTCTCGTATCTGATTCAATGCAGACCGCTGTTGATATGTACGAAAAAAGAATTTATGACTTACAGCAGTTACTTGAGATTTCAAGATCTTTATGTTCAACATTGGAATACAGTACCCTTATTGAATCAATTCTTTACACATGTATGTGTCAGATGCATGTAATGGGTGCAGGATTATTCGTTTTTGATGACATTGATTCCAACTCATTTAATTTAGCATCTAATCACACAGGTATGGATGTTGATCCATTAGTTACTTACTCAATCCACGCAAGTCACCCAGCAATTCAATTTTTAAGTTCTCATAATGAAGCTATTACAATCGATGTCTTAAAAGAAGCCATTGGAAAGGATACTGAAATTCCACAGATTGAATCACTTCATCCGACTTTAATTATTCCTCTTTTCCATAAAAATCGCATGAACGGTATTCTTCTTATGGGAGAACGCCTTGATCTTGGTGAAGGAACAGACTATTCAGAATACGACAAAACTCAACTTCTTGCCATTGCATCCTTAGCTGCTGTTGCCATAAACAACGCATCTTTACTTGAAAAATCAAGTACAGACATGATGACACATTTGAAGCTTAAATACTTCTTCTTCAATATTCTTACAGATAAGCTTGATATTGCACTTTCTCAGAAACAGGAACTGGGAGTTTTAATGTTCGACATTGACTTCTTCAAAAAGTTCAATGATACCTGGGGACATGCCTGCGGCGACTATGTATTAAAAACAGTTGCAAAAATCATTAAATCAAACACAAGAGAACATGACATTGCCAGCCGTTACGGTGGAGAAGAATTCACTGTAATGCTCCCAAATACTTCAAAGGATGACTCTATGGCAGTAGCCGAAAGAATCCGTAAAGAAGTAGAAAATTACGATTTTACTTACGAAAATCAGCACATGAAAGTAACAATTTCAATCGGATGTTCAGTATTCAATTCTGAAACTAACCCTGTAACTACAGCAAAGGATCTTGTCGAACAAGCTGATAAAGCACTTTATGTTTCAAAACATAACGGCAGAAACCAGGTTTCTTTTGCCGACAAAAATATCATTAACAGTATAGAAGTTTCAGAATGAAAAATCCACTAAGAAAGCCTTTTCGCTACAACTTCTGCAACGCAACACTTATTATTGTTGCAGTAAACGTCCTTCTTTATTTAATCAGTGTTTTCTGCAATCGTTTTGGGATAATTTTTACATTTCCGCATTTTAAAATTTCCTTCGATTATCTCTTGTCTATGACTCCTGAGCTTGTAATAAACTACAAAATGCTCTGGCAGCCAGTTACTGCTATGTTTATGCACGCAAACCTTGAACACCTTTTCTTTAACATGCTGGGTCTTATTATGTTCGGTATAAATGTTGAAAAAAGTATCGGGTCCAAGGAATTTACACTGTACTATTTTGTATGCGGAATTACCGCAAACCTTTTCTCCCTTCTTATTTATGTACTTTCCGGCGCTAACATTACATTGTTAGGTGCCAGCGGTGCAGTTTTTTCAATTCTTTTTGCTTTTGCTGTAATTTTCCCTACTGCTCGTGTTTTTATATTTGGAATTATTCCTGTTCCAGGTCCAATTCTGATCTTGATTTACACAATTATTGAAATTGCCGATCAGATTTTTGGTATTAAAGGAAATGTTGCGCATACAACACATCTTTTAGGCTTTGTTGCTGCCTGGGCATACTTTGTGATACGAATGGGAGTTAATCCAATACAAGTATGGAAAAACGCATTTCGTCGATAATTTTAGCAGCTCTCATATGTATCTCTAGCCTTTGTGCTCAAGAATTTACTGACGGAAAAATTCGTTTATACCTTTGGGCACTTCGAGATTCCTACCCTGAATATACAGAAGAAAAACCATACCAGCAGGCAAAAGATCACCTTGTAAGCCTTTCAGAATTCCTTTTAAACGGAATGACTTATGGCTGGGATTTTGTCTACACACCCAGCGACAAGCTCCGTGGCGTAAAGGAATATTTTGAATGCATCCCCCGCCACACTTTTGATGATGACAGAAAAAACATTGAATTTGACTCTGTTTATTTACGAGATGACAAAATTTTCTGCTGGGTAAACTTTAACCGCACTCCTCAGATGGAAATCTATTACAAGCAGATGTCAAATATCAAAAACCCTCATGTTTTAGGCTCAGGAAAAGGTAAAGTGTCAAAAGGTTTTTCTGGAGTTGAAGAAGCCGCTCTTTTAGCTATCAAAGATGGAATTCGAGAGTATTATAGAAAAATAATTAAGAATAAACCAAAGGAAATATCAGGAACAATCCTTATCAGGAAGATTCCTGCTATTTATATAGACTCAGGTCATTATGTCGTTGAACTTGATTTTTTCTTACAAACAAGTAAAATAAAAGAATATAGTCAGTTTTAAACGTCATATATCTTTCTAACTTTCGTGGAGGAAAATTATGAAAAAATTTTTAGCAATTTTAGCATGTATGGCTGCTGTTTCTTGTTTTTATGCACAGGAAGCATCAACAGAAGAATTGGTAAACCCAAAAAATCCTATGGATCGTACTGTACAGGTTATCACTCCTGAAAATCAGCACATTCCTACAAACCTTCAGACAGGAAAACCAAAACCTGCTTCTGTAAGAATTGAATATATCGAAAACTATGACGAAGTTCGTATTTACTACACTTGTCTTGATGTTGCATTTTCATCGGATGATGCAACTGAAACAACTCGTGCTTGTCTCGAAGACTTTAGAGTTGCTCACGACTACGTTAGATACTCATACATTAAAAGAGATAAGACAAGACACTATAAAGATGATCGCGGTCTTAAAATGGGCGAAATGCTCTGTATCGTAAAATTCTACCGCTAATAATTTGGAGCTAAATTAAAAATGGATATCTCAGGAACAATTAAAAATCTTCATCCACTTGAAATCAAAGTACTTTTAAAATATACACAGCAGGATGAATTAACTTCAGCACGCTTGCAGAAGGAATTAGACTACAAGGAAGGTCATGCAAACCAGGCCTTCTCCTGGCTCAGTGGAAAGGGACTTGTAAAAGAAGTTAGCCGTACACCACATACATTCTTTGAAATCACAGACCTTGGTCGTGAACTTTCAGAAAAAGGAACTGTAGAAGAAAGAGCTGTAGCATTCCTTAAAGACAATGGTGCTAAAACATTGCCTGAGATCGCCGCAGGTCTTGGTCTTGAACAGAAAGACATTGGTAGTGCATTCGGACAGCTTTCTAAAGAAGGTATTCTTTCAATGAATGCTGAAAAGAAAGCTGAATACACTGGTAAAGAATTACCTGCTCGCATTACTTTAACTTCAAAAGTATTAAAAGATGCAATTGCAGCAAATGGAACATTGACTCAGGATTCTCTTTCAAAAGAAGAACTTGATGTAATCAATACATTAGCTAAAAAACGTGGAGCAGCAGATGCTCCATTTAGAACATTCACACGGGAAACTGTAGTTTACAAGCTCTGTGGCGAAAGTGATGCCCTAACTCAGGAACTTAAAAAGGTTGGCGTAACTGGAAACGAAATCGGTGAAATTACTACTAAAATGCTTGAATCTGGCGAATGGAAAAAAGGTACATTCCGCGGATATAACATTTCTATTCCACCTGCAAGAAATATTCCAGGCCGTACAAATCCTTACGTATCATTCCTTGAATCAGTTAAAGACAAACTTTGCTCTTTAGGTTTCCAGGAATTTGATGGTCCACTTGTAGAAACAGAATTCTGGAACGGTGATGCTTTGTTCATGCCACAGTTCCACGCAGCTCGTGATATTCACGATGCATACAGAATCAAAAATCCAACACACGCAAAGGCAATTGAAGAACCATATTTGTCAAACGTTGCAAAAGTTCACGAAAATGGTGGAAATACAGGAAGCCGTGGTTGGGACTATCAGTTCGACAGAGATTTTACACGCCGTCTTCTTTTGAGAAGTCAGGGAACAGTTCTTTCTGCTCACCAACTTCATAAAGCAGAAATCCCAGGAAAATACTTCGGTATTGCCCGCTGTTTCCGCTACGACAAAGTTGACGCAACTCACTTGTCAGACTTCTATCAGACAGAAGGTATCGTACTTGGAAAAGATGTAAATCTTAAAACACTTTTAGGCTTCCTTGAAATGTTTGCTAAGGAAATTGCAGGCGCTGAAGAAGTTAAATACGTTCCAGGTTACTTTCCATTTACAGAACCTTCTATCGAAGTTCACATTAAACATCCAAAACTGGGCTGGTTCGAACTTGGAGGCTCTGGAATTTTCCGTCCTGAAGTTACAAAAGCAATGGGCGTAGATGTTCCAGTTCTTGCATGGGGTATCGGTATTGACCGTATGGCTCTCATGGCTCTTGGATTGAATGACTTACGAGAATTGTTCTGTGAGGATATCGAACGGGTAAGACTTAGAAAAGCTAAGTTCTAGAAACTACAAAGGCCACCGAATGGTGGTCTTTTTTTTGCCTACATGTTTTTCAGAAGCTATATGATTTTATTCTAATTGTTACTCCTTACTTTTTTCGCAGTGAATCCATGTCAATTCATGCTTATTGTAATTCAAGTGAACAACACGGCTGTCTGGAATTGCTGCAAACTGTTTGACAACTTCGTAGTCAATTTCACCCTGCATCTTTATCGTACAAATCATATTTTTTGTAAGACCTGAATCAAGCCACACCTTTACCCATTCCAAAAGCCTCTCTGGATAACATATAACATCACTGAAAACCCAGTCACATTTACCAATATCTTCTGGCTTTAATGTAAAGGCATCGTGAGCCTGAAATGTTACCAAAGGATTACCCATAAGGCTTGGAGCAAGTTCAGCTCTGTCTACTGCGTACACTTGTGAACCAAGATTCACCAGCACCCATGTCCAGCCACCCGGACATGCTCCTGCTTCAAAACAACGGCTCTCAGGACCAGGAAGTTCTGCATCAAACAGAAGGCGTGCCATTGTTAAACTTTCCTGGATTTTAAGATAGGCACGACTTGGAGGATTTTCATGATCCTCAACAAATTCAATTCGTCCTGCAGGAATATACGATGATGTTAATGCAGACGCCAAAATTGTTTTATCATCAATTAAAGTATAAACTCCGATTGGGCTTTTAGGAATTTCAACCGGAAACTTTCTTACCTTCAGATTAATATAAGGAAGTTTATCCTGAATTAAAGCAGCACGCCTAAAGTTCTGGTATTGATAAGGTGCCCAGTTGCGCTGAATTTCTTTAAGCGCACTGGCGGCTTCACCAATTGAATCAAAATGAAGTATAAAAGGCTTTAGAAAAGTTGTACGTGCCCAATAAGGTAATTCCTGAGGGGCAATTTCTTCAGGATTCGAGGAACTAAAAATTCCTTCTATATTTTCTAAATACAGAATATCGCCATAACATTTAAGGTGCACACTATCGTCAAGCTTAAATCTATTCTTTAATTCTGATTTTAAAAAAGCAAGAGTTTCAGGATATGCAAGAAATGCAACACCTTTAATAGTTTCTATATGAACTGACATTCTGATTCCACAATTTGTTTTTTAATATCGCCTGTATTCTGAGAATCAATGTGAAGGATGGTAATATATTTCAGCAATGTATCTGTATCAGGCGAATGAAGGAACTTCATTCCAATATCGGTAGTTCCACTGTCCTCGCAAGCCCATACCGGCTGACAAATCATTGTAAGCTGATCAGGAAGAGACTGGTCCGTAAACTTAATTTTTATTGTGTACTCATTTTCAAGACTAACAGCAACAGGATTCGAATAGTGAATTTTACAGCCATGAGTACTGATATCTATCAATTTTCCAGGAAATGCAGAAAGTTCTTCTGACTCAATTCTTCCAAGAACTTCATATCTGACAGCTTTTCGTGTTTTTGCGCACATAACATAATTATGAATGATTTGTGTATTTTATTCAACTATGTACTAAAACAACAAAAAAAGAACCCGCTGGAAGTCGGGTTCTTTAGTAATTACGTAAACCTATATAATTACAAATTCAATTAGATAACATCAAAACGTGCAACATCTTTTGTGTAATCAACACCTTCGATGTCGAAACCGTTTGCAGCAAGGAAGTCGTGCTTGTAACCAGCAAGATCACAGTATTCAGCAATGTTAGCATCTGTTGTTTTAGCCATATTAGCTTCAACTTTTGCCTGAACATCATCACGAAGTTCCCAGTCATCAACACGAATACGATTTTCTTCATCAACAGGAACTGTTGTCATTTCACCGTCAGCACCACAATAAAGGCGTTCTGTGAACAAACGTTCCATCTGCTCGATACATCCTTCATGAAGATTCATTTCTTTCATTACCTTGAACAAAGCTGCAAGGTAGAATGAAATTACAGGGATAACTGCTGAAGAACGAGTTACAAGACCTTTGTTTTCTGATACATAAGCTGAACCATTGAGGCTTGCTTTGAGCTGAGCATCAAGATTGCGAGCTGTTTTTTCAAGATGTTTTTTTGCTCCACCAATTGTTCCGTCACGGTAGATTGGATGACTCTGCTTTGGTCCAATGTAAGAGTAAGCTACTGTACAAACACCTTCGTTAAGACAATCTGCCTTTGTCAAAGCATCAATCCAAAGCTGCCAGTCTTCACCACCCATAACTTTTACTGTGTCAGCAATTTCTTTTTCATTAGCAGGTTCTGCACTTGCTTCAATTAATGCACCATTATTGATGTCGAGACACTGACCACCATAAGACTGTCCAACTGGTTTAATAACTGATTTGTACATAACACCATCAGCTGGATCTGTACGAACTGGGCTTGCAAGGCTGTAAACAACCAGGTCTACTTTTGTGCCAAGCTTCTTAATTTCTGCAATTACCTGTTCTCTTACTTCGTTAGAGTAAGCATCACCATTAAGTGTTATAGATTTAAGGCCTGCATCTTTGGCAGCCTTATCAAATGCCATATTGTTATAGAAACCTGGTGTACCACACTTAGTTTCTGTTCCTTCTTTTTCAAATGAAACACCGATTGTATCTGCACCATATTCAAAAGCAGCAGTAATGCGGCTGGCAAGACCATAACCAGTAGAACAACCAAGTACCAATACAGTCTTTGGGCCCTTTCCACCTTCCTTAGCTGTTTTTACTCCACGTTTTACCTTCTGTGCTTTTACATATTCAATCTGACGTAATGTTTCTTTAGCACAACCTTCTGGATGAGCGTTAATACAAATATTGCTTCTAACTTTTGGTTCTACGATCATCATTTTCTCCTTAATACGCTTATCAAAAATTAGTCTTTAATTTTTTTGAAAATCAAACAACCGTTATGTCCACCGAAACCGAATGTACAAGACATTGCAGCATCGATATTTCCTTCAAAACCTTTGTTTGCACAGTAATCAAGGTCACATCCGCCTTCGATATCCTGTTCGTCAAGGTTCTTTGTCATTGGATAATAGCTGTCTGTAATTGCTTTAACACATACAATACTTTCAATAGCGCCTGTAGCACCAAGACAGTGACCGTGCATAGATTTTGTTGAAGAAATCTTAAGCTTACGAGCGTTTTCTTCACCAAATGCAATTTTAATCATCTGAGTTTCAGCAGAATCGTTTTTGTGTGTAGAAGTTCCGTGTGCATTGTAATACTGAATTTCAGACGGATCCATATTTGCATCCTTGAGAGCGCGTGTCATACATTTTGAACCGAAGATTCCGTCTGGATTTGGCGCTGTAAGGTGGAAACCATCACAAGAAGCACCGTAACCTGCAACTTCAGCATAAATCTTAGCACCACGAGCTTTTGCATGTTCGTATTCTTCGAACATCAACATACCTGAACCTTCACCCATTACGAAACCGTTGCGGTTCTTGTCGAATGGACGAGAAGCTTTTGTAGGATCATCATCAAATCCTGTAGAAAGTGCATGTAATACTTCAAATGAAACAACACCGAACTGACAGATAGTAGCTTCAGAACCACCTGTCAAACATGTATCAAGACGGCCAGAACGAACCATATCAAATGCAACACCCATAGCATCTGAACCAGATGAACATGCTGTAGCGATTGACTGTACAGGTCCATGAAGACCAAAGTTAATTGCAATATTTCCACCAACTTCGTTTGGAATCAATTCAGGAATTGCCATTGGGTTTGTTTTTACAAATCCCATTTTCTGCATTGAAAGAACTGAAGATTCTGTAACTTCAAGACCACCGATACCAACACCAAGGATAATACCTGTTTCATCAAGAACTTCAGAATTTCCCATAAGGCCAGCATCTTCAATACACTGTTTTGCAGCTGCAACACCAAACTGTGTAAAACGAGCCATCTTACGAGCATCTTTTGGATCCATGTAATCACCAGGATTAAAGTTCTTTACTTCTGCAGCATAGTGAACTTTGTTAATTGATGCATCAAACTGTGTAATAGGACCAATTCCGCTTTTTCCAGCTTTGATTCCTGACCAGAATTCGTCTACAGAATTTCCAAGTGGAGTGATAGCACCCATACCTGTAATTACTACTCTTCTCATAAAAATAACTCCTGTCGGCAAAAAACTGCCGCAATTTTGATTGTTTGAATTATATCTATAATGACAAATCTAGTCAATTTGTCATTTTTATTTTATATAGCAGTGGGAATTTCACCCGCCTTCATCTATAACGCCTGTCTGTAAATCTCGTAAAGAAGAACACCTGTTGCAACTGACACATTAAGACTGTCAATTTTTCCGCATGTAGGAATCGATACAATCGAATCACACTGTTCCTTCAAAAGACGGCTGATTCCAGTACCTTCACTGCCCATTACAAGCACTGTTCGGTCTGCAAATTTTCCTTCCTGCACCGAAGTTCCTCCAGCATCTGCCCCGTACACCCAGAATCCATTACTTTTAAGTTTTTCAACACAGCGCACAAGATTAGTTACCACACTGCATGTTACCCAGCTAGCGGCCCCTGCACTTGAACGCTGAATTACATCATTGTCATTGATTTTATTTGAACTATGACGCTCAGGCATAATGACAAGACTTGCCCCAAACTGATCTGCGCTTCTTAAAATTGCACCTACATTGTGTGGATCTGTAACTGAATCCAAAACCACAACAGTGCAGCGGCCTTCTGCTTTTGAACCTACATCATTAAGCCAGTTATCAAAGTCTACAATATTATCTGGTTTTGCTTCTGCACCTGTAATGCGGATTACAATTCCACGATGATCTCTTTCTGCATTACCAAGATTTTTTGTCATGTCATCAAGAGTTTTATCATCAGTCTGAGAGTAAGCAATGCCAGCTTTCTTTGCCTGCTCAAGAATTTTTTTAATTCTTGGGCCTGGTTTGCTGTAGAAAATCTGCATTGAAGAAACTGTGTCTTTATTTGCATATGCATTACGCACTCTTTCTTCTACAGCATGAAAGCCTGTAAGAATAAGTTCACTCATTACTTACCGCAGCACTTCTTGTATTTTTTACCAGATCCACAAGGACATGGATCATTACGACCGATTTTTGCACCTTCACGGACTACAGTTGTAGTCTTAAGCTGTCCTACTGAATACATCCAGTCACCGTTAACTTTCTTGAAGTACGCCAATTCGTGATGAACATCGCGAATCTGTTTTCTAGTATATGTAGCTTCGAATTCTACTATTCCTTCTTCATCTGATTCGGTACCTTTTTCTGTACGAAGAATCTGCAATCCGTGCCATGTAGAATTTTTACTCCAGTCTTCTGTTGCTTTGCGGTCAATTTCTGCAACTTCATCTGAATCTTCACAAGTATTGATAATGAAATCAATTTCCTGTTTTACATATGAAGTATAACGGGCACGCATTAAGCTTTCTGCTGTTGGAGCTTTTGTTGTACCTTTGATAATAGGTTCACAACATTCTGCGTAAGCTTTTCCTGAACCACATGGACACAAATCTTTTGTTTCACTCATTTCTATTTCTTCCTTTGAAATATAATTTAATGCATTTCTTTTCTAAAAGAACGCTTTTACTTTTCTGTTAAAATTCCATCTACAGCCTGATTAAGTGTATCACGAATATCATCAATTGTCTTTTCATCAAGAACTGAAAGTCTGAAAATTGCCGACTGAATCAATCCATAAAACATTTCATTTGCTGACTTAACATTCACTTTTTTAAACTCGCCCTCTTTAATACCGCGAATCATCACTGTACTTAACATATGCTGAAGGCGAACAACTCTTCTTCGTACACGTTTACCTGGCTCGTCGCCACTTTTCTGTAATGATAGCAGATAGGTAAGAAGAACGCTGAAAAGAGATTTATTTTCTTCACAAACATCTACAATTGTCGATAGCATTGCACGAAGGCACTCTTCAGATGTCTGATTTTCGTTTGCTACAATCTCATTAAGTTCCTGTTCAATACCGTATGTAAGCTGCTTAATACTCCACAAAAAGATTTCTCTTTTATTTTTGAAGTAGATGTACAATGTTGTTCTGGTAATACCACAACGTTCTGCGATTTTCTGGAATGTTACGTCTTCGTATCCTTCTTCAATGAATACTTCAAGAGCTTTTTCCAGAATCTCGTGTTTTCGTTTGTCATGTTCAACTACGATGGCCATTGAATCTTCCTCTATTTTTACTATTGCGATCGAAATTTTTATCGCCTGATTTATGCTGAGATTTTGAACCTAAGTTGTCTGAATACATATAGAATTTTGTTTCAAGATTCCCTGCTTTTAAGTCTTTCAACAATGATGCATGCTTACCAATGCTGTCCTGAAATTTAATATGAGATGTAATTACACCAAGTTCCCAGCCTGGAAAGTTTGAAAAGAGACAGCTCATTCTCTTGTAAAGTTTTTCTGCTTCTTCTTCGTCACCAATGCGTTCGCCGTATGGAGGATTACAGAGAAGAAGACCTGATTCATAAGGTGCTTCAAGTTCTGTAAAATCTGCCTGAACAAAATCAGGGCGAAGGATACGGGCATCACTTCCAATTTCCTGTAATGCACGACCGGCAGCTACACAGGCATGCTCGGCATTAAGCTTTGCTCGTTCTACGGCAGCAGAATCAATGTCGCTTCCTGTAATACGAGTCTCCACATCTGTGCGGATAAGCTCTGCTTCTGCACGACGAATTTTAGTTGCACGATCCTTGTTGTAAATTGTAAGGTTTTCAAGAGCAAAGCGGCGACCAAATCCAGGTGCGATATTGTGGGCATACAATGCTGCCTCAATTGCGATAGTTCCGGAACCACAGAATGGGTCGTGAAGCGGAGTCTTACGTCTCCACATCATCATCTGAAGCATGGCACTTGCTGTAGTCTCCCGCAAAGGAGCAATTCCTCCATCAGTACGATACCCCCGTTTGTGAAGTGGAAGGCCAGAAAGATCAAGAAGAATGAGTACTTCATTGTTATCTATATAAACGCGAACATCACTGTCTTCACCTGATTCCGGCAAAGTTGAAATGTGCCATTTTTCGCCAAGCTTTTTATAAATGGCTTTCTGAACCATTCCCTGAATGCTGTGTTCTGAATTTAATTTTGATTTATATGTGCGAACTTTATCTACAATGACATGAACATCTTTACGATAAAAGTCCTGCCAGTTAACATTGTAAACACCTTCGAAAAGTTCATCAAAATTTTCTGCATGATATTTTGCCATCTGAAGATATACACGATCGGAAGTTCTTAAACAAAGATTTGTTCTATACAATGCATCATCGTCGCCGTAAAAAGAAACACGACCAGGAGCATTTGACTCAAGCTTATAACCGAGATGTTTGATTTCGTTTCCAAGGATTTTTTCGGCCCCGATTGCACAGAGCGCTACAAGTGTATTCATTCTGTAAATTTAACATTTTTATATGATTTATTCAACAAAATGACATTTTCAACAAAAATGTAAGAGCAAATAAAAAGCCTGAAAACTAAAAGCCTCAGGCCCTTTCTTAGATTAGTTCTGAGATTAAAAAAACAAATTCAGGCTTTAGAAATTCCTATTTAAGAAAACCAAATCCACCAGGACCTTTACTGCCTGCTTTAACCCAGGAAACACTCTGCTTTGCATTAAGTTTTGTTTTAAGATTATCAACTTCATTCAGGTAATTACAAATCCAGCTGGCAAGTGCCCTGTCATTTTTTCCAAGCTCAGTTGAAGATTCTGACCTTGCAAGGATTACATTTACATAATCACGGCCACCAAACATAGCTGCAATATTTTCTGCCAGAGCCACAAATGCTGAAGCAGCAGCACTTACAAATGGACCTGCAGCAAATGGAACAGTATTTCTGAGAGCATTGTTTTTAAGAATATCATATTCTGATGGTGAACTTTTTAGGAGGAATACAATTTTTGCTGGTTTTAAAATTTCGCCAGATGCATGATTGAGGGAAAATCTCTTTTCAAAACGACTGAGAACTTCCTGAGCAAGATACTGATATGCCAGAATCATTTCATCCATTCCACGAGAACAATTTTCATGAGTCATTCCGTCAAACTTTTCTGCAAAATAAGCTTCATCAAAAAGGAATAAAGCTTCATCAAGCCGTCTGAAATTATTTTCACATTCAAGAACAAGTGATCTGGCAGAAACTGGAGAAGTTTTGTTCCACATAGAAATTACAGCACCACCATCTGCAGCTTTTTTGGAATGAACTCCTGTTGCTGAAGTTGTTACTACATTACGACCTGACATCAAAACACCGTCAGAAAAGTCCATTACTTCCGGATGATCTTTACCGGCAACTAAAATTGTTTTTTCCATAGACCTATTATAACATATATTTCATTTATTATACAAATATGGTATAATAAACTTCATGAAAATTTGGATGAAATATTTAATTGGAATTACATTGGGTCTTGTTGCAGCATTCATTTTGCCATTAGATTCACTTCAGGGCTCATCAATTCTCTCATTTATCACAGAAATTGTTATTCGTATTGGACGCTATACATTGATTCCACTGCTTTTCTTCTCTGGAATCATGGCAGTTTACAGATTAAATGATGCAAAGCTTATCGGTAAAACTGTTTTATGGACTGTAACAGTAATTGTTATTTCTTCACTTCTGCTTACAATTCTTGGTTTCATTGCAATTGTTGTTGTTAAGCTTCCTCGTATTCCTATTATTACAGAAAAGGTTTCTCAGGCAACAACTCTTGATATACAAGGCATGGTTCGTTCAATGATTCCTTTCTCAAGCATTGATTCTCTTTCAGAAGGATCATTCCTTTTGCCTGCATTTATTTTTGCAATGATTGTTGGTGCAGGATGCTGCATGGAACATTCTAACCTTAAACCTATTCTTTCCTTAACAGATTCACTTTCAGAGCTCTTCTTCAATGTTTCAACATTGTTTACTGATTTGCTTTCTGTAGGAATCATTGCAATCATGTGTAACTGGACAATTCAGTTCAGAAACATTATCAAAAGCGGTGTATTTACTCCATTGATTATTATGCTTACAGTAATCTTCATTGTAGTTGCCGGAGGAATTTATCCGCTGGTTATCCGTCTTCTCTGCCGTGGTGGAAAACCTTACAAAGTATTGAATGCATGTATCGTTCCATTTATCACAGCTTTCTTCTCTGGCGATACTAACCTTACTTTGCCAATTAACATGCGACTTGGTAAAGAAAAGCTTGGAATCAGACAGAGAACAAATGGTTTTACATACCCTCTTTTCTCCATCTTTGCCCGTGGTGGCTCAGCATTAGTTGTAATCATCAGCTTCGTAGTAATCTGGAGATCTTATTCTACATTAAATATCGAGTTCTTCGACATGTTATGGATTTCTGGAACTGCTTTCCTTCTTTCGTTCCTGTTAGGAGGAATGCCTGTTGGGGGAACATTCATTGCACTTACAGTTCTTTGTACTATGTATGGTCGCGGTATGGAAACTGGTTATCTTCTTTTGAAGCCAGCTGCAGCCATCATCGGTTCTTTCGCTGCATTGTTTGATGCTGCAACAGCAATGTTCGGTACATACATTGTAGCAAACAACACAAAGACAATTGAAAAACACAGAGCTTAATTCAAAGCCATGTTAACAAAAAGAAGACGCTTCTTATGTGTGAAGCGTCTTTTTTTTCAAGCATTTTATTTAAGCCATTTATCTTCGTTTTCTTTCATCCAGCCGTCAGCATACATTTCATCTAGTGTATTCTGAATTTTTTCAAAAAGCTCAGAATTATTTCTATTTACAAGTATTCCAAAAAAGGCATCCGCTTCTCCTGTAAATGTTATCTCAAAATCCGAAAAATTGTCTTTGACAATAATTCTTGAAGCAACACTTTCTGCAACCACAACATCTACTCTGCCAAATTTTAAATCATCAAAAGCGTTCAGCAGTTTATCATATTCAAAGGTCTCGCATTTTAGCCCTTTCTCCACAAGATCTGTAACAAACACATCGCTTACAGTTTCTGCCTGATATGCAACCTTTAACCCTTCAAGCATTTCTGGTTCATGAGCTTTAACAGAACCGTTTCGTCTTACAATAAAACACTGGGAGTTCTGAATATATGGTTTTGTTATAAGGAATTTTTCCTTCCGCTCAGGTGTAATAGTAACTGCAGAAATTACACAATCATAGAGGTTTGATTCAAGTGCTGCAAAAAGTCCTGCCCACTGAGTATCATAAAATCTTGGTTTCAGATTCAGTCGTCTGCAGATTTCATTCCACATATCCACATCAAAACCAATCAATGTTTTTCCATCATCAGCAAGATATTCAAACGGAGGATATCCAAATTCTGTTCCGATTGTGAGGACACCGGGTTTATTCGTAATGTTTCTTTTACAGCATTTTTTTTCACAGGAAAGAAGCGAGAAACATAAAATCACAAGGGCTGTAAAACAAAATGTTCTAAAATAAAGTTTACTGTTTGTTTTCATGGAATTGATCCGCAATTGTAATAGCTGCAAATATTAAAACACATCCGATTATCATAACAAGCGTCATTCTTTCGCGAAGAAAAATTGTGCTGAATATTACACCAAATACAGATTCCAGCGAAAGAAATAATGATGCAAGTGAAGATTCCATATACTTAAGACAAATATTCTGTAACAGGAATGCAACAAGAGAACTGAAAATTCCCAGATACAACATCGAAAAAATTACTCTGGAACTTTTAAGCATTGCAAAAGAAAAAGATCCATCAATAAGCGGCGAAACTGCCCAGGAAAAAACTGAAGCAACTATAAATTGTATCCAGGTAAGAATTACAGGATTTTTATCCTGAGAAAATTTTGCAGTAAAGATAATGTGAAGTGCATAAAATAATCCGCAGATTAAAGTAAGAATATCTCCTACATTAAATCCTAAAACGCCGCCTTCATTTCTCAATGCAAGAAGTCCAATTCCCACAAGAGCCATAACAGCTGACAGGAATACAACAAAGTGAGGGCGTTTTTTATTTAAAGGCCAGCTGATAAGTGGAATTAAAATAACATAGATTGTAGTAAGGAATGCATTTTTACCAGCAGTTGTATATTTACAGCCGATTGTCTGTGTTATGTATCCTAAAGCAAGCATAAGGCCTGTAACAGCACCATGAATCCAGTAATATCTGTTCAGTTTTTTAAACTGAGGAATAAGAACAAAGCCTAGAAGTACAGCAGCAATTGTATAACGAATTGAAACCATATAAACAGGAGGAATTGTATCTACGCTGTCTTTTACAACAACAAACGCAAAGCCCCAAATTGCTGCAGTTAAGATAAGTCCCCCACTGGCTAAAATTCCTATTAATTTCTTATTCATTCTTTCATTATACGAAAAAAAATGGCTTGTGCAATGCACAAGCCATTTCTCTGGTTATTCAGAAATTAACTTCTCCTATGAAGTTTCTATTTTACAACAAGCTTATTTAATTTCCAGATATCACGTACGTAATCTTCAATCGTACGGTCACTTGAGAACTTACCAGAGTTTGCAATATTAATAAGAGTTTTGCGAGCCCAGCCTTTTTTATCTTTATACTGAGCTGCAATTTCTTCCTGAGCTTTGCAGTAAGAATTGAAGTCTGCGAGAACGTAGAATACGTCAGGGCGCTGACCTTCAACACCGTATACAAGTGAGTCATGAAGTTCTTTGAAAATCTGGTGAGTTGGATCGTAAGTTCCATCAACAAGCTGTTCTACAACTTTTGCAAGCTGTGGATTGCGTGCAAGATATTCAGATGGTTTGTAAGAGTGATCTGCTTCCATCTTGATAATCTGATCGCTTGAAAGACCGAAGATAAATCCGTTTTCTTTTCCAGCTTCTTCGAAGATTTCAATATTAGCACCATCCATTGTTCCCAATGTAAGAGCACCGTTGATCATGAACTTCATGTTTGAAGTACCTGAGGCTTCGTATCCTGCTGTAGAAATCTGTTCTGAAACATCTGCTGCAGGATAAATCTTCTCTGCTGCTGTTACACAGTAGTTTTCTACGAATACAACACGAAGTTTACCACGAACGCGGCGATCATTGTTTACACGATCAGCAACTGTGTTAATCAATTTGATGATAGCTTTTGCACGGCGGTAGCCAGATGCAGCTTTAGCACCAAAGATAAAAGTTCTTGCTGGTGGATCAAAGTTTGGATCTTCAACAAGTCTGTTATAGAGGTACATGATGTGAAGAACGTTAAGGAACTGTCTCTTGTATTCGTGGAGACGCTTTACCTGTACATCGTAGATGCTGTCTGGATCAAGGAAGTCATTCTGCTTATGCTTGAGATAATCAGCAAGAGCCTGTTTGTTATCTTGTTTAATTGTGATAAGTTCATTGAGAGTTTCTTCATCATCGATAAACTTTTCAAGACCTTTAAGCTTTGTAAGATCTTTTTCCCATCCATGTCCGATTCTCTTTGTGATGAATTCTGCAAGTGCTGGGTTTGCATTTAAAAGCCAGCGGCGCTGTGTAACACCGTTTGTCTTGTTATTGAATTTTTCTGGATACAATGCAGACCAGTCTTTAAGTTCCTGTGTTTTAAGAAGTTCTGTGTGAAGGGCAGCTACACCGTTTACACTGAATGCAGCGTGAATTGCAAGCCATGCCATGCGAACTTTTCCACCACCAATGATAGACATGCGGTTGTGTTTTTCGTAATCATCTGGATATTTCTGGCGAAGGTCTTCAATAAAACGACGGTTGATTTCTTCAACAATCTGATAGATACGTGGAAGAAGTCCCTGGAAAATTTCAATTGGCCATTTTTCAAGAGCTTCTGCAAGAATAGTATGGTTTGTATAAGCAAATGTTTTCTGTACAATTGACCATGCTTCATCCCAACCGATGCCGTATTCATCGATAAGAATTCTCATCAATTCAGGAATTGCAACTACTGGATGTGTATCGTTCAACTGGATTACATGATAGTCAGGGAATTTCTTAAAATCAGGTCCGAAGTTTGCAACAAAGTGGTGAACAAGATCCTGCAATGAAGCTGATGAGAAGAAGTACTGCTGTTTTAAGCGGAGTGCTTTTCCTGAAGGACCGTTATCGTTTGGATAAAGTACACGGCTGATATTTTCTGCACTGTTCTGTTTTTCTACGGCACGGTTATAGTCCATGCTGTTGAAAAGCTGAAGGTCAAATCCGTTAGGGCTTGTTGCTTCCCACAAACGGAGAGTATTTACGGTGTTTGTATCGTAACCAATAATTGGCATATCATATGGAGTTGCGATTACTTCTTCTGCATTTTCAAGATAGAAACGTGGCTGTCCGTCAGGTGTTGTACCGTAAGCGATATTTCCACCGAACTTAACTGTTACAGCAAGGTCAGAGCGTTTGATTTCCCATGGGTCCCGGTGACGAAGCCAGTTGTCTGGATATTCAACCTGGTAACCGTCTTCAATGTGCTGTTCGAACATACCATATTCGTAGCGGATACCATATCCGTGTCCAGGATAATCGAGAGTTGCAAGAGAATCCAGGAAACAGCTTGCAAGGCGTCCAAGACCACCATTACCAAGACCTGCATCTGGTTCCTGATCTTCAACTAGGTTGTAATCAATGTTCATTCCATTAAGAACTTCTTTTACTGCATCTTTGATCTTAAGATTGATAAGGTTGTTGCTCAATGCACGGCCCATCAAAAATTCTGCAGAGAAGTAGTAGAGCTGTTTAACTGGATTTTTTTCATATTCTGCACGAGTTGCCATCCAGTTACTTGTAATCATTTCACGAGTACATGCAGCTACAGCATCGTATAAGTCGTGACTGTTAGCATGAGCAATGTCTTTTCCATACTGTCTCTTGAGACGTTCAACAAGACTTGCCTTAAATTTTTCAGCATCAAAATTCATAATTTTCTCCTTTTATAAACTTGCTGTCATTTACTATTTACTTGCCAGAACAACAATAGAATTGGCAGGAATTATATATCTGCGCTGGGCAGTTAACTCTTCCTCTTTACCTTCTTCAACAATGTCCTCTATTCCAGGGAATGATGTATCAATGACACGAGTCCAGACTTTACCATTTTCCAATGCAGGCAGAATCACTGCTGTATCATGAAGATCTGTGTTCATTCCTATGTAGAAATTAACATCTTTTGTTCCGTCTTTTTTTGTATACCTGCTTCCAAAAAGTTCGCAGGCAAGGAATCTATTCAACTTACTCCAGTCAGGAACCCTGCCATCAAAGTCGAACCAAACTAAATCTACTCCGTTCTTCTTTTCTTCTTCCGATTCTCCGTAGAAGTCTTTTCTACCGAAGATTGAATGAGCTTTTCTTAACTTAATCAGCTCACTGACAAAACGAACTAAATCTTTATTTTTTTCTGCCTCATCCCAGTCAAGCCAAGTCATTTCATTGTCCTGACAGTAAGCATTATTATTACCATTCTGAGTTCTGCGGAATTCATCTCCGGCAACAAACATTGGAGTTCCCTGAGCCAGCATAAGGCAGCAGAAGAAATTCTTTATCTGCTGTACACGAAGCCGCTCAATTTTCTGATTTGAGCAGGCACCTTCAAAACCATGATTGTAAGAACAGTTGTTATCCGAACCGTCACGATTTTCTTCGCCATTTTCATCGTTATGTTTACCGTTGTAGCTTACAACATCATTCATTGTAAAACCGTCATGGGCTGTTACAAAGTTGATTGAGTGGTAAGGCTTGCGGCCGGAATAAAGGTAAAGATCAGAACTGCCGGCAAGACGAGTAGCGGCCGCTGTTGAAGTAAATTCATCTCCACGAATAAAGCGGCGGATATCGTCACGATAACGGTCGTTCCATTCTGCCCAGCGTCCGCCAGGGAATCTTCCCACCTGGTAACCGCCACCAGCATCCCAAGGTTCTGCAATTATTTTTGTATTACGAAGAATAGGATCTTCTGAAATTTCATTTGTTAACGGAGGGAATGTTAAAAGCTGTCCTGTCTGTGAGCGGCTCAAAATTGAACCAAGATCGAATCTGAATCCATCAACATGCATTTCTGTTACCCAGTAACGAAGACTGTCGATGATAAATTTTCGTACAACAGGATGATTACAATTGAAAGTATTTCCACAGCCTGAATAGTTTTTGTAATACTGCATGTCACCTTCAACAAGATGATAGTAAACATCATTCTGAATTCCTTTGAATTCGTATGTGGAACCGTTTTCGTTTCCTTCGGCTGTATGGTTATAAACCACATCGAGAATTACTTCGATGCCGGCTTTATGAAGTTCCTTTACAAGCTGCTTGAATTCTGTAACGCAGGCTCCAGGTGTGTGATCTGACGCATAACTTTCTTTTGGGGCAAAAAATCCGATTGTACTGTAACCCCAGTAATTTGTAAGACGTTCACCGCTTCTAGGATTTGTATTACAGTTTTCTGTTTCATCAAATTCATGAATAGGAAGAAATTCAACTGCTGTAATTCCAAGCTCCTTTAAATAAGGAATTTTTTCGATGAAGCCCTTATAAGTTCCAGGTGCCGAAACCTTCGAAGTTCTTGATGCTGTAAAACCTTTAAGATGAGTTTCGTAAATGACAGTTTCGTTCATAGGACGGTTGATAGGCTTATCACCTTCCCAGTCAAAAGCCTTATCATCAACAACTACGCACTTTGGGAAAAGTGGAATTTTATCAGGCTGCTGGTCTGGAATATAAATGCTGTCACTTTCGATAGTACCCAGGCTTGAAAGATGCCGGTAAACAGAACCTTCTGAAAGTGCCTTTGCATATGGATCTAAAAGATATTTGCTGAAGTTAAAACGGAGCCCTTTGTGAATATTGCGGGGACCGTAAATTCTGTAAAGATAGAGAGAACCAGGTTTTACATCTGGAATCAAAGCGTGCCAGATATCACCAGTTCTGTTTGTTTCTGGATTTAAATCTGCAACTGCATATGGTTCTGCTGACTTTGCATTTTCAAAAAAGCAAAGCATTACTTTAGTTGCGTCACGGGAAAATATTGCAAAATTAATTCCCTGAGGTGTTACCGTTGCACCAAGAGTAAACGGATTACCCTCAAGAACATTCAATGTATTCATCAAAAACTCTACCAAATTAAATTTTGTTAATTTTGTGACTTTTTATACTATTTTGCCATTTTAATAGAAACACCCCTTATACGCAACAGCAAAATCATTAAAATGACATTTTTTCTCATTTTGTCAGTAATAAAAATTCACTATAATATAATGAATAAAATCTTGTTTTATGATATGTTTCTATTTAAATACACAATTTAGTGAATAATTTTTTTTATATATATGAGGTAAAACATGAACAACTATTTTGAACCAGGCCAGGAAATCGAAACAACAATCGTACAGATTTCAGGCGACACAATTTTCTTAGACTTAAATGCTAAAACAGAAGGAACTTTAGACAGCGCAGAGTTAACAGATAAAGAAGGAAATATCACTGTAAAAGAAGGCGACAAAATCAAGGCTTTCTTCTTAACTAACAGATCTGGCGTTCCACACTTTACAACAAAAATCGCAGGTCAGAATGCAGATGCTGACATGCTTGAAAAAGCTTTCCAGGCAGCAATTCCTGTACAGGGAAAAGTTGAAAAAGAAATCAAGGGTGGCTTTGAAGTAAAGATCGGTTCCACACGTGCATTCTGCCCATTTTCACAGATGGGCTTCAAACAGAAGGAAGAACCTGCTTATTACATCGGCCGCACTCTTTCTTTTAAAATCCAGGAATTCAAAGAAGGCGGAAAAAACATCATCGTTTCTAACCGCGCAATCATGGAACTTGAACACAAAGAAAGCCTTAAAGGTCTTGCAGCAAAATATGCTGTAGGCGATGTAGTTAACGGTAAAGTAGTTGAACTTAAAGACAAAGGTGCTGTAGTTGATATCGGCGGCGTTCAGGCATTCCTTCCTATTTCAGAAATCTCACGTGGTCGTGTTAACGCTGTAAGTGACAAGCTTTCTGTAGGTCAGGAAGTTAAGGCAAAAATCATCCGTACTGACTGGGAAAAAGAAAGAGTAAGTATTTCAACTCGCGAACTTGAAGCAGATCCATGGGATACAGTAGCAGACCGCTATGCTGAAGGCGACAAAATTGACGGTGTAATCAGCCGCGTTGCAGACTTTGGTGTATTCATCAACCTTGAAGAAGGAATTGACGGTCTCGTTCACAAATCAGCTTTAGGCCTTGATGCAAATACAAACATCAAGATGAAGTTTAAAGCTGGAGACAAGCTTTCAGTTGTAGTAAAAGATGTTGATTCAAAGAACAGAAGAATTGCGCTTGTAACATCAACTTCACACGAACAGGATCAGTCAACTGCAAAATATATGTCGAGCCAGAGTGATGATTCGGATACTTATAATCCATTTGCAGCTTTGTTGAAGAAATAAAAAAATAATAGTCTGTAATTACTGATAGTTAATTAGATAATCGCAGACTTTTGGATATGTAAAAAAACATATATTTTTTAAATACACATAAAAAGAGCGCTTTCGCCGAATCCCCCGATTTGCTTAACAAGGAATCCGCCCTTCGGGCACCTTAAATAAGCAAACCGCGTTCTTCGGCTACGCGCTCTTTTTTTGTCACTTATTGTATTATCTGTTTTTTATATTAAGTCTGCGATTATTTGTATTAATACCGGCATTTGTTGACCTTTTTTTTATTTCTTCAACTTATCATATGGCGGAGAAAAGTTGCCGATAAATTTTGTATCTTATTCTTTAAACGAGGGATTTATGCGAAAAATTAATTATATTTTCTTAACTATAATTTCGGCAACTTTGATGGTATTTACTGCCTGTGGGTCTACAAAACAGGAAGCTTCGGGAAAGAACACCACTTTTGTTGTTACAAAGCCTGATACTGATGGTAAGGTTTACAGCATCATGGTGTTCAAGGAATTAACTGAAATTAAAGCAACTTACATGCGTACTAACGACCAGTTCGACATTCCTGTTTCAAGCTGCACCTATGACAACGAAACAACATCAATCATTGTAAACAAACCTAAAAACATTCCATATGCAGTAAAAGATATGGCATTTACAATTACGGGCGTACCGGCGTTCCCTGCAGAATTTATTCTACACGGAGGCGTTTATGTGAGAACAAATCCTGGTGTTTTCATTAACGGAAAGCTTGCTGTTTTGGGAACTGATTATACTTTTGATAAAAAGACTCATCACCTTAAATTTATTACACCAGTGGACTCAGATAAAGATTCCTATGAAATAATGTGGCTCACAAAAAACGGAACAAGTGCCATGAGCAACAATATAGGACCTTACGCAGCTCAGTATAAAAAGCTTGAAAGTGACTGGTATAAAGGAATTAAATAGACCTACACTTTTTTCAATAAAGCTGTACAGCCTTTAACAACATCTTCGTATGTTTCATCAAAATTTCCGGTGTACCAGGGATCAGCAATATCCCGGTTCAGACCGGCAAACTCCAGAAGGCTGTACATCTTATGATCTGTATCTTCCCCTAGAATACGTTTCATATTGCTCATATTGAAACGATCCATGCAAATTAAATAATCATAGTCTTCATAATCATCTATTGTAATCTGACGGGCTCTGTGATCTGTAAAAGGAATTCCCATCTGACGCAGTTTGCTTCTTGTACCATGATGCATAGAGTTTCCGATTTCTTCGGTACTTGTAGCAGCACTGTCGATGTAAAATTCCTGCTCTCTACCTGCCCTTTTAACCATATCCTTAAATACAAACTCAGCCATTGGAGAACGACAGATATTCCCATGACAGATAAAAAGAACCTTAATCATCATTTTCTCCTTCATAAGAAGCATTCTGCCCATTACTTTTTATATCCATATTAAAAAATATAACGATTTTCGCAAAAAATACAATATTTTTTTACATTGTGCTCGTGTACAAAGTGCAAGGAAAATTTGACAGTCGATAAACGCATCATTATAATAGAAACAAATGAATATCATTCTTGGCATTTCAGCCTCTTCAGGTATCAGCACAGGCAAAGCCTTTGTAATTCCAGAACAAGTAGAAAGAATAGTTCCTCAGTTTCCTGTTTCATCAAGCGAAATAGAAAAAGAATGGGAACGTTTCTCTAAAGCCAAGTCAAAAATCACAGATAAAATCTTAAAACAGCTTGAAGGCTTAAGTCCAGATTCCAAACAGGACAAAATTCAAAAGGAACTTTTAGAAACCTACCTTTTGATGCTGGACGACCCTGTTTTTTTACAGGAAGTCAGACAGAACCTTGAAGAAAATCCATTTAACATTGAATATATTCTCGATGTAAAAACTGAAGAATACGCAGACCGTCTTCGTAATTCCGGAAACGAATATCTTACTGAACGTGCCCAGGACATCTGTGATATTTTCGGTAGTGTTTTAAATGAACTTCTTAACATTCATGTGTTCAACATTGAACAGGTTCCTGATGGTGCTGTTATCGTTGCTCGTGATTTAAGTCCTTCAGATGCAATCATTTTTACAAAAAGAAAAATCGCAGGTCTTGCGCTTGCTGAAGGTGGAACTTCCAGTCACGTTGCAATTCTTGCAAGAAACTATGGTATTCCTGCAGTATTCGCTCTTGAAAATATTACTAAAGAAGTTCTTCAGGGCTCAAAATTAATCGTTGATGGAACTGCCGGTGAAGTCATTGTTTCACCAGATATTCAGACACTCAGTGACTACACTGCAAAAATCGAAAAAGAGCTTGAACACAAAGAAAAGATTCTCAAGTTTAAGGATATTCCTGCACAAACAAAAGACGGCACAAGATTCACTCTTCTTGCCAACATTGGAACCCCAGAAGAAGCAAAACTTGCTCTTGACCAGGGAGCCGACGGAATCGGACTTTTCAGAACTGAATTCCTTTTCATGCAGGAGACAACAACAGCTACTCTTCGTAATCATGTAATGACAGAAGATGAACAGTTTGATGCTTATAGAACTGTGCTCGAAACAATGAAGGATAAGCCTGTCACAATCCGTACACTTGATGCCGGTGGTGACAAAATCATTTCATCATTGGAGCTTCCTACTTCTCAGGAAAAAAATCCACTGATGGGTCTTCGTGCAATCCGCCTTACATTGAATTTTCCAAAGCTTTTCAAAACTCAACTCCGTGCATTATACAGAGCCAGCGTATACGGCAATCTTAAAATCATGTTGCCTTTGATTACAACAACTGAACAGGTTGTCAAAGCAAAGGAATTAATCAGCGAAGTTCAAGCCGAACTTGAAAACGAAGGCATTCCATTTAATAAAGATGTTCCTGTGGGAATCATGGTAGAAACTGCAGCTGCAGGCATTACAGCAGATTGCTTTGCAAAAATTTCAGACTTCTTCTCAATTGGAACAAACGACTTAACTCAGTACACATTAGGTGTTGACCGCGAAAACCTTCTTGTGTCACCTCTTTACAACGAATTTCATCTTGCTGTATTGCGTCTTATTCAGCATACCATTGAAGCTGCAGAATCAGAAAAAATTCCTGTTTCAGTATGTGGTGAAATGGCCGGTAAAACTGATAGCGTTTTAATTCTCGCAGGAATGGGAATCAGAACTTTGAGTATGGGTATCAACAATATTCCTTACATAAAAGAGCTGCTTTCTTCAATTTCAATTGCAGAATTACAGTCTATCTCTTCAAAATCCCTCAATAATCTTTAAACGAATCTCAAAAATCGATATACTATGACACAGGTATATTATGGCTACTAAAAAAAAGAATAAACCAGATTTTTCAAAACCAAAACCAATTGTATCAAAATCAAAGAAAGCAGCTGTTGATTATGACGAAGCTATTGCTGAACAGAAAGCAATTCAGGCTGCCATCGACAAAGAACTTGAAGAAAAGAAACTTAAATTTGATACTTCAAAAAAATACATCAATCTTCCTCTTATTGTAATTGCAGGTCGTCCAAATGTGGGCAAGTCAACTTTGTTCAACCGCTTCATGCACAAACGTGTCGCAATTACAGATCCGACTCCAGGTGTTACAAGAGATCCTGTTGACGGTGAATGTTTTATCCTGGGAAAGCCTGTTCATTTAATGGACACTGGCGGATACAAACTTACTCGTGACATCGGAACAATGGAAGCGGTAATGGATGATCTGGTAGTTGAAAAAACTCTTGAAAAAATCAAGAAGGCTGATATTATACTTCTGCTTCTTGAAGCAAGCCAGATTACACCTGAAGACGAAGAATTCATCCAGCAGCTCCGTCCATATTGGAACAAAGTAATTGCTGCCGTAAATAAAACTGAAGGCGGAAAAAATCAGGACTTTGCACAGAACTACATGAAGTTTGGATTTAAGGAATTGCTTTTTATCTCTGCCGAACATGGTGATAAAATTCCTGAGCTCCAGGAAAAACTTATAAGCCGTCTTGATTTTTCCAATGTTGAAGAAAGCGGAAACAATTCAACACCAATCCGTGTTGCAATTCTTGGTAAGCCTAATACTGGAAAATCAACATTATCAAACCGCCTCACTCATTCCGAAAGTTCCATCGTTTCAAACTACGCAGGAACAACCCGCGATGTTGTAGAAGGAAGTTTTACCTACAACGGCAGAAGCTTTACGATTCTCGACACAGCAGGAATCAGACGAAAAGCAAAGGTTACTGAAAACGTTGAATACTATTCTGTAAACCGCGCAATCAAAACTCTTGATGAATGTGACATCGTATTCATCATGATTGATGCACAAGAAGGACTTGCAGAACAGGATAAAAAAATCTGTTCCCTTGCATACGAACAGGGCCGTGGAATTATCTTTGTACTGAACAAATGGGACACCCAGGAAAAAGGGCGCACTGCAATTAAAAAAGCAGAAGAAAATATCCGCATCATGTTCGGTCAGATGAACTACTCACCTATCATTTGTATCAGCGCCCTTGAAGGCGACGGAATCAAACTTCTTCTTGATACAGCCCTTGAACTTTACAACCAGATTACAAGAAAGGTTTCTACATCTGCATTGAACAACGCTCTTAAGGACTGGACTTTTAAATATCCACCTCCAGCAAGCCGCACTGCAAATTTCAAAATCCGTTACATGGTTCAAACAAGCGTCAACCCTGTTAGCTTTACAATCTTTGCCACAAGACCTGAAGTTGTTCCTTTGACATATGTTCAGTTCCTTAAGAATCGTATCCGAGAAGATTTAGGTTTTGATAAAATTCCAGTTCAGCTTGAAATGAAAGCAAGCCGCAAAAAGTGGGAAGACAGGGATCCTGAATAAATGGCTAATTATTCCATTGGGCAAGTTGAAGAACTCACAGGAATTAAATCTCATGTACTCCGTTACTGGGAAGAAGTAATTCCGGGCTTTGCACCCCAGAAGGATTTTGGTGGGCGCCGTGTTTATTCTCAGAAGGAAGTGGACATGATCAACCGCCTTAACTATCTCATTAACGAAAAAAAATTTACAATTGAAGGCGCCCGGGACCAGATTATTGCCGAGTCTCAGATTGTTTCTGAAAACTTTGATATCATGCAGGACATTCACGAACTCAGACAGGAACTGTCAGATATTCTTCTTACAATTAAAAAATACCGGAATAAATAAATGATAAAAAACGAAACAAAAGCAGATATTCTAAAAGAATCACTTTTCAATCCAAAAAAACTTCCAAAGGAAGCTGAAGAAGTTCTAAAGGATTTTGATACAATCATTCAGGGATTACTTCCACTTAACTCAAAGCAGTTCTCAAAGCTTCCTGACCACATCAGAGAGCTTTCTCACCAGCTGACAGACGAACGTGACACTCGCCGTACTGCATACATGAACGAAAAAGTTACTCTTTCTGCATATACACGATATTTCATGTGGTGGAATCTTGTCCGCCTTACTCGTCTTTTTTCAAACATCGATCTTTCGAAAGCAGACATCAAAGATGGCGATGCATGTATCGACCTTGGAAGCGGACCTTTAACTGCAGTCATTGCTTTGTGGTTAAGCCGACCTGAACTTCGTGCATTAAACCTTACATGGTACTGCGTTGATATTTCACCTACCGCACTTTCTTTAGGTGAAGATTTATTTCTTTCAGTTGCAGCCCGTACATTATCTGAAGAAATGGAAAACAAATGGAAGATTATCCGCGTCAAAGGTCAGATGGGAACTTCCATTAAAAGAAAGGCAAAGCTTTTAATCTGTGCCAATATGTTCAACGAAGTATTCCAGTCAGAGTCACGACCACTGGATTTTCTTGCTAAGAAATATTCTGAAAACTTAACACGATATGGCGATAAAAAAACTTCCTATCTTGTAATCGAACCTGGCATTCCACGCTCTGCACGTTTTATCAGTCTTCTTCGCGACACATTCATCAGAAAAGACATGACCATCACAGCTCCATGTTCTCATTGCGAAATCTGTCCAATGGACGGCCGCTTATTGAAAGGCCCACACATGAACAAAACTGCTGATTCAAACAGAACAGGAAAATGGTGCAACTTTGCTTTTCCTGTAAAGAATGCACCGGAGAAGCTTCAGAAACTTTCGGCAGCTGCAAAAATTCCTAAGGAAAGAGTTGTATTAAGTTTTGTATTTGCAACACCGGCAGCAGAAGAAAATAAAGGCCTTGTAAAAAATGAAAGAGCTGCACAGAAATCAGATAAAACTGTACTTCTTCGAATTGCAAGCGATCCGATCCGTCTTTCTGAAAAAATCGGATTTTACGCATGTTCCAGACTGGGACTTGTATTGTACATTCCAAAAAAAGGTCAGCTTACATTCTCAGGGGACTTAGTTGAAGTTTCACTTCCAAAACGGGAACCAAAAAAAGACTTTAAGTCTGGAGCAATTATTATTGAATAATAAAAAAATAAGCTACAAAAAAAAGGACTGTCAGAATCGTCACATAAAGTGAACAATTCCGTCAGTCCTAACTCCCTTCCCATGCATTTTAAGCTTGCTTTAATCCTTGAAAATTCCTTTGATTTCCTTTTCGTAAATTTCTGTCAATTTATAACGCATGATTTCCTGCTTAGCAGAAAGTTCCTTACCGACTTCAAATGGTTTTGTAAGGAATGCGAACTTAACGATTTTTTCAAACATTCTGAAACCGTTTTTAGCATTAATAAGTTCTTTGATTTCATCTTCAATCAACTTATATGCTTCTGGCTTTTTAACAAGGTCTTCAAAATCTTTGAATGAAATATTGTTTTCATTTGCCCACAATTCAAACTCTTCCTGGTTAGGAAGAATCAATGCACCAAGATTTCTCTGATCCTGTCCAACAACTACAGCTGTCTGAATAAATCTTGATTCCTGCATTTTAGCTTCAAGTGGAAGTGGTTCAATGTTTTCACCGCCAGTTAAAACGATTGTATCTTTTACACGGCCGAGAATCTTAAGTTCACCGTGAATACTTTCTATTGCAAGGTCACCTGTATCAAGCCAGCCATCCGGTGAAATAGCTTTTTCTGTAAGTTCAGGTCGTTTGTAATACCCTTTCATTACAGTGCCACCTTTAATCTGAAGTACACCTTTATTTCCTGGTTTAAGAACATTTCCTTCCATATCAACAATACGAGCAGAAACACCGCGGATAGGAGTACCGATACAGCCAAAGATTGGAGCATCAACTGGACGAACAGCAACTACAGGTGCAGTTTCTGTCATGCCGTAACCTTCAACTACATTTATTCCCAAAGCCCAGAAGAACTGATCGATTGCCTTTGGATATGCACCACCACCTGCAACACCAGCTCTAAAGTTTGTACCAAGCATTGCCTTAACTTTTTTGAAAACAAGAACATTTCCTAAAAGCTTCCATGGATAAAGTAAAAGCCATGGAATAATGAACAGCAACCAGTAACCTGGTGTAAACTCATTGTGAGTCATAAAGTTCTTGCGGAACATCTTGCGATCCATCCAGCTGTGACAGATTGCGATAGCTGTAAAGAAATTAAACAGCGCTTCAACAATACCACCAGTGCGGCGCATTTTCTTTGTAATTCCTTCATAAACTGCTTCGAATACACGAGGTACTGCAGGAAGCAATGTTGGATTAAGTGCCAGCATATCAGGAAGAAGAATACTTCCAATTGGTTTTGAGTAACAGAGAACTGCGGCCTGAGAAATAATTACATATTCAACAAGGCGCTGGAATACATGCCATACAGGAAGAACACAAATCGCTCTTTCAGCAGGCTTCAAATAAATACGTTCCTGAAGCTCATCAAGTTGTGTAATAAAGTTTCCGTGTGAAAGTGTTACACCTTTTGGAACACCTGTTGTACCTGAAGTGAAAATAATTGCAGCAATATCATCCCACTGACCAGCTTCAATTTCTGCCTCTACTTTACCAGGATTTTTTTCATTATATTTTTTCCCATCTTCAACAACATCGTAGAAACGAAGAAGATCTATCTTAGCTTCCTTACAAAGCTTAACTTCATTTTCTGTTGGTTCTTCAAAAATGATAAAGCGCTTTAAAGTAGGAATTTCATCTTTAACATTTAAAATCTTTCTAATCTGGAATTCGTTCTCAACGATACAGGTTTTAACTTCTGTAAACGAAAGGATGTACTTTAAATCTTTTTCACTTGCATCACATCCACGTGGAACATCGCAGGCACCAATAGTCATGATACCCATATCAGCCTGTTCCCATTCCTTGCGGTTATCAGAAATAAGACCAACCTTTTCACCACGGACAGTACCTAAAGCAAGCAGACCGCCTGCAAAAGCCTGAGAGTTATCGTAAAGCTCTTTATATGTAACTGTTTCGAAATCTCCTTCTTTAGAGATTCTTGTCATCTGTGCCGGAATGTCAGGATATTTCTGACTTACTTCACGCAGCATTCTTGGCAGTGTTTTTTCCATGCTTACCTTCTTTCTTAAGAAACGTACTATCTATGTCAAAATGACAAAATATGAAAATTTGCAAAGTTCGTAATAAAAATTATATACCTATAACACTCATTTTGCAATGAGAAAACAGACCTGAGGTTTTGCAAATTCAGGATGGGAATATATTCTGGCCTCTGCACTGTATGCTTTTTCAAGAACTGCAGCATCAAATATTGTTTCTGAAGTTCCGGTTATTACATTATTTTCTGAAAAGAGAATGAACTGATCTGCAAATAAAGCTGCAGTATTTATATCATGGATTGAAAAAAGCACAGTATTTTCTTTTTGAGTATCTTTAATTTGTTTCAAAAATTTAAGCTGAAATGGAAGGTCCAGATTTTCTGCAGGTTCGTCAAAAAGGAAAATACTGTTTTTTTGAACCAGGCATCGGGCAAGACGGCATTTTTGAAATTCCCCGCCTGAAATATTAAATATATTCTTCGAAAGGAAACCTTCAATGCCCAGCGTTTTGCATGCATCCAGAACTGCTTTATCACAGCAAGAGCTGTTCATTCTTTCAGATGCATAAAGTCCTGTCTCTATAAAATCCTTTACTGTAAGATTCCATACAGGCATTTCACTTTGAACAAGATAGGAAATTTGTCTTGCAATTTCACTTCTCTTTAACTTAAAAACATTTTTTCCATTTACAAGAATTTCACCAGAATATTTCATTCCGTCAGGAACGATTCCATCCAGCAGTGAAAGTAAGGTTGATTTTCCGGCACCATTTTTTCCACACAAGGCTGTAAAAGTTCCCGATTCCAGTTTAAAATTCAAGTTGTCGAAAACCGTCTTATTATCATACCAGGCGGAAAGATTTATAACTTCAATTGATGTCTTTTTTTCACTATTTTCTACAGAAGAGGAATTTTCGATTAAAGTCATTTTTTTCCTCCATTCATTTTTACAAGTGCAAAAAGGAAAAATGGGACGCCAACCAGGGAGGTAATAATTCCAACAGGAATTTCTGATGGCGCAATGACAGTTCTTGCAAGGGTATCAGAAGCAAGCATTAATCCTGCTCCATAAATCATACTTTCGAAAATAAGTATTTTATGTTTTGGACCATAAATTTTTCTTACAATATGCGGTGCAATCAACCCCACAAACGAAATAATTCCACCTTCACACACTGCGCAGGCAGAGGCAAGAGAACCAGCAATCAAAATCCAGTTTCTTACAAAATTATAGTTTAACCCCAAGGCTTTTGCAGACTGTTCACCGCATACAAGTACATCCAGATGCTTCGCACTCAATTCCAGCATGACTAAAGCCACACAAGATGGAATTACAAAAACAAGAAATTCATTCCAGCCTTTTGCATTGAAGCTTCCACAGGTCCAGGCAAAATAACTATGAAGATCTTTTTCATGAGACAAAATAATGATTGAGGTAACAGCAGAAAAGAATGTTCCGATTGCAGTTCCAGAAAGCAGCAGCGTAACACTTGATCGTTCCCTGAAAATCTTTGAAATCAGATAAACAAAAAAGGCACTTAGCAAAGCCCCTGAAAAAGCAAACAATGATACCTCTGAAACTAACGCAAAAGTTCCCAACGGAATAAGGCCGCTTAATACTGCACCAAAGGTCGCGCCAGAAGAAATTCCTATAATGCCCGAATCAGCCAGCGGGTTTCTGAAAAAACCTTGAAAAACTGCACCAGTTCCACCAAGTAGTGCTCCGCAAAGAATCGAAATCAAAATTCTTGGAATACGGATTTTTGTTACGATTATATAATCAACTGTTGAAAGGTCGCCTTTAAAAATTGAAAACGGTGAAATAAATTTTGTCCCTAAAGTGATTGCAAACAAGGCCAGCAAAGTCAGAATTAAAAGAGGTGTAAATATTACAATTACAGTTTTAGCTTTAGTATGCATTATTATCTGGGCAATCCGTATAATATTTTTGTAAGATCTTGAACAGCTTCTGCACAGCGTGGTCCAGGTCTGGAAAATTTATCATCATTTACATAATGAACAGAAGCACCTGAATCTTTTTTCATTGCATAAAACATGATTTTATTATTTGTTACACTGTAGTTATCAGAAGCTTTTGTAATAAAAATAAACTGAGGTTTTGCTGCAATTACCGCTTCATCACTGATAATAGGGTAATCGGAATTTTCCTCGCCAAAAATATTAATTCCACCTGCAAGGGTAATGATGTCATTGATAAAGGAATTTTTTCCGGCTGTCATTAATGGGTCATCCCATACCTGCCAGTAAATCAAAGGACTGCTGCCATTCTTTTTTGCTTCTGCACTTTTATTTCTGGCTTCCGCAAGCAATAAATTCATTTCCTTCACAACATCTTCTGCTTCTGCTGAATGGCCGGTGATAGTTCCTATTTCAATTATTTCTTTTTTAACATCGTCTACAGACGCAGCCTTCGAAACATATACATTGATTCCCATATCTTGCAGTGGCTTTATAAGGCTGTCATGCATTCCAGAAAAAAGATAAACCAGATCAGGCTCATAGGAGATAATTGATTCCAAACTGATACTGTTAGCAGCAAAACCTCCCACTGAAGCTTTTGTCTTAGCCTCTGCCGGATAATCACAGAAATCTGTACAAGCAACAAGCTGTTTGTCAGCACCAATAGCAAAAAGGATTTCTGTAGCTGAAGGTCCAAGAGAAACGATGCGGTTAATACCATTTGTATCAACTTTCTTCTCTCTACATCCAGTAAAAATTGAGATTGCAGTAAAAATTATGACTAAGAAAGCACCACATTTTTTCATACCTATAACTATAGTCTAATGGTCAGTGAATTGCAAGAAACAGAAAAATATTCTATTATTTCCTATAGTAACGACATTTTAATATTGAATCATATATAACAAAAAAATGCGGAACGCAGGAAAAAAACATAGGACATATTAGAATATGAAAGTCATCGATATATTGAATTCACCAAAACCAACAATTTCTCTCGAGGTTTTTCCTCCTAAGACTGACGCAGTTTATGCATCGGTTGAACAGGCTGTTGAAAAAATTGCTGATTTGAAACCTTCATACATGTCGGTAACTTATGGTGCTGGTGGCGGAACTAGTTCCCACACTGTAAACATTGCAAAGCACATTCAGTGCGACAAAGGCGTTACTGCAATCGCTCACCTTTCATGTATTTCTTCAACTCATGACCTTGTTCACCAGCAGCTTATAAAATTAAAAGAAGCTGGTATCGAAAATATTCTGGCACTTCGCGGAGACATTCCTGAAGGCTTTGAAATGGATAACCTTGATTACCATTACGCATCAGATCTTGCAAAAGAAATTTCTGACTTTGGCGGTTTCTGTATCGGTGGTGCATGTTATCCTGAAGGCCACCCTGATTCTGCAAACTCAGTTGAAGACATCGATAACCTTAAAAAGAAAATTGATGCAGGCTGTCAGTATCTTACAACCCAGATGTTCTTCGACAACAATATTCACTACAAGTTCCTTTATAAAACTCGCGAAAAAGGAATTTTCTGTCCTATCATTCCTGGAATCATGCCGATTACAAATGCAAAACAGGTAGAACGTGCAATTAAACTTTCAGGCACAATCATGCCACCACGTTTCCTTTCAATCGTTGACCGCTTCGGTGATGACAAAGAAGCAATGGCACAGGCAGGAATCGCATACGCAACAGATCAGATCATCGACCTGATTGCAAATGGAATCAATCACATTCATGTTTATTCAATGAATAAGCCTGAAGTTGCACAAAAGATTCTTGAAAATCTTTCAAGCATTGTTGATAACAAAAACCTGTAATTTCAATGTCAGATTTAGCAAGCGAAATCAAAAACGAAGCTATTTTTCAGCATAGAATCTCTTCTTCGGAACTGACTCCTGATTTTAACGAAGTTTACCGTTATGCAGGAATTTTCAGTAAAGAAGAGTTTGTTCCAGATGCACAGCTTTTAAAGCTTGCAGAAGATTCTGTAAAAGAAATCCGTGAATCAATGAATCCACGAAGCGTTTATATAAGATTCCCGCTTAAAATTACAGAAAGCGATCAGATCACTTACGACGGAAAAAGTCTTTATGACATCAGTTTTGGTAATGTAAATTTTTCATCACACTTTCTGGGACTAAACTTACAGGATTGCAATGCTATATATCTTTTTGCAGCAACCTTGGGACCTGCAGTTGATAAAGCAATTCAGAAGGCTTCAAGAATAAATGCGGCAAAAGCTGTTATGCTTCAGGCAAGCGGTGCAATGTTTATCGAAAAATACTGCGACTGTCTTATGGAGTTTTTATCTGGAGCAGAAAGCAAAGAAGGGAATATCTTGTGTCCAAGATTTTCTCCCGGTTACGGTGACATTCCTCTTGAAATGCAGAAAACTTTTTTTGAACTTTTGCAGTGCCAGAAAAATCTTGCCCTGACATTAAATAATTCACTTATAATGTCACCTGAAAAATCTGTCACAGCTTTTATCGGAATTAAAAAATTAAACGAGGTGTAAAATGAACACTGAAAACAAATACAACATCCGCGACTATCTTGGAAAAGAAGTTTTATTTTTTGATGGTGGAACAGGTTCTGTTTTACAAGCTCGCGGCTTAAAGCCAGGTGAACTCCCTGAAAACTGGAACATCGAAAAGCCTGAAGAAATTGTTCAGCTTAACTACAACTATTTTCTTGCAGGCTCAAACATTGTAAACACAAACTCATTCGGCGCCTTCAGCACAAAGTTTACGGGTAAAGACGGTTCTTACTCTCTCGAACAGATTGTAACGGCTGCTGTTGAAAATGCAAAAGAAGCACGTCGCCGCATTTATGAAAAAGATGAGGAACGGGGAATTTCTGTTCCAAGATTTATTGCACTTGATATCGGTTCCTGTGGAAAGCTTTTAAAGCCGCTGGGAGATCTTGAGTTTGAAGATGCAGTTACTCTTTTTAAAACAACATTCCTTATGGGATTAAAATGTAATCCTGATTTAATTCTTATTGAAACAATCAACGATCTTTATGAAGCAAAGGCTGCAGTTATTGCGGCAAAAGAAGCCCGTGAAGAAACAGGAGCTGATGTTCCAATCATCGTTTCTACTGTTTACGATGAAGGTCACAAATCCCTTACAGGTTCAAGCCCGGAAATTGTTGGTGCTGTAATGGAAGGGCTTGGAGTTGATGCACTTGGAATGAACTGCAGCCTTGGTCCGGTTCAGATGAAGCCAATTGTAAAGCGTCTTCTTTCGTCAACAACTTTACCGGTTCTCGTAAAACCAAATGCAGGACTTCCTAGAAGCATAAACGGGCAGACAGTTTACGATGTTGATGACAATGAATTTGCACAGCTTGTTGCAGGCTTTGTAAAAGAAGGAGCAATGATTGTAGGCGGCTGCTGTGGAACAAATCCTTCTTACATCAAAAAACTTGTAGATAATACAAATGCAATCAAGGGCGAAATAAATTCCATTCAGCCAAAGACAAGAAAATCCGTAATCACTTCTGGAACAAAAATCGTAGAATTCGGCAAAGCTCCGATTCTCATTGGCGAACGCATCAATCCTACAGGAAAGAAAAAATTAAAAGCCGCACTTGTTTCAAATGACATTTCATACATTCTCAACGAAGGAATCACACAGGAAGAAAAAGGCGCCCAGGTTCTGGACGTAAATGTAGGACTTCCTGAAATCGATGAATGTCAAATGATGCAGACTGTAATCAAAGAGCTTCAGGCTGTAACTGACCTTCCGCTTCAGATCGACACTTCAGATCCAGTCACTATGGAAAAAGCCCTCCGCCTTTACAACGGAAAACCTTTGATCAATTCCGTTAACGGCAAACAGGAAGTAATGAAAGAAGTATTTCCTCTCGTAAAAAAATACGGCGGTATAGTTGTAGCCCTTGCCTTAGACGAACAGGGAATTCCACCGACAGCAGAAGAAAGAATTAAAATCGTAGAAAAGCTTTACAACACAGCAGCAGAATATGGAATCGATCCTTGCGATGTTATGATTGACCCATTGGCAATGACTGTCAGCGCTGACGATCAAGCTGCCGTTGCAACTCTTGCAACAGTAAAATATGTAAAAGAAGTCAGAAAAGGTCTTACAATTCTTGGAGTATCAAACGTTTCATTCGGTCTTCCACTTCGCGAGCACATTACTTCAATCTTCTTTACAATGGCAATGCAGAACGGTTTAAGTGCCGCCATCATGAATCCAAACGCAACAGAAATGATGAAAGCCTGGACTTGTTTTAAAACCATCAGCGGTCTTGACGGTCAGTGTTTGGGATACATTGACTTTGCAGGAAAATACGAAGCCCAGATGGCAACAAAAGTTGCCACAGGTGCACCTTCACAAGGCGTTGCTTCGTCAGCTTCAAACACTGTATCAGACAACCAGAGTGCAGGCGCACTTTCTGATCCATTGATTAAGGCAATCGTGAAAGGCTTAAAAGAAAATTCAAAACACGAAACAGAAAATTATTTTTCTGGCGCAAACGGAAAATCCCTTTCTGCAATGGAAATCATCAACGATAAAATCATTCCAGCCCTGGATATAATCGGAAAAGATTTTGAACAGAAAAAAGCATATCTTCCTCAGCTTTTGATGGCAGCCGATGCGGCTAAAGAAGCATTTTCAGTTATCAAAGATGAACTTAACAAGCGTGGTGTTGAAGAAGAAAGCAAAGGTACTGTTGTTATTGCAACTGTCAAAGGCGACATTCATGACATCGGTAAAAATATCGTAAAGGTTCTTCTTGAAAATTATTCTTTCAAAGTAATCGACTGCGGAAAAGATGTTCCGCCGGAAACAGTTCTTGAAGCAGTAATCAAAGAACACGCCCCACTTGCAGGTCTTTCTGCGTTGATGACAACAACTGTCGGTGCAATGGAAGAGACAATCAAGCTGATTCACGAAAAAGCTCCATGGTGCAAGGTATTCGTTGGAGGCGCCGTATTGAATCAGGATTATGCAGATCAGATTCATGCAGACCAGTACACAAAGGATGCCATGGATTCTGTTAAATACTGTCAGACTGTAATGGAAGGAGTTAAAGCTTAAAGCAGACAATTACAGACACAAAGCTGTATAAATGCATTCTGGGTTTAGAAAAAATCATAAGTTCATTTTACAAGACGTCCAGACTGGACAGAAGCATTTCTTTCTATAATTAATTAAATACAGTGTCACAATAATATTGACTTATTCCATACACAGTTGTAATATAAAATCGTGCACGAGCACGGAGTTTTTTCTCTTTATGGGAATTTTCATCTTCCCTGGAAAAAATTCTTAATTCTTGAATATTCCCCTGGAGGAACAATTTATGAAAACTGTTGCAGGTATCGACCTTGGAACACAGAGTATGAAAGTCGTAATTTACGACTACGAAAAAAAGGAAATCATTGAAAAAGCATCTTGTCCAATGGACTTGATTTCAGAAGCAGATGGAACACGTGAACAGACAACTGAATGGTTCGATAAAGGACTTGAAGTTTGTTTCGGAAAACTTTCTGCAGAAAATAAAAAGACAATTGAAGCAATCGGTGTTTCTGGTCAGCAGCATGGATTTGTTCCACTTGATAAAGATGGAAAACCTTTGTACAACATCAAGCTCTGGTGTGATACTTCAACAGCAGAAGAATGTGCATACATTACAAAAAAAGCAGGGGGAGAAAAAAAAGTTGTTGCAGCCCTCGGAAATCTTATGCTTCCAGGTTTTACAGCACCAAAAATTCTCTGGCTCAAAAATCATAAACCTGATGCATTTGCAAAATTAACATACATCATGCTTCCACATGATTACCTTAACTGGAAGCTTACTGGTGAATATGTAATGGAATACGGTGATTCATCTGGAACAGCATTATTCGATTCAAAGAAACGCTGCTGGTCAAAGAAAATCTGTGACATTATCGATTCTTCACTTATGTCAAAACTTCCAAAATTGATTGAAGCTCACGAAGCAGCTGGTAAAGTTTCTGCAGAAGCAGCAAAAGCATATGGAATTCCTGAAGGCATTCCTGTTTCTGCCGGTGGTGGAGACAATATGATGGGTGCTGTTGGAACTGGTACTGTAGCTGACGGTTTCTTGACTATGTCTATGGGAACATCAGGAACTCTTTACGGATATTCTGACAAACCAATTGCAGATCCTGCAAACGGACTTTCTGGTTTCTGTTCTTCAACAGGCGGATGGCTCCCACTTCTTTGTACAATGAACTGTACAGTATCAACAGAATTTATCCGAGGTCTCTTTAATCTTGAAGTTAAAGAACTTGATGGCATTGCAGCAAAAGCACCTTGCGGTTCAGAAGGCGTTCTCGTAATTCCATTCTTCAATGGAGAAAGAACTCCTAACCTTCCAAACGGTCGCGCAAGTATTACAGGAATGACTTCGGCTAACACAAGTCGCGAAAACATCTGCCGTGCCGCAATGGAATCTTCTGTATTTGCAATGCGTGGCGGTCTCGATGCATTCCGTAAGCTCGGTTTCCAGCCAAAAGAAATCCGCCTTATTGGTGGTGGATCTAAATCTCCACTCTGGCGCCAGATTGCAGCAGATGTAATGAATCTTCCTATCCGCGTACCTGCTCTTGATGAAGCAGCAGCTCTTGGTGGAGCAGTTCAGGCATTGTGGTGCTTGAAGAGCCAGTCAGGCAAATGTGACATCGCTCAGCTTTGTGCAGAACACATCAAGCTTGACGAATCAAAGAATGCAGACCCTATCGCAGCAAATGTTGCAGCATACGATCAGGCATATGCAGATTACCAGAAAATGGTAGATACAGTTTCTCCTTTGTATAAATAAGAGAAACGAGATTAAGCAGTAATAATATGATTTTTTCATTTATACTTTCCTAACCTCTGGCCGCCAGGTTGTTAACCCGGTGGCTTTTTTTATTGTACATTAACTACAACAGATTTTTTTACACCGCCAACATCAAAAGTAACCTGGCAGCTGCCTTTTGTAACTTCGGTAATCTGAATCTGATATGGAATATCATATAATCCTTTAACCTTCTCAACTTTTACAATAGAAGTATTACTGCTTGTACAAGTGTAGGCTCCGGCATTCAAATATCCAAGAGAATTGTTTGCTGTGTAATACCTCAAATTTAATTTCTTTGAAGATTCTGCAGAAAGCGAAATCTGATTACTGAATGAAGTACCTGTGTTGCTGACATCAATATATAACAGATTAAAAACTGACGAGCGTATCGCAAACAAGCAGTTGGATAAACTGGCTAAGACTGCATAAGTCTTAAAACAGAAAAGTTACTGTAGAAGTGGTTCAAAGCACATTTACAGTAACTAACATAGAAGATTTTAATATATGAATTTTATAAATGCCTTAATTGAAAAATACTGCAGATACATCAAATCTTTCTGCTAGTTGGGATTTATTGACTAAGTATAAAAAATTAGCCATACAAATCCCAATTTGGATGTTATAAAATTCAGCTAATATATATAGGGAATTGTATTGAGATAATCTCACCCTTATTATTTTTTTGTTATAATTTTATCCTCAATCAAATTTATGTTGTTCAGCATCCTTTCTAGTCCGATACAATTCTCCTAACCCTATGGTTAATAAGTCCTCTTTACATATTTCATCTACAGAAAAGTAAGTGTTCTCTTTTAAAACACAGACATATACAAACATAGGAAACTCTCTGATATCTGATATATCATCGTTTTCATATCTGTTTGTTATAATTACATACTCAGAACACTTAAAGCCAGATGCATCTTGCCATTGAATGATTTCATCTACTTTTGCAATAATAGCTTTCTTACCAGTATTAAAATAGATTTCTTTTTCAAAAGTACATTTTCTTACATAATTTAACTTATAAGATTCCAATGATGATAAATAATATTCCATCTTTTATCTCCTATAATTCCGGGGTTATCCCCTGCACATTTTGAACTTTTATAGCACCACTTTCAAATGGATTAGGGATAATATATTCAGTTAACCCGCCCTTATTACCATCAAGGGGTAAAGCTCTTCGAGATTTAACACATTTAGAACTATCAGTAACTGTTCCTGTTATCACAAATCTACCTGAATTTATCACACCAGACTCTTTACCTGATGGTAATCCGGCTTTATCTCTGAAGTTTTTAACTTGTGATGGTTTTACTGTTGTCCATGATGCACCATCCGGAGCTGAATCACCACCATAAACTCGATATACAGTATCCCCATTTTTTAATAAAGGAATCTTTCCTAACCCTAGGTATTGAACAGTACATTGTATTGAAAGGTCTGCTTCCGCAAACAGTTGAGGACTAGCACCAGAGATAAACGCCCAAGCATCTAAATCTGCTTTGATACCATAACCCGTTAGTGTCCAATTAGAGTCCCAGTTATTATCTAACCAATTTAAACCTTGGTCAGCCCAATAAAATATATCTCCAATTAAATTTGTAGCACCATTAACAACGGCTGCTAATGTATTATAAACACTTGCAACTCCAGCAATAATATTATCCGCGATATCATTGCCTGTTGAAACTTCATGCACTAAAGGAACGGCATCATATGCACCACGAAGTCAACTCAAAAAAGGAAGTGATTTTCTTCCATCCGGGTCCACAAATCGTACCGGATTATTTCCTGCATAATGATACAAATGAAAATTGATGTGGTTATCAATTTAAATTTCGTCTCACTTACGCAGAATTCACCTGCAGTTCTTCATCCTTCCCTAAAAATTTTAAATCAAAACGATGCTATTATCAACTAAAACTGCATCGTTTAATATCATTTTATGCCTTAGCCATACAAATCCCAATTTGGCACGATAAGAAATCGAAAAAATAGTTAGCGATACACTGAAGGACAATTTTGTGATTAGGCCAAAGATTCTGATTCTATATTTGTATCAAACTCTTTCCAATAATGATTGCCTGAAAAACCTATTGTTACTGCAGTTATTTGCCAACTGGTTGCCGTTCAAAGTACTTACTCCAACAACTCTTACTTAACCTTCCCAATTAAGTAATATTTATAATCTTTTCCCAATGTCATAAATCTAATATTTTTTTGAAATACTGCATTTCCATCCTTTATTTCTATAATTATACATTTATTATCTAAGAATGTTATTTGAAATTGTCCTGTAGAATTTGAATCATGTTTATCCTGAACTTCAAGTAAAAAAATATTATCCTGCATCTGTTTTAATTTAAGTATCTCAAACTCAAGTTCATGATTAATTTTTATATATGGTTTTTCTGCAAAAACATTTATTAACACACTACCAGGGAAATAATAATAACTAGAATTGCCAATATTAAGTATTCTTATACTTGTTGTAAAAAATTCATCATTATTTTTTAATCTCTTATAATTTCCTTCTGCCAACCACCCACCATTTAATTGTTTTTTATCAATACTGTATGCATTAAAACAAAGAATAAATATTAGTATCATTATAAAAGGGGCTATTCTTTTCATTGAACACTTACTCCATCAAACCAAATTTTTATTTCTCTTATTCGTACAGCAGTTGATTTATCTATATTGGCTTCATAGCTGTACTTAAAAGGTTCCCAAAGATATTCTCCATTACTATTCCCAGTTTGAAAGTGAGTTCCAAGCAAAACATTTCTGATTGTAAAATCCGGTTTGCAATTAGAACTTTCTGCAATATAGTCAGAAACAGTAACAATTACATTATTCCAACCTAATCTTATAAAAGCATCTTCCAGTACTGCTTTTATATCATATATATAATAATTCTCATCCATTGCCCCTGATTCTACCAAATCCTTATAAGATGCTGTAATTTGTTCAAATGTCAGATTTTGACCTGTTTTCTCTTCTGCTATTGCTTGAATTGCTCTAAATAAACATGGACCACTAGGATCCGGAAATTTAATATCATTTTGAGTAATTCTCGTTCTTCGATTGTGCAAAGTCTGGAGGAGAGACTTTATTTCAGGTGGTGTTCCATTAAAATGATTACTTGCATTTACAGAGGAAATACGAAAATACTCATCACTCATTCCGGCTTTTCTTCCATCCGGATCCACAAATCGTACCGGATTGTTTCCTGCATAATGATACAAATGAAAATTGATGTGGTTATAAACCCCACCCATACCAGGCAAGGAGCCAGAATCTTTGGCATTTCCCTTGCCCATTTCAGGAATATATTCACCTAATG